>Ga0268386_10001396_pt1 | contig 16527 bp, 14 predicted proteins | sample RVTome_15_FD_200260 | JGI IMG/M metagenome (GOLD analysis project Ga0268386, IMG submission 200260) | Soil microbial communities from uranium-contaminated site in the Upper Colorado River Basin, Wyoming, United States - RVT150D86... ...
CCCCTATCTCCGGAGGCCCAGAAAGTCCTGGCCGCGCACTACGGGCTCGACAAGCCCCTGTGGCAGCAGTTCGCGATCTTCCTCGGCAAGGCCGTCCGCGGCGACTTCGGCTATTCCTTCGTGTACAGGACGCGCACGGTGGCCGAGATCCTGCGCGAGACCTTCCCGATCTCGCTGTTCCTTGGAGCGATGGCGCTGGCCCTTGCAGTCGCCGGGGGCCTCACGCTCGGCGTCCTGGCGGCCGTCTACCAGAACCGCGGCTGGGATTACGTCTCGGTGTCGGTGGCCACCGTGGGCGTGGCCGTGCCCAACTTCGTCCTTGCCGTGTTCCTGATCATCCTGTTCTCGTTCGTGGTCCCGCTGTTTCCGACCGGAGGCTGGGACTCGCCGAGCACCTGGGTGCTCCCCACCATGACCCTGGCGGCGGCCCCGATGGGCATCATCGCGCGCTTCACCCGGGCCAGCATGCTGGAGGTGATCCGGGCCGACTACACGCTGACCGCGCGGGCCAAAGGCCTGAGCGAGACCCCCGTGATCTTCAAGCACGCGCTGAAGAACGCCCTGATCCCGGTCATCACGCTGCTGGGGCCGCTGTTCGCGGCGGTGGGAACCGGATCGTTCTTCGTGGAGTCCATCTTCCGGGTACCGGGGATGGGCCGATTTTTCGTGCTCTCGATGACGGGCCGTGACTACCCCATGATCATGGCCGTGGTCCTCATCTACGGTGTGTTTCTGGCCATCATGAACCTCGCCGTGGACCTCGCCTATGGCGCTCTCGACCCCCGCATCCGGTATTAGCTCGGAGGGGGTCTCGACGGCCCCCTCCGAGGCTCACCAGGAGGGATTGCGCGGGCAAGGCCCGCGCTCGGCGACGGATGTTTCGGGTACGCGGGGAACAAGCCTCTGGCGGGATGGCGTCCGACGGTTACGGCGGAATCGGCTCGCGATGGCCGGGGGGGTCGTGATCGTGTTGCTGTGCCTGGTCGCGATCTTCGCGGACGTGCTGGCGCCCCTGCCGTACACGAAGACAAACTTCGGGCGGCTGAACGAGGCGCCCTCGCGCGATTACCCGCTGGGCACCGACGCGCTGGGGCGCGATCTCCTCTCCCGCATGATCTACGGGGCGCGCGTGTCGATGCTCGTTGGACTCGGCGCCCAGGTCATCGTGGTGCTGATCGGCGTGCCCATCGGCGCCCTGTCGGGCTACCTCGGGGGGCGGGCCGACCTGTTCATCACCCGGTTCATCGACGTCATGTACGCCTTCCCCCGACTGCTGTTCGTCATCCTCGTCATGTCGATGCTGGGCGCGGGGCTCACGAACATCTTCATCGCCATCGGGCTGACCGGCTGGGTCGGCATCGCGCGCCAGACGCGCGCCCAGGTGCTGGCGATCAAGGAAAAGGAGTACGTGGACGCCGCGCGGGTGCTGGGGGCGGGCTTCGGCCGCCTGCTCACCCGCCACATCCTGCCCAACGCGCTCACGCCGATCGTGGTCGCCGTCACCTTCGGCATTCCGGAGGCGATCTTCACCGAGGCGGCGCTGTCGTTCATCGGCGTCGGCATCAACCCGCCCACCCCCTCGTGGGGACAGATGGTCGGCGAAGGGCAGCAGTTCATCCGCTCGTACTGGCACCTCTGCGTGTTCCCGGCGATCGCCATCGCGATCACGATGCTGTCGTTCACGTTCTTCGGGGACGGCGTGCGTGACGCGCTCGATCCCAAGATGAAGTAGGAATCTCAACCAGGAGGCGACCATGAAGCGACCCACGATTACCGATGCCCAGATGGACTTGCTAGCCGAACGGCTGAGCGCCGCCGGCGTGGGCCGACGCGGCTTCCTCAAGGTGGCGGCCGGGCTGGCCGCCCTGGGCGCGGCCGGCTTCAACGCCCGGACGGTCTCGGCGGCCCCCAAGCTCGCCCCGGGCGAGAAACTCGCCCGCGAGCAGCACCTCCGGTACGGCGGCGGCGGTTGGATTGCCAACGATCCATCCAGCCATGACTTCAACAAGGATCTCTACTGCGGTGGCGTGGCGGCGCTCTGGGCCGGTCTGATGAAGTTCAACGCCGATTTCCAGCCCGTGCCTTACGTCGCCGAGAAGGTCTCGTCGAATGCCGAGGGATCGGTGTGGACCTTCACGATCCGCAAGGACTCCAAGTGGTCGGACGGCAGCCCGTGCACGGCGAAGGACTTCGAGTGGTCGTGGAAACGCCAGATGGATCCGGCCAGCAAGAACCCGTACTCCGCCTTCTTCTACGACATCAAGGGCGCGGAGCCGTTCAACAAGAGCAAGGTGCCGGATGCCTCCCGGGTCGGGGTGGTGGCCAAGGGCGACTGGACGCTCGAAGTGACCCTCGAGGGACCGCGTGGGTACTTCCCGGTGCTCGCTGGGTACCTCGCGGCGGTTCCCGCCCACCGGCCTTCCGTCGAGAAGCACGGCGACAAGTGGACGGAGGCGGCAAACCTGGTCTGTAACGGGCCCTTCACGCTCGAGACCTGGGAGCACAACAAGGTCCTTGTCCTGCGCAAGAACAAGCACTTCTTCGGCGCGAAGGACGTGACGCTCGACAAGGTGACCATTCCCATCATTCCCGTGCAGTCGGGCGTACTGCCGTACGAGAACAATGAGCTCGACATGACCGCGCTGCAGACTGGCGATCTGAGGCGGCTGCGCGACGCCCCCGCGACCAAGGGCCAGGTGTTCCGCTACCCGTTCCCCGGCACCTGGTACCTTACCCCGCAGGTGACGAAGCCGCCCTTCGACAACGTGAAGGTTCGGCGGGCGGTGGGCCACGCGATCGACCGCGACAACGTCGTGAGGGTCGCCGACGGCTTCGCCGTTCCCGCGCACTCCATGATCCCGCCGGGTTTCCCGGGGGCAGTGGACGACAAGAAGATCCGGGACATCCAGCGCTTCGATCCCAAGGCGGCGATGGCGATGCTCAAGGGCACGCCCTACGAGGGCGGGCGCAACTGGCCGAAGGTCGCGCTGACCATGCGCGACGAGGGGCTGGGGTCCAAACCGCTCGCCGAGGCGGTCCAGGCGGTCCTCCTCGAGCACCTCAACATGCGGACGGAACTGGAAGTGCTGGAGCCACGCGTCTTCCGCGCCGGTCTCTGGGGCCACAACTACCAGCTCGTGTGGATCCGCTGGTTCATGGACTATCCCGACCCGCACAACGAGTACTTCGACACGTTCTACGGCAAGAAGACGGAGGGCAAGCGGCAGGCCTGGGTGAATGACGCGTTCGACAAGGAGCTCGAGGCGGGACGCGACACGCGGGACACCAAGAAGCGCCTGGTCCACTACGCCAGGGCCGAGGAGCTCATGCAGATGGACGGGGGTTACATCCCGGTGGCTTGGGTCACACGGTGGGCGGCTGTCAAGCCACACGTCCGTGGGCTGGAAAAGAACAAGCAGGGTGAGTTTGTCGTCGACGGCAACATCTACTTCGACACGTTCCCCAACGTATACCTCGTGGACAAGGCCTAGAATCGGACAGGGCTGGGAGGTGCGGGAACCCCGTCGGCGGCCCCGCTGCCTCCCGGCCCACCGACACGTCGTGTCGATGCAGGCGCCGTGCTCTTCTGGGGCGACGGAGGATGGGCTGTGACGAACGAGGAACGGCTACGGAAGGATCTGTACGGGGCGTTCCGAAATCGAGCGCTGCTCTATCATCACATGTTCGACGCCCTGCGGCGCGAGATGGGCGAAGCGCGGGCCGTCGAGGTGATGGGGCGGGCGATCTACGCGCGGGGAACCGAGATCGGCAAGACCTTCGCGCGCTACGCGCCCGACGATCTGGCCGGGTTGCGCGACGCGTTCGTGGGTTTCGTTCCGGACGACGGCCGGATGTTCGCGCCCGAGGTCACCCGCTGTGACGCGGGCGGCCTCGACATCAAGCTGCAGCGCTGCCCGCTGAAGGACGCCTGGCACGAGGCGGGGCTCTCCGAGGCCGACGTCGCGCGTCTCTGTCAGATCGCGGGTCGGATCGACAACGGCACGTTCGAGGCGGCCGGCTTCGAGTTCTCCGCGGACACCTGGCGGCCGGGACGCGAGGGCTGCTGTTCCCTGCACATCCGTCCCGGTCCGCGTCGCTAACCTCCACGGGCCCCGTGGCGCCGACCCGGGCGGCCGGGGCATGTTGCCGGTGAACAAGCTCCTCGCCCGTCTGCTGCCGGGGGCCCTTCTCCTGGTGGCCACCACCGTCGCGCTTCAGGCTGCCGGACTCAGAGCCGCCGCGGCGCCGATCGTGCCCGCCTTCCCGATCACGGTGCTCGCCGGCGGCATCCTGCTCGCCTGGCGCTTCGATCGCAGCCGTCTCGTGCTGGCGCTCGCGATGCTCCTGCTGACCGAGCGGTCGCTGCTGGCGTGGGCGCCGCTCGGCGGGGCGGGCGGCGAGGTCGGCCGCGTGATCTTCGGCGCACTGACGCTGCTGGTGCCGCTGAACCTGGCCGCGCTGGGCTGGCTGCCCGAGCGTGGGCTGCTGGCCCGGCCCGGCCGTATCGCGCTCGGCGTCTTCGCGGCCGAGATCGTGCTGCTGGCGCTCATTTGCCAGCCGCTGTTCCTGCCCTTGATGGGCTGGCTCGACACCGGGCGGGTCGGGCCGGGAGTGGCGGCGCTCCCCCGGCCGGCGCTCGTCCTCTTCGCGCTGGCATTCGTCATGATCGCCCGGCGCGCGGTGCTGTGGGCGACGGCGATCGAAAGCGGCGCCGTGTGGACCCTGGTCGCCGCATTCCTGGCCTTCAGCGCGGGTGGCGGGGGGCTCGACTCGAGCCTGTATCTCGCCACCGGCGGTCTCATCCTCGTCCTCTCGCTCATCGAGACGTGGCATGGCATGGCGTACGACGACGAGCTGACCGGCCTGCCCTCGCGGCGCGCGCTCAACGAGGCGCTGGCCCGCCTGCGCGGGACCTACACCGTCGCGATGGTGGATGTCGACCACTTCAAGCGTTTCAACGACGAGCACGGCCACGACGTCGGCGACCAGATCCTGCGCATGGTGGGCGCCCGGCTGGCCAGCCTCGGCGGGGGCGGGCGGGCCTTCCGCTATGGCGGCGAGGAGTTCACGGTGCTCTTCCCGGGCAAGGACGTGGAGCAGGCCCGTGACCATCTCGAGGCGCTGCGGCAGACGATCCAGGCCTCGCCGTTCACGCTGCGCGCAGCCACCCGGCCGCTGCGCCGGCCGGAATCACTGCCGGCGATCGGCCCCCGCCAGCGGATCGCGGTCACGGTGAGCATCGGCGTCGCCGGCTCCACCGGCGCCGGGACGAAACCCGACGACGTCTTGCAGCTGGCCGACGAGGCGCTCTATCGCGCCAAGCAGGCCGGTCGCAACCTGGTCCGGACGTAGCCACGTGGGCCCCGCCGGACTCGTCACACCCCTGGCAACCTGGTTCACGGGCCCCGTCGCGCTCGCGCACTTCCGCCGGCGGCGGCTGTCGCGCACGCCGACGGTGCTCGCGCCACGCAGCCGCGCCTGGCGTGCGATCGCGCCCGGCTTCGAGACGACGGTGGCCATGGCACGGGCGGGCGTGCCGTTTCAGATCGCCGCCGAGCGGCGCTACGAGCGTTCGGGTGATCGCCGCCGTCTCGGCCCGGCCCTGGCAGCCGGCGCGACGGTGTTCCTGCCGCAGGTGCACCAGGTCCTGCCGCGACTCATGCGGCTCATCGTCGCCCTGCGGATGGCGTTGCTGGGGCCGCTGCGCGAGGAATGCTCGTTCCTGTTCGCGGTCGAGGGCCGCAGCCGGCCGGCGATGGGCCTTCACCACGACGGTCCGGTGGACGCGTTCTGGCTTCAGCTCGAAGGGCGACGTACGGTCACGCTGGGCCCCTCCGTTCGACCCGGCACGCCCGAGAGCCTCGATCCTCGGCGGCGGTGGGGGCGGGGCTGGCGGACGCTCGATCTCGAGCCCGGGACGTTGTTCCACCTGCCCCCGTGGACGCCGCACGACGTGGTCTGCCGCGGCCGCTCGCTGGCAGTGTCGCTGACGTGGCGGTCACTCGATGCCCGCGGCCGCCGGGCGACTGCGGCCGAGAGACGGGCCGGCCTCGTCGCCTGGGACGTCGTGTCCGGGCGCGTCGACGCGGTACCGCCCGCATCACGATCCCGGCTGTGGGTGCAGGTCCCGGCCGTGGCGGGCCCGCGCACCCCCACCGGCTTCGACCTCGTCACACCCGACGGCGTGCTCCGGCTGCCCGCCGCCACGCGACCGTTCGGCGACCGGCTGGCTCTCATGCCCAGCTTCGTGTCGCCGCTCGGGGCCAGCGCGCGTACGGCGCTCGCGCCCCTCCTCGACCACGGGATCGTCGCGCCGCAGGACCTTCCCATGCGGATCCTGCCGGACGACGCCGGGGCCCTGGACGGATGGCAGTTCGGCTGAGCCGCGGCCCCGTGGAGGGCCGCAGGGCGGTCTAAGGGGCGGCGGGCGCCTTGTGGCGCCGGTGACGCCGACCGCCTCGGCGCGAGCGCCGGCGGCGGTGTGCGTCGTCCGGCTCACCCTCCACGGCCACGCGGTGGTCCGGCGCCCCGGCCCCGGATGAGCGCTGCGCGGCCGCGACCTCGGCCCTCCGCTCCTCGAGCGGACGATCGTCCCGACGATTGCCGTCCGGCAGATCCCGGTCCTCGTCGTCCTGATAGTCGGCGACAGGCTCGTGGTCGTGGGCGACCCGGTCGGCCTCCGGAGGTCGGGGGCTGGGGTCGACCGCCTCCGCCGCGGGCGAGTCCACCAGCGTGATGTGACCCGAGCGGCTCACCGCGAGCTCGCGTAACCGGCGCAGACGCGTGATCAACCGGGGCGAGCCGGGCGGGCGGCTGAAGCCCCGGCTCTTGAGGGCATTGGCCAGCGTATCGAGCGTGACAGCCCCGTTCGACGACGCGCGGATGAGATCGCGGGTCACACCGAGCAGCTCGTCGTGAGGTGCGGTGTGCGCGGTCGTCCCGGCCACGACCTGACGCGCCGCCGCCGGCGGCGCCGCATGCGCGACGGGCGTCTCCCGACGCCCCCGGCCACCGCGACGCCCCCACCGGCGGCGAGCGTCGGGCGCCGCGCCGCGCGGCTCGGCCGCCGGCGCCGGCGTCGGCTCGGACTCACGCGGCACACCGATCAGGCCGCGGTAGGACAGCCGGCGGAACGCGATGCCGAGACCCGTCGCCACGTCACCGACCGCGTCGAAGGCGCGGTCGTCGGAGATGATCTCGAGGACGTCCCCGGGGCGAGCGGTGCCGAGCCACACGCCGGCCGCGACCGCGATACGCAGATCGCTCCAGTCCTTCACACCCACCGACGGCGCGCTGTGCAGCAGCTGGGCGCCGTGCCCCGCCAGCAGGCGGGCCGTGTCGTGACCGATCACGCGCCAGTTGCCCACGGCCACGAAATCGGTGCGGCGCCCCAGGCGGTCGACGACCAAGTAGTCGATGACCCGGGCGATGTGCTGCACGCGGCTCGTGTTCTCGACGTCGAAGAAGATGGCGCGGCGAATGGCCGGCAGCGGCCGCTCGAGCTCCGGTGGCCGTGCCGCCGCCCGCGCCGCGAAGGCGGCTTCCGGGTTGGCGATCGGGATCTCGGCCGGGGCCTCCGCCGCCGGGTCGAGCGCGGGCACGGAGACGACGGGGGCCGGGGTGGCCTCGGGCGGGACCTCGGCGGGCAGCGCGGCTTTGCGAACGGGAGCCGGCCGTCGCCGCCCTCCACTCCGCCGCCGCTTGGTCGTCTTCTTCCTGGGTTCGGTCACTTCGTTCCGGTGAGCGTTGCGGGTCGAGGGTATCACGGAACTGGCCGGCCGTCCCGGCGACGGTGTAGGATGCGGCGCCATGGGCGAGCCGGGACGGCACGCGAGCGAGGTGGACCTCCGGCTCGCGCTGGTGCGCCACCGCTACGGGGGGCGGCTCAGCCCCGAGCAGATCGACGACCTGCGCCGTGCCGTGGAGGCCATCGTCGAGCAGGCCGCTGCCCTGGGCACCGTCCGGCTCGCCAACTCGGACGAGCCGCTCTCCCGCTTCGAGCCCTTCCGCTCCGACGAATGAACCCGGTCTTCCGTCCCCTGCGCGAGCTGGCCGAGGCCCTGCGTGCCCGGCAAGTCTCGCCGGTGGAGCTTGCCGAGGCGTTCCTGCGGCGGCTGGAGACACTGGGCCCGCGCTACAACGCGATTGTCACGCTCACCCGGCAGCGCGCTCTGGTGGAGGCGCGTCGGGCGGAGGCCGAGATCGCCGCCGGCCGCTGGCGCGGTCCTCTCCACGGCATCCCGTACGGAGTGAAGGACCTGCTGGCCACCGCGGGTGGCGTTCCGACCACGTGGGGCGCGGCGCCGCTGCGTACGCAGACGTTCGACTTCGACGCCACCGCCGTGCGCCGGCTCGAGCAGGCGGGTGCCGTGCTGGTGGCGAAGCTCGCGATGGTCGAGCTGGCCGGCGGCATGGGCTATCGCCAGCCCAGCGCCTCGTTCACGGGGCCCGGCATCTCACCCTGGGGCGCGGATGCCTGGAGCGGCGGCTCGTCGAGCGGCTCGGGCTCGGCGGTCGCCGCCGGACTCGTGCCCTTCGCAATCGGCTCGGAGACGTGGGGCTCGATCCTGTCACCGGCCGCCAACTGCGGCGTCAGCGGCCTGCGTCCGACCTACGGCCGGGTGAGCCGCCACGGCGCGATGGCGCTCTGCTGGACGCTCGACAAGCTGGGGCCGCTGGCCCTGACGGCCGACGACTGCGGTCTCGTGCTCGACGCGATTGCCGGCCCCGATCCCCACGACCCCACCGCCGCGCGGCGGCCGTTTCGCTACGCGGGAGGCGAGGCGGTCGGCCGGCGCTTCCGGTTCGGTGTGATCCGCGACGTCGCGGCGACGGCGGAGGCGGCGGTGCGCGAGGCCTTCGACCGGTCACTGGAGACCCTGCGCCAGATCGGCACCGTGGAGGAGGTGACGATCGCGGACCTGCCGTACGAGGCGATCACGCGCACCATCCTGATGGCCGAGGCGGCCAGCGCGTTCGAGGACATGATCGAGAGCGGCGCGATCGCCGGGCTCACGGCGCCCGAGGATCGCTTCACCGCATACGCGCGTGACGCCATCCTCGCCAAGGACTACATCAAGGCGCTGCGACTGCGGGCGTTCGTCGTCCGCGAGGCCGACCGCGTGCTGTCGGGGCTCGACGCGCTCCTCGCTCCGGGTCGGCCGGCGGTCGCCCCGCCCCTCGACCGCGAGTTCCGGAGCGCCGCCCGCGGCAATCTTCCCGACGTGATGGGCGCCATCGGCAATGCCGCCGGACTGCCGGCAATCGCGGTGCCCAACGGGATCTCCGACGCCGGACTGCCCATCAGCCTGCAGTTCATGGGTCGCGCCTGGGAGGAGAACACCATCCTCGCCGCCGCGCAGGCCTGGCAGGGCATCACCGACTACCACCTGCACCACCCCCCCGAGGTATCCTAGTCACATGAGCCCACGAGCCAGCGATCCCTTCGAGCCCCTGTTGTCCCGCCGCGCCCGCATCGGCTGGGGCGTGGCCGTCGCGACCCCGCGCCCCTCGATGAGCGCGCTCTACGAGTTCGGCGGCGGCTATCCCGATCCGGCCTCGTTCCCGTACGACGGCATGGTCGACGCGACCGCCCGCATGATGAAGGCCGAGGGCGCCGCCGCCATGACCTACGGCGAGCCGCAAGGCTACCGTGGCCTGCGGGAGCTCATCTGCCACAAGTACGAGCGCTTCGAGGGGTTCAAGGCCGAGCCCGAGAACATCATCGTCGCCAACGGCTCGGGGCAGGCGCTCGCCCTGGCCTTCAGCGCGTTCATCGACCCCGGCGACGTGGTGATCGTCGAGGCGCCCACGTTCTCCGGCTCGCTGAACACGATCCGGCGCCACGGGCCCGAGATCCTGACGGTCCCCGTGGACGACGAGGGCATCGTGACCGCCGCGGTGCGCGAGCGTCTCGTCGCGCTGCGCCGCGAAGGGCGGCCCTGCAAGCTCATCTACACGATCGTCAACTTCCAGAACCCGGCCGGGCCCAGCCAGTCGCTGCGGCGCCGGCACGAGCTGATCGAGCTGGCCCACGAGTTCGAGACGATGATCCTCGAAGACGACGCCTACGGTGAGCTTCGCTTCGAGGGCGAGACGCTGCCCCCGCTCTTCGCGCTCGACCAGGGCGGGCGCGTGATTCGCGCCGGCACGCTGTCGAAGATCCTCGGCGCGGGGGTGCGGATCGGCTGGCTGTGCGCGCCGCGCGAGCTCGTGCCGGCGTTCCAGGGCTTCCTGTTCGGCGGTGGTGTGAACCCGTTCATGTCGCGCGTGGCGACGTACTACCTGCGCGACCACCTGGTCGAGCACGTGGAGCAGCTGATCGCCGTCTATCGCGCCAAGCGCGACGCGATGCTGCGCGGCCTGGCCGAGAGCTTGATCGACACGGACTACGTCGTGAGCCGGCCCGAGGGCGGATTCTTTCTCTGGATGCGCCTGCCCCGGGGCACCGACACCCGACGGCTGTCCGATCTCGCGGTCGAGGCGCGCGTACAGTACACCCCCGGCTCGGCCTTCTATGCCAACGGCGGTGGTGAGGAGTTCATCCGTCTGGCGTTCAGCTACGAGTCGCCGGAGAAGTGCTACGCGGGCGCCCGGCTGATCGCCGGCGCCATCCAGGGCGCCCGCGCGCGCTGACCCAGGACCGGAGCGCCGGGGGCTGGCTCGGGTACTGTCGGGTCGCTGGGCACCCTCGAGCTCGACGCCGACCCGGGCCTGCCCCGGCCGGGGCCAGGAGGGCGCACACGAGGGCGTGGTGGACTGGCACCTCCCCCACCGTTCCGGCCCGGCCAGCCCCCCTCCGGGACTCCCGGTGGGGTGTCGTGGACAAGCCCAAGGTGACGTACGGGGGCACTCCCTGGCCAGTCTGGCGCTCGGTCGTGTCACTTAGGACCAGCGAAGGGACCGCCTGCGCGGGAATCAGGGAAAACCGTCCATGGCACCCGCCTTGCGGGGACCCGCAGGCGTCATGCGATCCCGTGCCCAACTGACCACGCCCCGGCTCCACATTCCGTTGCAGCGCCTGGCCCTGTGCGTCGATTGCGAGGTGTGCTTCGAGATCGGACCCAGTCAGTGCCCCGCGTGCGGCAGCGAGACGTGGTCGCCACTCTCGCGCTTCATCGGCAGCGCCTCGGAGAAAGCGATCGTGCGGGCCGTCCACGCCCTCGTGGAGGAGGCGCGCGGCATCGCGACGGGTCAGGACGGCCCCCACCACCTGCTGATCGTGTCGCGCCAGCAGCCGAAGCTGTTCCAGATGCTGCAGGGCGAGCTGGCCGACAATCCCTCGGTCACCGTCATCCAGGACCGCCGCGGCACTGCGCCGTCCACGGTCGGCCGGATCCCCAACCAGCGCTGGCGCAACGTCGATCACCAGATCCGCGCGCTCGGCTGGGCCATCGTTCGCGCCGAGACGCCGCGCAGCCGGCCGGCGGGGCGCGAGCGCGAAGTCATCGGCTAGCTCTCCCCCGACTTTCCGCTCCGAGCTTCCCCGCCACCTACGCCACAATTGCGGAGGCGTCGGCGTTCGCGCGGCGGCGAGAGGAGCTGGCGATGAGGACACGCGGGATCTTGGTCGCGCTCGGGATCGTAGCCGCCCTGGGCGGCGACCCAACCCCGGCCTGGGCGGACGATCCGCCGGCACCGGCCGCACAGCCCACGGATCCGACCCCCGCGCGGGTCAGCTACATCCATGGCGAGGTCTCGTTCTGGCGCCCCGGGGCGCCGGAATGGGCGCAGGCCAGGATGAACACGCCCCTGGCGCACGGCGATCTGCTCTACACCGGGCCGGCAGGAACCGTCGAGATCCAGTTCGGTCCGCGCGCGTTCGTGCGCGCCGGCAACGAGACGCAGATCGGCCTCGACAACCAGGAGCCCGACTACGTGCAGTTCCGTCTGATGGCGGGTCATGCCGCCCTCGACCTGCGCGAGCTCCCGGCCGGCCACACGGTGGAGATCGCCACGCCCGGCGCCGCGTTCACGGTCGAACGCGTGGGCTACTATCACGTCGACCTGCGCGAGGACTCCGTCACGCTCAGGACGCATCGCGGCGGCGCCGCCACGATGACCTGGCCAGCGGGACCGGCCATGCCCGTCGCCGCGAACCAGCAGATCACCGTCATCGGTACGGAGTCGCCCCGGATCGAGACCGGCCCCGCGACCGGGCTGACGGCGTGGGACAACTGGAACTACCAGCGCACCGCCTATCTGCTGCAGCCGGCTCTCACGCAGAACATCCCGCCCTCCGTCTACGGCGGCGAGTCGCTCGCCCAGCACGGCACCTGGCGCAGCGTCGAGAGCTACGACTCCGTGTGGGTGCCCGCCGGTGTGGCGCCGGGCTGGGTGCCGTACAGCACGGGACGGTGGATCTGGGATCCGCGCTTCGGCTGGACCTGGCTCGACGACGCCCCCTGGGGCTGGGCGCCGTATCACTACGGCCGCTGGGTCTTCGTCGGCGGCTACTGGGCCTGGGCGCCCGGACCCATCGTCGTGCGTCCGGTGTACGCGCCCGCGCTCGTCGTCTTCCTCGGCGGACACGGCGTGACCGCCGGCGTGCGCCCGGTGCACTGGGCGCCGCTCGGCTGGGGCGAGCCGATCACCCCCTGGTGGGGCCGGCCGGGGTTCATCGGCGTCGCGACCTGGTATGGCTGGGGCGGCCCGCGCGTCGTCAACAACGTCGTGGTCAATCGCACCACCACCAAGGTCAACGTGACCAACATCACCGTGTACCGGAACGTGCACGTTCACAACGCCGTCGTCGCCGTGCCGGCGGACCGTTTCGGCCGCGGCCGAGGGAAGCCCGTCCGCGTCGCGAACGCCGCTGTACGCGATCTGGCACCCGTGCGCGGCGCGCTCGAGGTTCGGCCCGTCGCGGCCAGCACCATGCCGGCCGAGGCCTCGGGCACACGGCCCCCGGCGTCGGTGCACGAGCGCCGCGTGGTAGCGACGCGTCCGCCGCGCGACCTGTCGGGTACGCTCCGGGCGCAAGGGCTCGGCGCCCGGGGGGAGGTGGCGCCTCCCGCCGCGCCGCGGATCGTCGCGACGCCCCGGCGGCCGCCTCGCACGACGGCGACCGTTCCGCTGGAGGGCCCGAACGGCAGGCGCGAGGCCCCGAACACGCGCCGCGCCGAGCCGAGCACTCCTGGAGCGCGGCACGCCGGCCCGGGTGCGCCTCGTCCCGCGCAGGAGCGGGCTCGAGGGTTCGAGGACAAGGCGGACAAGGCCCGGATCCCCGATGGCCAGCCGCGCGTGCCCGACGACAGGAAGGCCCGTGCCGCCGCGCCACCGGCGTCGGTCCGTGCCCCGATTCCGCCGCCACAGTCACCACCGGTGCACGACCCCGCGACCCCTCAGCCGCCGCCCGGCGGTCAGCTCGCCCCTGAGCGTGCGGCTCAGCGTGGCCGGCCAGACGCCAGGCAGGAGCCGCGCGCCAGGAATCCCGGAGAAGGGGGTCAGCCAGGGCCACGCGACGGCGAACGTCCGGACAGGGGGGACCCGAGAGCGGGTCGCTAGCGCCTCGAGGACCGGCGGCTCTCTTTCACGTCAGCTCCGGGCTCAGACAGCCTGCTTCGCGGCGTCGATGAGGTCCAGCACGGCCTGCTTGCCGTCGGCGAAGTACATGAGCGTGTTGTCGGCGGCGAACAGCGGGTTGGGAATGCCGGCGAACCCCGGGCTCAGGCTGCGCTTGATGACGATGACGGTGCGGGCCTTGTCGACGTCGAGGATGGGCATGCCCGCGATCGGCGAGGTCGGATCGGTGCGAGCGAGAGGATTCACCACGTCGTTGGCGCCGATGACGATCGCGACGTCGGTCTGGGCGAAGGACGGATTGATCGCGTCCATCTCCTTGACCTTCTCGTAGGGGATGTCGGCCTCCGCCAGGAGGACATTCATGTGCCCGGGCATCCGCCCGGCCACCGGGTGGATGCCGAACTCCACCTCCACCCCGCGGGCCTCCAGCAGCCGCGCGAGGTCGCGCACGGCGTGCTGCGCCTGCGCGACCGCCATGCCGTACCCCGGGACGATCACGACACGGCGCGCCGCCTCGAGCACCATCGCGATCTCGTCGGCGCTGGCGGCTTTCACCTTCCCGGCGTAGACGTCGTCGGCGGCGGCCCCCGTCACGACCTCGGCGCCGACGCCGCCGAAGAGCACGTTGGTGATCGGGCGGTTCATGGCGCGACACATGATCTGCGTGAGGATGATCCCGGAGGCGCCCACCAGTGAGCCGGCCACGATCAGCATGTTGTTGTCGAGGACGAATCCGGTGGCGCAGGCGGCGAGCCCCGAGTACGAGTTCAGGAGCGTGATCACCACGGGCATGTCGGCGCCCCCGATGGGCAGCACGCCCGTCACGCCGAGCACGGCCGAGGCGGCGACGATGACCCAGTAGACCCAGACCGTCTCGGGCGTGGCGACCAGCCAGCCGCCGAGCGCCAGCGCCGCCAGCAACAGGGCCCCGTTGAGGCCCCCCTGCCCCGCGAAGAGCACGGGTTGCCCGCCGATCAGCTCCTCCAGCTTGGCGAACGCGACCAGGCTGCCGAAGAAGGTGACCGACCCGATGATCCCCGCCAGCGCCGTGGCGATCGTGAACTGGGTAGACGGGACCTGGCCCCGCGCCAGCGCCTCGAGCAGCGCGGCGCCGGCGACCAGCACGGACGCCGCCCCGCCAAAGCCGTTCAGCAGCGCGACCATCTGCGGCATGGCGGTCATGCGGATCTTCAGCGCGAGCAGCGCCCCGATCACCCCGCCCACCACCATGCCGCCGAGGATCACCCCGTACCCCGCCGCCCCTTCGCCGCCCAGCAGGAGGAACGTCGCCGCCACGGCGATGAGCATGCCGATGGAGCCCAGGAGATTGGCGCGGACCGCCGTCCGCGGGTGGCTCAATCCCTTGAACGTCAGGATGAACAGGACCGCCGCGGCGAGGTAGCCGAGGTTGACGACGACCAGGCGCACCGCTACTTCCTCTTGAACATCCGGAGCATCCGGTGGGTGACGAGGAAGCCGCCGACGACATTGACGGTGGCGAACACGACCGCCAGGAACCCCAGCACCATCGTCAGCGTGGTGAGCTGCAGGCCCGCCGACAGGATGGCGCCCACGATCGTGATGCCCGACACCGCGTTCGCTCCCGAGGTGAGCGGGGTGTGGAGCGTCGGCGGGACCTTGGTGATGACCTCGAAGCCGACGAACATGGCCAGGACGAAGACGAAGAGCGTCATCATGAGCGCTTCCATCAGGTCTCCTTGCCGGCGCGCGGATGGACCACCTCGCCGCCGCGGGTCACGAGCGTCTCACGCGTGATCTCGTCCTCGAGATCGATGGGAATCGTGTCCCCCTTGAGCAGGTGCAGGAAGAACGCCGCGAGGGTACGCGCGTACATCTGGCTCGCGTGGTACGGCACCGCGCCGGCCAGGTTGACGGCGCCGACGATCGTCACGCCGTGCGCCACGACCGTCTCCCCGGCGCGGGTGAGCTCGCAGTTGCCGCCGCGCTCGGCGGCGAGATCCACGACGACCGAGCCCGGCTCCATCGCCGCCACCATGTCGGAGGTCACGAGCACGGGCGCCTTGCGCCCGGGCACCACGGCCGTCGCGATGACCACGTCGCTCGCCGCCACCACGCGCGCCATCAGCTCCTGTTGCCGCTGGTAGAACGTCGCGTCGCGCGCGCGCGCGTAGCCGCGGGCGTCCTCGGCGTCCGCCGTGTCGAGCGGCAGCTCCACGAACCGTCCGCCGACGCTCTCCACCTGTTCGCGAGCGGCCGGCCGCACGTCGTACGCCGAGACCACGGCGCCCAGGCGCCGGGCGGTGGCGATCGCCTGGAGGCCGGCGACGCCAGCGCCCACGACGAGCACCTTGGCCGGGGTGATCGTGCCGGCCGCCGTCATCAGCATGGGGAACATACGGGGGAGCAGGACCGCCGCCCGCAGCACCGCGCTGTACCCGGCGAGGGTGGACATCGCCGACAGCGCGTCCATCGACTGCGCTCGGGTGATGCGCGGCATGAGCTCGACGGCGAACGCGGTGGCGCCGGTGGCGGCGATCTCCCCCACCGTCTCGATCGAGCCGAGGGGCCGGAGAAACCCGATCAGGACCTGATCCCGCCGTAGCAGCGCCAGGTCGGCGCCGCCGGTCCGGTCGTTGGCGCCGTGGCACAGCACCTGGAAGACGGCGTCGGCGGCCCCGAAAACCGCCGCCCGCTCGGGCTCGACCCGAGCGCCGGCCGCCGCGTAGGTCGCGTCGGGATACCCGGCGGCCTCGCCCGCAGCCGCCTCGATGACGACCTCCACCCCTGCCTTCGCAAGCAGGGACACGACGGCCGGCACGAGCGCGACGCGACGCTCACCCGGATAGGTTTCCCTGGGAACCCCCACAATCATGGGTACCCTGCGCTCACGCTACCCCACTCGCGCGATGCCCGGGGGCAACAGGATGGCCGGGGAATGCGCTGCGGGAGCCCATCGTGCGCATGTCTCTCCGGTGGACGATATCATCCGTTCGGGAACGCCGACACCTCGGAGCAGGACTT
>Ga0268386_10001397_pt1 | contig 16527 bp, 10 predicted proteins | sample RVTome_15_FD_200260 | JGI IMG/M metagenome (GOLD analysis project Ga0268386, IMG submission 200260) | Soil microbial communities from uranium-contaminated site in the Upper Colorado River Basin, Wyoming, United States - RVT150D86... ...
CTTACTATCTTAATCGTTGATGCAATCGTCGATCTTAGTTTAGATTTCGATAGGTAGAGATCATTGCGCTTTGTCTCTTTAGTCAATAATCCATGAACAAGATAAAATTCAAACTTGCATTCTTCACCTCGCTATTACTGGTGCTCTTTATCATGATAATATTGTTTGCAACACAGGTATTATAATGAGGTGTGGGCAATTTACCATTTTGACCCTGTTTATAAACAAATATGCCCCCCATGGAGCTAACTGCTAATATTTATATTTAATGTCGTAGAAACTAATATATTAAAACTAACCAAACTTACTTATGAAACACAACTATCTTAATTGTAGATTGGTTGGGTTATGCTTGTCGGTTCTGCTCACCATGAACTTCGCCCAGGCACAACAAGTTATAACCGGTACCGTTACGGATACCGAAACGGGTGAAGGGCTGCCCGGTGTCAACGTGCTGATCAAAGGCACTACTACCGGTACGGTCACCGACGCCGAAGGTAACTATAACATTACAGCCAATGAGATTGATGTATTGGTAATTTCTTCTGTCGGATTCCTGTCTCAGGAAATTACCGTTGGTAACAAATCAGTTATTGACACCAGGTTACAGGAAGATATTCAGTCACTGGCTGAATTAGTGGTGGTGGGATACGGAACCCAGAAAAAAGTCACGGTTACCGGGGCAGTTGCCCAAGTGAAGGGAGAAAAACTGGAAGCTTCACCTGCAGTGGACCTCACTAATTCCCTTTCCGGTCGGCTGCCCGGACTGGTAGTGATTCAAACTTCTGGAGAACCCGGAAATGACGGCGCTACCATCAATATCAGGGGGACCAATACCCTTGGTAACAGTGATCCACTAATCGTAATTGATGGAATTCCTGACAGGGACGGTGGTATTGGCCGGTTGAGCCCTCAGGACATTGAGTCCATTTCTGTATTAAAGGATGCCTCTGCTGCCATCTACGGTGCCAGGGCTGCCAACGGTGTGATACTGGTAACCACCAAATACGGGGAAGTGGGAAGGCCTGAAGTTAAGTATGAATTCAACCAGGGCTGGGCCCGGCCTACCAAAGTTCCCAATATGTCCAATGCCGTGGAATACGCCAATATCATGAACGAATTACCCATCTATCAGACCATACCGGTCGGTGAGTGGGACGCTGCCTGGCAGTCCATGCAAACCACCGGAACTTACACCTCACCTACTCCGGACGTAGGAACGCTTAATGCCAATTACAGTCCGGAGGCGGTTCAAAAGCATGGAGATGGCTCCGATCCCTGGGGTTATCCCGATACCGATTGGTTCGGTGATGCATTTCGCGATTGGGCGCCGCAAAGCCGGCATAACCTGTCGATCAGCGGTGGTTCTGAAGATGTTACCTACTATGGGTCTCTAGGATATGTATCCCAGGATTCCTATTATAGAAACTCCGCCAGCAAGTACTCACAATACAACCTGCGTCTCAATACCGATATCAGGTTAAGTGAGTGGGTCGACGCCCAGGTGGGGGTCATCTACCGCAGAGAAGAGCGGGAGTTCCCTACTGAAGGTGCGGGTGCTATTTTCAGGATGTTGATGCGCGGAAGACCTACCGAGCCTGAGGTATGGCCCAACGGATTACCCGGACCTGATATTGAAAACGGGCAAAACCCATATGTAATTACCGGTAACCAAACCGGTTACAATGATATACCCTCTGACTACGTTCAGACTACCGGTCGTATAGATATCAAGCAACCCTGGGTGGAAGGATTAAAACTATCTCTGATTGGTGCAGTAGATTACAACAACACCAGGTCAAAAGAGTTTGAGACCCCATGGATGCTCTATTACTGGGACCGTATCAGTTACGAGGATGACGGCGTTACGCCATTGTTGGAACCAGCGGTCAGGTCTAATTTTACCGATCCCAGGTTAACCCAGGCAGCGGTCAACATCCTCAATACCAACTTTACTGCCCTGTTGAACTACGAACGCACATTTGGAGTGGATCATAATGTAAACATCCTGGCCGGGGCCACCCGTGAGAAGTTCACCGGTGAATTCTTCTCCGCATTCCGTAGAAATTTCATTTCTTCAGCGGTGGATCAACTGTTTGCCGGAGGTTCCCTGCAACAAAATACCAATGGCAGCGCCTACGAGAGGACCCGGCTTGGTTACTACGGCCGTGTTCAGTATAACTACCAGGAGAAATACCTGGCAGAATTTATCTGGCGTTATGACGGATCCTACATATTTCCGGAATCCGACCGTTTTGGCTTCTTCCCGGGAATTCTGGTAGGATGGAATGTTTCCAATGAGGACTTTTTCAATGTAAATTTTATTGACTATCTGAAGATCCGGGCATCGTTCGGGCAAATGGGTAATGACCAGGTGTTCTACAACGGCCAACTCCAGGAGTATGCGTTCCTTTCCACTTATGATTTCGGGGAATATCCAATTAACAGTGTAGTTGAAACCACCCTTACTGAAACCGTACTGGCCAACCCCAGTTTTACCTGGGAACGGGCGAATAATCTGAATATCGGTGTGGATGGTTCGCTTTTCGATGGTAAACTCGATTTCACTTTTGAATACTTTACTAACAGACGTGACCAGATTCTCATCCAGGAAACCGGCTCCACTCCGGCTTCCTCCGGAATTAGTACCTTGTTACCACCCGTTAATGCCGGTGAAGTTAAAAACTCAGGCTTTGAATGGTGGGTAGAGTATAACACCATATTTGGGAATGAACTGGAGTTTACAGCAGGTATAAACGGCGGCTATGCTAAAAACGAAGTAATCTTTATGGATGAAATTCCCGGTGCTCCTGTCTATCAGCACCAGGAAGGAAAACCTATCGGTGCCTACCTGGTTTATCAATCCGACGGAGTGTTCCTGAACCAGGAGGAAATATCCAGTAACACACTGGATTACAGTGAAGTAACTTCTCAGCTGCTGCCTGGAGACATGAAATTCCAGGATATTAATGGTGATGGGGTGATCAATGGAGACGACCAGATCAGATTGGAAGAAAATGCCGTACCAACGCTGAACTACGGAGCCACCCTTGAAGCCAGTTGGAGGAACTTTTCAATAAAGGTACTATTTCAGGGAGCAAGAGGGGCCTCCATCAGGGTGCAAACTGAATCCGGAGATATTGGAAACTTCCTTAAGTACAGTCATGACAATAGGTGGCGTATTGATAATCCCAGTAGCGATCATCCCAGGCTTGCCAGCCGGGGGGACACCTATTTCACCGGGGGAAATTATGGAAACAATACCTATTTTCTCTTTAGTAAAGACTATTTGCGCCTGAAGAACATCCAGCTGGCCTATGATTTACCCCTTCCATTAATAGACAATATTGGGCTAAGCGGGGCCAGGGTTTATATTAATGGGCTGAACCTCATTACCTGGGACAAACAGGATATCTTTGATCCCGAGGCGATCGCAGGAAACGGGGTGTATTACCCGCAGGCCAAAGTAATTAATGTTGGATTTAACGTAACGTTTTAATGGTGATGAAGCAGAGAATTTTAACATATATCGTCTTAATAGTTTTTGCTACGATTTCATCGTGTAACGATGATTTCCTGAATACCCAGCCACTTGATAAGATCTCTAGTGAAGCCACCTGGGCTGATGGTCCGCTGTCACAGGCATTTGTATTCAATGTTTATTCCTTTTTAGGTTATGGAGGATTTGAAGAGCAGGCACTGGCCTGCATCACCGATGAGGCTATGTTTACACACGCTGGACGAAATATTGATCCTTTTACCGAAGGCTCTGAAAGTCCGTCCAGTTTGGCCTGGATGAGTCCTACTTACGAATGGAATAATATGTACCTGGCCATACGACAGGCCAATACCGCTATTACTAATCTGCCGGAATCAACTTTCGACGATGACGACTTGAGAAGCCGTTTACTTGGAGAATCACATTTCCTGCGGGCTTACTATTATCATCAGTTACTGAGATATTATGGTGGTGTGCCCATTATCGACTTCCTGTATGGATTAGATGAGGATTACTCCATTGCCCGTAATACCTTCGAGGAAGTGGTTAATTTCATCGTATCGGATTTAGACCAGGCGGCACAATTGCTGGACGGCAAGGCTGAAACTCCCGGACGTGCATCAAGACTTGCTGCATTGGCATTGAAGTCAAGGATTTTGACCTATGCTGCCAGTGACGTCCATGACCCGGTGAAAATCGGGCAGTCATCGGTACTTTCAGGATACTCAAACCCGGAACTGGTTGCCTATACCGGAGGCGATCAAATGACCCGCTGGCAGGCAGCTTTAACCGCCACAGAGCAAGCCATGGCCGAGGGTTCAGGCTATAAACTCAATCTGGCAGGCCCTGTTTCACCTGAAGAAGGACGGGATAACTATGTCTCCATTGCTCTGGGTGCACAAAGTGCAGTTGGTGATGCGGCAGCGGCCGTAGAGCTAATCTTTCAGCGAACCCATACCCCGCTTTATACCGTTGAGGATGCCTGGCCATTAGGCGGGATCCACTACGGGATCAACAACGGGCCCAATGGCTACCATAACTGGGCCGGAAATACGCCCATACAACAGCTGGTGGATGACTACGAAATGATGGACGGTTCAAAATTTGACTGGAATAATGCTGCCCATAAAGCGGACCCTTTTGCCAACAGGGATCCCAGGTTTTATGCTACCATCATGTATGACGGATCTGACTGGAAGCCAAGGCCCTCTGACGTAGCGGCGATGGATCTGGCCGATCAGATCCAAACCGGTGCCTACGCCGACGGCAGTGGAGGTATTATCAATGGCCTAGACACCAGGGAATCGCCAATCGAAAACTGGAACGGTACCCGCACTGCCTATTATACTCGTAAGTTTATAGATCCTGACCCTGCTCTGGCGGACAACCAGTCAAGTGCCCAGGTAATACCGTGGCCCTTTATCAGGTATACAGAACTGATATTTAATCTGATAGAGGCAAATATCGAAATGGGCAATGAAGGGGTAGCCCTGGATTGGATTAATAAGATCCGCTTCAGGGCCGGCATGCCGGCAGCCAGTGCCTCAGGGGATGATTTAAAAGACTTGTACCAAAATGAACGGAGGGTTGAACTGGTCTATGAAGAACATCGCTATCACGATGCACGTCGATGGATGATTCCGGCTGAAACCGTGGGCCGGGGTATACAGGCTATTAATGTTAGTGCAACCTTGAAGCCTGGTGCCACCCCTCATGTGCCGTACCGTCATGATAAAGCTGTGTATAATTACACCTATACAGTGGTAAACAATACAGAAAATGAAGTGCGCACCTGGAACGACAAAATGTACTATCGGCCCATTAGCCGGGATGAAATAAATCGCAATAATTTATTAATCCAGAATCCAGGATATTAATCAGTCTCTTATAATTGTTATAAGTTAAAATCTATCCCCATTTTGGGGATAGATTTTGTATTTTATGGATCAATGAAGGCGACAAGATCAGTAATCAACACTATGGTCTACGTATTGGTATTGGTGAATTCTGTTTCATGCACTCAAAAGGAAACCGATACCAAAGGAACCCAGACTTCAGCCAATTTCATTCTGGTAAGTCCGCAGGAATCCGGGATCACCTTTCAAAACAAATTGGAGGAAGGCCCTAATACTAACATACTCATGTATGAGTACTTCTATAACGGTGGCGGGGTGGCTGCCGGCGATTTTAACGGTGATGGTCTGATTGATTTATACTTCACCTCGAACATGGGTGAAAATAAAATGTACCTCAACAGTGGCCATCTGACTTTTAAAGATATTACTCAGTCGTCAGGAACAGGGGGAAGACCAGGACCCTGGAAAACCGGCGCCGCCGCGGTGGATATCAATGGAGACCACCGGCTTGATCTGTATGTAAGCTATTCAGGAGCATTACCACCTGAGAAAAGGGCCAATCAGCTGTTTATTAATAAAGGCAACGATGCTGACAACGCTCCAGTATTTGAAGAGAGCGCCCCGGGTTATGGACTGGCCAGTCAGGCATACAGCAACCAGGCCTACTTCTTCGACTATGACCGGGACCAGGATCTGGACTTATTATTGTTAAACCACAATCCTAAATCCCTGCCTGTTCTAAATGAACGAAGTACAGAAGAATTCCTGAAAGTGGACGACCCGTTGAAAGGGGTCAGATTGTACAGGCAGGACCCCGATAAATTTACTGATGTTACCACCTCATCCGGTATCAGCGGTTCAGCCCTGACCTATGGCCTTGGAATTGGGATCAGCGATCTCAATGATGACGGCTGGCCGGATTTTTACCTGTCCAATGATTATGCGGTGCCCGATTATCTTTACATTAATAACAGGAATGGAACCTTCACTGACCGGTTATCGGAGAGCTTTGGGCATATAAGTCATTTCTCCATGGGTAATGATATAGCAGACATCAATAACGATGGCAGACCGGATATATATACACTGGATATGCTGCCTGAAGATAACCATCGCCAAAAACTGCTTCTTTCACCTGATAATTATGAAAAATTTGATCTGAATATCCGCAGCGGGTTTCACTACCAGTATATGCGGAATATGCTTCAACTCAATATCGGCAACGGAACTTACCAGGAGATCGGCCAGCTGGCCGGTGTGTCCAATACTGACTGGAGTTGGGCAGCCCTGCTGGCTGACTTTGACAACGATGGCTGGAAAGATATTTTCGTCACCAACGGTTACTACCGGGACTATACCAACCTCGACTTTATTAACTACATGAACAATTATACGGAAGCCAAAGGAAGACTGACCCGTAATGATGTGCTGGAGATAATCGAATCGATGCCCTCCTCAAACGTTACCAACTACTTGTTTGTCAACCAGAATGGTCAGCGCTTTTCAAATGGCACCAGGACCTGGGGTCTTGATCATGCCGGAAACAGCAATGGCGCCTGTTTCGCGGATCTTGACAATGATGGTGATCTGGAGATCGTGGTAAACAATATTAACCAACCGGCATTTATCTATGATAACCAATCCGTACAGTTAAATAACCATAGCTATTTGCAGGTAACGCTGAAAGGAGATGGCAAAAACACCATGGGCCTGGGAGCAAAGGTTGTGGTTTACCATAATGGCACCACCCAGATGCTTGAGCAGTCGACCAGCAGGGGGTATCTTTCCTCGATTTCACCTGTGTTAAATTTTGGACTGGGTTCCTGTCAGGAACTGGATTCAATTACCATTACCTGGAACAGTGGAAAAAGACAAACGCTTTATTCGGTTCGGGCAAATCAAATGATCGAACTCTCCGAGTCGGACGCCTCCATGGTGGATCTCCGTATTAACAAGCCCGGGATGACAGTATTTAGCCCCGGTACATCCATCAATTATACCAATCCCGTTCTTTCAATAAACGATTTCAAGAGACAAAGTCTGCTCATTTGTCAATTGTCTTACTCCGGGCCAGCCATAACCAGTCATGATATTAACTCAGATGGTTTAACCGACCTGGTAGTGGGGGGCGCTCAGGATCAGGGTGCAGTGGTGTTCATTCAGCAAGCTGATCACAATTTCATTAAAACTGCTCAAACGGAATTGGACCAGCATGCTGAATACATCGATACCGGGCTAAAGGTCTTTGATGCCAATGGCGATGGTGCCCCGGACCTTTATGCAGGCAGTGGAGGATATCACCTGCTTGAACCGGAAGACCGGTTACTTCAGGACAGACTATATCTGAATGATGGCAATGGAAGATACACTTTTAGTCAGGGGTTACCCAAAATGCTTACCAGTACCTCCTGTGTAGCGGTTAATGATATAGACGGTGATGATGACCCGGATCTGTTTGTGGGCGGACGGCTGATCCCAGGAAGATATCCTGAAACTCCCAGGAGTTACCTGCTGGTAAATGATGGGAAAGGAAATTACCGCGATGCCACCGATGAACTGGCCCCCCAGTTGTCACAATCAGGTATGGTAACTGATGCCAAATGGGCGGATTTAAACGGAGATTCAGTTAAAGAATTGATTATCGTAGGTGAATGGATGCCGGTTACCGTTTTCGGCCATGTTAATGGAAAGTGGGAAGACCAGTCCAGCCAGTATTTCTCCAGGCCTTATAGTGGCTGGTGGAACTCCGTGATGGTGGAAGATCTGGACCTCGATGGCCAACCTGAACTTATTGCGGGCAATATGGGTACCAACACACAATTCCAGGTATCTGAAAAAGAGCCTGCGGAGATGTATTTTGATGATTTTGATCAAAACGGGTCTGTAGATCCCATATTTTGTTACTACATACAAGGCAAAAGTTATCCGTATGTGACCCGTGATGAACTGCTGCGTCAGTTGGTAAGTCTGCGGTCCCGGTTTACCAATTATGAAAGTTTTGCCAGTGCCACCATGCAGGACATTTTCATTAGCGAGCAGTTGCAATCCGCCAAAAAACTCACTGCGAACCACATGGAAACTACTTTGTTCCGGTTAAATGAAGACGGGAAATTCGAGCCGGCAGAGCTTCCGGTGCAGGCTCAATACGCCCCGGTTTATTGCATTTTGGTAGATGATTTTACCGGTGACGGACACCAGGATGTGCTGCTTTTAGGGAACAATCATCATCTTAAACTCCGCCTGGGCAAGTCAGATGCCAACAACGGATGTCTGTTAGCCGGTGACGGGTCAGGACGCTTTGAATACGTCGATCAATTAACCTCAGGTCTGAATGTACAGGGTGTGGTTCGAAGTGCTGTACTAGCCAACGACCTGGTGATACTGGGAATAAATCAGGGTCCGGTGTTAGCCTATAAATGGAAATGATGTGCTTTTATCAAACTGCGGGAATGGTATGAAACACAGGCATATAATTCTTATGGTCTTAACCAGCTTCTTACTGCAATGCGGTAAAAAGCCTGTAAGGTCCATTTCTGAACATGAACTTGCTGCTGCCTGGGCTGAGATGGCCTTATACATTACTAAGCATACGCCCTCGAACTCCCCCACCTATGCCTCCAGGTGTTTGGGCTATACAGGATTGACCATGTACGAATCTGTGGTACATGGATACCCTTCCCATAACTCAGTAGCATCTCAGTTAAACGACCTGGCTGCGCTTCCGGTCCCTGATGCCGGGCAGACTTATCACTGGCCGCTTAGTCTTAACGCCGCCCAAAGTAATATTTTAAGAAACCTGTATAACCAGACATCGGACCTAAATAAGTCGAAAATAGACTCTCTTGAAATGAGCTTCAGGGAGCATTTCTCCAGGCATATCGATGATCCCACCCTGATTGAAAGGTCAGAGAACTATGGAAGAAGTATTGCCGAAGCTGTTTTCGAATGGTCAAAAGCAGATGGCGGGCACCGTGGATATCTGCAAAACTTCGACAAGGACTGGAGCCACCCGGAAAGACCCGGGTCATGGAAACCTCCGCTTTATGCGCAATCTTTCAGTCACCATCCGCTACACCCACACTGGGGCAAAAACCGCACCTTTATCAAAGCCAACAGTGAACTGGAAACTCCTGAAATAATTAAATATGACACGACGGGGAATTCAGAATATTACCAGCAGTTTAAACAGGTCTATGATAAAGAGCGTGAGTTGACCCAGGAAGAAAAAGAAATTGCCATCTGGTGGGGGGACGATCCCGGGGAAACCTTCACCCCGCCAGGTCATTCCTACTATATTACCACAGTCGCTATTAAAGCCCTGAAACCGGACCTGATAAAATGTGCGGAAGCATATGCCCGGGTTGGCATGGCGGTGGCTGATGCATTCATCATCTGCTGGAGATGGAAGTATCATTTCTTTTCAGAAAGGCCCAATACTTTCATCCCGCAATTCATTGATCAGGACTGGGAATCATTCTGGCCGGATCCCCCGTTTCCTGCATTCCCATCGGGTCATGCCATCCAGGCAGCTTCGGCCGCCACCGTACTGGAAGATATTTTCCAGGAGCCGGTGAGCTTCTTCGACAGCGCCCACATAGGCAGGGCCCGTGATGAACTAAGGGACACTGATTTCAGGCAAAGGTCTTTTGATTCTTTCTGGGCAGTAGCACAGGAAACTGCAAACTCCAGATTCTATGGTGGTATTCATACCCTTCAGGACAATGAAGTAGGGCTGGCAGGGGGAAGATCCGTAGGTAAAAATGTAAACAACCTGGAATGGCACACAGCTCCCAATTAATATTTGTGGTTTCAATTATTCAAAGCTCCCTGGCCATAGCGCAGGAGATGGTATATTTTAAGGATGTCACTAAACAGGCGGGAATTGACCATCAGTTCCAGGTGTATGAAGGGATGTTCGGGGGTGGGATCAGTGTGTTTGATATTAACCACGATGGCCTGGAAGACCTGTACATAACCGGTGGAATGAACAGCGATGCGCTGTACCTGAACCAGGGTGCCGGCAGGTTTAAGAATATTTTTGTGGGATCCGGATTGGAACTAACCGGTAACTTTGTAACCCAGGGAGTTACCTCTGCCGATGTAGACCGGGATGGGTGGGTGGATATTTTTATCACCACCATTACCTCCCGGGACAGCATTCAAAAGATACCCAGAGCTATTAACTTATTATTCCTGAACAATGGCGATCTGTCCTTCCGGGATGCTACTGCCGAATACAAACTGGAACCATTTTACTCCTTCAGTACCGGGGCGAATTTTGGGGATGTGAATGCCGACGGATACCCTGATCTCTACGTAGGCAATTATTTCCTGGAATATGAGGGAACGCTGAGTGAAATCAGCGACGCTACCATCGTTGGCGCCAATCAGACCGCCAGGGGGTATCTGCTTATAAACCACAAAGGCCAATATTTTACCAACGAATATGAAGAGTACGGGCTGGATCACCGGGGATTTGGTTTCGGGGCGGTTTTCACCGATTTCGACAACGATTATGACCAGGATCTGCTGGTGAATCATGACTTTGGATACAAAGCGGTGCCCAGCTACCTGCTGCAAAACCAGTATCCCCAAAAAAGCTTCGATGATCTTAGTAAACAGCTTAACATGGACCTGAAGATCAATGCCATGGGTGCAGCTGTTGGTGATTATGATAACAATGGTTTACTGGACTATTTTGTCACCAACATCCGGTTCAACTTTTTTATGGTAAACCAGGGACCAGGAAAGCCATTTGTGGACCGCGCCAGGGATCTGGGTATGCATTATGTGACCATCAGCTGGGGGGCAAACTTTGCCGATTTTGATCATGACGGGGACCTGGACCTGTTTGTAGCTAATGGGGACCTGAATCCCAATTGTGTGCCTATGGCCAATTTCTATTTTGAAAACCAGGAAGGGTCTTTTACTGAAAAAGCCCGGCAAGTGGGCTTGAATGACTACGGTATTGGCAGGGGTTCGGTAATATTTGACCTGGAAAATGACGGCGATATGGACATCCTGGTGGTAAATCAAAAACCCGTAAAGGATTACCCGGATTCCTCATTTACCAGACTGTTTCGAAACGATTTGGCCAATGGCAATTACCTGAAGGTAGCATTAAAAGGGATCGAGGCGGAGAGCCGGGGGATTGGCTCCAGAATAGAGATTGTAGTGGACAAGGTCCGTATGCTGCGGGAAGTTGATGGAGGAGGGTCCAGTCATATTTCCCAGAACTCCACTATTGCCCATTTCGGGTTAGGCAATTCCTCCAGGGTCGATTCTGTCATAGTAACCTGGACTGGCGGAAATCAGCAGGTATTGACCAACATTGAAGCCAATAGGTTACTGGTTATCCAGGAATCCCCTGAAAAAAGGAATTTGTGGGTAGCAGGTGGAATATTTCTGGTCATTGGTTTATTGACCTTATTTGGTTATTTCAAATTCAGGTAACCTTAGGTTCGATAGTCCGCCATGGCTTCTTTGAGATACTTAATACTCCGCTGAACCCAAAGGTGCTCAGTACTGATGGTACTTTCCAGGTCCACACTGAAATCCGGCCACAGCTCCAGGGTTACCGAAAAGAAATTCCGGTTTTTTGAAAGTGCAGCTAATAGCCAGGGAATATCAATAACACCTTTGCCGGCGGGACATCCGGCCACCGTAAAACCCATATTGGAGGGTACTCTTTTGATCACTACGTCTTTAATATGAAGGTTCACTGTGTAAGGTGCCAGGTGCCTCATGGCTTCCCTTATCCCCTCACCCGCTCCCAATGAATTAGCAGTGTCCAGACATATTCCTACCCATCGCTGATCTGTCGCTTCTACTATTTGTGCCAACTGTTTTGCCCTGAACCGGTCATGGTTCTCTATGGCCAGAATTATATTTCTGTCCCTGAGGATTGGCAAAAAATTTTTTACCCTTTGCACGATTTCATCTGCTTCAGGTTCAAAACCCTTATCATCCACCACCAGGCGCAAAAATGGAGATTTGAATTTAAAAGCCAGGTCCAGGTAATCCCTGATGCTGTCAGCATGAAGTCCCCGGGTACCTACTTCTAATGATATACCCAGTTCATCGGACAATGCAGCCAGAGCTGACAGGGTCTCAGACTCCATTTCATGCAATGGTAAATTATCCGCTATCTGAACGCAATCAACCTCCAGATCAGATGCCATCCGCAGCAGAGAAAATGCATCCATGGGCAGGGCTGGCCTGTATCCGGGCACTCCTATGCTCCAGGCAAATGCGTAACTGCTAATTCCTAACCGTACCACAAGGATTATCTCAGGTGACTGATTATCTTTTCGTCAAAAGGCTCCACGGATGATTTAAAATGGCCCACTAATCGACCCTGTTCATCCACCAGGAACTTATTAAAGTTCCATGAAACCGAATAATCATCAACCCCATTCAACTTTTTGCTGGTCAGCCACTGGTAAATCGGATGCTTGCCGCTTCCTTTAACTTTTATTTTAGTAGTCATGGGGAAGGTAACTCCGTAGTTCTTCTGACAGAAAGCAGCAATCTGGTCTTCAGAACCTGATTCCTGAAACAGAAATTGATTGCAGGGAAATCCGATGATCACCAGTCGGTCCTGATAGGTTTCATGAAGTCTTTGCAGATCTTCATATTGGGGCGTATACCCGCATTTGGAAGCCACATTGACCAGCAGCATCTTTTTTCCTCGATAATCCGATAAATCAATGGTCTCATCGCTATCAAGCGCTTCAATTTTGTAGTCATATATGGAGGTATCCGGGTCGTACATAATAAACAATGAAAAGCATAACAGAACTATAAACATAATCCGCAATAGTTAATTACCGAAAAACTACACTCACACTCACACCCCACACTCACACCCCACACCCACACCCACACCCCGTCTAGCCCCTACCCACAAAAGGCATTTTGGTGGCCATTACCGTTAAAAACAAAACATTGGCATCCAGTGGCAGACTGGCCATATATACCACGGCTTGTGCAACATTATTAACCTCCATGGTAGGTTCAACTGCAATAGTGCCGTCAGCCTGTAGAACACCTTTTATCATCTTGCTGGCCATAGGCGTGTATGCGTTGCCTATGTCGATCTGACCGCAGGCAATATGGTATTTTCGACCATCCAATGCCGCCGATTTGGTCAATCCGGTAATGGCATGTTTGGTGGCATTATAGGGCACCGCATTGGGCCTTGGAACCTGTGAAGAGATCGATCCATTGTTAATGATCCGGCCACCCATTGGCTGCTGATCCTTCATGGTTCTGAATGCTTCTCTCATACAGTAAAAGGAACCGGTAAGATTGACATCCACCAGCCGCTTCCATTCTTCATCACTGAGATCTTCAAGCGGCGTGCTGACTGAGCTGGTACCGGCATTATTAAACAGCAGGTCTACCCTTCCAAATTTCTCTACTGTGACCTTAAATAGATTTTGTACCGATTCCGGTTTGGTAACATCAGTTTGGACAGTCAAAACCCCGGATTCATCATTGATGGACTTTGCCGTTTCTTCCAGGTTCTCAGTTCTTCTTCCACCCAGTGAGACCTTAAATCCCGCCTTTGCCAACGCCAGGGCTGTACTTCTGCCGATACCCGAACCGGCGCCTGTAATGATGGCAATTTTTTCTTTCATTTCAATTCCTCCTCAATAAATGCATTAATGATGCTTTCCAATGACCTATCACCATGAAACCCCAGGGCCAATGCCTTCCCGGTCGCAAACTCCCTGGGAAAAGTCAGTACAATACTTTGAAGAAAAGCATCGGGTTCCCAATCGATAAGTTCAACAGCTTCTTTCCCCGCTGCCTTCTCCAGTGCATCCACCATATCTTTTACTGTCACCGTGAGCCCGGGCAGGTTTACCACCCGGCTGCTCTTGAATGCCTGTGCCGGAATATGGGCGGCATGGATAAAGCAATCGGTTACCTTATCGGGTGAAAGGATCCATAGCTTTACATCAGGCGATACCGGACAATTGGCCCGCTGGCCCTGCAGTGGTTCCCTTATAATAGAACTGACGAAAGAAGTAGTGGCCGCGTTGGGTTTTCCGGGGCGAACTGCTATGGTTGGCAGTCTCAGTGCCCGGCCCTCTATAAAACCCCGCCTGCTGTAGTCATTAATTAAAAGGTCCACCATCACCTTCTGGGTACCATAAGAACTTTGGGGGTTGGGTGCGGTATCATCCCGAACTTCTTTAGAGGGATCTCCTCCATAGGCTGCACAGCTGCTGGCAAAAACCAGCACCGGGGCCTTTTTCATGAATCGGCAGTATTCCAATATCTGCATGCTGGCCTGTAGGTTGACATTCATCCCCAGATCAAAGTTTTTTTCTGCCTCTCCGCTCACTACAGCCGCCAGATGAAAGATCAGGTCAGTATGATTTCCAAGCAATTCCCTGATGGTATCCAGGTCACAAATATCTCCTTCTTCCACCTGCAGTCGGGAATCATCCGGCAAACCAACTGCCTTGACCTTGTCAAATACCACCAACCGGTCAAATGCTTCAACCGGGCGCCCGTTCAGGGAGATTCGTCCCCTTTGTAATAATTTGAGCACCAACTTTTTGCCAATAAATCCGGCACCGCCTAATATCACGATACGCATGATTGAAACTGGTTTAATTTAAACAAAAGGGAAAATCCAGGACAATATCAACACCTGGATCAACCCCACCAAAGAAATAATGGCCAGCAGCACCGTCCAGGTATTGAGCGCCTCCTTCTCGGTAAATCCACTCATTTTGGCCACTACCCAAAATCCGCTGTCGTTCATCCAGGAGATAAACAAGCCGCCAAAGCCGATTGACAGCAAGATGTACATAGGGTGATAGGGCAGATCTACTCCTGTCCCCATTATGGCCAGCATAATACTGGCGCTGGTTATCATAGATACAGTGCTGGATCCCTGGGCGGTTTTCATTACAGCGGCAATCATCCAGGCCAGGAGGATCAGGGATATATGAAAGTTCTGTGTGAGGGTCTCGATTGACATCCCAATACCACTGTGCTTGATCATGGCCCCGAAAGCACCCCCTGCGCTGGTGATCAGTATTATGATTCCTGCAATTTCCAAAGGTTTGCCTATCTCTTTCCATAGCTCGACGCCCTGTAGTTTCTTTTGCTTAACCCAAAGATACAGCGCCAGTGCCGTACCGACAGCCATGGCAATATTCTTATTTCCCCAAAAAGCTATCCAGGCAGGAGCTTCTCCGGCAATTACTTCGGTCACCGAAGCCAGGCTGATCAGTACGATAGGAGCCACCACCGGCATTACCGAATATAACAACGAGGGTTGTTGTTGCATATCAGACGCTCCGTCGAAGGCAACTCTTACTGGGATTTTGAATTTTGCATTCATCTTCCTGCTGGCTACCATAACCGCCGCGGCCGGTAGAATACCGGCAGCCAGCCCGGCCAGAATGGTCAAACCGAGATCGAGGTTTAAGGTTTCGGCCATTATAAGAGGTCCCGGAGTGGGCGGTACCAGACTATGGGTGATAGCAGCGCCGCCCCCAATGGCCATCACGTAGAGTACATAGTTCCTGCCAGTTTTAATAGCCAGGGCAATAGCCAGTGGTATAAGTAAAAAAAATACTGTATCAAAGAATACCGGGATTGACAGGATAAATCCGCTGACCATTAAGGCCACGGATGCCCGTTGTTCTCCCAGGGTGCGGATCAGCCAATTGACAATTTTCTGGGCGGCTCCACTCTCCATCATGGCAGTGCCGATAATGGCGGCCAGGGCAATCACCCAGGCAATTTTTCCTGCCACATTACCAAATTCCAGCATGGGAAGCTCAACCGCCTTAACCACATGGTGCTGGTCACCGGGCAAATCAACCGAAAACAGTCCTACCAGGATAGCTGATAATATCAGTGCGATAAATGGGTGTAACCTCCATCGCGAGATCATAAGGACCACAGCGATGATTCCTAAAGCCAAAATGACAAAAGGCCAGTAGGGTGAGTGAGTGAGTGATTCCACAAACGACTATAATTAAGTGACAGCCCGCGTAGGCAAACCGCTTTAATATAGTAAAATTAACTATGGGCTATACTTAATTTCAGAAGTTAATAACCCAAACTTACCGCTACTCCGGCCACTTGCAGGGGCAACAGATTTGGAGTGCCTATCCCTTCTTACTTTTACCATTATGCCCC
>Ga0268386_10001398_pt1 | contig 16514 bp, 18 predicted proteins | sample RVTome_15_FD_200260 | JGI IMG/M metagenome (GOLD analysis project Ga0268386, IMG submission 200260) | Soil microbial communities from uranium-contaminated site in the Upper Colorado River Basin, Wyoming, United States - RVT150D86... ...
ATCCCCCGGTGGGTGGCGATCTCCTTCCCGATCTCGAAGAACGGCGAAAGTTCCTCGTGCTCCTCCGTCAGGTAGAGCCCCCCGCTCATCGGGACCTCGAAGTCGCGCCCCTTGAGGCAGTACGTCTCCCGGTGCCCCGCCACACCGCCGAACCCGAGGTTGATCCGGCTCCGCGAGTACGTCCGGACCATCTCTTCCGTCGGAAGGGGCCCGGACGGCCACCCCGGCCCGAACGCCTCGACCCGTATCCCCGCGTCCCGCAGAGCGGCGATGACCGCCGGCCGGTTCTCGTAGCACTGCCCGACGAAGGAGACGTCGAACGTCTTTTCCACGTCCAACGGTCGGTGCACCTCCGGGTTGGCCCCCTCCGGCAGGTAGAGGGGGGTCGCACCTTCCACGCAATACTTCTCCAACGCGTCCCGGGTGCTGGTCCAGCAGAGGTCGAAGGAACGGCAGATGTCCCTGATCCCCATCGCAAATCCCGCCCGGACCCGTCCGGTAAATGCTTCCTTGTCGTTGAGCGACAGGTTGACGATGGGAACGCCGAGGGAGGATAGTTCCCTCATCGTCGCCGGCGTCACGAGCTCCCCGGAGAGGTACGTGAAGATTACGTGCACGGGGCGCTCGCGCATGAAGGACCGCGCGAACCCGAGGAGGTCCCGGTTCATTTCCTCCTTGAGTCCCTTCCTCCACTCCTTCCTCCCGTGGTCGTACCGGTCCCGCCAGTCGTAGTGCACGACCTCGCCGAACGTTTCGAGCGCCGGCAGCAGCGCCGTCCGCTCCCAGTTGTAGTCATGGAAGATGGCGAGGGAGCGCAGGCTCCCGCGGGGAACCGGCGAGAGGTCCGGGCGGCGCGCCTTCACGGCGCGGCGGATCGCGTCGTCGTCAGGGACGGAAAGTCCGAGGCGCTCAAACTCGCCCCGGTACCGTTCTCCCTCTTTCTCCAGCCGGAGCCTGTTTCTCCAGGACCGGTACGCCTTGCGATAGGACTTCAGCGGATAGCTCATCGGTGGTCGGTGTAGAGCCTGGCCCCATCCGACTTCTTCTCCATGTCGTTCATCATGTTCAATGCGTGCCCGGCGTCCAGCGCCGGGATGGAGAAGCGCCGCCCGATGTCCGCGCACACCCGGAGGGCGCCGACGCCGGCTCCCACGAGGCACAAGTCCACGTCTTGCGGAACCGCCCGCAGGACCTCGTCCCTCATGGAATCCCACCGCGTCGCCACGTAGGAGGCCGGGATCGGCACCGGAACCAGGGACGGGCGGGAAGAAAGAGCCGCGAACCACGCAGCGCACGACGCCACGTCGATGTCCGCGTTGAGGATGCACACCTTCCTGCCGTCTACGGCGCCCGCGAAGGCTCGTGATGTGAGGTACGCGTAAACGACGTAGAACGGGACGTAGATCCTCCCTCCGGGCAGGACGCCGTGCCCCCGGAGGAACTCCAGGAAGAATGCCGCGCCGTCGTCCCCCGCTCTTTTCCAGAACGCCGGGAATTTCCGCCGCACGGGACCTATGTTGCCGGGGAACACCAGCGGCGCAAGGATGCCGGTTCCGGCCACGTACCGGATGTCCTCCGCGTGCGCCGGGATCGCCTTCCGGATCGCCTCGGCGGACTCCGCCTGCTCGTAAAGGCCGTTGCACCGCAGCGACCCGCGATAGAACGCATATTCCCCGTCGGCGAACCGGACGACGGGCATCCCGCTCCGCTCCTTCATCGCGCGCGACACCCGCTCTCCCAGCATCGTCATGTAGTCGTCGCCGGAAGCCGTCCGTTCGTGGAAGAGGCAGACTTCCTGCTCAAGGATGCCGTCGCCGAACCGCCCGACGGCCCTCGAATTGTCGATCCCCGTCACCGTGAGCGCGTCGAACCGGAACCCGGGGAGTTTCTCGAGGAGGTTTGCGCGGGATTTCCCTTCACTTCGAGGGCGCATTGCCACCTGCCGCGTCGGGCCGAACGGACTTTTTCGCGGCGAGCGCAACGCTCGTCCCCGTGTACAGTTTCGCGATCGGCCGCGCCAGCAGGCCGAGCAGGGGGATCCGCTTCAGTCTCTCCTTGACGTACTCGGAGTGGTAGGTCTTCGAACCGAGCACCCGGAAACCGCACCGGTCGAGGATTCCGGCGGCGGAAGTGGGGGTAAAGTGGAAAAAGTGGTACGGCAGCTGCCACCCGACCCAGGCTTGTCCTGCCTTTCGGGCATCCGTGCATTCGTAGTTCGGTACGTCCACCACCAGTACTCCATCCGGCGTAAGCCACTTCCATGCGAGGTCCAGGGGAACCCGGGGGTCCGGCATGTGCTCCAGCGCGTGCCACATCGTGACCACATCGATCGACCCGGGGGCGAAGAGCTCCTCTCGAAACATCCCGGTCTTGACGGAGATTCCGAGGGTCTCCTGAACGGAGGCCGCCGCTTCGTCCGAAACGTCGAAACCCACCGCTTCGTAGCCCCGGAGACGGCACGCCTGCAGGAAATACCCCCTGCCGCAGCCGATGTCCAACACCCTCCCGGACCTCTTGTGCCTCCGGAAGAAATCCACACGATGCCGCTCCTGGGAGAGGCGCCGTATCATCTTTTCAGAGCCCGGTTCCGGAACCCTTTCGTACTGGCGGAGGAAGTAGCTCTCTCCGTACAATTCGGCCAACTCGTCCGGACCGGGCCGGGGATCGAGGACGCCGAGACCGCACCCCGCGCACCGGAAAACGGTCCACTCCCCCTCGCGCAGCAGAAGAACGCGGTCCGTCCCCCCGCAAAGCACGCACTCCCCGGGTGCCCTCTCCATCCGCCGTCCCTACCCTCCCCCGATCTGTCGAACGGCGATATCATATACCATGCGGTACTTCTCCATCCGTTCCAGCGCCCTTGCGCGGTCCCGGACGAAGGGAAGGGAAAACCGGGTCAGCAGGATCTTCCGCATCTCCCGGAACCGGTGCGCCCGTGCGATGCGCCGGACGGTCTCCGGACGGTAATGTTTCCGGTAGAAGAGGTACTCGGCAAGGGCTTTCTTTCTCCACACTTCGACCGGGGGAGCGCCACGCTCGCTCTTGCCCCCGTGGTGGAGGATGACCGCCGTGTCGATGCGGCCGATCTCGTACCCTTTCTTCCGGATTCGCAGGCACAGGTCCTGGTCCTCCCCGTACAGGAAGAAATCCTCATCGAATCCGCCCAACTCCCGCATCAGGGCCGCGCGAACGATCTGGCACGCTCCCAGCACGCAAGCGATCTTTCCCGGGAGCCCTGACACCTCTCCGGAGGACCGTTTCTGCCCGGGGTAGTGGAGGGAAACGGAGTCTTGCCGGGTGCCGTCGGGATTACGGACCGTGGGACCGGCGAGACCGACCCGGGGAGAAGCGTCCATCCCGTCCGTCATTTGCCGAAACGCCCGGGGGGTCACCTCCGTATCCGGGTTGAGCAGGACGATGTACCGGCCGGCGCACCGCTCGAGCACCTGGTTGCTCGCGGCGCCGAACCCCCGGTTCAGGGTGTTCTCGACCAGATGCACCGACGGGAATCGCTCCCGGACGATGGCCGCGCCGCCGTCCGACGAGGCGTTGTCGACGACGAATACCTCGAGGGAGGCACCCCGGGAATCCAGAACCGACCGGAGGCAAGGGACGATCAGGTCCGCCGTGTTGTATAACACGATAACGACGGAGACGTCGGGTGCGGGATCAACGCTCACGCGACCGTTCCTCGGGACGCCGGGCCCCTCTCCGCAATCGCCTCCTCATAAACCTTTCCGACCTCACCGGCCAATCGTTCCCACGAATGCGCCGACGCGGTACGGAACCCCGCCTCCCCCATCGCGGCTCGCAGCGTGGCGTCGAGCAGCAGGACGATCATTCCCGCCGCGGCGTCCGCGTCCCGGGCGTCCGGAAGGACGAAGCCGTTCACCCCCACCTCGACAAGATCCTTCGCGCCGACGTTCACGCTCAGGATCACCGGCAGGCGCGCCGCCATCGCCTCCAGCACCACCATGCCGAACGTGTCGAACCTCGAGAGCATGACGAAGAGGTCCGATGCCAGGTAGAACTCCTCCACGCCTTCCTGCGGACCGGCGAAAATCACCGCGTCCCCGATTCCCATGGACGTCGCCAGCGAGCGGTACTCCGAGGGATCCCCCTTCCCCACGACCAGGAGGCGGAGGTCCGCGCCGGGGCGCTGAACCTTCGCCTTCGCCACCGCCTCGATGATCACGCCGAGCCCCTTGACCTCGAAGTTCATCCCGACGAAGAGGGCCACGACTTCCGAGGGGCCGATCCCGTACCGCTCCCGGACCTCCGACCTGCACGCCGCCCGGTCCGGCGACGTGAATCGCGCAAGGTCCACTCCCGGGTGCAGCACGCGCACGCGGGATGCGTCGAACCCGTACATCGACCGGTACGCATCCCCGGCGATCCCGGACACGGGGAGGAACCGCGCGCATCCCCCGCGCTCCATGAGACGTCTCTCGATCCATGCCATGGCTCGGTCGAAGAGGCTCGGGCGCCGCCTGCGGACGTCCCGCACCCACGTTTCGTGGGGGATCGAGTGCATCGTGAACACGTCCGCCGAGAAGATCCGGTCGTGGGCGTGGACCAGGTCGAATCCACCACTCTCCACGTCGCGCCCGACGAACCAGGCGAAGCCGACCTGCCGCAGGAAGCGGGGGAACCGGACGACCGGAACCTTGTGAAAGGTGACCGGGCCGGGCCCCGCGACCCATCGGTTCGCGAAGACGTGCATCTCGTACCGCCCGTCCCGGGCGAGCCATTCCGTCAATTCGTAGGCGAACCGCTCGGCGCCGCCGATCCGCCCGTACTTCGGGATCACCACGGCGATCCGCTTACTTCCGCCCATCCGTCCCTTCGCCCTTCTCGATCTTGCCGAGCTCCCGCAGCTTCGCGTATTTGCAGAATACGTTCGTGAACGTCGAGACGCCGATCGCGAACCCTTCCCACCCGTCCAGCAGGCCCAGGTTCCACAGGTAGCTCTTGAAGAAGGCGAAGGCGGGACGCAGGAGAAGATCCGGGGTTCCGCACCTGCGCCCCCGCTCGAACATCTGCCGGGCCGACGCCTCGCTGTACGGAGGAATCTTGCGGAAAAGATCCGGTATGCCTTCGAAGGAACGGTGCAGGAGATGGCCTGCGCACCGGCCGATCTCCCCGTCGACGACGACCCGCTCGTGGACGAGGCTCGAGGAAAAGCGTCCTTTCGTCTTATCGAACAGGCGGACGGTCCGGTCCGGGTACCAGCCGGCATGGCGGATCCACTTCCCCCCGATGTACGTTTTCCTCGGGACGGACCAGGCGGAGGGACCTCCGTCAAGACCGACGATTTTCCCTATCTCCGCCGCGAGGTCCTCCGTCACCCGTTCGTCGCAATCCACGTTGAATATCCAGCGATGGGAGGCAAGGTCGACGGCGGCCTGTTTCTGGAGGCCGAACCCTTTCCACGGGAGGTCGAACACCCGGTCCGTGAACCTGCGGGCGATCTCCCGGGTCGCGTCCGAGCTCCCGGAGTCGACGACAACGATCTCGTCGGCCCAGCGAAGGCTGTCGAGGCAGGGACCGATCCTCCTCTCTTCGTTGAAGGAGATGAGGACCGCCGATACGCCGGAACCGTTTGCGCACGATGGCCCTTTTCCCAAGACGTTCATGCCGGGGACAGCCCCTCCGTGGAAGGACACCCCCGGGCGTGCCACCGGAGGATCGCCCAATACAACAGCATCCGCTCCCGCCTCCGGCGAACCGAGAAAAAGGTCGCCGCCGAAAGAAGAAAATTGGCAAGCAGGTTCACGGCCGTCTTGAGAACCAAGCCGGACTTCAGGAGAAAACAGGCGCGGGGAGAGTGATGTTTGCGGAAAAAAAGATAGCGGGACCGGAAATACTCGATCCTCGCCCGGACATTCACCCCCTCCACGCTCTTCCCCTGCAGGTGGTAGATCGATGCCCCCGGATAATGGATCACCCGCCACCCCGCCTTCCTGACCCTGAGGCACCAGTCGGTCTCCTCCAGGTAGAAGAAGTACTCCTCATCGAGCATCCCCACCTGTTCCATCGTCTTCCGCCGCACGAAGAGGCAGGCGCCGATCACCGATTCCACGTCGATCGGGCCCGGATACGAACGCTCCTTGCCCGGATACCTTCCGGGCGAGAGCCTCCTCAGCAGGCTCTTGTTGAAAAGCTCGGTCAACAGCGACGGGAAATTGGCGATGGAGTTCTGCCGGCTGCCGTCCGCGTTCAATAGCTGGAGCCCGGCGATCCCGACCTCCTCGTTCTTCTCGAGGTAGGTCACCACGGCCTCCACGGCGCCGGATGTCACCACGGTATCGGAATTCAGCAGGAGGCAGTACTTTCCCGCCGACAGGACCAGCGCCCGGTTGTTGGCGGCGGCGAACCCGAAGTTTCTCCCGAGTTCCAGCAATCGGACGGCCGGGTATCGTTCCCGGACCATCCGCTGGCTGCCGTCGGAGGAACCGTTGTCCACGACGAAAACCTCCATCGGGATGTCCGCCACCAGGGAAACGATCGAGCCGAGGCACCCGTCCAGAAGTTCCCGGGTGTTCCGGTTGATGACGACGATCGAAAGGAGCGGAGGGGCCTCCATGTCAACGGTCTCTTCCCGGTGCGGCGGGGCCGGCGGGCATGGCGGAAGTATAACGCATTTCATTTTTCCCTCATCAACTCCGCCATCGCCGCAGCGACCTCCGCAGCCTTGATGGTGGCGCGGCACTCCGCATCCCGCGGGCACACCTTGTCCCCCTTGATCTGGCACGCCGTGCACGGCAGCGGCGCCTGGAAGAAGCGATGGCCCGGTCCCGCCGGCGCCGCGTACCGTCCGTCGCTCCCCCGGAAGACCGAAACGGTCTTCGCTCCGGCGACCGCCGCGAGGTGCAGCGGTCCCGTGTCCGGGCCGATCATGTGGCCGCACGCCCGGTACGCCGCCGCCAGCGCCTTGTACCCGAGGCGCGGCACCAGCGCCACGCCGCGGGCTGCGAGATACCGGATCGCGAGGCACTCTTCCCGCTCCTTCTCCGATCCCCAGGAGAGGAACACCCCCAGGCCGGGGAAGGCGACCCGTACGATCCGAACGATATCCGCCCAGAAGGGGGCGTCCATCCGCTTCGTGTTCCACGTGGTGCCGGGGTGGACGGCCAGACGCGGAGAGGCTCCGGGCAGCGCCCCGGCGAGAAGCAGCTCCGCTGCTTCCATCTCCGCCGCGGTGTTGACGATCTCCCCGTGGAGGTCCTCCCCCGCGAACGTCCCTCCGAACGGGGCGCTCGCTACGCGCAGGATCTTCCGCGTGACGTGCCGGTCCTCTTCCACCGCAGGCGGGTGGCGGTTCGTGAACCAGAGATTCTGTCGCTCCCGCGCGGCCTCCCGGGGAAAACCGTACCGCAGCGGGGCGCCGGAAAGGTACGTCACCACGCCGCTCTTGATGTTTCCCTGGAGGTCGAAGGCGAGGTCATACTTCCCCCCGCGCAGCGCCTCCGCGGCATTCTCCGCTTCCCGCCACGTGGCGGGGGATCCCAACCGTCCCTTCCACTCCCGGATCGGCAGGGAAACCACCTTCGCGATTCCCGGGTTCCCCTCGATAAGTTCCGCGAACCGGGCGTCGACGGCCCAGTGGATCTCCGCCTTTGGTGCCGCCTTGCGAAGATACGTCACCGCCGGGAGCGCGTGCACCACGTCCCCCATCGCGGAGAGCTTGACGATCAGGATCCGTCGGACGTCAGGCACCGCCGCGCGGCCCCCCCGGCAGCAGTTGCCGCGCGGCGTCGACCACCATTTCGGGAGTCACGCCGAGCATGCACTCGTGCGCCCGGTCGCACGTCCTGAGCCTGCAGGGCGAGCAGTCGACGTCGACCCGGACGACCCGGGCGCGGTCGGTCCACGGCGAGGTGCGGCGCCAGTCGGTGGGACCGAAGATCGCCACGAGCGGAACCCCGAGAGCGGCCCCGATGTGCATCGGGCCGGAGTCGTTGGCCACAATGAAGGAGGAGAGGGACAGGAACGCCATCATCTCGCGCACGGTGGTCTTCCCCGCCATGTTGGCGACGCCTCTTCGCGCCGCGGCCTCGATCTCCCCGGCCAGCGGAGCCTCCGCGGCCGAACCCACCACGACGACCCGCGCACCCCACTCCTCGGCAAGGGAATCCGCGACCGCCGCGAAACGTTCCGGGAACCACCGCTTCGCTGAACCGAAGGTGGCGCCCGGATTGATCGCCACGATCGGCGCCCCACGATCGATGCCGAGGGACGCGAGACGCTCCGCCATCGCCTCTCTTTCCTTCTCCGTCACGGCGAGTTTCAATACCGCCGGCACAGGACGAGGTATCCCAAGCCCGTCGAGAAGGCACAGATAATATTCGACCTCGTGGCGTTCGAGGATCCCGGGGGTCAGCGGAACGGGCAGCGTGAGGAGGATCCGACGTCCATCGGTGGGATACCCCGCCCGCTCCGGGATCCGGCCGAGAAAGGCGATCAAGGCCGCATCGAAGGCATTTTGCAGGAGCAATGCCCCGTCGAACCGGCGCCGCCGGAGTTCCCCGCCCAGCCGGAGCCGGCCGAGGGCCCCCTCATGACGACCTGGCAGCTCGTAGACCATCACCTCGTCCACGTCCGGATGGTGGCGGAACAGTTCCGCCACGAGAGGTCGCGCGAGCAGGACGATCCGGGCATCCGGAAAGCCTTCGCGAACGGCTGCCAACGCGGGAGTCGTCATCACCGCGTCGCCCAGCCAGTTCGTCGCCCGGACCAGCAACGACGCCGGTGGATCGTTGAACCCCATGATTCGCTATCATACCATCGGCATTGGCGGACGTCCCGGGCCCCCTTTTTTGCTCCCTCGCAACGACCGGATCTGGTATAAGTATATGTTTCCTGGAGGGATGGCCGAGCGGCTGAAGGCGGCGGTCTTGAAAACCGCTGGGCGGCAACGCCCCGCAGGTTCAAATCCTGCTCCCTCCGCCACCCGCCTTCGCTCAAACGCATGGGAACATCTTCCTGCTTTTGAGCTACGGCGGGGTGCCACGACGTAGCCGGGGCGATGATGCATGCTGGCGACAGCGCTCCGGCGAAGTCGGGGGGGGTATTCGTGAAGAATGCTTGTACGGAGAGGTGGCCGAGCCGGCTGAAGGCAACCGCCTGCTAAGCGGTTGTACGGGTAAAACTGTACCGAGGGTTCGAATCCCTCCCTCTCCGCCACCCGCCTTCGCTCAAACGCATGGGAACATCTTCCTGCTTTTGAGCTACGGCGGGGTGCCACGACGTAGCCGGTGGTATTCGGGGGTTTCGTTGCAGCACACCGGCGAAGTCGGGCATCGTCTTTGAAACCGGTTTTTCGTGAGGATTTCCCGTACGGAGAGGTGTCCGAGCTGGCCGAAGGAACGCGACTGGAAATCGCGTAGGCGGCTTATACCCGCCTCGAGGGTTCGAATCCCTCCCTCTCCGCCACCCCGCATTGCGAATCACCGCGTGCTCCGCAGCACGCGCATAATCGAAGGAGGAACGAGCAACGATGAAAAAATTCACGGTTCTGGTCGCCGTTCTCACGATGGTCGCTTTCTCGGGCGCCGGCTGCAAGAAACAGCAACCTCCCCCGCCGCCGATGCCCCCCCAGGGAGCCCCCGGCCAGCCCGGCATGCCCGGGGCTCCGCACAGCGAGACAGGGAAGCCCCCGGTCGAGAAGAAGATCGTCGTCCCCGACGCCGTGAAGGCGGGGTGGAAAGCCGTCAAGATCGAAGTGGAATTCAAGGAGAAGAAGAGCAAAAAGACGTTCACCATCCCCTTGAACTCCGAGTTCAAGGTTCCCGACTCCGGCCTCACGCTGAAGGTCGGGAACTTCCTGCCGCACTTCTCCATGGCGGAGGACCAGATCACCTCCGGATCGAACAACCTCGAGAATCCGGCGGCACAGGTTGAGGTCTTCGAGGGAGGGAAGGAGATCTTCCACGGGTGGTTGTTCTCGAAATTCCCTGCGGTCCACCCGCTCACGCACGACAAGTACGGGATGTCGCTCCTCGAAGGGGTCAAGAAGTAACGCACGTTTCACCTGACGCCGTTGGGGGGGACGGACTACCGGGCCCCGCCCCCCTATTTTTTCGCCTTCCTCAGCACCTCCACCATCTGCCCGTGGATGAGGCCGTTGGAGGCGAGCAGTTCCGGCTGATGGATGTCGTACGGCCCGCCGTCGAGCCGTGTCGAGACCCCCCCCGCCTCGTGCAATATGAGGAGCCCCGCCGCCGTGTCCCATGGCCTCAGCTTCAGCTCCCAGAACCCGTCGAACCGCCCGCAGGCCAGATAGCAGAGGTCCAGCGCAGCGGATCCGTCCCGGCGGATCGCCTGCCCGGTCAGCACGAACGCCCGGAAGTAGTCGAAATTGTTGTCCGTGGACGTGTTCACGTCGTAGGCGAAGCCGGTGGCAAGGAGCGATTTCCGCAACTCCGCGATCTTCGAGACGACGATGCGTTCCCCGTTCCGGAACGCCCCCTCTCCGATCGCCGCCGTGAACGATTCGTCCAGCAGGGGATCGTACACCGCCCCCGCCACGACCGCACCTTCCTGCTCCACGGCCACAGAGACGCAGAAACACGGGTACCCGTGCGCGTAATTCGTGGTTCCGTCGAGGGGATCGACGATCCATCGGTACGGCGACGGGGAACGCCGCTCGGGGCTCTCCTCCGACAGCAACCCATGGTCCGGGAACCGCTCCCGGATCCGCCCGAGAATGTACTCTTCGGATTCGCGATCCACATCGGTCACCAGGTTGATCTCTCCCTTGAAGTGGATCGTCTGCTGGCGCCCATAGCTCTTCCGGAGGATCCCGCCGCCGCCGCGGGCCAGTTCCTCGACGAACTCCAGCAGTCCCCCGTTATCCATCGCGCCCCTCCCTTTTTCCGCCTCAGGAAACCAGCGCCGATTATAATATGTGGGTTGCGCCGCGCCCCGAAAAGTTCCGCGCGGGAAGAACGGCGCAGGGAGACCCCGCGATGAGAAGAATCGCAAATCTGTCGCTCCTGCTGCTCTGCGCCCTGTTCCTCCTTTCCTCGTGCGCCTCCACGAAGGCAGCGAAGGAATGGAAACCCGGCGACACCGTGATCTGCCCCCACTGCGGACGCGAGTTCCCGCTCCCCGAAAAGCTCGGGAAATAACCATCGGGCCGGTCCCCGTGAGCCTCGAAACCGCATATTCCGGCCTCGGCCGGCTGGACCGCCTCTGTTACCGCGACACGGCCGTGCATCGGCTGGATCCCCGCGCCAAGGTGGTCGCCACGTTCCTGTTCGCCGTCGCGGTCGTCTCCTTCCCACGGTACGAAGTCCTCTCCCTCTTCCCGTTCTTCCTGTTCCCCGTCCTGATGGCGGCCCTCGGCGACATCCCGGCCGGTTTCATCGCGAAAAAAGTCGTTGCCGTCTCCCCCTTCGCGTTTTTCGTCGGGATCTTCAACCCCCTCTTCGACCCCACGACGGTCGCGATCGCTCCCGGCGTCACGATCTCCGCCGGCTGGGTTTCCTTCGCGTCGATCCTGGTGAAGTTCGCGTTGACGGTCAGCGCGGCCCTCCTGCTGATCGCGACGACCTCCTTCCCCGGCATCTGCCGCGGATTGCGCCGTCTCGGACTCCCGGCGCTCTTCGTCTCCCAGCTCCTCTTCCTGTACCGGTACCTCTTCGTTCTCATGGAAGAGGCGATGCGCGTCGTCCGTGCGCGGGACATGCGCTCCTTCGGGAAGCGGGGCGCCGGCATGGGGATCTTCGTCCGCATCGTAGGCACTCTCTTCCTGCGCACCGTGGAGCGGGCGGAGAGGATCTACGGGGCGATGCTCGCGCGGGGATTCCGGGGAGAATTCCCTTCGATGCGGCGCGAGACGTTCCGGCCTTCCGACGCCTTCTTCGTGCTGGCGGCGGGCGGCTTCTTCTCCCTGTGCCGGTTCGTGCCCGTTCCGCGGATGATCGGATACCTGGTCCGGGGAGGGACCGGATGAGCCATCACCTCCTCGAGTTCAGCGACGTCCGTTTCCGGTACCCGGACGGCACGGAGGCGCTGAAAGGGGTTTCGTTCCTTATCACCCACGGCGAGTCGGTCGGCATCGTCGGCGCGAACGGCGCGGGAAAGTCGACGGTGCTCCTCCACATGAACGGCCACCTCCTTCCGACGTCGGGCGCCGTGAACGTCGGTGAGGTGCCCCTTCGGAAGGAGACACGGTCCGAGATCCGCCGGAAGGTCGGTGTCGTCTTCCAGAACCCCGACGACCAGCTCTTCATGCCGACCGTCTTCGACGACGTCGCCTTCGGCCCCCTGAACCTCGGGCTGCCGCCCGACCGGGTCCGGGAGCGGGTGCATGACGCGCTTCGGCAGGTGAATTCCCTCGCGGTCTTGGACAAACCGCCCCATCACCTTTCGGGTGGGGAGAAAAGCGCCGTGGCGATCGCCACGGTCATCGCCATGAAGCCCGACATCCTCGTCATGGACGAACCGGCCGCCAGCCTCGACCCGAAGTCCCGGCGTTCCGTCATCGGCCTTCTCAACTCCTTCGCGCACTCGAAGATCGTCGCCTCGCACGACCTCGACCTCATCCTGGACGTTTGCGCCCGATGCCTCGTGATCCGGGACGGCGCGATCGTCGCCGACGGCCCCGCGCCCGAAATCCTCTCCGACGCGACGCTGCTCGCGGAGAACAACCTGGAGCTCCCCCTGACTCTCCAGGGGCGGCCCGGCAGGGAAGGAGCTCGCCCATGAGCGCGCCTCGGTCATGAAGCAATCGCGGATCGTCCTCCCTTACGGGCGAGGGTCCCTGCCGCTTCCGGCCGGATTCTTCCCCCGGGCGGAACTCCTCGCCGCGAAGGATCCGCAACTGCCCCCGTCGGAAGATGGGCACATCGGGCTTCGGATCTCCCGGCCTGCGGGCTCCCTCCTGCTCTCCCGGCTGATCCGCCGGGGAGACCGCGTCGCGATCGCCATTTCGGACATCACCCGCTACAGCGCGACCGATAGGATTCTTCCGTTTCTCCTGCGCGAAACCGACGCGGCGGCCATCCCGAGGGGCCGCGTGACTCTTTTCGTCGCCCGGGGGACCCACCGCGCCATGACGGAAGCCGAGCTGCGGCAGGCGATCGGGCCGGAGATCGACTCGGGAATCCGCGTGGAGCAGCCGGACCCCGACGGGGACCACGCGACGCTCGGGACGACCTCGCGCGGCACGAACGTTCTCGTCTCCCGGCGGGTGATGGAGCACGACCGGATCGTCCTGACGGGGACGATCTCGTTCCACTACTTCGCGGGGTTCGGCGGCGGCCGGAAGGCGCTGGTGCCCGGATGCGCGGGGAGGGAGACGGCCCACCAGACGCACTTCCGCATCTTCCGGAACGACGGTCCCGGGAAGCACCCGATGGCGCGCCCGGGGGTCCTTGCGGGGAACCCGGTCCACGAGGACATCATCGAAGCCGTTTCGCTTGCCTCTCCGACCTTCCTGGTGAATACGCTTCTCACCCCGGGAAAGCGAATCTTCGACGTGGTGGCCGGGCACTGGCAGAAGGCCCATGAGGAGGGGTGCGCGGTGTACGCGAAGCATTTCCGGGTGCGGATCGCGAAGCGGCACCCCCTGGTGATCGCCTCCGCGGGCGGCTTCCCGAAGGACATCAACCTGATCCAGTCCCACAAGGCGCTGGACTACGCGTTCCTCGCGACGGAGCCCGGAGGGGTGCTGATCCTGCTCGCCGAGTGTCCGGACGGCTTCGGGAGCCCGCACTTCTTCCCCTGGTTCCGGCACAAGGATCCCGACGCGATGGAGCGGGAATTGCGCGCGAACTACCAGATCTACGGACAGACCGCGCACGCCGTCCTCACCAAGACCCGCGCGTGCCGCGTGATCCTCGTCTCCTCCCTTCCGCCGGAAGATGTGGAGGCAATGGGGATGACACCGGCGCCTTCCTTGCCGGACGCGATCCGCACAGCGAAACGGTTTCTCGGCGAGCTGCCCGTACCCCTCGTCATCCCCGACGCGGGGTATGTGCTGCCGGATCCAGCGGGGTGACCAGGATTACCGTATATGAGCGCCAGCACGTCAAAGGAGGTCCCGAATGAATTACTTCTGGAACCCTGAGAACATCGCGCCGAGGGTGCTGGCGCCGGGCGTGACGGCGAAGATCGCATCGGGGGAAAGGATGATGTTCTCCCTCGTCACCCTCGCGCCGGGCGCGGTCGTTCCGACGCACTCCCATCCGCACGAGCAGATGGGGATGATGGTGTCGGGGACGTTGGAGTTAACGATCGAAGGCGAGACGCGGGCGCTGTCGGGGAACGGGATGTACTTCGTTCCGGGAGGGGTTCCGCACGCGGCGAAGGGGGGTCCCGGGGGGGCGGTGGCGCTGGAAGCGTTTTCCCCGCCCCGGGAGGAGTTCAAGTCATAGGTCACGCGGTCCGCTGCGTCGGCCCCGCGGGAGGACGCTACGCTTTACGCCGTCTCTGACAGAGAATAGCTGGTACTGCGCCCGCCGGCCGCGTCTTTCGTCAAGACGCCGCGATCCACAAGATCAAGAATGTCGCGCAACGCCGTATCTTGCGAGCACTTCGCCAGCTTGGCCCATTTCGACGACGTCAGTTTGCCTTCGATGCCGTCCAGCAGCTTGTCAAGGATCGCCCGCTGCCGGTCATTGAACGACACGCCGGCGTACGACTCCCGGAAACGGGCTTTCCGGAAGACCGATGCAAGCGTCCTCTCCGCTTCGTCGAACGCGCGGTCCAGGCACTCCAGGAATCCTTCCAGCCGCGCCGTAATGTCCAGCGTTCCTTTCTGTGTCTCCTCCAACCCCGCATAGTAGGCGTTCCGTTCCCGCCGCATCTGGGCCGACATGCTGTAAAACCGTTGCGGACTTCGCTCCGATCGGGCCAGCGTCATATCCGCGATCGCGCGGGCGATGCGCCCGTTGCCGTCTTCGAATGGATGGATCGTTACGAACCAGAGGTGGGCGATGCACGCCCGCAACACGGGATCCGTCCCATCGTCGTTGTTGAACCAGTCGATGAAGGCCGTCATTTCCCGTTCAAGCCGATCCGCGGGGGGTCCAGCGAAATGAACGCGCTCGTGACCAACCGGGCCGGAGACGACCTCCATCGGCCCTTCGGCATCATCGCGCCAGGATCCGACCTTGATTTTTCTCATACCGCTGTAGCCTGTCGGAAACATTGAAGCGTGCCAGCCGAACAACCTCTCCCTGGTCAGGGGCTTTTCGTAGTTCCGCGTGGCATCGAGTACCATCTCGACCACACCCTCGACGTTTCTGTCGGCCGGCGCCAAGGCTCCGATGTCCATGCCAAGCCGCCGGGCGATGGAGGAACGCACCTGTTCCTTGTCCAACACCTCGCCTTCGATCTCGCTCGATTTGAGAACCTCCAGCGTCAGCGTGCGAAATTCGGCTTCCTCCCGGAGACGAAATCCGATCGATTCCATCCTTCCGATCAGCCGACCTTGTTTATGGCGCAACGCGGCAAGCCGTTGCGACAAGGCTTCCTGGCTCCACCGGAATCGGGGCCAATCCGGCAAATCGTAGATATATTCGCTCATTTACCGCACCTCATGCGGAGATTATAGACAATATTCTCCGCATAGGCAACCTTGATAACTGTAGAAATATAATAACCGCACGACGTGCGTAGAATTTAGCCGTTATTCTCCGCACCCGATGATACGGAAATCGAGGTGAACTTCGTTCCGGGAGCGTTCCACACGCGGTGAAGGGGGGTCCCGGAGGGGCGGTGGCGCTGGAAGCCTTCTCGCCCCCCGGGAGGAGTACAAGTCATAGGTCACGCGGTCCGTTGTGTCGGCTCCCGAACTTTAACACCCTACGTCCCCTGATTTCAGGATAACCGATGGAAAGATCGAAACATTGGGTGTTAAAGTTCGGGCGTCGTAGGTCGAATCGGTGGCGTAGTCCACACCGTCCACGTTCTTGACCGTACTGGTGACTCGACCGAGCTTGTCATAGTAATACTTCGTCGTCCCCGAGAGGTCGGAAACCGTCGTCAGCCGCCCCTTGGGATTCGATGAGAAGAGTTCGTCGTAGGTGTAGATGACGTCGGGGCCCGTCGGGTACTGTTTGTTCGTCAGGCTCGAGTTTGACAGGGTGTCTTGCAAGTAGTTGATTTATTAGCCCCGATTTTGGCGGTTTTTGGGCGTAACACTACATTTCCAGGAGTTATTCTCGGTTAATGAACGAGGCTGACGCGACGCGGAACGGGTACCTCGGCGGCCTGGAAGATGGCGTTGGCGGCTGGAGACAGCTCGGTCCGGATCCGGTATTCCGCCTCCCCGGCTTTCAGATGAACCATACGGACCTCGGAGAGTTCTTGCAGCATGGTACGGGCCGACAGTTCTTTCAGCTTCTCCTCCCTGCGAACGATGCGAAGGAACGTGACCTGAAGGCAGATTCACGCCGGCGATGTACTCCAGCTTCAATTCCTCGATGCGCTCGATCACCTTCGCATTGAACATCCCGCGGTCGCCCACCACGATCACGCGCTTGATCCCGAACCGTGTCGAG
>Ga0268386_10001399_pt1 | contig 16513 bp, 15 predicted proteins | sample RVTome_15_FD_200260 | JGI IMG/M metagenome (GOLD analysis project Ga0268386, IMG submission 200260) | Soil microbial communities from uranium-contaminated site in the Upper Colorado River Basin, Wyoming, United States - RVT150D86... ...
GCTACTTCGGCATTGCGGACGTGGGGGAGATGTTCGCCACGACGCACAAGTTCGAGGCGCATTACGATCACTGGCTCATCGGGCCGCGCCACGCGCCCGAAACGCGGCGGCGCATGAGCGAGCGCTCGCCGCTGAAGCACGCCGGCAGGATCCGCTGCCCGGTGATCTTCTTTCAGGGCGGCGAAGACCGCGTCGTGCCGCCGGAGCAAAGCCGCACCATGCACGCGGCGCTGCAGGCGCGGGGCATCACGACGAGCTACTTCGAGTTTCCCGAGGAAGGCCACGGCTTCCGCCGCGCGGACAACATCCGGCGCGCACTCGATGCCGAGCTGGAATTCTTCTGTCAGATACTGGGCGTCACGCCGGCCGTCTGAGAGTCGTCGGCCGGCGGCTCCGGAGCGAGGATGCCCTCTGCCGCCAGGAACTGCCGCAGCCGCGCGAGCCAGTCGGGATCGAAATGCGGACAGTCGTTGTGGCCGCACTCGAGCGGCACCAGCGTCGCGCGCGACCCCATCCGGGCCAGGGCCTCGCTGTGGGCGAACGACACCACGCCGTCCGCGCGGCCGTGGAACAGCAGCACCGGGCCGTCGTACGCGCGGATTCGGGCGCGGTTGTCGTAACGGTCGCGCACCAGGAAGGCCGGCGCGCCGTACCGGCGGGCGAAATCGGCAACCGACGTAAATGGCGCGAGCAACACGACCGCCGCCAGCCGTCGCGCGGCCGCGAGGTCGAGCGCCGGGCCGCTGCCCACGGAACGTCCGATTGCGAGGATGCGTTCCGCGACGACGTCGGGGTGGGCGGCCAGCCAGTCGTAACCGAGGCGCGCCGCCTCATTGAGCGTTGCGCGCGTCGGCCGTCCGTCGGTGCCCGCATAGCCGGGATACTCCACGAGCAGCACGTGCAGCCCGAGCGCCGCGACCCGGTCGAGCAACTCCAGATTCTGGTCGACGAACTCGTAATTGCCGTGGAAGTACAGCGCCGCCGGCGCGCGGCCTTCCACGCCGTGCGCCGGCAGGAACACCGCCTCTGCCGTGCCGAACGACGCGGGCAACGTCACCTTCTCGCCGTGGGGCGGCAGCGCCGCGCCGACGCCCGGCCAGCCGGCGCCGGCCCCGGGAAACATCATCGAGCGCTGCTGCACGTACAGCAGCGCCAGCCAGCCGGCCCAGGCCAGCAGCGCGATGCCGAGCAGGGAGACGAGGCTGCGGATCATGCGGCAGCCGCCGGGGATCAGGCCAGCGGGCCGCGCAGGACGCGGCCGAGCCAGCGGCGCACGTCCTCCACTTCCTCCGGGCAGATGGCGTGCGGCATGACGTAGCTCTTGAACGTCACGTCATAGCCCTGGGCCTGCAGCCAGGCGCAACTTTCCTCGCCGGCAGCGGCCGGCACCACGGGATCCAGGCTGCCGTGCGCCATGAAGATCGGCGTCTCCCGGTTCGCCGCATGCGCCTCGGCCGCCAGCGTGGCCTGCAGCGGCAGATAGGTGGACAGCGCGACGATACCGGCCAGCGTCTCCGGGTGCCGGAGCCCCACGTGCAGCGCCAGCGCCCCGCCCTGCGAGAAGCCCGCCAGGACCACCCGGTGGGCTGGAATGCCACGCTCCGCCTCGCGGCGGATGAGCCCGACGATGCCGGCCGCGCTCTCGCGGATGCCGGCCTCGTCGTCGGGCGCGCCACGCTGGATGGCGACGATGTCGAACCAGGCGCGCATCTCGACGCCGCCGTTGATCGTCACCGGCCGCACGGGCGCGTGCGGGAAGACGTAGCGCACCTCGGGTCCGCCGGGCAGCCGGAGCTGGGGCACGATCGGGTCGAAGTCGTAGCCGTCGGCCCCGAGCCCGTGCAGCCAAATGACGCTGGCGACAGGCGCGGGTGCCGTCTCGCGCTCGACGGACTCAAGAACCAGGCTCATCCGCGACTCCGGGAACGGTGAGGCGCGCAGTGTACCCGCCGCGCCGCGCGACCGGGAGAAGGGGCCGATTGACAATCATGCGCATGATACCTCAATCTTGCGCATATTTAGCCGCCTTCCGACCCCGGGATCACCCCCCATGCCGCCCAACATTGCGCAGCAGGCTGCACGCCGCCAGGCGATCCTCGCGTTGCTCAAGCAGCACCGCGTGAGTCGCCAGGGCGAGCTCGTGCGGCTGCTCGCCCAGCGCGGATTCCCGGCCACGCAGTCGAGCGTGAGCCGCGACCTGCGCGACCTCGGCGTGGCGAAGGTCGGCGAGCGCTATCTCGCGCCCCAGAACGTCGGCGGCCCCGCCGCGGACTTCGGGCCACTGGCCGGCTTCATCGCCGGCTGGTCGACGGCCGGCCCGCACCTCACCGTGGTGCGCACGGCGGTCGGCGCCGCGCAGAGCGTGGCCGTGGCGCTGGATCGCGCCGGATGGACCGAGCTCGTCGGCACCGTTTCCGGCGACGACACGATCTTCGTCGCCACGGCGTCCGCGCGCGGGCAGCAAAGCCTGCTGGCCCGGCTCAACAAGATCTTCCCGAGGTAATCGAACATGAGCGCGTTCTCCGCGGCGGGCGGCCGTCCCGTTCTTCTTGCCTTCTCCGGCGGCCTGGACACGTCCTTCTGCGTTTCCTGGCTGAAGGAAACGCTCGGCCGCCCGGTCGTCACGGTCACCGTCGACACGGGCGGCGGCGTGGCCCCGGCCACGCTGGAGCGCCAGGCGCTGGCGCTGGGCGCGGAGCGCCACGTGACCGTCGACGCGCGGCGCGAGTTCTTCGACTCCGTGCTGAAGTACCTGGTGTTCGGCAACGTGCGTCGCGGCCAGCTCTATCCGCTGTGTGTCGGCGCGGAGCGCGGCGTGCAGGCGCGGATTGTCGCGCAGCAGGCTGCGGCGCTCGGCAGCGACACGGTAGCGCACGGCAGCACGGCCGCCGGCAACGACCAGGTGCGCTTCGAGGTTGCGCTCCGGACGCTCGACCCGTCGCTCGAGGTGCTGGCCCCGGTGCGCGACCACGACTGGAAACGCGCGGACCAGGTTGCCTGGCTGCAGGCGCGCGGCCTGCCGGTGCCCGCCGGTGGCGGCGCGTATTCCATCAACCGCGGCCTGTGGGGCACGACGATCGGCGGCCGCGAGACGCTCGACTCGCGCGAGTCCATTCCCGAATCGGCGTGGGTCGTGACGAAGGGAGCATTCGACGGCTCGCGGCCGGTTGCGCGCCACGTGCTCGCGTTCGAGCGCGGCGTGCCGGTCGCCATCGACGGCGAGGCGCTGGCGCCGGTGGACCTGATCGAGCGGCTCGAGTCGCTCGCGGGCCCGTTCGGCATCGGGCGCGGAATCCACCTCGGCGAGACGATCCTCGGCACGAAGGGCCGCGTCGCGTTCGAAGCGCCCGCCGCCGAGCTGCTCATTACGGCCCATCGCGAGCTCGAAAAGCTCACGCTCACCGGCGCCCAGTTGCGGATCAAGGAGCCGCTGGCGCTGACCTACGGCGATCTCGTGCACGAAGGTCAGCACCTCGACCCGGCCTGCCGCGACCTCGAGGCGCTGCTGGCGTGCTCGCAGGCGCGCGTCACCGGCGAGGCGCGCCTGTTGCTGCGCCCGGGCAGCGTGTTCGTCGAGGGCGTCACCTCCCCCCACTCGCTGCTCGCCGCCACGCGCGGTCGGTATGGCGAGGCGGCCGGCGAATGGAGCGCCGCCGACGCGCTTGGCCTGGCGCGCATGAAATCGCTGCCGGGCATGCTGCACACGCGGGCGGGAAGCTGATGCGCCCACTCGTCGTGGACAAGATCGCGTCCGTGGCGCAGAGCTGCCGCCTGGGCCGCGAGCTGCGCATCTCCGAGCGCATTCCCTGCGAGGAAGGAATCGTCATCGCCGTCGAGGTGCTGACCAACAAATCCACCTACAACACCCTCGAGCTGACCTCGGGCCGCATGGCGCACGTGAAGCGCGGCGACGTCGTGGTCGGCGCGCTCGGCCACAGGCACGCGCTGTTCGGTTACTCGGGGCATCTGCCGACTTCCCTCGCGCCCGGCGATGCCATCAACCTGCTGAACCTCGGCGGCGTGCTCGGGATTTGCGACTCGGTGAATCCGGAGCGCGGCCGGCCCTTCGAATGTCGCGTGCTCGGCGCGGTGCTGCACTTCCCCTACCTCGGCGAGCGCATCGGCACGCCCGCGCGCGTCGGCAGCCTGCCGCTGGCGGACGACGCGGCGGTGAACATGCGTGGCATTCCGGCCATCGCGCTGGCAGGCACCTGCATGGACGCGGGCAAGACGGCGGCCGCATGCGCGCTCATCAGCCGCTTCAGCCACTACGGCTACAAGGTCGCGGCGTTCAAGGCGACCGGCGTGTCGCTGCGGCGGGATATCCTCGCGATGGAGGATGCCGGCGCGCGGGAGACGGCCATCTTCACCGACTTCGGCATCGTCACCACCGCTCCGGCGAACGGCCCGGCCCTGACGCGCACCATGCTCACGCGCATGGCGCAGGCGCGGCCCGACGTAATCGTATTCGAGCTCGGCGACGGCATCATGGGCGCGTACGGCGTGGAGGCCATCCTGCGCGACCCGCAGGTGCGTGCCGCGCTGTCCGCCGTCGTACTGTGCGCCAACGACCCGGTCGGCGCCTTCGGCGGCGTGACGCTGCTCCGCGACGAGTTCGGCATCGAGCCGGCAGTGGTCACCGGCCGGGCGACGGACAACGAGGTGGGCAGCTCCATCGTCCGGGACCGGCTGGGTGTGCCGGCGTTCAACGCGCTCACGCAGGAGGCCGAGCTGGGCGAGCACCTGAAGGGCGTCGTCTTCGGCCCCGAGGCCGCGGCGTGAGCGTCACGGTCCCCGTCGCCGTGCTGGGCGGCACGGGATTCGTCGCCGGCGAGTTCCTGCGCCTGGTCGCCGGCCACCCCGCGCTCAGGCTGGCGGCCGTCGCCTCCGACAGCCGCGCGGGCGAGGCGGTCGGCGCGGTGTTCCCCAATCTCGCCGGCGCGTACGACGGCGTGAACTTCGGCACGACCGACACGCTGCAGCGCGCCATTGGCGACGGCCGCGTGCGCGCGCTGCTGTGCGCCGCGCCGCACGGTGCCGCAGCCGGGCGCATCGACGCCTGCCTCGCCGCGGCCGAGGCGAGCGGCGCGCCGCTGACCGTCGTGGACGCGTCGGCTGACTTTCGCTTTCGCGACGCCGAACGCTATGCTCGGGTCTACGGCCATCCCCACGCCTGTCCGCAGCGGCTGGCGCAGTTTGCCTGCGCCGTTCCCGAGCACCTGCCGGGCACGCCCGCGCCGCATGCCGCGCACCCCGGCTGCTTCGCCACCGCGGTGCTGCTCGCGATCGTGCCGCTGCTGTCTGCCGGCCTCGCCGCGCCGGAGTTCTTCGTCTCTGCCGTCACCGGCAGCACCGGCGCGGGCCGCAGGCTCGCGGAGACCACGCACCACCCCGAGCGGCACGCCAACCTGTTTGCCTACCAGCCGCTCGTGCACCGCCACCGGTCGGAAATCGAGGCGCTCGCCGCCACGGCCGCCGGCCCCTGTGCCGTGCACTTCGTGCCGCATGCGGGGCCGTGGGCCCGCGGCATCCATGCCACCGTGCACGGCCGCCTCGCCGCGCCCGCGGGGGCAGCGGAGCTGACAGAGTCGCTAGCCGCCGTCTACGCGGACTCGCCCTTCGTCGAGGTACTGGACGCGCCACCGCGACTGAAGGATGTCACGGGCTCGAACCGGGCGCGGCTTTCCGTTGCAACGGACGGGGAGGCCTACGTGGCGTTCGTCGTGCTGGACAACCTGGTGAAGGGCGCCGCGGGGGGCGCGCTGCAGTGGCTGAACCGCCTGCTCGGGATCCCCGAGGCCACCGGCCTCGGCGCCCCCGGGCCGGCCTGGAGCTGATGCACCGATGAATGCCACGAGTTCACGACGCCCGCCTTCGCACCCCGCGGCGGAGGCGGACTGGACGCTGCCCGTCTATGCGCAGCTCGACCTCGAGCCGGCGAGCGGCGCCGGCGCATGGCTCGCCACGACCGACGGACGCCGGATCCTGGACTTCTACGGCGGCCACGCGGTCGCCGCGCTGGGCTACGGTCATCCGCGCCTCGTCGCGGCACTGGCGGCGCAGGCGCGCACGCTGCACTTCCAGACCAACCTGCTGCCGCTCGCGGTGCGGGCGCGGGCCTGCGAGGCGCTGGTCCGCTTCGCGCCGGCGGGCCTGGCGCGCGCATTCCTCGTCAACAGCGGCGCCGAAGCCAACGAAAACGCGCTCCGCCTTGCACTGGCGGCGACGGGCCGCGACCGGGTCGTCGCAGTGGAGGGCGCATTCCATGGCCGCACCGCCGCCGCGGCGGCCGTGACCTGGAGAAGCGAGCCCTGGTATGGCTTCCCGCGCCGCCCATTCGACGTGACCTTCGTGGCGCGCGGCGACGCGGCCGCGATGGCGGCCGCCGTCGGCGCGGACGTCGCCGCCGTGATCGTCGAGCCGGTGCAGGGGGTGGCCGGCGCCGTGGACCTGCCGCGCGAATTCCTGGCGGCCGCGCGCGATGCGACGAGCCGCCACGGCGCTTTACTCATCTTCGACGAGGTCCAGTGCGGCATGGGGCGCAGCGGCCAGCCGTTCGCCGCCGACCATTACGGCATCGCGCCGGACCTGCTGACCACCGCGAAGGGCCTGGCCGGGGGGTTCCCCGCCGGCGCCCTGCTGACGACGGATGCGCTGGCCCGCGACCTGAAGCCGGGCGATCTCGGCACGACGTTCGGTGGTGGCCCGCTCGCCTGCGCCGCCATCGAGACGGTCATCGCCGTGATCCGCGCCGAAGGCCTGCTGGCGCGCGTGCGTGAGCTGTCCACGCTGATCCGCTCGCGCTGCCGCTGCGGCCCGGTGCAGGACGTGCAGGGCCTGGGCTTCCTGCTCGGCCTGGTCTGCTCGCGCCCGGCCAAAGCCGTGCAAACCGAACTGCTCGAGTGCGGCATCCTCGCCGGCACCAGCGCCGATCCGCGCGTGCTCAGGCTGCTGCCGCCGCTGACGCTGGAAGCCGCGCACGTAGAGCTGCTCGGCGACGCGCTCGCCGGACTCGCGCCGTGAAGCGCTTCGTGGATCTCGCCGAGACCGGCGCAGCGCAGGTCGTGGAGCTGCTCGCCCTTGCGCGCCGGCTGGAGGCCCGGCCGGAGCCGCTGGCGCTTGCCGGCAAGGTGCTCGGCCTGCTGTTCTTCAATCCGTCGATTCGCACGCTCGCGTCGTTTCAGGCCGCGATGGCGCGCCTCGGCGGCGCGTCGTTCGTCGTGACGTCGGGCGCCGGAAGCTGGCGGCTGGAGACGCGGGACGGCGCGGTGATGGACGGGGACGCGGCGGAGCACGTGCGCGAGGCGGTGCCGGTCTTGGCGGGCTACGCCGATGCGCTGGGCATCCGCGCCTTTGCGGGCGGCCGCGACCTGCCCGCCGACCTCGACGACCGCGAGTTCCTCGCCATGGCCTCGCTGTCCCCGGTGCCCGTACTCAACCTCGAATCGGCGGCCGGTCATCCCTGCCAGGCGCTCGCCGACTGGAAGACACTGGACGACCTGGGCGTGCCGGCGCAGGGCGGGCGCTTCGTGCTGTCGTGGGCAAACCACCCGCGGCCCCTGCCGCTGGCCGTGCCGGCTTCGGTCGTGCACATGGCGGCGTTGCGGGGCATGGACGTGACCGTGCTGCGGCCGGAGGGCTACGCGCTGCCGGCGCCGATCATGGCGAAGTCGCGGGCGGCCGCCGCGCTGGCGGGCGGTTCGGTGCGCGAGACTGACGACCGGGAGGCCGCGCTGGCTGGCGCGCACGTGTTGTACGCGAAAAGTTGGGGCTCGACCCGCTACTATGGGCAGCCCGACGCCGATGCCGCACTGAGGCGCGCGCTCAACGGCTGGACGGTGCGCGAGGAATGGTTCTCCGCCGCGGCCCGCGATTGCGTGTTCATGCACTGTCTGCCGGTGCGTCGCAACGTGGTCGTCGCCGACGAGGTGCTGGACGGGCCGCGCAGCCGCGTGCTGCCGCAGGCCCGCAACCGGATGACGGTACAGATGGCGGTCCTGCACCGCCTGCTTGGGAGCAAAGCATGATGCACACGCGCGGCGAACGGGCCATCGCGGTCACGGCGCTGAAGGCCGCCGTTCCCTATATCCGCATGTTCAAGCGCAAGGTCTTCGTCGTGAAGGCCGGTGGCGCGGTGTTCGCCAGCGAAGCGGGCACGCACGCGCTCGTGGAGCAGCTCAGCATCCTGCATGAGGTCGGCATCCACACCGTGCTCGTGCACGGCGGCGGGCCACAATCCACGGAGCTGGCCCGGGCGCTCGGCGTGCCGGCGCAGATCGTCGACGGCCGGCGCATCACGGACGAGCCGTCGCTGCAGGTTGCGACCATGGTGCTGAACGGACTCGTCAACACTCGCGTGCTGGCGGCCTGCCGCGACATCGGCCTGCCCGCCATCGGCATCAGCGGCGTGGACGCGGGCCTCATCCAGGCGCACCGCCGACCGCCCATGACGCTCTCGGGCGTGGCCGGCGGCCCCGTCGATTTCGGCTTCGTGGGCGACATCGATCGGGTCGACAGCGACGTGCTGTCCAAGCAGATCGCCGCTGGTTTCGTGCCCGTCGTCAGCCCCTTGTCGGCGGACGCCAGCGGCACGCTGCTCAACATCAACGCGGACACTGTGGCCGCCGCCATCTCGGTGGCGCTGAAGGCAGAGAAGCTGATCCTCATCACCGGCGCGGCCGGCATCCTCGACGATCCGAACGATCCCGCCTCGCTGGTCTCCTACCTCGACCTCGAGGACCTCGAGCAGATGCGCGACGACGGCCGGCTGGCGGCGGGCATGCGGCCGAAGGCGGAAGCGATCCGGCTCGCCATCGGGGGCGGCGTGCAGCGCGTGCACGTCATCTCCCACGAAGTGGCGGACAGCCTCCTGCTCGAGGTGTTCACCAACGAGGGCACGGGCACCCTCGTCGTGGCGGACACCGACACCCTGAGCCCGGCCGAGCAGGCCGCGGCGGAGGAAGCGGAGCTCGTGCCATGAGCCGCATGTGGGACAAAGGTGACCCGCTCGACCGGCAGGTGCTCGAGTACACCGCCGGCGAGGATCACCGGCTCGATGCGCGTCTCGTGCGCTGGGACGTCCAGGCCTCGATCGCGCATGCGCGCATGTTGCATTCGCGCCAGCTGCTGTCTGCTCAGCACCTGGCGCAGATCGAGGAGGGCCTGACCGAACTCGCGGCAGCGCACGCGCGCGGCGAGTGGTCCATCAGCGTGGAAGAGGAGGACGTTCACAACGCGCTGGAGCACCGCCTGTCGCTCGCCGCGCCGGAGGCCGCGGCCCGCCTGCACCTGGGACGCTCGCGCAACGACCAGGTGCTGGCCGCGCTGCGGCTGTACCTCAAGGACGCCTGCCAGCGGCTGCACGATGCTGCCCTGACGGTCGCGGGGGAGCTCGACGCGCTGGCGCAGCGCGAGGCGGACACGCCGCTGCCGGGCTACACGCACCTGCAGCCGGCCATGCCCAGCTCGGTGCCGCTGTGGGCCGGCGGCTTTGCGGCGGAGGTCCGCGACGACGCGACCGGATTGCTGGCCGCGCGGCGCCGGCTCGACCTGAATCCGCTGGGCTCGGCGGCCGGCTATGGCGTCGCGTCGCTGCCGGTGGACCGCGAGCACACACGCGCGGCGCTGGGCTTTGCCGCCAACCACGAGCCGGTGACGGCCGTGCAGCTCTCGCGGGGCAAGGGCGAGGGCCAGCTCGTCTTCGAGATCCACCTGCTGATGCAGGACCTCGGCCGCCTGGCCGCCGACCTCATCCTGTTCTGCTCGCAGGAATTCAGCTACGTGGCGCTGCCGGCCTCGATGACGACCGGCTCGTCCATCATGCCGCAGAAACGCAACCCCGATGTCTTCGAGCTCGTGCGCGGCCATGCCGCGACGACTCTCGGCTGTCTCACCGAGACGCTTGCTGTGCCGTCGCGGCTCACATCCGGCTACCACCGCGACCTGCAGCTCCTGAAGCCGCCACTGTTTCGCGCCATCGACCTTGCCGAGGCGACGCTGGTCGTCATCGCGCGCGCCCTGCCGGAGGTACGGTTCATCAAGGAGAACATCCGCATGGAGCAGGACCTGTACGCTACGGAGGACGCGTATCGGCTGGTCGTGGTCGAGGGACTGTCGTTCCGCGAGGCTTATCGGCGCGTCGGTGAGCAGATCCGCCGCCGGCGGGAGGGCAAGGGAGACGCCGGGTGAGCATCTGGGTCCGGCAGCCGACGCTCGAGACGCTGAACGCGATGTGCCGCAGCACGATGATGGAGCGCCTGGAAATCCGCTTCACCGAGGTCGGCGAGGACTTCGTCGCGGCGACCATGCCCGTGGACGCACGCACCCACCAGCCGTTCGGGCTGCTGCACGGCGGCGCATCGGCGGCGCTGGCGGAAACCCTCGGCAGCGCCGCGGCAAACTTCTGCTGCGATCCGACGACCCACTACGCCGTCGGCCTGGAAATCAATGCCAATCACCTGCGCGCCGTGCGCTCCGGCATCGTCACCGGAATCGGGCGCGCGCTGCACCTCGGCCGGCGCACGCAGGTCTGGGAGATGCGCATCACCGACGACGCGGGCCGGCTCGTCTGCGTTTCGCGCCTCACCCTCGCGGTCGTGGAACGCTAGCCCGCGTTTCTGTCCGGCTCGCGAAGCGAGGGCGAATGCGGGCTGGCCGCGCGATATACTGCGGCGGCCAGCCATGAGCTTCCGCCGCACCCTCGTCCTGTCGTCCTGCCTCGTCCTGTGCGCCGGTTGCGGCCTGCGGGGCGACCTGTATCTGCCGGGCGAGGAGCCGGAACGCCGAATTCCCGAGGTGATGCCGCCCGCCGATCCGGCCGAGCCGGAAGAGCCGCCGGCGGAAGGGCCGACGCCGATCGAGGGCATCGACGAGGAGCCCGACGAAGAGGCGCCGCCGCCCTGATGCGCGCCGCCACGGGCCCGCGTGCGGAGCTGATGGTCGAGGGCCTGCCGCTGGCGGCGGTGGCCGAGCGGTTCGACACGCCCTGCTACGTCTATTCGCGCGCCGCCATCGAGGCACGCTATCGCGCCTTCGCCGACGCATTCGCCCGCCACCCGACGCGCGTCTGCTACGCCGTGAAGGCGAACGGTAACCTGGCGGTGCTGGGCCTGCTGGCGGCGCGCGGCGCCGGATTCGACATCGTGTCCGGCGGCGAGCTCGAGCGCGTCCTGCGCGCCGGTGGGACGGCTGCACGCACGGTTTTCTCCGGCGCCTGCAAGCTCGACGCCGAGCTCGCACGGGCGCTCGAGTCGGGGGTCGCCTGCTTCAACGTCGAATCCGAGCCGGAGCTGCTGCGGCTGTCGGAGCTGGCGCAGGCGAGCGGCCGCGCCGCCGCGGTGGCGCTGCGCGTGAATCCCGACGTCGAGGCCGGCGACCATCCGCACATCTCCACCGGCCGGCGCGAGCACAAGTTCGGCCTGGGGCTCGATGTCGCCGGCGCGCTCGCGACGCGCGCCGCGTCGCTGCCGGGGATTCGCCTCACCGGACTCGCCTGCCACATCGGTTCGCAGATGCTGGATCTCGAGCCGCTCGCGCGCGCCCTCACGCAGCTCGCACGCCTCGCCCGGGAGCTGCTCGCCGCGGGCCTGCCGTTGCGCCACGTGGACGCCGGCGGCGGGCTCGGAATCGACACGGCGGAACGCGCCGCGCCGACGCCCGCGCAATACGCCGAGGTCGTGCTCGGGGCGCTCGCCGGCGTCGGCCTGGACGTCGTCGTGGAACCCGGCCGGGCGATCGTCGGCCCGGCCGGCGTGCTCCTCACCCGTGTGGTGTACGTGAAGGAAGGCCACGGTCGGCGCTTCGCGCTGGTGGATGCGGCCATGAACGACCTCGTGCGCCCCGCGCTGTACGGGGCATGGCACGACATCGTGCCGGTGCGCGGCGAGGCGCTGTCCGGCGCCGTGCCGGTCGACGTGGTCGGGCCGGTGTGCGAGACCGCCGATTATCTGGGCCGCGACCGGCGGCTTGCCGTGCAGGCCGGCGACCTGCTCGCGGTGACGGACGCGGGCGCCTACGGTTTCGCCATGAGCTCGAACTACAACAGCCGGCCGCGCTGCGCCGAGGTCATGGTGTCGGACGGGCACGCCCGGCTCGTCCGCCGCCGCGAGACGACGGAGGACCTGTGGCGCGGCGAATCGCTGTTCGACGAGGTCGGTTGAATGGGTGACTACGGCCTGGTGCTCGTCGACGGCTCCTCCTATCTGTATCGCGCCTTCCATGCCCTGCCGCCGCTGACGAACAGCCGCGGTCAGCCGACCGGCGCGATCTACGGCGTGCTGAACATGGTGCACAAGCTGCTCGAGGAGCACGCGCCGGAGCAGGTGGCCGTGGTATTCGACGCGCGTGGCAAGACGTTCCGCGACGAGATCTTCGCCGCCTACAAGGCGCACCGGCCGCCGATGCCGGACGAGCTTTCCAGCCAGGTCGAGCCGCTGCTCGAGGCGATCGAGGCCCTTGGCCTGCCGGTGCTGCGCGTGCCCGGCGTCGAGGCGGACGATGTGATCGGCACGCTCGTGCGCCGCGCCGGCGAGGCCGGGGTGGCCACGCTGGTGTCCACGGGCGACAAAGACATGGCCCAGCTCGTCACCGACGGCGTGACGCTCGTCAACACGATGTCCGGCACCGTCCTCGATCCGGCGGGCGTGATGGCCAAGTTCGGCGTGGAGCCGGGGCAGATCATCGACTGGATCGCACTGGTCGGGGATACCTCGGACAACATTCCCGGCGTGCCGAAGTGCGGGCCGAAGACGGCCGCCAGATGGCTGGGGGAATACGGCACCCTCGACAACCTGAAGGCGCACGCGGCGGAGATCGGCGGCAAGATCGGCGAAAACCTGCGCGAGAACCTGGAGCGCCTCGACCTGTCCCGGCAGCTCGCCACGATCCGCTGCGACGTGGACCTCGATCTCGGTCCGGGGGACCTGGCGCGCCGCCAGGCGGACGTCGCGAAGCTGCGCGAGATCTACCGGCGGCTCGAGTTCGGCACGCTGCTCAGGAAGCTGCCCGGCGGCGACGAGGGTACGCCGGAGGCGGAGCGGCCGGCCGCCGCCCCGCCGCAGCCCGAGGCGCGCTACGAGACCGTGCTCGACCCCGCGCGGCTGGACGCCTGGTTGGACGAACTGGAGGCGGCGGACGAGTTCGCCTTCGATACGGAAACCGACAGCCTGGACTACGTGCGGGCGCGCATCGTGGGCGTGTCGTTTGCCGTCGAGCCGGGACGCGCTGCCTACGTGCCGCTCGCCCACGTGTATCCGGGAGTCCCGCCGCAGCTCGACCGCGACATGGTGTTGGGCCGGCTGAAGCCGCTGCTGGAGGACAAGGCGCGGCGGAAGATCGGCCACCACCTGAAATACGACGCCCACGTGCTGGCCAACCACGGTGTCCGCCTCGAGTGCATCCACTACGACACGATGCTGGAGTCCTACGTGCTGGATTCCACGGCGACCCGCCACGACATGGACTCGGTGGCGAAAAAGTACCTGCATTACGACACCGTCCATTTCGAGGACGTCGCGGGCCGGGGCGCGAAGCAGCTGACATTCGACCAGGTGGCCCTCGAGCAGGCCGGCCCATACGCCGCCGAGGATGCCGACGTCGCGCTGCGGCTGCACCGGGAGCTGTGGCCACGGCTCGCCGCCGAGCCCGAGCTGGTGCGGATCTACGAGGACATCGAGCGGCCGCTCGTGCCGGTGCTCGTCGGCATGGAGCGCACCGGCGTGCTGATCGACAACGCGCTGCTGAAACAGCAGAGCGTGGAGCTGCAGCGTGGCATGGCAGCGGCCGAGGCCGCGGCACACGCCGCCGCCGGGGCGCCCTTCAACATCGGCTCCTCGCGGCAGCTCCAGGAGATCCTGTTCGACCGGCTCGGGCTGCCCGCCCAGCGGAAGACCCCCGGCGGCCTGCCTTCCACGGCGGAAGACGTGCTCGAGGAACTCGCCGCGCATCACGAGCTGCCGCGTTGCGTGCTGCAATACCGCGCGCTCGCGAAGCTGAAGTCGACCTACACCGACAAGCTGCCCGAGCTCACGGACGCGCAGAGCCGCGTGCACACCTGTTATCACCAGGCCGTGGCTGCGACAGGGCGGCTGTCGTCGTCGGACCCGAACCTCCAGAACATTCCGATCCGCACGGCCGAGGGGCGGCGTATCCGCCAGGCGTTCGTCGCGCCGCCCGGCTGCCGCATCGTCGCCGCGGACTATTCCCAGATCGAGCTGCGCATCATGGCGCACCTCTCCGGCGACGAGGGCCTGCGGCGCGCGTTCCGCGAGAACAGAGACATTCACCAGGCGACGGCCGCCGAGGTCTTCGGAGCGACGCTAGAGACGGTGACGTCCGAGCAGCGCCGCTCGGCGAAGGCGATCAACTTCGGCCTGATCTACGGCATGTCCGCGTTCGGCCTCGCGCGCCAGCTCGGCATCGAGCGCCGTGCGGCGCAGGAGTACGTGGACCTGTACTTCCAGCGCTACCCGGGCGTGAAGGCCTACATGGACGAGACGCGCAAGCGGGCGCGCGAAACCGGCTACGTCGAGACGGTGTACGGCCGGCGGCTGTACCTCCCCGAGATCAGGTCGCGCAACAGCGCGCGGCGCCAGTACGCCGAGCGCAGCGCCATCAATGCGCCGATGCAGGGCACCGCGGCCGACATCATCAAGCGCGCGATGATCAGCGTCGCCGACTGGCTGGCCGGCGGCGAGGTGGATGCACGACTCATCATGCAGGTGCACGACGAGCTCGTCTTCGAGGCCGCCACCGAGGATGTGGAGCGGCTCATGCAGCGGCTGCACGAGCTGATGTGCAGCGCGGCCGAGTTGACCGTGCCGCTGAAGGTCGAGGCCGCGGCGGGAGCCAACTGGGACGAGGCGCACTAGCCCCCGCAAGGTGGGATGTAAATCCCTCGGCGCGGCGCGCGCCAAACGGGGGCCCGGCCGCGGACGAGATGGGAACTTCCCCGCCGCCGCCGGGTCGATTTCTCTGAGCGCCGACGAGACGCTCGGCCCGCTTGCCTCCCTGAGCGGGCCAGCAGCCCGGCCCCCCCAAGCCGGGATCGCTCTTGCCCCGGGGCGTCCCCTGCTAAGCCCCCGGGGCTTCTTTTTGCCCGGCCGAAACGTTCGTGCCGAGCAGGACGTCCAGCGCCTCGCGCGCCTCGTCGATGCCGGTCCCCTTGAGGGCGGAGAAAAGCTGCAGCGACACACCCGGGCCCAGCTCGCGGCGCACCGCCTGCAGCGTGGCGATGCCGCGCCCGCGCGACAGCTTGTCCGCCTTCGTGAGCAGGATATGGACCGGGCATCCAGCTGCCCCGGCCCAGGCGAGCAGATGGCGGTCGAAGTCCGTCAGCGGATGGCGTACGTCCATCAGCAGGAACAGGCCGGCCAGCGAGCGGCGCGTGCGGAAATAGGCATCCATGAGCCGGTCCCAGTGGCGGCGGACCGATTCGGGCACGCGGGCGTAGCCGTAGCCGGGCAGGTCGGTGATGCGCCGCTCCCCGCCCAGCGAGAAAAAGTTCACGAGCTGCGTGCGCCCCGGCGTCTTGCTCGTCCGGGCGAGGCCCTTGAGCCCGACGATGGCGTTGATCGCGCTGGACTTGCCCGAATTGGAGCGGCCCGCGAACGCCACCTCGGCCCCCTCGTCTGGCAGGAACTGGGCCGGTCGGTGGGCGCTGGCAAGGAACGCGGCCTCGGGGTAGGCGCTCATCGGCGTGGCCGGGGACTCGCGGGCGTCGTGTAGAATCCCGCGGTCTCCCCATGAAGATGCCACCGGTGAAAATTATTCTGTTCGTTCAGCATCTTGCGTTGCAGGCAGGCAGCCTGGTGTGCGGCGGTTGTGGCACATGATTGGGTACCAATTCGGGGGCTGCTTCGGTGACTTCGGAGGCGATTTGCGCGGCGGACACCCCCACCCCCGAGGGCAGGGGGCCGCCTTGCGATGCTACCTCAGCAGGGCCTCGGGCCGAGCCACCAGTCACGCCTGCCGAGCCGGACGTAGGCGGCCAGTGAGTAGGGGCGGACCTATGATCTCGACGGCGACATCGGCGATGAGGGCCTAGTGATCGCTAACTACGCCAACGGCCTCTGGGCGGCGGGCCCCGCCCGCCCGGGTGCACTGTGCGACGCGTGCGGCACGGTTTCCTTCGACGTGCCCGAACCCGCGTCTCTCGCTATTCGGTCTAGGGGCGCTCGCGCTCGGCCTCGCGAGGGTACGCCGCCGCGGCTGAAGCGGGATAGCTGGAGGCGCGCCGGCGCGCAGCGACCACAGGCACGCAGCGGTGGCGTTAACCTAGTTTCAGCAGTGTCCGCCGAAACGGTGTCTAAATCGAAGCCGGACTATGCGGAGATTGCTGACTCGGAGTCCGTCACCTCGAGTGGGGTCGGCACGACCATCGTTGCATAGCACCGACCGCAATGGACCTGCTCCGTCAGGCAGATGGCGATCGAAGCTCACCTACTACGGTGTGTCATACGGGTCGATGCTGGGCCAGACGTACGCCAACATGTTCCCGAACAATTTCCGGGCGCTG
>Ga0268386_10001400_pt1 | contig 16512 bp, 11 predicted proteins | sample RVTome_15_FD_200260 | JGI IMG/M metagenome (GOLD analysis project Ga0268386, IMG submission 200260) | Soil microbial communities from uranium-contaminated site in the Upper Colorado River Basin, Wyoming, United States - RVT150D86... ...
GTCACGTTCTCCATCGGATTCTGATGGTAGTGCCGACTCGTGCGGTGCGCCGCGCGTGGGGCCTGGGCCGTGTCGTCGTCGTCGTCCTTTCGGCACCAACGAGCGACGGCGCGCTCGCGCGGCCCGCGGCCGCACAAACCCTCGACTCGCACCGGCTGCCGGACGGAGCGCAATCACATGCGGTCGCCCTCTTGGAGAGTCGCCTCCGCGGCCCGTTCCGGCTGATGGTTCGCGCGCTGCCGGGCGAGCTCTCCGTGGGCGACACCGGGGGCATCTCCGAGCGGGCCCCGGGCAGGCACCCGTGGGCGGCGCCGCGCCCCCAGATCGCCGAGCCGAGGCGCGTCGCGCCGGTTCTCCTCTCTCTCGCCGTGCCCGGCGTGGGCCAGCGCGTCATGGGACAGCGACGGGGTTGGGTGTATCTGTCGCTCGAGGTCGTGGGGTGGGCGTTCTGGCTCGACCGCAGGATGGCCGGCGCCGACTATCGTGACCGCTACCGTGACCTGGCGTGGGAGGTCGCCCGCATTCCTTCCGGGCCTCGGGCGGACGGGGCGTTCCCGTACTATGAGACGCTCAGCGATTGGCCGCGCTCCGGAGACTACGACTCGGACGCTTCGACGTCGGGGCTCCAGCCGGAGGGCGACCCGACGACCTACAACGGGGCGATCTGGGCACGCGCGGTGGACCTCTTCTTGCCTGGCGGGGCGGTCGTATCCGAGAGCGACCCCGCCTATCAGAGCGCGCTCGCGTACTACGGTGACCGGGCCTACGGAACCGAGTTCCTGTGGGATTGGACGGGTGAGGACGGGGCGCGGTCGGAGTTCGCGGACCTCATCGTCGAGAGCGACGATCGCTTCCGGCAGGCGACCAACGTCGTCGGCGCGGTGATCGCCAACCATCTGGTATCGGCGGTCGACGCCTATCTCAGCGGGCGCGGCCGCTCGGTGCCGGTCGAAATCCGGGCCGCCCCGGGTCCCCGGGCGGGGCGGTCGCGCTGGTCGGTCCTGGTCAGGCTGGAGGCGCCCCGGTGAGCGGCGGGCGTGGCGCGCCGGCGGACATGGAGCGGCGCGTGCTGGACGCCCTCGAGCGCTCGGACCGTGGGCCGCTGAAGACGAAGGACCTCGCTCGGGCGCTGGACGTGCCCCCTGGCGAATACCGACGCTTTCGCCGGCTTCTGACGGGTCTCGAGCAGCGCGGGAAGATCTATCGGGTGAAGGGCCATCGATACGCCGTCGCCGCCTCGATCGATCTGGTGACCGGGACGCTGTCCGTGACGCGGGACGGAGACGGTTTCGTGCGGCCCGACGGACGCGGCGACGACGTCTTCGTTCCCGAGCGCCGCCTGGCCACCGCGATGGAGGGCGATCGCGTCGCCGCCCGCATCGAGCATCGTGGTCGGGGCCGAAGCCCCGAGGGGACGATCCTCAGGGTCCTGGAGCGCGCGCGCGAGACCGTCGTGGGGATCTTCCACCGGGGGCGGCGCCTGTCGTACGTCTCACCGCTCGATCCCCGCCTCAACAAGGACGTGTTGGTCGCTCCGGACGACGAGGGCGGCGCCGAAGAGGGTCAGGTGGTCGTCGTGCGGCTCGTCACGTACGGCGAGGGCCGGGTGAGCCCGTCGGGCGCGGTCGAGCGGGTGCTGGGGGCGCTGTCCGACCCGGGCGTGGACGTGCTCGCCGTGGCCTACGGCTTCGGCATCTCCCTGGACTTCCCCGGCGCGGTGCTCGACGCCGCCGAGCGCGCCGCGGAGCAGGGGGTTCGCGAGCCCGGCCCCGACCGTGTCGATCGAACTGACCTCCTGTGCTTCACGATCGACCCGGCCGACGCGAAGGACCACGACGACGCGCTCTCGGCGGCGCCGGCTGGGGACGGGCTCGTCGAGGTCGGCGTGCACATCGCCGATGTCTCGCACTTCGTGCCGCTCGGCGGGCCGGTCGACGCAGAGGCGCTCGGCCGCGGCACGAGCGTGTACCTGGTCGACCGCACGATCCCCATGCTACCGGCGGTTCTCTCGAGCGACGTCTGTTCCCTGATGGCGAACGAGCCGCGGTTCGCTCTCTCGCTCTTCCTGCGCCTCGATCGTGAGGGGCGCGTCCGCGAACGCCGCTACGAGCGGACCCTGATCCGCTGCCGGCACGCGCTCTCGTACGAGGACGCCCAGGCCGTGCTCGAGGGTCGCGAGTCGATCTCGACCGAGGTGGACGACACGTTGCGGACGCTCGACGACCTCGCGCGCGCGGTCCGACGTGAACGGGACGAGCGCGGGGCTCTCGACCTCGATCTTCCGGAGGCCAAGGTCGTGCTCGACGACAAGGGCGTCCCCGTCGATATCCAACGCCGTCAACGGCTCGCCAGTCATCGCCTGATCGAGGACTTCATGATCCTCGCCAACGAAGTGGTCGCCAACGATCTCGAGGCGCGGGGACTCGCCGGACTCTACCGCGTCCACGAGCCTCCGGCGCGCGAGAAGGTCGAGCAGCTCTCCGAGAGCTTGTCGTATTTCGGACTCGAGGTGCCGCGCCGTAAGTCGTTGAAGCCCAAGAATGTGCAGCACATGCTGAAAGCCGCGAAGGGTCGGCCGGAGGAGGTGCTGATCTCGACCCTGATCCTCCGGTCGATGAAGAAGGCGCGCTACCACACCGAGAACCTCGGCCATTTCGGGCTAGCCTCGGAGGCGTATCTGCACTTCACCTCGCCGATTCGGCGCTACCCCGACCTGGTCGTCCACCGCGTCGTGGCGAGCGCCTTCGTCCATGGCGGCCCGGGCCCGTACGGCGACGTCGAGGCGCTCGTTCCCATCGCCGAGCGCTCGAGCGCCCGCGAACGATCGGCGGAGGAGGCGGAACGTGCCTCCGTGGCCCTCAAGAAGGTCGAGTTCATGGAGCGCCACCTGGGCGAGAGCTTCGCGGGCACGATCACCGGCGTCGCGGCGTTCGGCTTCTTCGTGACGCTCGAGGCGTTCTTCGTGGAGGGCCTCGTCCACGTCAGCGCCCTCCAGGACGACTTCTACCATTTCCGGGAGCGTGAGCACTCGCTCGTGGGCGACCGCGTTCACAAGCGATACCGGCTCGGCGACAGGCTGGAGGTTCAGGTCGTGCGCGTGGACAAGGAGGCGCGTCACATCGACTTCATCGTCTCGAGGACGCTCTGAAAAGCTCGTCCTCGGTCGGTCGGCGGCGTGGATGCGCCATGATTGACCTCACCTACCACGCGCGGTAACGTCGGGATTGGCGCCGCGTTCCAGCCGAGAATCCATGGCCTCCGAGCGAACCATCCTCTATTTCGGACCTGGCCGCGATTCACCGTCCGACCTCGTATCCCGCTTCGCCCAGGAACGCGGTCTCGAGGTTGCGTCGGTCGATCGCGCCGCCGACGTGCGCGCGCTACTCAACCGGACGTATCCGGCGTGCGTGGTTCTCGACGGCGACGGGGACATGAGCGAGATCGTCGATTTGGCGATATCCCTGAAGCATGACGCGTTTACCGGGATCGTGCCGCTCGTGGTGCTCCTGTCGGGCGCGGCCGAGGGGCGTTCCGCCGACTTCCTGGCGGCGGGAGCCGACGAGGTCGTGATCGGCCACCTGCCGATCCGGGAGCGGCTGCTCAGGCTCGAACAGGTTCTCAAGCGGGCCGATCGCGACGTCTCGGTCCACCCGACGACCCGTCTGCCCGGGACGAACCACATCGCCCGCGACATGCAGGCCCGCCTGGCCGAGGGTCAGCGCTTCGCCGTATGCTACGCCGACCTGGATCACTTCAAGGAGTTCAACGACCGCTACGGCTACGCGTTCGGCGACGGGGTGATCCGAATGCTCTCGCGCATCCTGCGCGACGTCGTGCGGGGACTCGCGCCCGGTGGCTTCGTCGGGCACATCGGTGGCGACGACTTCATCTTCAACGTCACGGTCGAGCATCTCGAGGCGACGTGCGACGCGATCATCCAGATCTTCGACGAGCTGATCCCCTATCAGTACACCGAGGAGGATCGCAGGGCCGGGTACTTCCTGGGGAAGGACCGAAGGGGCAACATCTACCGGATTCCGATGATGGCCCTCTCGATCGGCGTCGTGACCAACCAGTTCCAGACCTTCGAGCACACGGGACAGATCAGCGAGCTCGCCGCCGAGATGAAGACGTACGCCAAGTCGCTGCCGGGCTCGAAGTACGTGGTCGACCGGCGGCACCAGTCGCCCACGCTGCCCACGGCCTCGGCAGAGGATGCCGAGATCCTGGCCGGCTCCGAGAAGCGGAGCCGACCTGCCCAGATGAACACCTAACCAACCGGACCATGGTCATTACCGTCACCTGTCCCTCGTGCGCGTCCTCCTTCCCGGTCGACCCCGCGAAGATACCCGAGGGCGGAGTGAACGCCCGCTGTACCCGGTGCAGCGACATCTTTCGGGTGGAGAAGCCCGCCGAGCCGGTCATGGAACTGTCGGATCTCACGCCGGTCGACCAGGCCCCGCCGTCGATCCCCGAGGTCCCGTCCGTCCCGGCCCCGGTCGAGGAGGAGCGCGATGCCGAGCCTGAGCCGGAGGCTACCCCCGCCTTCGACGAGCCAGCCACGTTCGAGGCCCCATCCTCGTTCGAGGCTCCGTCCACCTTCGAGGCACCACCCTCGTTCGAGACGCCGTCCACCTTCGAGGCACCAGCCTCCTTCGAGGCGCCTCCCCCGCTCCCGGACCCCGAGCCGCCCCCACGGGAGCCGATGCCGGACTTCTCGATGCCGGACTCGGGGTCGGACCCGTTCGCCGAGCCCGCGCCCTTCGAGGGGGCGGCGCCCGTGGGGCCCTCGCACACGCCCTTCGGTGGAGGTCCGGCCGAGGACGAAGAGCAGGAGCGGGCGGTCCAGGGCTTCACCTTCGGCAAACGCGATCCAACCGACAAGGCGAAGCGCCTGGCGCGGGTTCTCGTGTCCGACATGATCATGTACAACGCGGAGCGTCATCAGGCCGCGCTCGGCGCCGGAACGTTGGCGCAGGACTTCGAGGAGGAGATCCAGAAGTCCTGGAAGGAGTACGTGGAGCAGGTGGGCGACGACATGGCCAACGGCGAGGGTCGCCGCTTCTGGGTCGACGCGCTCAACGACATCCTGGCCAAAGGCAAGGACGTCTTCTAGGGGGCGGCTCGCTCGGCACGAGGAACCGCTAGATCGACCTCAACGGTGGGGAGGGTCCCGAGCCCGCGGCGGTGCGGCTATCTTTCCGCCAGCCATTCGGAGGGGCCGTCCGCACCGGGCGGCCCCTCTTCTTCTGACGACCGGAAGGCCGGGCCCCAGTTGGGGGATACGGACTGACCGGCGGGACAGGAACGACCAACGATGAACAAGGACCAACTGCACCACCTGTCGGAGCTCCGCGAGAGGGTGCGGGAGCTCAGGGGGTACCTTTGACCTCGACGCGCGCGAGCTGCGGCTGAAGGAGCTGGACGCCCGCATGGTCGAGCCGGGCTTCTGGGACGACCAGGACGCGGCCCGCACCGTGATCGGCGAGTCGAATCGGCTCAAGGCATGGCTGGAGCCCTGGGCCGAGCTGAACGCGAGGGGCGAGGAGCTGGGCGCGCTCGTGGAGCTCCTCGAGATCGAGGAGGATGCGGATCTCGCCCGCGAGTTCGAGAGCGGGCTCGAGTCGCTCGAGCTCGGCCTCGACGCGATCGAGCTGCGCACCATGCTCCAGGGGGAGGACGATCATCGCGAGGCGATCGTCACCATCCACCCGGGCGCGGGCGGCCTCGAAGCCCAGGATTGGGCCGAGATGCTCGTGCGGATGTACACGCGGTGGGCGGAGCGCCGAGGATTCGAGGTGACCGTGCTCGACATGCAGCCCGCCGAGGAGGCCGGCATCAAAAGTGCCACGCTGGAGATCAAGGGCGAGAGCACGTACGGCTTTCTGAAGGCCGAGCGTGGCGTCCACCGGCTCGTTCGGATGTCGCCCTTCGACGCGCAGTCGCGGCGGCACACGTCCTTCGCGAGCGTATTCGTCTATCCTCTGGTGGAGGACGAGATCGAGATCGACATCGACGATTCGGACCTGCGGGTCGATACGTATCGGGCGTCCGGAGCGGGCGGCCAGCACGTGAACAAGACCGACTCGGCGGTCCGCATCACGCACGAGCCGACCGGCATCGTGGTGACGTGCCAACAGGAGCGATCCCAGCACAAGAACCGCAGCACCGCGATGAAGATGCTGCGCGCCGCGCTGTACCAGCACGCGCTCGAGGCGAAGGAGAAGGAGCGCGCCGAGGTCGAGGCCCAGAAGGGCGACATCGGCTTCGGGAGCCAGATTCGCTCCTACGTCTTCCAGCCCTACACGATGGTCAACGACCACCGCACCGAGACGAAGATCAGCGACGTGCACGCGGTGATGGACGGCGACATCGACCCCCTCATCGAGGCGTACTTGAAGAAGACGGGAGGAACGGCGGCTGCGTGATGCAGCTCGGACGCGATGGAAGATCTGAGTCAGGTCATGCGGGTGCGCCGCGAGAAGCTCTCCGCGCTGCGCGAGCGTGGCGTCGAGCCGTTCGCCTACAACTTTCAGCCGACCGCGTCGTCCGCGAAGGCGATCGCCGCCTTCGAGGCCGCCGAGCGGGACGGGAAGCTCTCCGAGGACGGCGAGGGCGGGTCCGTCGGGATCGGCGGGCGTATCGTCGGTTGGCGCGACATGGGCAGGAGCGTGTTCGCGCACCTCGAGGACGGCGCGGGCCGGCTGCAGGTCTACTTCAGGAAGAACGTCCTGGGCGAGGAGTCCTTCGAGACGCTCGGGCTCCTGGACCTGAGCGATTGGATCGCGGTCGCCGGACCGACGTTTCGGACGCGGACGGGGGAGGTGACCGTGCGCGCCGAGTCGTGGACGCTCCTGACCAAGTCCCTGCGACCGCTCCCGTTCGGCAAGGTGGAGACCGACGCCGACACCGGGGAGCGCGTCGTGCACTCCGGCTTCGCGGACCAGGAGGCGCGCTACCGGCAGCGCTACGCGGACCTGGCCGTGCACCCGGACGTGCGGGAGGTCTTTCGCACCCGCGCGCGCATCGTCACGGCGCTGCGATCGTTCCTGGACGGGGAAGGGTTCGTGGAGGTGGAGACGCCCGTGCTCCAGCCCCTGTACGGGGGCGCGTCCGCCAGGCCGTTCGTGACGAAGCACAACGCGCTCGACCGCACGATGTACCTGCGGATCGCGGACGAGCTCTACCTGAAGCGCCTGATCGTCGGGGGCCTCGACCGCGTCTACGAGATCTCGAAGGATTTCCGCAACGAGGGGCTGTCACGGGTCCACAACCCCGAGTTCACGATGCTCGAATGGTACCAGGCCTTCTCGGACTACGACGACCAGATGGCGCTCGTCGAGCGCATGATCCTGCACGTGCTCGACGAGGTCATGGGTGGCCGCACGGTCCGCTACGGAGACCACGAGATCGCGTTCGAGCCGCCGTTCCTGCGCCTGAGCCTCGTGGGCGGGCTCTGCGACGCGCTCGGGCGCGACGTCCACGCGATGAGCGACGAGGAGCTCGGGTCCGAGGCCAGGGCGCGCGGCCTCCCCGACCTGGACGGCGCGGGGCGAGGCAAGCTCATCGACAAGCTCTTCGGGGCGCTCGTCGAGCCCGACCTGATCCAGCCGACCTTCGTCATCGACCACCCGGAGGAGCTCAGCCCGCTGGCGAAGCGCCACCGGACGGACCCGCGTCTGACCGAGCGCTTCGAGCTGTACGTCGCCGGCTCGGAGATCTTCAACGCCTTCTCCGAGCTCAACGATCCCATGGACCAGCGCGCGCGCTTCGAGTCACAGGCGACGCTCCGCGAGGGCGGCGACGACGAGGCCCAACAGGTCGACGAGGACTACATCCGGGCGCTCGAGTACGGGATGCCGCCCACGGGCGGCGTGGGCATGGGCGTGGACCGCTTCGTCATGCTCCTCACCGACCGGGCGTCGATCCGCGACGTCATCCTGTTCCCGATCCTGAGGTCGGAGGAATGATGCGAGCGCGGCCTCGACGCACGGGGAGGCGACCATGAGACGCCTGAATTGGTACATCGCGCGCCACTACCTTCGCGCCGGGCGGGGCCGGGGCTTCCTCTCCCTGATCACGTGGATCGCGCTCGGCGGGGTGATCGTCGGAGTCGCGGCGCTCATCATCGTGCTGGCGGTGATGAGCGGGATGCAGGAGGATCTTCGCAACAAGATCCTCGAGTCGAGCCCGCACGTCGTCGTCCTGGAACGCGGGACCAGCCTTCGACTCCAGAACTACCGCGAGATCGTCGATTCGATCCTGGGATCGCCCGACGTCGTGGCGGCGGCTCCCTTCGCGCTCTCGCAGGTTAGCATCGTGCGGTCAGACCCGAGCGGGCGCTACTCGCAGCCCGCCTATCTCTACGGGGTCGAAGTCGACACCACCCGAGCCGCGCCGACCGAGATGGAGCGGCGAATTCTCGAGGGCGCGCTGAACCTGAACACGCCCAAGTCCGGGCTCCCGCCCATCCTGCTCGGGAGCATCCTCGCCGAGCGTCTGCTCGTGTTCGAGGGAGACACGCTGCTGTTGGTGTCGATGGAGAACCTCAACGTCGGCGTCATGGGATTCACGCCCACCCTCCGCCAGTTCGAGGTGACCGGGACGTTTACGACCGGCATGTACGAGTATGATCTCAACAACGTGTACAGCACGCTCGCCGATGCTCAGGACCTGATCGGGATCGACCCGGAGGACGCGAGCGGCATCGGGGTCCGCACGACCGAGCCAGCGCTGGCGCAGGAGATCGCGCACGCTCTCGAGGAGCGCCTGCAAGGCCCCTACTGGCTCGAGTCCTGGATGGAGCGCAACCAGTCGCTCTTCAACGCTCTCAAGCTCGAGAAGCTGGGAATGGGGCTGGTGGTCTTCCTGATCGTGCTGGTCGCGTCGTTCAACATCGTCAGCACGCTGGTGATGGTCGTCGCCGATCGGACGCGCGAGATCGGCATCCTCAAGACCATCGGGATGACCCGCAGCGGCATCCTGCGCGTCTTCATCCTCCAGGGGGTCTGGATCGGAGCGACGGGCACGACCATCGGGGCCGTCCTGGGCGTCGGGATCGCGTGGGCGGTCGACCGGTACGAGCTCTTCCCGATTCCGGGGGACGTGTACTTCGTCGATCACCTGCCCGCGATCATCGATCCGGTCGACGTCGCCATGATCGTAGTGGCGAGCATCGCGGTGTCGTTCGTGGCGACGATCTACCCGGCCATCCAGGCGTCCAACCTCGAGCCCGTCGACGCGATCCGCCATGAGTGATCGCGATGGGCCGGACGCGGCCCCCGGACCGGGCGCGGCGCTCGCCGGCGAGTGCCCGCTCGAGGCGCTCGGGCTCGAGAAGACGTTCGTGGGCGGAGACGGGACGGAGCTCCGCATCCTCAGAGGGATAGACCTGGCGGTCCGCTCGGCCGAGGCGATCGCGATCACGGGCGCGAGCGGCACGGGCAAGTCCACGCTTCTGCACCTGCTGGGCGCGCTCGACCGCCCCACCGCCGGGCAGGTCCTCGTGGGCGGGCGTCAGGTCGCGACGCTCAGGGACGAGGAGCTGGCGCGCGTGCGGAACCGGCACGTCGGCTTCGTCTTCCAGTTCCATCACCTGCTGCGCGAATTCAGCGCGCTGGAGAACGTCATGATGCCGGCGCTCCTCGCGGGAACGGACCTCGACGCGGCCCGCGCACGCGCCAGCGGATTGCTCGCCGACGTCGGCCTCGCGGACCGTGAGTCGCACAAGCCACGGGCGCTCTCCGGCGGCGAGCAGCAGCGGGTCGCGGTGGCGAGGGCGCTGGTCAACCAGCCGCTCGTCCTCCTCGCAGACGAGCCGTCCGGCAACCTCGACACCGAGACCGGACGGCGTCTCCACGACGTCCTCTTCGACCTGCGGGAGCGGCACCGCCTCTCGATCGTGATCGTCACCCACGATCTCGACCTCGCGGCCCGCGCGGACCGACGCCTGGTCCTGGAGGCGGGACGGCTCCTCCCCGGCACTTCGGGGTAGCGGAGGCGTAAGGGTTCCCTCGAAGCCGTCGCGGGTGGGACGCGGCGGCGATGCGAGCGGAATCGCGATCCGACGGAGGGAAGGGCCGATGCCCGACATGGTGTGTGACAACTGCGGATCGTCCGACGCGGTCGTGCACCTGACGCAGATCGTGAACAACGAGATGTCCACCCACCGATTGTGCGAGAAGTGCGCGGCCGAGAAGGGCCTGGAAGGCGCTCCGGAGCCGGTCGGCTTCCCTCTGACCGACTTCCTGGCGCAGATGGGCGACGTCGCGCTGGACGAGGCCGACCCACCGGAGAGCGGATGCCCGTTTTGCGGGCTGACGTTCCAGGACTTCCGTGAAACCGGCCGGCTCGGGTGTCCCCAGTGCTACGAGACCTTCGCCACGCATCTGCGAAAGCTGCTGCGCCGGATCCACGGCGGCGTACAACACGTGGGCAAGGTGTACCTGCCGCCTGACCCGTCGGCGTCCGACATGGAGCGCCGCCTCGATGGCCTCCGACGCAAGCTCCACCGCGCGGTCGAATCCGAGGACTTCGAGCGCGCCGCGGAGCTCCGGGACCAGATCCGGTCGATGGAGCCCGCATGAGGAGACCGCCCGACGGGACGACGTGGGTCTCCGACCTCCACGTGAGCGCAGCGCGCCGACCATGAACGACCTGACCCCCCTACCGAATCACGGCCTGAGCTGGCTCGAGGCGAGCGGCGACCACGCCGACATCGTGCTGTCCACGAGGGTGCGTCTGGCGCGCAACCTACAGGGGCACGCCTTCGGTCCCCGCGCACGGGTGAACGACCGCGAGGCGGTGCTCAGGCGGTTCAAGGAGTCCATCGGTCGGAGCGAGACCCTGCGGGGCGGGACGCTTCTGGAGCTACCCGATGTCGCGGAGCGCTCACGGCGCCTTCTCCTGGAGCGCCGACTCGTCACCCGCGATCTGCTCGGCGAGGACGACACCGGCCCGGCCCGCGGCGCGGCGGTGCACCTGTCGGATCACGAGCCGGTCACCGTGATGATCAACGAGGAGGATCATCTCCGGGTGCAGAGCCTGGTCTCGGGCCTGCGCATCGAGCAGGCGTGGCGCCTGGTCGATCGGCTGGACGAGGAGCTGGGGCGTGAGCTGCCGTTCGCCTACCACAACGAGTTCGGTTTCCTCACGAGCTGCCCGACCAACGTCGGCTCCGGTCTGCGGGCGTCGGTCTTCATGCACCTGCCGGGCCTCGTGCTCACCAAGGAGATCGGCAAGGTTCTCCAAGGCCTCGGGCAGGTCGGCCTCACGTTCCGTGGGCTGTACGGGGAAGGGTCCGAAGTCGTCGGAAACTTCTTTCAGGTGTCCAACCAGACGACATTGGGGAAGACGGAGGAGGACCTCGTCGATCACCTGGACAAGATCGTGCGGCAGGTGATCCAGTACGAGCTTCAGGCGCGTCAGGTGCTGCTAAGGGATGCGCGTCAAGTGACCGAAGATAAGATCTGGAGGGCGTACGGACTTCTGCGGTACGCGCGGTCGCTCTCCTTCGAAGAATTGATGAACTTGCTGTCCGGAGTCCGCCTGGGGTTGAGTCTGAAACTACTCCCCGGGCTCCGTGTATACACGCTGAACAAAATGATGATCTTCACGCAACCGGCGCACCTGGAGCAGGCCGCCGGGCGTGATTTGCCTCCGACTGAAAGCGACGCACACCGTGCCGCGTACGTGCGCCGTGTCCTGGCCACAGAAGGGGATGTCTCAGCGGACGACGATCCGTCCGCTGCCGACGAGACCCCAGCTCAACCCTGACGGGTCATGAACTACAACTTCACCGACCGCGTGCGCAAAGTGCTGGCGATGGCCCGAGAAGAGGCCATCCGCCTGCAGCACGACTATGTCGGCACGGAGCACATCCTGCTGGGCCTCATTCGCGAAGGCGAAGGGGTGGCGGCAGCCGTTCTCACGAACCTCAACGTCGACCTCGACCAGATACACGAGCGCGTGGAGGAGTCCGTTCGCAAGGGCAAGGCCACGATCGCGCTCGGCGAGCTGCCCTACACGTCGCGTGCCAAGAAGGTGCTCGAGTTCGCGATGTCCGAGGCCCGCGAGTTCAACCACTCCTACGTGGGCACCGAGCACCTGCTGCTCGGGCTGCTGCGCGAGGAGAAGGGTATCGCGGCCCAGGTCCTCAACTCACTGGGCGTGACCCTCGACGAGGCACGTTCGGAGACGCTGAAGGTCCTGGGCTCCGACGTCTCTCCCTCGGAGCCGGCCGGCATCGGGAGCGGAGCCGGAAGCGGGCCCGGCACGGCATCGGGCAAAGCGGGCGACAAGAAGTCGAAGACTCCCGCGCTCGACCATTTCTGCCGCGATCTCACCGAGCTCGCGCGCCAGGACAAGCTCGACCCGACCATCGGCCGGGCGACCGAGATCGAGCGGGTCATCGAGATCCTCTGTCGGCGGAAGAAGAACAACCCGGTCCTGATCGGCGAGCCCGGTGTGGGTAAGACCGCGATCGTCGAGGGCCTCGCCCAGATCATCGCGGGTGGCGAGGTGACCGAAGCGCTCAAGGGCCACCGGGTCCTGGCGCTCGACATGGCCGCGGTCATCGCGGGCACGAAGTACCGCGGGCAGTTCGAGGAGCGCCTCAAGGCGGTCATGAACGAGATCCAGCAGAGCCAGACCGTGATCCTGTTCATCGACGAGCTGCACACGCTCGTGGGCGCCGGCGCGGCCGAGGGCGCGATCGATGCCTCGAACATGCTGAAGCCGGCGTTGGCGCGGGGCGAGCTCCAGTGCATCGGCGCGTCGACGCTCAACGAGTACCGCAAGTACATCGAGAAGGACGGGGCCCTCGAGCGGCGCTTCCAGCCGGTGATCGTGGATCCGCCGGCGGTCGAGGAGACCGTTGAGATCCTCAAGGGCCTGCGCGGCCACTACGAGGACCACCACCGCATCGTGATCCCGGACGAGGCCCTCGAGCACGCCGCCAAGCTCTCGGACCGTTACATCACCGACCGCTTCCTTCCCGACAAGGCGATCGACGTGATCGACGAGGCGGGGGCGCGGGCGCGTATCGCCAGCCAGGTTCCGCCGGCCGACGTCGAGGAGCTCAAGGATCAGCTCGCGGAGATCGCCAAGCGCAAGGAAGACGCGATCGGCGATCAGGACTTCGAGCGGGCCGCCGAGCTGCGGGACGAGGAGCGGGAGTTCGGCCTCGCGATCCGCAAGCGCCAGGAGGCGTGGGAGGAGGAGCGCAAGCTGCACCGGCCCGAGATCACGCCGGAGGACGTCGCGTTCATCGTCGGCCGGTGGACCGGTATCCCGGTCACGCGCATCCGCCAGACCGAGTCCGAACGGCTGGTCAACATGGAGGAGGCGCTGCACGAGCGCATCGTCGGCCAGCAGAACGCGATCGAGGCGATCAGCCGCGCGATCCGGCGCAGCCGTGCCGGTCTCAAGGATCCCCGCCGACCGATCGGATCGTTCATCTTCTCGGGTCCGACCGGCGTCGGTAAGACCGAGCTGGCCCGGGCGCTCGCCGAGTTCCTCTTCGACGATCGCGACGCCCTGATCCGCGTCGACATGAGCGAGTACATGGAGAAGTTCTCCGTGTCACGCCTCATCGGCGCGCCTCCCGGCTACGTCGGGTACGAGGACTCGGGCGCGCTCACCAAGGCGGTGCGCAGGCGTCCGTACTCGGTGGTGCTCCTCGACGAGATCGAGAAAGCGCATCCCGACGTGTTCAACATCCTGCTGCAGGTGCTCGACGAAGGGCACCTCACCGACAACTACGGACGCGTGATCGACTTCAAGAACACCGTGCTGATCATGACGTCCAACCTCGGGGCGCGCGACATCAGCAAGGGCGGCGGTCTCGGGTTCCAGACGCAGGACGTGCTGACACACTACGAGATCATGAAGGACAAGGTCGCTCAGGAGATCGAGCGTGCGTTCAATCCGGAGTTCCTCAACCGGGTCGACGACACGATCGTCTTCCACCCGCTGACCAGGGAGGAGATCGGTCAGATCGTGCACATCCTGATGCGGGACGTGCGCAAGCGGCTCGACGGAGAGGGAATCAACCTCCGGTTGACCGACCGAGCGATCGAGTTCCTCGTCGACCGAGGCTTCGACGAGAAGTTCGGAGCGAGGCCACTGAAGAGAGCCATACAACGGTATTTGGAGGATCCGCTGTCAGAGAAGATACTCCAGGCCGAATTCAGCGCCGGGGACGAGGTCGAGGTCGACGTCGACTCCGAGGGCGAGGGCCTCACGCTCCAGACGGAGTCGGCTACGAAGACGTGATGGCCAATGCCGAGCAGACATCGAAGGGGCCCGGGAAGGCCGCCGCGTTCGCGGCGGCCTTCTTCGGCGTCTTGGCGGCGTGGGGGGCGTCCCCGGTCGGCGCCCAACAGCCGCAGGACACGGGGCCCGTCCGTGTCGATTCCGTCGTCGTCGAGGGGAACGTCCGCGTACCCTCCGCGAACATCGTCGGGCTCCTCGGGATCCAACCCGGTCAGTCGATCACCTTCCGCGACGTCCAGCGCGGCCTCAAGGAGCTCCTGAACAGCGGGCAGTTCCGCGACGCGGTCGTGCGCGCGCGTGGCACGGGCGGGGCGGTCCTCGTCATCGAGGTCGAGGAGCAGCCCATCCTGCGTCGGGTGACGATTACGGGGCTCGACAACGTCCCGGCTCGAGAGGTGCGGGACACGACGGGGCTCAACACGGGCTTTCCGCTGAGCCGCCAGAGCGTGCTCGACGCCAAGGCCTACATCCGATCCGAGCTCTCCACGGAGGGCATACCCTTCGCGCAGATCGCCGACCGGGTCGTGGAGCTCGAGAACAACGAGGTGGAGCTCGTCCTCGACGTCGCCGAGGGCCAGCGCATCACCGTCGCGCAGCTCGAGTTCAGCGGCAACGAGCGCCTCGGCGACGGGGACCTCTCCAGCGCGATGAGCGTCAAGCCCGAGGGCTTCTGGTGGTTTCGCTCCGGCTCCTACGACCAGGCGAACCTCGTCGCCGACGTCCAGGAAAGCCTCCCCAGGCTCTACCGTTCGAGGGGATTCCTGGACTTCCAGGTCGTGTCCGACACGTTGATCGTCGATCCCAACACCGGGAAGTCACGTGTCGAGATCGCCGTGCGCGAGGGCGAGCAGTACCGACTCGGGACGTTCACGGTGGAAGGCAACACCGTCTTCGAGGACGACCAGCTCCGAGCCCTCTTCCTGCGCGAGGAGGGCGGCATCCTGCAGAGCCTCGGACTCCAGGGTCCGGACGAGGACGTCCGCACCGGCCAGATCTTCGACGGCGAGGCGTTCAACGAGGCGATCCAGGTCGCCATGGAGCGCTATCGGAATCGGGGCTACCTGACCGTCGAGGTGAATCCGGTCGTCGAGGTCGTCGAGGGCGACAACGGTGGCCCGCCGACGGTCAACGCGACGTGGCAGGTGACCGAAGGTCAGCCCGCCGTAGTGAACCGCGTCACCATCGAGGGCAACGACTACACGTACGACTGGGTCATCCGAAACCAGGTCTTCGTCGTCCCGGGCGACGTGTACAACCAGGACCTTCTGATCCGGAGCTACCAGAACGTCTCGGCGCTGGGCTTCTTCGAGTCACCGATGCCGTTTCCGGACATCGAGATGCTCGATAACGGCGACGTGGACTTGACCTTCCACGTGGTCGAGAAGCAGACAGGATCGATCCAGTTCGGCACGTCCGTCGGTGGGGGCGTGGGCCTCTCGGGCTTTATCGGATACGAACAGCCCAACCTGTTCGGCCAGGCTAAGTCGGGGACGCTGCGCTGGGACTTCGGACGGTACCTGAACAGCTTCGAGCTGTCGTACACCGATCCGGCTCTCTTCCAGAGCCGCGTCTCGGGAACCGTGTCGCTCTTCAACTCGCGCGACCGCTTCTTCCAGTTCTCCTCGGGCCGCCGCCGTCGCATCGGCGCGAACCTGCGCGTGGGATTCCCGTGGCTGGGCTCGCGGTCCACGCGGATCTTCTTCGGCTACGGCATCTCGCGCACGAAGTACGAGCTGTTCACGGACGTCGACGACACCTCGCTGTTCGGGCGTCCGCCGGGCGTGCAGAGCCAGTTCTCCGTCGGCGTAACGCGCACGACCCTGGACCATCCGCTCTTCCCAACCGTGGGCTCTCGACAGAACCTCAATGTCGAGCAGAACGGCGGCCTGCTCGGTGGTGACGGCAACTTCACGCGCGTCCTAGGCGACGGGACCTGGTGGGTCCCGGTCGGGCGGCTCGGCGGCGGCGACACCGGTGGGGGCATACGCTTCGCCCTGGGCCTGACCCTAAGGGGTGGGGCGGTCTTCGGCGACGCCAGCGCGTTCCCCTTCGAGCGGTTCTGGATGGGTGGCGTGCAGTTCGGCCAGAACCTGCGCGGATACGACGAAACGTCGATCACGCCGTTCGGGTGGTTCCCGGAGCGCTCCGACGTGATCTCGGACATCGACCGGCTGGGGGACGCGTTCTTCAGCCTCACGGCCGAGTACGCGATCCGGCTGAGCGATCAGATCGGACTCG
>Ga0268386_10001401_pt1 | contig 16504 bp, 14 predicted proteins | sample RVTome_15_FD_200260 | JGI IMG/M metagenome (GOLD analysis project Ga0268386, IMG submission 200260) | Soil microbial communities from uranium-contaminated site in the Upper Colorado River Basin, Wyoming, United States - RVT150D86... ...
CCCGAAGCCCGATTCGTCGCGCGTGAACGTGCCGCCGGCGACGTCCGTGCTCACGACGGCCGAAGCGAAGCCGACGCCCGCCTTCGCGAACAGGCCGCCCGGTGACGACGGATAGTAGAGCACGCTGAACGTCGTGTTGGCCTGGCTGACCGTGGCGTCCCCGACGTCGCGCGACAGGCCGATCACCTCGCCGCCCAGCAGCACGCGATCCGACGGGGTTCCCCCCATCCGCAGGTAGCCGGCCGGGCCGGCGTCGTCTCCAGCCGCCTCGTCGGTGAGGCCGACGCCGAGTCCGCCGCCGAGCCAGAAGCCGGAGTGGGGGGCGGTGTCCTGGGCGGCCAGATCGGAGCCGACCATGAACAGAGTGAAGATCGCGAGAACCATCAGGCGCGTAGTCATGGCGGATGTCCTTTCGGGGTCGAAACGCGATTGCGTCGTTACATGGCTACTGACGGCGGCCATCGGCCTGTCGTCACCGACCGGAAGGTCGCGCGACCTCCGCCAGCACATCCGCCGGGACCATGCCCTCGGACACCAGGATGCGCTCCACCGTGCGGCCGATCAGGCTGTCCGGGGTGGACGCTCCCGCGGTCAGGCCGATCGAAATCTCGCCGTCCGGGATCCAGTCGCCTTCGACGAGGATCTCTCCGTCGGTCACGCTCCGGTGCGAGATGACCCCGCGCGCCGGGTCGACGCTGCGGTCGCTCTCGATGTGGTAGGTGCGGGTCGACTGCGCGCACAGGTGCGCGAGGTGGGTCGTGTTGGATGAGTTGTAGCCCCCCACCACGATCATCACGTCGGGCGGGTCCTGCATGAGCTCCATCACGGCGTCCTGCCGGTCCTGAGTGGCCGAACAGATTGTGTCGAAGCTGCGGAAGCGTTCGGGCAACTCGTCGTCGCCGTAACGGTCGTGGATCGCCTCGCCAATCACCCGGGCGATCTCGAGCGACTCGGAGGCGAGCATCGTCGTCTGGTTCGCGACGCCGACTTTCTGCAGGTGGACGTCCGGATCGAAGCCCTCGGAGCACTTGCCATCGAAGTGTGCCAGCAGCTCGTCGCGCCCGATCTCGCCGCGGATGAACTCGCACACCACCCCGGTCTCGTCCATGTCGCGCACCACCAGGTAGGTGCCGCCGTCGTGCTTGAGCACCTGCGAGCTCGTGGCCCGCGTCTCCTCATGGTAATACTTGCCGTGAACGACGGCCGTGAACCCGTCGCGCGCGTAGCCCTCGACGCGCTTCCATACGTGCAGCACCGAGCCGCAGGTGGTGTCGATCAGGATGCAGCCGAGCTCCCGCAGCGCCTCGAAATCGGCCAGCTTCATGCCGAACGCGGGGATCACCACCACGTCGTCCGTCGTGACTTCGGAGAAGTCGAACATCCCGTCGTCGTCGGGATACAGGAAGGTGACTCCCATCTCGCGCAGCCGCGTGTTCACGTGCGGATTGTGGATGATCTCGCCGACCAGGAAGATCCGCCGATCGGGAAACTTCCGGCAGGTCTCGTAGGCGTATTCCACCGCCCGGTCGACTCCGTAACAGAACCCCAGGCTATGGGCCATGCGGAACGTGAGCCGGCCGGCCGTGAGCTCGTGGTTCGAGGCCTTGATCGCCTCGACCAGCGCGCTGCCGTACTCCGATTCGAGGACCGGTTTGACCTCGGCCTTCAAGCCGAGGCCACGGCGGAAGTATGTGGTTTCCGTCTCAGACATTCGCGCTCCGTCAGTGCTCGAGTCCGGTGACTTCATACGCGTCTCCGGACCAGCGAAGGTATATGCGGGCGGGTTCCGGCTCTACCCCGGACCCGGCGCGGACGATCCGAACGTCGAGCGTGGCGACGGCGCCCGCCCGGTCCGGGGCGGCGACATCCGGCACCGTGAGGGTGACCTCGTATCCGGTCCCGCCGCCGTCCGTGCCCTCCCGGCGAACGCCGCGAGACGGATCCTCGAACCGCCACGAATAGCGGGAGCCGTCCGCGCTCCACGGCCCGTCCCGCAGGCCGAGGTCGTCGAACGTCACGGTGACGCTCTCGCCCGACATCGCGACGTGCGGGCGTTCGACCGGCGATACCCTCGCGTACCAGTGTCGCACGACGGCGTCCCGGCGCGTCATCAGGATCGTCGCGAGCGTGTCGCCCGCCCACGGATCGGGCAGCCCCCCGGCGGCGACCGCGGCGCGGATCCGCGACTCGTCGAACGAGCCGACGAGCTTTGCGCCCCAGTAGGCGTCGGCCGGGGTGAGGTAGCGGAACGCCTGGTTCGGCCAGTTCGCCTTCCAGCGGCCGGGCTCGAACCCTTCGCCGCGCAACCATCCAATCGTGGGATGGATCGGCGCCCAGTCGGCCTCCTCCCAGCCGACCCGGTAGAAGCCCAGCGTGACCAGCCGTCCGAACGAATCCCAGAAGTCGAGATTGTACTCGAGACCCTCGCGCGGCTCGTGGGGCCTGATCGTCCCGCTGCCGAGCGTGGCGGCGAAGTCGATCAGGTAGTGGCGGAGGTAGCCGGGCGGGACGTAGGCGTCGAGGGTGTTCATGAACCGCATGTCGACGTGGTTGATCCACGCGGACACGACCCGCAACCCGCGCAGCTCGCGGCGGTGCTCGTGCGGATACCAGTCGTTGGGATCGTCCTTCCGCCTGCCCTCGAACAGGAACGGGCCCTTGGGCGGACCGGGGACGAACTTGCTCGCCACCGCGACGTACCGTCCGTCGGGCAGGGTGTCGGTGCGAGTGAGTGCCTCGCGAGCGATATCGAGCGTCAGCGGTCGTTCGACGAACCCGGCGTCCTCATAGGTCGCGCCGGGCTCGACCCGCAGACGGTCGAACGTGAAATGAAACAGGTAGTCTTCGGGCACGTGGTACCCGGCGGCGTAGAGCAGGCGGTTCGAGATCACTCCGGCCGCCGTGCTCAGGTAGATGAACCCCTTCGGGTCGAACTTCAGCACGTAGCGGTCGCCGCGCGCGTCCTCCACCGTGAAGCCGGGCGAGATTCCTTCGACCTTCGCTGCGACGATCGTCAGCGGCCCATCCGTGGGTCCGTCGGTCGTACTGGGGCCGCGGCGCACCTCGGCCGGCGTCATCGAGCCGCCGCGGTTCCGGCGCTCGTACCAGGCGGAATTCGGCACGTCGTCGAACCGGTCGAGGTTGAGCGCCTCGCGCCCGGCGCCGAGCCACGCCCGCGGTCCGAGCGCCGCCGCCACTTCGCCCGATACCGCGACCTGGACCAGCCGCGTCACCTCGTTGATGTCCCGCTCCGGCGGCTCGGGAATCGGGAGCGTGTCGGCGTAGGCGATGGGCTGCGGTCGCTCCGGGACCGGTGGACGCGTCCCGCAGGCGGTCGAAACGAGGACTCCCGCCGTGAACAGCGCGGCGACGCCGGGCGCGTACGGCCACAGAACGAATCTGCCGGAAACCCTTGGGGGGTATTGCAGACCGTCTATGTGTACACATGTACAGTTAGAGAAGCACGCATCCCTACATGCCCTGTTTCCCCAGCGGCGGACGCATCGGCCCCTCACGGCGTCCATTCTCCGCTCACGCCGAACCGCGCCCCCTCCTCGCTGAACCCGAGGAAGGCCAACCCGAGCAGGGCCTGGGTGCGGGCGGCGCGGAAGCCGAAGCCGTACGAGGCCCGCCAGTCATCGGTGGAGACTTTGAGGAGCCGCGGGCCGACCGCGCCCTCGCCGATATACACGAACGACTCGACGCGCACGCCGTTGTGGATGTCGCGCCAGATTTCGTACCGCCATTCGGCGATCAGCGACACCATGTCGAGGTCCCTGAACCGGGTGTCGGGGAAACCGATCGCCGTCTCTTCGCCACCGAGCTCCGCCAGGTGGTAGAACGGCACGCTGCCCCCGGAGCCGCGCGTCAGGTCCGCCCGGGCCCGCAGGGCCAGCAACTGACGGGAATTCAGCGGCGCCAGCCCGTGCGCTTCCAGCCGGAGCTTGTGGAAGTCCGAGTCCGTGCCGGTCACGCCTTTGAACCGCGTGGCGCGGGTCCGCAGCCTGACGCCCCGATCCTGGAATCCGACCCGCCGGGTGAGGTCCAGCTCGGCGCCCGCTCCGAAGCGCACGTAGCGCAGGCGCTCCGTCGCCCCGAACAACCCGTCGACATCGAACGACTCCAACAGCGAGGGCTCGTCGGCACCACCGATCGGTTCCCGGATCAGGTTGTCCTCGTACCCGATGTCGGCGCGCAGCCGGAGCGGGGCCGACGTGAACTCGCCCCCGAGCCCTATGTCCAGCGTCTCGCGACGGTACAGGGTGAGGTCGTCGGGCGTTGAAGGGCCGATGCCGTAGAACGCGACCTGGGCGTCGCGTCGCCAACCCGTCCCGGCCTCGACCCGTAGCTTCCCGGCCTCCGTTCGGCCCCCCAGCCAGTAGCGTTGCGAGCCCCTTACCGAGTAGGCCGCTTCGAGCGCCAGGGGATCGAGCGCGTCGAATCGGAGCGTTCCCGCCGGACCACTTCTAGGCCCGATCGCCGTGCTCACTCCGGGGTGTATCCCCAGCTCGCGCAGTCCCCGGATCGTTCGTACGAGCGGGCCGGGAGGGCGCGGAAGCGTGAATTCGCCGATGATCCACGACGGCAACTGGACGAGGACGAGGTGAAACGGCGCGGCGATCACACGGAACGGAACCGAGACGACGTCGGCGGCGTCGGTAGGATGGCGATTCGGCGGACGGATCTCCGCCATCGCCGCACGGACCGAGTCGGCCCGAACGAGCGCCGCCACCGCCTCGGCGGTCGGCGGCGGCCCCTCCTGCGCCATCACCCGGGCCGGCAGGGCCACGGTCGTCAGCCACAGGGCGACGCAGGCGACGCCGGGCCCGCGACCCGTCGGAGGTCGAAATCGTTGGAGCACGCGGGAAGATAGCGCCATGCCGGTGTGGCGCGAACCCGGGAGGCGAACGGCCCCGGTGACGCGACGGCATGCCAGAACGGCGCGACGGCGGCGGCATTCCGCGGGTATGCGACGGCGCGCTTCGTGCAACTCTGAAGGCCTCCGCTGGGTTATGAGAAGGAGTGTCAGGTCGCGGCCGTCGGAACTGTTCTCGCAGCAGGCACCGCGAGACGACGGCGCATGAGCATCATAAGAAAAAGAAAGCGGCTACATGTTCCAGTCGGATTATACATCGATGATGCGCCGGAGAGATCCGGGATCCATGCGCCTCGACCAGGCGGACATGACGATTTCCTGGGACGACTCGAACGGCGACGACTCGGCTCCCGAGAACATTCTCGGCGACTCCGGCAGGCGGCGCATGCCGGTGCTCGCCCTGCGCGGCATGCTCGTGTTTCCTTCCGCTGCGGCACCGATCGCTGCCGGTCGTGACAAGACGCTCGCCGCCATCGAGCAAGCGCTCGAGGGCGATCGGCTGCTGTTCGCCGTGGCGCAGAAGGAAGCCGATGTCGAAGATCCGGGGCCCGACGATCTCTACCAGATCGGCACCGTGTGCCGGATCGCGCAGGTGCAGCGCGTGCCGGGAGGCATTCAGTTGGTCGTGCAGGGCATCACCCGCGCCGCTGTGCTCGAGTACTCCGCACTCGACAATTACATCGAAGCGGTGGTCCGGCGGCTGGAGGACATGCAGCCGCTCGACCTGAACGATCCCGCGTTCGCCGCCCTGTACAAGGAAGTCCAGGAACGCGCCGCGCAGCTCAGCCGGCTCCGGGGCGTGCCGAAGGAGATCATCGACCACCTGCTCGGCTCGGTATCCAACGGCGGCGAGCTGTCCGACCTGATCGCGTTCTACACCGAGCTCGACGTGGCCGAGAAGCAGGAGTTGCTCGAGTCGCTGGCGGTTGAGGAACGGCTGCGGAAGCTCCTGCTCCACCTCCAGCGGCAGATCGGGGTGCTCGAAGCGCAGGCGCAGATCCGCAGCAAGGTCCAGGAAGAGTTGGGGGAGCGCCAGCGCGAGGTGTTCCTGCGCGAGCAGATGAAGGCGATCCAGCAGGAGTTGGGCGACGACGGGGAAGCCGAGGGCATCGAGGAGCTGCGCGAACGGCTTGACGCCCTCGACCTCCCGCTGGAGGCGCGCACCGAGGTGGACCGCGAGCTGCGGCGCCTCGAGCGCGTCCCGCGCGAGTCCGCAGAGGCGCAGGTCATCCGCACCTACCTCGAGACGGTGGCGGATCTGCCATGGAGCGAGCGAACCGAGGACCGACTCGACCTCGAGCTCGCGCGAGACATTCTCGAGCGGGACCACTACGGGCTCGACGACGTGAAGGACCGCATCCTCGAGTACCTGGCCGTGCGGAAGCTGCAGGAGGCGCGGAGCGATGGTGAGGACGGGACCCTGGAGGCCGACGAAGCGGACGGCCCGACCGCGGAGGCCGACGACGAGAGGGATGAGCTGGCCGACGCGAAGCACCGCGCTCGCGGCCAGGCCGACGACCGCATCGGCTCGACGATCCTGTTCGTCGGCCCCCCGGGGGTCGGCAAGACGTCGATCGCCCGCTCGATCGCCGAGGCGATGAACCGCAAGTACGTACGCGTGGCGCTGGGCGGGGCCCGCGACGAGGCCGACATCCGGGGGCACCGTCGGACCTACGTCGGCGCCCTGCCGGGACGGATCATCGAAGGCTTGAAGCGGGCGGGCAGCCGTAACCCGGTGTTCCTGCTCGACGAGGTCGACAAGCTCGGCGTGTCGTTCCAGGGCGATCCGTCGTCGGCCCTGATGGAGGTGCTCGACCCGGAGCAGAACGAGCACTTCGTCGATCACTACCTCGGGCTGCCGTTCGACCTGTCCGACGTGATCTTCATAGCGACGGCGAACTTCGCCCATCAGATTCCGGGCCCGCTCAAGGACCGGATGGACGCCGTCGAGTTCGCGGGCTACACGGCCAGCGAGAAGCTCGAGATCGCGAAGCGCTACCTGGTGCCGCGCCAGCTCGAGCAGAACGGGCTGCGTCCCGAGCAGTGCACGATCGAGGACGACGCCCTGCGCGCCGTGATCGACAGCTACACGCGCGAGGCCGGCGTCCGGAACCTCGAGCGCGAGATCGGCCGGATCGCGCGCAAGACGGCCCGGCGCATCGCCTCGGAAGAGGCCGACAGCGTGACCGTCGGCGCCGACGGCCTGCGCGAGCTGCTCGGCCAGCCGAAGGTCCATCCCGAGAAGAAGCTCGTCGAGGACACGATCGGCGTCGTCACGGGCCTGTACTACACGCCCGCCGGCGGCGACATCATGCTGGTGGAATGCAGCGTGACGCCGGGCCGCGACGACTTCGTGCTCACCGGCCAGCTCGGCGACGTGATGAAGGAGAGCGCCCGCGCCGCGCTGACGTACGCCCGCACCCATGCCGACCAGCTCGGCATCGACCTCGATCTCGATGACAAGCGGGGCGTGCACATTCACGTGCCGGCCGGCGCCGTGCCCAAGGAGGGGCCGTCGGCGGGCGTCGCAATGGCGACCGCCGTGGTCAGCGCGCTCAGCGAGCGCCCGGTCGCGCACGACGTGGCGATGACCGGCGAGATGACCCTGACCGGCCGGGTTCTGCCGATCGGCGGCGTGAAGGAGAAGGTGCTCGGCGCCCAGCGCGCGGGCATCGAGCGCATCATCCTGCCGGCGGAGAATCGCGGGGACGTGGAGGAGCTCGGAGAATCGATCCGCGAGGCGGCGAAGTTCCACTTCGTCGAGACGTTCGACGATGTGCTGGCGATCGCGCTGCGGCCCGCCGCGACGAACCGCGAAGACCAGCCCGACGCGCCGCGGCTCAGCCGGTCGGCAGCTCGAGTGCCCTGACCAGGTCCTCGGGCTGTTCGGCCCACAGATCGGGCTCGGTCTCCGCCAGGGTCGAGCGGGAGTTGGGACCCCACAGAACGGCTACCGTCGTCACGCCGGCCGCCCGACCGGCCCGCATGTCGTGAACGCTGTCGCCCACGTATACGGCCCGTCCGGGGTCGGACTCGCCTGCCAGCTCGAGCGCGCGCAGCACCGGCTCGGGATCGGGTTTCGGCCGGGCGACGTCGTCGGCCGTGACGATGCCCGCGAACCAATGTCCCGGTAAACCGCAGTGGCGCAGACCCATCCGCGTCGCCACGGCACGCTTGCTGGTCGCGATCGCCAGCACCAACCCGGCGACACGCATGGCGTGCACCGCGTCCCGCACCCCGGGATACGGACGCACCAGCCGGTCGTGATTCGCCAGGTTGTGCTCCTGGTAGGTGCGAACCATCGCATCTGCTTCGGCCTCGTCGGTCGTGAACCCGCGCATCTGGACGGCGAGCGGCGTGCCCATTCCCCGGACCCACAGGTCGTCGGGGAGCCGTCGCCCGAGGTGGGTCTCCATCGTGTGCCGATACGAGGCGAGAATCAGCCCGAGGCTGTCGATCAGCGTTCCGTCGAGGTCGAACACGATCGTGCGTGGTGGCATGCGCGGAACGTCCCCGCCGCCCGGCGGCGCGTCAAGCCGGCCGGGAACCCCGGCTCCGCTCCCGCGAGGCGTAACGAGTGTCGGTGAGGCGACTTTCTAGCCCCGGGCGTCGCTCCCACCCGGTCAGCACGCGGCCCATGATCTTGTCGGATAACAGATTATCGGATGACGACGGCAGGGCACGCGGCTTGCTCTTCTCAGCACGGCACACGTGCAGCGAATTCCGAGACGAACCTGCGGAGGATGGACCGATGGATTGCGATCAGATGAGGACCGGGGCACGCTCGCTGGCCTTCTGCCTGCTGGTGACCGGCGCCGCCGCCTGTGGTGGCGACGGCGCGACCGGGCCGGGAAGCGACGACCCGTTCGACCCCGAGCAGTCGAGCCAGGAGTTCGGAGCGATCGAGGAGGCGATCCAGGCGAACGCCGATCTCGAAGCCGACCTGGTCCACGTCTCGGCCGCGCTCGAGACCATGCCCACGGCGTCGTGGATCTTGGAGCCGTCCGACCTGTCGGCGGAGTCACCATTGGTGCGAGGGGTCCGGACGAGGCCGCTGGCGTTCGGCTCATCGGCGCAGCCCTTGATCCCGGCCGACCTGCTCGGCACGACGTTCGAATGGGACGAGGTCGAGGGGGCGTACGTGCAGACCGAGCGCGCCGGCGCCCCGGCCGCCGGCGTACGCTTCATCCTGTACGATCGCACGCAGTCGCCGCCGGTCGAGAACGGCTTCCTGGATATCACCGACGAGAGCGATCCATCGGCCGATCGGCTCAACGTCCACGTCGAGAAGGACGGAATCACCCGGCTCGACTACGACGTCGAGGTCACGGAAACGACCAGCGGGCTGACGGTCGCGGTCGCCGGCTTTCTGACCGACGGGGCATCGCGAATCGACTTCGAAGTGCTCGAGGCGGTGACCGAAACGGTCGACGGCTTCGGGATCGACGTGTCCTACTCGATGTCGCTGGCGGGAGAATCGCTGGGAGTCGAGTTCGATTACGTGGTCGACTTCGGCACCACGCTCACGCTCGAGCTGACGGCGACGTTCGTCAACGGCTTCAACACGCTCGTGCTCGACCTCTCGCAAACCGGCGAGGGCGCGATCGAGGGAACGGTCGAGTGGAACGGCGACCTGGTGATGACGATCGTCGACGACGGAACGGGACAGCCGGCCTTCCTCGGCCCCGAGGGCGAGGAGCTGACCCTCGCCGAGGCGCAGGCGCTGGAGGACATGTTCGAGATCGCGCTCGAAGGTCTCGACTTCCTCGCGGCCTACCTCGTGTTCCTGGGCGGAAGCGTGGCCTGAGGCCGTCAGCCGGCCGACATCTCGACGAGCGCACGGCGCACGAGCACGGGGACCATCTCACGTCGCCAGTCCGTGTCAACCGGGATGTTGGACAGCGGGTGGCTCTGGCGGAACGCCTGGTGGGCTATCGCCTCGATGACCTGGTCGTCGAGGCGATTGCCCATCGCCGCTTCCTCCAGCTTGCCGATCGTCCGCGGGTACGCACCCATCCCCGACAGCACCATCCGCAGGCCGGTGATCCGGCCCGCGTCGTCGAAGCGGGTCGCCGCCGCGAGGTTCATGAGCGGGAAGTCGATCGCCCCGCGGATCCGGAGCTTCTGGAAGCTGAACCTCGCGTCGGGCGCCGGCACCGGAACCCGAATCGCGACGAGGATCTCGTCCCGCTCCATCCGCCGGTTCCACACGCCGTCCGAGGTGAAGAAATTCTCGATCGCCACGCGGCGGCGTCCGTCGGGTCCGGCGATCTCGAGCGTCGCGTCGAGCGTCATCAGCGCCGTGGCTCCGTCCGCGGAGTGGGCCGCGACGCAGCGAGTCCCGCCCTTCACGACGTGGCAGTCGTCCCCGTCCTTCTTCAGGCAGAACCCGAGCGCCTCGCGCCAGAACTGCGTCTGGTTGTAGTAGGTGCAGCGCGTGTCGAGGCACAGGTTGCCGCCGATCGTACCCATGCGGCGGAGCTGCGGCCCCGAGATTTCACCGCAGGCGCGCGCCAGCGACGGCAGCGCACCGGCGACATCGGGGTGGTCGGCCACGCTGGCCAGGCTCTCGGCCGCGCCGATCCGCACGTCGCCGTTCCGGCGCTCGACGCCCAGCAGCTCCGGCAGGCGTCGCAGCGACACCAGGTGGCCGGGCGTGAACAGCTTGTGCTTCATGTTGGGGACGAGGTCGGTGCCGCCGGCGATCGGCATCGCGTCGTCGCCGTGCGCCGACAGCAGGTCGAGCGCTTCGTCGAGCGCCCGTGGACGGTGATACTCGTACGGGTGGAGGCGGAGCATCAGCCCGTCACCCCCACCGGCTCGGCCAGCCGCGACGCGACGGCGGCCAGGCCGCGAGGCAATTTCGCCGTGTCGCAACCGAACCCGATCCGGAACGCCTGGTCGAGGCCGAAATGGTTGCCGGGCACGATGAGCACGCTGTCGTCCGTCCGCAGCCGCTCGGCCAGCTCGAGCGAGGAGATCGGCGCGTCGTAGGCGAACAGGCAGATCGCCCCGGCGTCCGGCGGCCGGCACCGAACGCAGGGGGTGGTGGCCGCCCAGTCGGCCACCAGCCCGAGGTTCTCCCGCACGATGCGGCGACACCGGGCGAGCACCCGGTGGCGGACCTCGGGATCGAGCGCTGCGCGGGCGAGGAAGTCCGACAGCACGGCCGGCGCGATCGACGTGTAGTCCTTGCGGGCCCATAACTGTTCCCGGAGCTCGGCGGGGGCCACCGCCCAGCCGAGCCGCAGCCCCTGGAGCCCGTACGCCTTCGACAGCGAGGCCGTCGCGACGACCCGGCTCGTCTCGCCCCACAGCGTCGGGGTCGCCGGCGCGTCGTCCGGGCCCACCTCCGCGCCGGCGTAGACTTCGTCGGCGAGGATCCAGGCACCGGCCGTCGCGGCCTCCTCCACGATCTCGGCGCGCGCGTCGTTCGACAGGACAGCGCCCGTCGGATTGTTCGGATTCGTCACCACCACGAGCCGCGTGCCCGGCCTGATCGCCGCGGCGGCCGCCCCCGGCGCCGGCTGCCAGCCGTAGGCTTCCTCGAGACGCAGCGACACGACGTCCGCGCCGAGCCCGCGAGCCAGACCCGGCGTCTGTCCGTAGGTAGGCTCGACGATCACCACCCGGTCGCCCGGCTCGATGAGATGCCACAGGACGAGGAAATTGGCCTCCGCGCTCCCGGTCGTGATCAGCACGTCGTCCGGCACCGCGCCGGGGTACAGGGCCGCGACCCGCTCCCGCAACTCGGCGGTTCCTTCCGTCGAGCCGTAGCCAAACTCCACGTCGCCGGGATCGACGTTCGCGAAGGCGCAGAACTCGGCCAGGCGGAATGGCAGGATGCCGCTGTCGGACAGGTTGCAGCGCACGGTGTTCTCGTACCGTGACTGCCATCGCTCCATGTCGAATTCGGGCTGGCGCATACGCGAAAAGTTAGCCGGATGCCGGGGGCGCTGCACTCGGCCCGCGCACGATGGCGTACTGGACCGCGTCGTGGACCCGGCCGTGCAGGATCAGACGACTGGCGACCACCGCCTCGCGCACCGCGCCCGCACGCTCGGCCACCTTGCAGCTCGCGGGGTTTTCGACGGCGACCAGAATCTGCAGGCGATTGAGCTCGGTTTCCGCGAACGCCCGGGCCGCGAGCTGCCGTACGGCCGCCGTCGCGACGCCGCGGCCGGCGGCGGACGTCCGGACCCAGTACCCGAGGTTGGCGGCGCGATGCTGGTGCTCGAGGCGATTCAGCCCGCAGCCGCCGAGAAACGCCCCATCCGGGCCGACGATGGCGAAATGGTACTCTTCGCCGGCTTCGCGGGCGTGCCGGCAGTGCTCGATCCACGCCCGGCTCTCGGCGATCGTGTAGTCCGGATGGCACCATTCGAGCCACGGAGACACCTCATGCACCGATTCGCGCGCCGCCTCGTAGAGTGCCGGGGCATCTTGCGTGACGTACGGACGGATCGAGACGTCGGGACTCATTCCGTTACGCGGATGCGGTTCGAGTAGATCACGGGTACGGTTCGCCCGCCGAACAATACGCCGGGCACGCGGACGCGAACTTCCACCCGGTACGTCCCCGGCTCGGGGTCGGAGCGCCGGAGCGACGCGGCGGTCGTGCGGGCGACTTCCACGCCGTCGCGAAACAGGATCGTCGTGAGATCGCCCGAGCCCGTGAGCCGCGGCCCGCGAGTCTCGAGCGCGGCGATCGAATCCGCCGCGACGCTCGCCCCCTGCGGAATCGGCCCACCCGTCGGCGTCGCACCACCGAACGAGAAGTCGGGCGATCCGTCCGTCAGTAACGCCGCCACGCAGATGAACCGGCCGGACGCGAGCCGATCGAGCAGCGCCGCGGCCGTGAGCGGGTCGGGCGCGTCGGACCACGGATCGAGCACGATCTGCCAGGTGCGGAAGTCGAGCTCGGGGTCGATCCAGCCGTGCGCGTCCGTGCCGCACATGCCGATCACCGCCGGGTCTTCGAGCCGGTCCCAGATCCCCAGCGCGGTCGCGTCGCGGCGGTACAGCTGCGCGAGCGCCAGCTCCGGATTCAGCGGCAGCGCGAACAGGCCCGGCAACAGGGCGACGATCGGATCGGCCTTCGCCCGGGCGTCGGTGGACATGCTCACGATCTCGAGGCCGCCGATCCCCGCCAGCCGACCGGTCCACGGCCGGCGCGGGCTGGCCGGATGGGCGAGAATCGTCAGCGCGCCGCGGGCCCGCAGCGAATCGACCAACCCGATCCGCAGGCGAGCGGTCGACTCGGACTCGAGCGGTGGCGGCTCGGGGTGACCGACGTAGATCAGGTGCCCGTAGGTGGTGGACCACTCCGTGCCCGCCACGACCAGCGGCCCGCCGCGCGAGTCGTGGTCGGGGCTGACGTCGTGCTCGGTGAAGATCACGAAGTCGAGCCCGAGACGACCCGCCGCCTCGAGCTGCTCGCCGGCCGGGGTCCGTCCGTCGTGGCTCGAGTCGGAGTGGACGTGGAACACGCCCCGCAGGCGGGGGGCGGCGGCGGCCCCGGCCGGATCGACGGCCAGGTTCGGCACGTCGCGCGCCGCCACCCACCCGGCCGCGATTCCGGCCCCGACCAGCAGCGCGAGAACTACACCGCCCGCTCGTCGCCTCACTCCACCCGCATGTCCGCAAACTGCTTCCGGAACTTCGCCACCTTCGGATCGATCACCAGCCGGCAGAACGCGGCGGACGGATTGCGGGCCCAGTATTCCTGGTGGCTCTCCTCGGCCCGGTAGAACACCTCGAACGGCACGACTTCCGTGACGATCCGGCTCTCGAACTCGCCGGAAGCCTCGAGATCGGCGATCGCCCGTCGCGCGGCCGACTCCTGCGCCTCGTCGTGCGCCAGGACGATCGACCGGTACTGCGGCCCCACGTCCGCTCCCTGCCGGTTCGGTGTCGTCGGATCGTGGATCGCGAAGAACACGTCGAGCAGATCGTCATAGGAAATCAGCGCGGGTTCGTATTCGATCTGCACGACCTCGGCATGACCGGTGCTCTTGCCGCACACCTGTTCGTAGGTCGGGTTCTCGACGTGGCCGCCCGAATAGCCGACCGCGACATCGTTCACGCCCCGCAGCTCGCGGAAAATCGGATCGAGGCACCAGAAACAGCCGCCGCCGAACGTGGCGCGTTCCGTCATATGTGGACTCCTGTGAGGCCGGGATCGTCCGCGTGGCATCGCCGGCGCCCGTCCCGACGCGCGCGCGGCATCGCACAAGATGAGGCCGGCCGATGCCGCTTCACAACGGCGACCTGCCAACGGCTGGCTGGCGATCGCGGTTCCCCGTCGACGCGGCCGCCGCGTTATCTTGGAGCCATGCGGACTTCCGACTTGCGTCCGATCTTCGTCGACGCCGGCGTCGTGCGGATCATCGATCAGACGCGGCTGCCCTCCGAGCTCGTCCTTCGATCCCTCGCGTCGGTCGACGAGGCAGCCGAGGCGATCCGCTCGATGCGAGTTCGCGGCGCCCCGCTGATCGGCGTCACCGCCGCCTTCGGTATGGCCCTGGCCATGCGCTCCGACCCGTCCGACGAAGCCGTGGACGCCGCGTCGTCGCTCCTGCTCGCCACGCGCCCGACCGGTGTCAACCTCCGGACCGTGATCACAGGTCTGCGTGCGGAGCTAGGGAACCTCGCGCCCGCCGGGCGGCACGCGCATGCCGCGGCTGTCGCCGAGCGACTGCGCGAGGAGGACGTCGCGATCAACCGGGCGATCGGCGAGCACGGCCTCGTTCTGCTGCGCGAGCTCGCTGGACGAAGCCGCCGCCCGGGCGGCCGGGTCGAAATCCTCACCCACTGCAACGCCGGCGCCCTGGCCACCGCGGGCCTCGGAACGGCGACCGCGCCCATATACCGGGCGGCCGAGGCGGGGATCGATCTTCACGTCTGGGTGGACGAGACGCGACCCCGGAACCAGGGCTCGGCCCTGACGGCCTGGGAACTCGGGCGAGCCGGAATTCCACATACAGTCGTGGTCGACAACGCCGGCGGACACCTCATGCAGCGCGGCCTCGTCGACGTCTGCGTGGTGGGAACGGATCGCACGCTGGCCAGCGGGGACGTCTGCAACAAGATCGGCACCTACCTGAAGGCGCTCGCGGCGGACGACAACGGCCTGCCGTTCTACGTCGCGCTGCCCGGACCATCGATCGACTGGGAGACGACCGATCCGGCGGCGATTCCGATCGAGGAGCGCGACGGCCGGGAAGTGGCGGAACTCGGCGGCACGCGGCTCGTTCCGCCCGGGACGCCCACGGCGAACTTCGGATTCGACGTCACGCCGGCCCGCCTGGTCACCGGGCTGATCACCGAGCGCGGTGTCTGTGCGGCGAGCGCCGACGGGCTCCGGGGACTGTATCCGGAAGGCTCGGCCTCCGCCGGCCGGACGACCGGCCGATGAGCTCGGTGGAGCAGCGCCTCGAGGTCGTGTTCGCGGCCCGCCGCCTCGGCCCGCTCGGCCTGTCGCAGGGAACGTCGGGCAACCTGTCGGTGCGAACGCGGGACGGGATGCTGATCACCCCGTCGGCGGTACCCTACGACGGGATGGATCCCGACGACCTCGTGCTGATGGAGCTCGACGGCGTGGTGCGTTCCGCCCCGTCCGGGCGTCTCCCGTCCACCGAGTGGCGGATGCACGCCGGCATCCTGCGGGCCCGACCCGACGTGCGAGCGATCGTCCATGCGCACCCTCCGTGGGCGACGGCACTCTCGTGCCTGCGCCGCGACATTCCGGCCTTTCACTACATGGTCGCGACGGCCGGCGGCGCCGTGATCCGCTGTGCGGACTACGCAACGTTCGGAACCCAGGAGCTCGCCGACGCCGCCCTGTCCGCCCTGGAGCGCCGGCATGCCTGCCTGCTGGCCAATCACGGGATCGTCGCCTGCGGCGGGTCGGTCGATGCGGCGCTCGACCTGGCCGTCGAGGTCGAAGCCCTGGCGGGCCAGTACGTTCGCGCGCTGTCGATCGGTGACCCGATCACCCTCACGGCCGAGGAGATGGACCGCGTTCTCGAGCGCTTCGCCGCGTATCGGCGCCACGCGATCGAACTTCGAACCCCCACGGAGGATACGTGATGTTCGACCACATCATCGTTCCGGTCGATCTTTCCGAGCAGAATGGCGTCGCCGTTCGCACGGCGGCCGACCTGGCGCGCGGCGAAGGCGGTTTCGTCACCCTGTTGCACGTGGTCGAAACTCTCGACCTTCCCTACGAGGAGGTGGCCGAGTTCTACGATCGGCTCGAAGTACGGGCGGGCGAGCGTTTGGAAGAGATTGCCGGGCCGCTCGTCGAAGCCGGGATCGAATTCGAGCAGCTCGTCCTGTTCGGCGACCCGGCGGCGGAGATCATCGAGTTCGCCGCCGCCTCGGCCCGGTCACTCCTCGTGCTTCGGTCGCACCGGATCGAGCCCGACCAGCCGACGGGTGGATGGGCGACGCTGAGCTACAAGCTGGCGATTCTCGCCGAAACACCGATACTCCTGGTGAAACAGCCGGTGGAGGATGCGTCCGGTGCATCGACAACAGAATGAGTCCCCGGCCCCTGGGGTATGATTCGTCCGGCTCACCGGTTAGATTTTTAACCTGTCGGTCCCCCCCCGATCGGCCCCCCCA
>Ga0268386_10001402_pt1 | contig 16501 bp, 14 predicted proteins | sample RVTome_15_FD_200260 | JGI IMG/M metagenome (GOLD analysis project Ga0268386, IMG submission 200260) | Soil microbial communities from uranium-contaminated site in the Upper Colorado River Basin, Wyoming, United States - RVT150D86... ...
CGCGCTGCTCAACGATCCTCCGCTGCTCCTGCTCGACGAGCCGGCCAACGGCCTCGACCCGGCCGGCATCGCCGACCTTCGGCGCACGTTCCGCGACCTCGCGGCGGCCGGCAAGACGGTCTTCGTCTCCTCGCACATCCTGCCCGAGATCCAGCAGCTCGCCGACCTCGTCGGCATCATCGACCGTGGCAGATTGGTGAGGCAGGGACTGCTGCGCGAGCTGCTCGCCGACAGCGGCCACCTCCGGATACGCGTCCGCCCCGACGACGTCGCGAGAGCCAGCGAGCTGCTCGCCGCCGAGCTCGGCCGCGACGCGGTCCAGCCCGATGGTCAAGATCCCGGCTGGGTCACGGTCGCGGCCGCGCCGGATCGGGCCGCCGCCCTGAACCGCCTGCTGGTGACCGCGGGAGTCGACGTCGGCGGCCTCGAATCCGGCAGCGACCTCGAGCACCTCTTCTTGTCACTGACGGAGCACTGACCGATGAACATCCTGCGCGCCGCGCTGCTCAAGCTCGGCCGGCGACCCGCCACCCGGATCACGTTCCTCATCCTGGTGGGCCTGTTGCTCGTCATCTACATCTCGCTCGCCGCGTCGATGGAAGCGATCGAGCTGGAAGGCGAAACGGGGGCGCTGGCAGAGATCTTCGCGTATCCCGGAGCCTACGGCCAGCTGGGCAGCATGCTGATGACCTTCGCCATGCTCGCCGCCGCCGCCTACGCCGGCACGATCGCCGGCAGCGAGTGGAGCTGGGGGGGCTTCCGTGTCGCCGTCGCGCGCGGCGAGTCGCGCGTCCGCTACGTGCTCGTGACGTTTGTGGCGGTGGCGCTGGTGTCGCTGGTCGGGTTCGTCGTCCTCTTCGCCTTCGGATCGGTGGTCAGCTTCGCGATCGGCACCACCATGGGCCTGGCGTCCGGGGACCCGTTCGCCGACGGGGTGCTCGCGACGGTTCCGGCGACCGTGATCGGCGGGTGGTGGGTCGTCGTGATGGGGGCGGCCATCGCCTTCGCGGTGGGCTTCGCGACCAGGAGCGCGGTGATGGCCATGGTCGCCGTCGTGGCGATCTACTTCGGGGAGCAGATGGCCGCCATCATCGTGCCGGCCGACGTGCTCCGGTATCTGCCGATCGGCGCCGGCACCGAGCTGGTCCGGGCTGCCGCGTCCACGGCCACGCTCGGCGACGTCGGTCTGCCGCTGGTCGCGGTCACGGCCTACCTCGTGGCGGCGCTGGCCGGCGTGGCCCTCGTCGCGGCGCGCACCGAGGCCGCGTAGCGCGCCGTCCCGCCAGGCGGGTGACCTGAGGACGGTCAGGCCGGGGCCGTTCGGCACTGCCGCCCCACGCCTGACCGGGCGACGCTGATGCCCAACAATCGCAGTTCGGAGGGGAGTGATGGAACGTGCCAACACCGTGCCGGCGCTGGTGCTCATCGGCATCGGCGTCGTGCTGCTCATTGCCCAGCTGGCCGGGGTCGGCCCAGAGGCGATCGTGGCGGTCATCGGCGTGGGCTTCCTCATCGCCTATGCCGCCACCCGCACATACGGCTTCCTGATCGCCGGCGGGATCATGACCGGCCTCGGGATCGGCATCGTCATCCAGACCCAGGCGACCGGGTCGCTGGGTGAGCCCGTGCTGCTCGGCCTCGGAATCGGCTTCCTGACCATCTACGCGGTGGACGCGGTCGTCCGTCGTTCGGAGGCCCTCTGGTGGCCGGTGATTCCGGGCGGCATCCTGGCGACCATCGGCGTGCTCGTCGGGACCGGCCGCGAGGGTTGGCTCGAGAACGCCGGGAGCTGGTGGCCCGCGGTCCTGATCGTCATCGGGGCGCTGATCCTGCTGTCGGGCCGCTGGACCGCGCATCCCACACCCGGAGCGGAGGAACGCCCGTAATCCGGCTGGCCTGCCGTGAGATCCTGTCGCTGCCGGCGGCAGCGAGGGAGGGCTCATGAGCGACGTCATCCGCACCGAGGGGCTTACGAAGCTCTACGGCCGGCGACGCGGCCTGGCCGGGCTGGACCTCGAGGTCCGGGCCGGTGAGATCTACGGCTTCCTCGGCCCGAACGGGGCGGGGAAGACGACGACCATCCGCATCCTGCTCGACCTGATTCGGCCGAGCGGCGGTCGCGCATCGGTGCTCGGGACTGACCCGCGCGAGGGCGGACCGGCGCTGCGGCGCCGGATCGGCTATCTCGCGGGCGACTTCGTGGTCGACGGCGGACAGTCGAGCGCCGAGCTGCTCGCTCACCTGGGGCACCTCCGCGGCGGCGTGCCGAAGCCACAGGTCCAGGAGCTGGCGGATCGGCTCGACCTCGACCTGGGTTCGCGCATCGACAGCCTGTCGAAGGGCAACCGGCAGAAGGTGGGCCTCGTCCAGGCGTTCATGCACCAGCCCGAGCTTCTCATCCTCGACGAGCCGACGAGCGGGCTCGATCCCCTGCTCCAGCAGACCTTCCTCCAGCTGATCGCGGAGGCGAAGGCCGCGGGGCAGACGGTCTTCATGTCGTCGCACGTCCTGTCGGAGGTGCAGCAGGCCGCCGACCGGGTGGGGATCATCCGCGACGGGGTGATGGTGGCGGTCGAGGCGGTCGAGGCGCTCCGCCGCCGAGCCGTCCGGCACGTCGAGATCCACTTCGACGAGCCGATTGCGCCTGACGCCTTCGTGGGGCTGGCAGGCGTGACCGATGTCCGAGTCGACGGACCGATCCTGCGCTGCCGCCTCGCCGGCCGCGCCGATCCGCTGGTCAAGATGGCGTCCCGCTACGCGGTCGACAGCATCATCGTCGCAGAGCCCGATCTCGAGGAGCTCTTCCTGACCTACTACCAGGAAGAAGGCGCCGCCGATGCTGCGTAGCGTGTTCGGCAGATCGCTCTGGGACCAGCGACTGGGGATCCTCGTCTGGTCGATCGGCATCGCCGCCGTCGGCGTCATGTATGCGGCCTTCTACCCGACCCTGAACAGCCCGGAGATGATCCAGTTCATGGAGGCCTACCCGAAGGAGATCATGGATGCGATGGGGATCACCGACCTGACGAGCCCCGAGGGCTACCTGGGCGGGACCACGTACGGCATCCTGGGACCGGTGCTCATCCTCATATTCGCGGCGTCGCTGGGAGGGCGCGCGATCGCCGGAGAGGAGGAGGCCGGCCGCCTCGACGTCCTGCTCGCCCACCCGGTCACCCGATCGCAGGTCGTGATCGAGCGGGCCGCGGCGATGCTCGTGGCGCTGGCGCTGGCGGGGCTCGTCCTGCTCCTGGGCATGACCGCCATGGCGGGCGTGGCCGAGTTCGCGTCCATCGGCGTCGTGAACCTGGCCGCCGCATCGGCCCAGCTGGTGCTGCTCGGCCTCTTCTTCGGCGCCCTCGCCCTTGCCGTCGGGGCGTTGACCGGCCGCCGGGGGCTCGCCCTCGGGGTGGTGGCGATCGTCGGGGTCCTGACCTACTTCGGCAACAACCTCGGCCCGTCGGTCGATTGGCTCGCCTGGAGCCAGAACGTCTCGCCGTTCCACTACTACTCCGGTGGCGAGCCACTGCGGAACGGATTCCAGGTCCTGGACAGCCTCGTCCTGCTCGCCGCCTCGCTCGTGCTGGTCGCCCTCGCCGTCATCGGCTTCGAGCGGCGCGACATCGCGGTCTGATCCCGCTCAGGCAGAACCCGCCCCGGGTCGCAGGCGGAGACGGCGCAGCAGCTGCGCGTTGGCGGCGACGACGATCGTCGACACGCTCATCGCCAGTGCCCCGATGCTCATCGGCAGGATGAAGCCGATGGGGGCCAGGACGCCCGCCGCCACCGGGATCGCCAGCGCGTTGTAGCCGGTGGCCCAGACAAGGTTCTGGATCATCTTGCGGTAGCTCGCACGGCTCAGCGAGATCGCCCCGACGACGTCGCGCGGGTCACTCCTGACGAGGACGATCCCCGCCGACTCGACCGCCACGTCGGTGCCGGCGCCGATGGCGATCCCGACGTCGGCCTGCGCCAGGGCCGGCGCGTCGTTGACGCCGTCGCCGACCATCGCGACTCTCCGGCCACCGCCCTGGAAGCGACGCACGGCATAGGCCTTGTCTGCGGGCAGCACCTGCGCCGCGACCTCGTCGATCCCCAGCCGCTCGGCGACCGAATCGGCGACCGACTGTGCGTCGCCGGTGATCATCGCCACCCGGACGCCGAGGTCGTGGAGCTGGCGCACTGCCTCGATCGACTCGGGCCGGATCTCATCCTCGACGCTCACCGCGCCGATGACCGCTCCATCGCGGACGACGCTCATCACCGTCCGGCCGGCGTCCGCCCAACCCGAGGTCACCGCCCCGAGCGAATCCGGGGCGCTGAGCCCCAGCTCGTCCAGCAGGCGGGGCCCGCCGACGTGGACGGTCGCGCCCGCGACGGTGGCCTTCGCGCCACGACCGGGCAGGGCCTCGAATCCGGTGGCGGCGGGCGGCTCCGCGCCCCGAGCCTCGGCGCCTGCCACGATCGCCCGCGCCAGCGGATGCTCGCTGTCGGCCTCGACCGCTGCGGCGAGCGCGAGCAGGCCGTCCTCTGTGAGGCCGGGGATGGTCGCGACCGCGGAGAGGACGGGCGCGCCGCGCGTCAACGTCCCGGTCTTGTCGAAGATCACGACGTCCAGGTCCTTCGCTCGCTCCAGCGCGATCCGATCCTTGACCAGGAGCCCGTTGCGCGCGCCGAGGGTCGTGCTGATGGCGATGACCAGCGGGATCGCCAGCCCGAGCGCGTGCGGGCACGCGATGACGAGCACGGTCGCGGTGCGAATGAGCCCCTCCTCGGCGTCGCCGAGCAGCGTCCAGGCGATCAGCGTCAGCACGCCGGCCACCAGCGCGACGTAGAAGAGCACCGCGGCGGCCCGATCGGCGAGCGCCTGGGCGCGGCTGTTCGAGGCCTGGGCCTGCGCGACCAGCCGCATGATCCCGGAGAGTGCCGTGTCGTCGCCGACCGCCGCGACGGTCACCCGCAGGCTGCCACCGGCCGCCACCGTGCCGGCCACAACCCGGTCGCCGGGCTCCCGGGTGACCGGGCGCGACTCGCCGGTGATCATCGACTCGTCGACGTCGGCGGTGCCCTCGGCGACGACCCCGTCGGCCGGGACCCGGGCACCCGGACGCACGAGGACGACGTCACCGACCCGCAGATCGGCAGTGCGCACCAGCACGGTGCCCGCGTCGGTGACGCGCTCCGCCTCGTCGGGAAGCAGCTCGGCGAGCGCGCTCAGCGCGCCACGGGCCTGCATGATCGAGCGCATCTCGATCCAGTGGCCCAGGCTCATCACCGTCACCAGCGTCGCGAGCTCCCACCACACCTCGACCTCGAAGATGCCGAGGGTCGCGGCCCAGGAGGTCACAAAGGCAACGACGATCGCCAGGCTGATCAGCGTCATCATCCCCGGCTGGCGGTCGCCGAGCTCGGTGCGGGCGCCGTCCAGGAAGACGCGACCGCCGTACAGGAACACGATCGTGCCGAGGATCGGCGCGACCCAGTCCGATCCGGGGAAGGCCGGTGCGGCGTAGCCGAGCCACATCTGGACCTCGTGGCTCCAGACGACCACCGGGATGGTCAGCAGCAGCACGACCCAGAATTGGCGTCGGAACGCCTCGGGATCGTGGCCGGCGTGCTTGTCGTGGCCGGCGTGCTCGTCGTGCGGCGTGGCCGTGGCGGCCGTCGGCGCGGCGTGATCGGCGCCGTGGTGGCTCATCGGTGCATGCTGGTTCGGGTTGTCGTCCACTGGATCGCTCCCTGGCGGCCGGCTCGCCTCGCCATCATGCGCACCCTGGGGCGCTACTGAAGGAGAGGGTGGGGTGGCCTACGGGGATCGAACCCGTGACCTCCGGAGCCACAATCCGGTGCTCTGCCGATTGAGCTAAGGCCACCATGATGCCGCGCGTGTCGAGGGGCGCGGCGGCGCGTATCGTCGCCGATTCGGCCCGGGCACGCAACCGACGCCCGCGGCCAAACCCTCAGTCGCGGCGACCGGACATCGCGCGCAGGACGGCGAGCACGATGATCGAGCCGATGGTGGCGATCACGAGGGCGCCGAGCCACCCGGATGCCTCGTTCTGGTCGAGCACGTTGACCCACAGGTAGCCGCCGATGATCCCGCCGAGGATGCCGATCAGCATGGTCCCGATGCAGCCCATCCGTTGGCGGCCGGGGACGAAGGCGCCGGCGAGGGCGCCGGCGATGAGGCCGATGATGATCCATCCGAAGATGCCGAGCTCGCCCATGAATATCTCCTTGTCGGGTTGGGAGCGCCGCGTCGGCGCCATGGTATGGGATTGCACGCCTCGTGCCGTTGTCCGGCTACTCGCCGGTGGGTTCCGTCAGGTCGGCCACGATGGCGCCGTTCTCGATCTGCGACGCGAACCGCTCGAGCGGTGGATCGGCCCCGTCGATCGGCAGCCCCTGGTACGTCCAGGCCCGCCCCTCGCAGTCGAACAGCCGATCGGCGCCGATCTCCACCCGGCAATCCTCGTCCAGGGGACTGGCCGCGTTGACCACCGAGGCGGCGTCGAAGCCGGTCGGGGCGACGATGAGCCGGATCTGCACCCGTCCCTCGCCGGCGTCCACCTCACCGTCGTGCCCGTACGAGCGGCCGAGGAGCTGGTCGCGCTCGATCGGGCCCGAGCCGAGCTCTGTCAGCGCCCCGACGATGACCCGCGCGTCGTCGCGCGGGGGCGCGAGCATATAGATCGCGGGCCGCACCAGCGCGGCGGCACCGAGCCCCAGGACCGCGAACACCAGGCAGCCGATCGCCGCGCGTCGGATCGGAACGGGCTCGTCGCGAGGACCGCTCATTCGCCGCGCGCCTCGCCCGTGCTGCCCGGCGGCAGGAGCTCGATCAGCGTGGCGCCAGTGCAGTTGTAGAAGGTCGTGCCGGCGTGGGTGGCGAGGCGGTCGTCGATCCCCCGCCGGACCAGCGCCGTGTGCCCGTGCAGCCACAGGGGCGGATCGATCCGATCCACGAACCAGCGAAAGGCCGCGAAGCCACGGTGCGCGCGGTCCTGGTCGTCGTTGACGTCGCGCGGCGGCGCGTGCGTCACCACGATGAGCGGCCGCGCGCGGCTGGCCCCCGCCCAGGCGCCGATCACCTTGATCCACATCCCAAACGACGAGACCTGCAGGTTCCGCTCGTTGTACCTCGGCGATCCGGAGAAGCCGATGAGCCGCAGGCCGGCCTCGCTGACGATGGCGCCGTCTCGCATCGGCTCCGGAAGCTGGCTGCGCTCACTCGAGCTCCACGCGGCGCCGACGTCGTGGTTGCCGCGGACGTAGCGCAGCGGAGCGCGGAACGCATCGGTCACGAAGCCGAGGTAGCCCGGGTCGAGGTCCCCGGCCCCGACGATGAGGTCGATCGGGCCGAGCCCCTGGCGAGTGGCGAGCGAGTCGAGTGATGGGTCCGGTTCGTCGGACACCGCGAGGATGCGGAGCGGCCGTCCGTCGCGGCCGGCGAACGGCGTCGGATCCGGCCAGCGCACCCGGAGACGATCCGTCACTTCCGGCGCTCATCGCGCTCGCGCAGCAGGTCGTGGCGTGACAGGTGGTCGCCGCTCGGCCGCTGCTCGAGCGTTCGCGACCGGCGCCCGCTCGCCGCCTGCCGGACCTCGCCCGCGCCGTAGATCGAGCTCGCGTCAAAGGCCACCTGCTCGGGCCGGGCGACGCCGGGTACGAGGAGCTGCGTCACGTCCGCGTCGATCTCCACCGCGCCGTGGCGGCGGGCGGCGGCCACGCGGTTGTGACCGTCGCCGACGTAATACTCCTCGCCGACCTGCATGAGGTCGATCGGCGGCAGCATGGCGAGGCCGTCGGTGGCGCGCGTGATCCGCTGCCAGCGCGCGCGCCAGTTCTCACCGCGCAGGCTGGGGAGGGGCAGGAAGTCCGCGCTGTTCTGCGAGGGGTGCCGCATCGTGCCGACGATCTCGTCGATCGGTACCGAGCGCAGCCCGACACGGCGCCGCGGCGCGCGTGCCGCTTCGGGATGCCGCTGGTAGAGGGACGGCAGCACGTTGCGCGCGGTGGCGCGCTGCTGTGCCTCCGACCGCTGCCGCAGAACGGCGCCGCGCAGCCGGCCGAAGAGCGTACCGACGACGAGCAGCACCGCCAGCCGCGACGCGAGCCTGGCGGCGCCGGAGCGCAGGAATCGTACGAATGAGTCCATCACAGGGCCGTTGAGGTTGCGCCCCGTACTATGATGCCTTTCCCGAGCTGGAGCCATGCGGCCCAGTCAGGTGAGCCTGCCGAACAGGAGCGAGAGACTCAATGGCTACCGTCACCTTCGACCACCTGTACAAGCGGTACGGCGACGACGTCGTCGCGGTGAACGACCTCAACCTCGAGATCGGGGACGGGGAGTTCATCTGCCTTGTCGGCCCGTCCGGCTGCGGCAAGACCACCGCGCTGCGCTGCGTTGCCGGCCTCGAGGACATCAGCGACGGACGCCTCCTCATCGGCGACAAGGTCGTGAACAACATGGCTCCGAAGGACCGCGACATCGCCATGGTGTTCCAGAGCTATGCGCTCTACCCGCACATGACGGTGTACGACAACCTCGCCTTCGGACTGAAGCTGCGCAAGATGGACAAGCGCGAGATCGATCGCCGGGTGAAGGAGGGGGCCGAAATCCTCGACCTCGGCCGATACCTGGACCGCAAGCCGCGTGCCCTGTCCGGCGGCCAGCGACAGCGCGTTGCCCTTGGGCGCGCGATCGTCCGCGAACCATCGGTCTTCCTCATGGACGAGCCGCTGTCCAACCTCGACGCCAAGCTCCGCGTGCAGACCCGCGCCGAGATCGCGCGCCTGCACCAGCGCCTGGGAACGACCACCATCTACGTCACCCACGACCAGGTCGAGGCGATGACGATGGGCGATCGGATCGCGGTCATGCGCGACGGCCTCCTCCAGCAGGTCGGGACGCCTCAGGAGCTGTACGACCACCCGGTCAACATCTTCGTTGCCGGTTTCATCGGCTCGCCGTCCATGAACTTCGCCACCGCCAAGGCCGATGGCAAGGACCTCATGCTCGGCGGCGCGAAGCTGGTCCTGACCGGCGAGCCCGCCCGCGCGGCGGAGACGCGCCCGGATGGCGCGAACGTGCTGATCGGATTCCGGCCCGAGCATCTCGAGCTCGCGAACGGCGGCAGCCTCGAGGGCACCGTCCAGTTCCCGGCGAAGGTGGACGTGGTCGAGTACCTCGGCAACGAGGAGCTGATTCACGCCCAGGCGGAGGGCAACGAGATCGTCGCCCTGCTGCCCTCCGACAAGAAGGTCGTCCCCGGGCAGGACGTGCAGCTCGCCGTGCCGATGGAGAAGCTGCACATCTTCGATCCCGAGTCGGAGCAGACCCTCGCCGGGTAGCGGCGTACGTATTGACACTCTGAAGCGACCAACGGCCGGGGGAGCCGACCGGCTCCCCTACCATGGCCACAAACGACACCCGTCCGCGGGCACCGGCACGCGGGCAATGGGAGCACAGGTGGAGGAACAGATGCGGAAGTTCAGACTGGCAGCCCCCCTCATGACGGCGGTGCTCGTGCTCGCCGCGTGCGGGAACGGCGACGGCGACGGCGACGGTGGCGACGCCGACCTGCCCGAGGGAGACGGCTCGATTCTCGTGACCTCCCTGTGGGGCGGCGCGGAGGAGGCCGCATTCCAGGAGGTGCTGGCCGCGTTCGAAGAGGCCAGCGACATCACGGTCGAGTACGAGGCGAATCGTACCGACTACCAGTCGGTGATCCGGACCCGGATCCAGGGCGGCAACCCGTTCGACGTGGCGATCATCCCCGGCGTCGGCTTCTTCCGACAGCTTGCGACGGAGGGGTCGCTGATCTCGCTGTCTGAGCTCGGGATCGAGCTCGGCGACATCGAGGGTCAGTTCGCTCCCGGTCTCCTCGACTATGGGAACGTGGACGACACCCAGTACGCATTCATGGCCAAGCTGAACGGCAAGGCCGCGATCTTCTACGACCCCCAGCGCTTCGCGGACCTGGGCGTCGCCCCGGCCGAGACCTGGGACGACCTCGTCACGCTGACCGATGACCTCAAGGGCGCCGGCGCCACGCCGTGGGCCGTGGGAGCCGGTGACGGTTGGACCCTGACCGACTGGTTCGAGATCATGTACATCAAGGAGCACGGCGTCGAGGCGTACGACACGCTGTTCAGCGCCGATGGCGACTGGACCGATGCGACCGTCAGCGCGACGATCGAGCGGATGGCGTCGCTCCTGACCGAGGACAACATCGACGGTGGCGTCGAAGGCGCGCTTGCGACGCTGTTCGTCGACGCCGTGGCCAAGGTGTTCAGCACGAGCCCATCGGCCGAGCTGTACTACGGCGGCAGCTTCGTTGGAGGCATCGCCACCGGCGTGGACGTCAACCCCGCACTGGCGGGCCAGGAAGGGACCGCCATCGACTGGTTCCCGTTCCCGACCATCGACGGCGCCGGTGCGGGCCTCGTGACGTTCGGCGGCGACCAGATCGCGGCGATGGTTGCCGATACCGATACCGCCGAGTTCCTGCAGTACATGCTGAGCGAGGAGGCCGGCGAGGTCTGGGCGGCAGCGGGAACCGTCATCGTGCCGAACACGAACGTGGATCCGAGCACGTACCCGAACGTGATCATGCAGCAGGACGCGGAGCTGATCAACGCGGCCGAGGCCATCAGGTTCGATGGCTCCGACCTCCTGCCGGGTGGTGATCTCGGCGCCGTCCTCCAATCCGCGCTTCGCGGCGATGACATGGGATCGGTCCTGGAGGAGTTCCAGACCACGGTCTCAACGGCCTGGGAGGCCCAGTAGCAGTCGCGGACGAGGGGACGCCGATGCGTCCCCTCGTCCCTTCCCACTCGGAAGGAGACGCTCATGACGACAGCCAGCCCGCCGGCTGACGCGCCGGCCGCGACGAGCGGCACGTCGCGGCCCGGCCGCGGCATCGGCTGGGCGGCGCTGCTGTTCCTCGGACCGGCCGCGCTGTTCCTGCTCGCGTTCCTCGTCTATCCGACGATCTACACGCTCTTCCTGAGCTTCAACCGGGGCCGTGCTGGCGGGTTCAGCGAGTGGGTCGGCCTCGACAACTGGATCACGCTGTTCACCGAGGACCCGAACTTCCTGCGCCTCGGCTTCCCGCCCTCCGGCGCGCTGTGGAACAACGTCCTGTGGATCATCTTCTACGTCTCACTGACGGTGCTCCTCGGCCTGATCGTGGCGGTGATGGCCACGCGCGTGCGCTACGAGGCTGCGATCAAGGCCATCATCTTCCTGCCGATGGCGATCGCGGCGACCTCGATCGCCATCATCTGGCGCTTCGTCTACTCGCCCGACCCGGAGACGGGGCTCCTCAACGCCCTCCTCGGCACGGTGGGCGCCGGGCCCACCGCGGTCCTCGGCAGCCCCGACACGGTGAACTGGGCGCTGATCGCAGTCGGGATCTGGGGCTCGGTCGGGTTCGCAACCGTCATCCTCTCGGCCGCGATCAAAGGCATCAGCTCCGAGGTCCTGGAGGCGGCGCGCGTCGATGGAGCCACGGAAACGCAGATCTTCTGGCGCATCATCGTGCCGATGGTCAGCCTGCCCATCTCGGTCGTCACGGTCACGCTGGTCGTGAACGTCATCAAGCTCTTCGACCTCATCTACGTCATGACGGCCGGCGGCCCGGGGGCCTCCAGTCGCGTGATCGCGTTCTCGATGTACCAGGAGGCGTTCCCGCAGGGTCGGTTCGGCTACGGGTCAGCGATCGCCATCGTGATGCTCCTCCTCCTCATCCCGGTCATGATCTTCAACATCCGGCGCTTCCGCGCCGAGGCGGTGCAGCAGTGACCGCCCTCCAGGACACGACGGTCCACGCTCCGCCGCGGACGCTCAGTGAGCGCATCGTCAGGATCATCGGGCGGAGTCCCGTCCACATCATCCTGGGCTTCATCGCCCTGGTATGGCTCGTTCCGTCGATCGGCCTCTTGATCACCTCGTTCCGGCCCAGCGCGGACATGCGCGCGACCGGCTGGTGGACGGTCATCACGAACCCCAGGTTCACGCTCGAGAACTACGAGCGCGTCATCTCGGCTGAAGACATGGGCAGCGCGTTCATCAACAGCGTGTTCATCACCGTCCCGTCCACGATCCTCCCCCTGATCATCGCGTCGATGGCCGCATTCGCCCTGGCGTGGATCAAGTTCCCATTCCGAGACACGATCTTCCTGGTGATCGTCGCGCTGCTCATGGTGCCGGTCCAGATCGGCTTCATCCCGCTCGTCGTCGCGTTCCGAGAGTCCGGCACAGGCCTTCTGACGACGTACGGCGCGGTCTGGCTGACCCACACGGCGTTCGCTCTGCCGTTCGGGATCTTTCTGTTGCGGAACTTCTTTATCACCCTGCCGAGGGACCTGATCGAGGCCGCGAGGATCGACGGGGCGTCCAACGTCGCCATCTTCCGTACCATCGTCGTGCCGCTCTCCGTACCGGCGATCGCGGCATACGGGATCTTCCAATTTCTGTGGGTCTGGAATGACCTCCTGATGGCGCTCATCTACGCCCAGAGCGGTTCGATCCAACCGATGACCGTGGAGGTCACGCGCCTCCTGGGCACGTACGCCACCGAGTGGAGCCTCCTCGCGGCGGCGGCGTTCCTCATCATGATCGTGCCGCTCGTCGTGTTCATGAGCCTCCAGCGCTACTTCGTCCAGGGCCTGCTCGCGGGCTCCGTCAAGTAGTGGCGACGACGCGGCTGCGCGTCGTCAGCTGGAACATCCGCGCCGCCCTCGGGACCGGGCCCTTCCCGAATCGATGGTGGCGGCGCATCGACGCCGATCGCCTCCGGGCGATCGGCGCCTTCCTGTCCGGCCTGGACGCGGACGTCATCGCGCTCCAGGAGATCGCGATCGTCTCGCGGGACGGCGACCTGGTCGACAACGCCGGCGACCTCGCCCGCCAGCTCGGCATGGATGTCCGCTATGGAGCGGTCCGCTCCTTCGAGGTGCGCGAGGATGACGCGCTCCTCGGCATCGGCAGCTTCGGCAACGCCATGCTCTCGCGCGCGCCCATCCACGCCTCCCGGGTGGTGGCCCTGCCCGCGGCGGCCGCCGACGCGTACGTCGAGCCGCCCGGAGCCGACCACCCGGCGGCCGGGGTGCGCTATGCCGATGCGCCGCCCACCATCCGCGAGCCTCGCTGCCTGCTCCTCGCACAGGTCGGCGACCTGGTGGTGGGGACGGCACACTTCAGCCACGTCGGGTCCGGCGAACGGCTCCTCCAGGCCCAGGCCACGGTCGCGGCCTTCGAGGATGCCTCCCCCGCCCTTCTCGTCGGGGACCTCAATGCCGCCATCGAGGCCACCGAGCTGGTGCCGCTGGCCGCCTGGACCGATGGCTTCGACGAGCCTGCCGGCGATCCGGCGCGCATCTCGACCGATGACGGCTGGCGGATCGACCAGGTCGTCGCTCGGGGCGCATCGGTCCATGGCTGCCGGGTCCTGCGCGAGAGCGCCGACCTGAGCGACCACTACCCGGTCCTCGCAGACGTGGTGTCAGCCGTGGGCGGCCAGCCGTCCGCTGGTTCGCACAATGTCAGCGCCGGCTGACCGATCATCACGCTTCGGCTGGCCGGATGCCGCCTGCGGACAACCGACGGACGCCTGAGCCGACGGCCGGTGGCCCCCGGGGGCCCACCGGACGGGCCGCAGCCTACGTCATTCGTCGTAGGCAACGGGCGGCGCCCAGCGGGTAGGCTCAAGGGCACATGACATCCGCCGATGGGGACCGCCCCACGACCATCCACCTCGTCCCGCACACCCACTGGGACCGCGAGTGGTATCGGCCATTCCAGTCGTTCCGGATGCAGCTCGTCGACCTCGTCGACCGCGTGCTCGCGATGCTCGAGGCGGAGTCCGGCTTCGCGTTCACCCTCGACGGACAGCTGGCGACCATCGACGACTACCTCGAGATCCGGCCCGGGGAGGCCGATCGCATCCGCGGCCACGTGCAGTCGGGGCGCCTGTCCATCGGCCCGTGGCAGATCCTCATGGACGAGTTCCTGGTGAGCGGCGAGACGCTCGTCCGCAACCTCGAGCGCGGCTGGGCACGTGCGGAGAAGTTCGGCGGGCCGATGCGCGTCGGCTACCTGCCCGACATGTTCGGCCACATCGCGCAGATGCCCCAGATCTTGCGGCGCGCCGGCCTGGCGGACGCTGTCGTGTGGCGGGGTGTACCGGCTGCCGTCGACCGTCACCGCTTCCGGTGGGAATCCCCGGACGGCTCCTGGGTGCGTGCCGAGTACCTGCCGAGCGGCTACGGCAACGCGGCCTACCTGTTTGCCGTCCCCGATCGCCTCGACGCCGCCGCGCATCGGTTCATCGAGTGGGCGCGGCCGTGGTTCGGCGACGACCCGATCCTGGCGATGTACGGCACCGACCACACGGCCCCGGTGCCGGAGCTCGCGGGGCTGGTGAGCCGCCTCAACGAGGTCCAGGACGCATCGGACATGCGGATCTCGACGCTCGCGCAGTACATCGGCTCGGCGCCTGCCCTCACGGCCGACGACCCGTGCTGGCGCGGCGAGATGCGCTCCGGGGCCCGCGCAAACGTCCTCATGGGGGTCGCCAGCGCCCGGATCGACATCAAGCAGGCTGCCGGGCGCGCCGAGACGCTCCTGGAGCGCTACGCCGAGCCGCTCACCGCCCTCCACGTGGCACCCGACGCGTGGCCGGCCGAGTTCCTCCGCCTGGCCTGGGGCAGGGTGATCGAGAACTCGGCGCACGACTCGATCTGCGGCTGCAGCATCGACCCGGTGGTCGACCAGGTCCTCGTCCGCTTCGCGGAGGCGGAGCAGATCGCCGGGACGCTCGCCCGTCGCGCGGCGGTCGCGGTCGGCGGCGCCGCCCCGCGCGGCTCGGTCGTGGTCCTCAACCCGACCCCGGCGCCGCGAGAGGGGCTGGTGGAGACCGAGCTCCTCGTCCCCGAGGCGTGGGCGGAGGTCGCATTCGAGGTGCCGGGCGGCATCCGCGTGGCCACCCAGGAGCTCGCCCGCAAGGAGCCGATCCTGTTCGACGACGGGGTGCGCGGCGACCAGGTGGACGAGCTGTTCCGCCGCTTCCACGGGCGCGAGGTCTTCGATCACGCCTGGAACGGCTACCGCATCGACGGCCGCGAGATCACGTTCCTCGTGGACAGCGACCCCGATCCGGCCTGGCTCGACGTCGACGGCCTGCGTGCCGAGGTCATCGCGGCGATGCGATCGGCGCCTGACGCGACATGGCGCGCCCGGATCGTCGCCAGCGCGCGCCGCACGCTGGCCGCCTTGGTCCCGGTCCCGGCGCTCGGCTGGAGCGCGGTGCGCGCCGTCGAGGGCTCGGGCGAGCTGGCGAACCCGGTGCGGGTCGACGGCCGCACCATGGGCAACGGCCTGCTGACCGTCGAGGTCGCCGAGGACGGCACCCTGCGGCTCACTGCCGCCGACGGGACGGAAACGGAGGGCGTCGGTCGCATCGAGGAGGGTGGCGACGTCGGCGACTCGTACAACTACGGCCCGCCACCGGGTGATCGGATCATCGACGCACCGGAGGCCGTATCGGTCGCGACCGAGCTCGAGGGCCCGGTGCGCGGGCGGCTGCGCATCTCCCGAACCTACCCGTGGCCGGCGGCGGCGCTGCCCGACGGGTCGACCCGCATCGACGCCGTCGAGCCGACCGAGGTGGTGACCGAGCTCGAGCTGCGGGCCAACGAGCCGTTCGTCCGCGTGGCGGTCGCCTTCGACAACCGATCCGAGGACCATCGGGTGCGCTTCGTCACCCCGCTGCCGCGACGCGCCGAGCTCACCCATGCCGAAGGCCAGTTCGCCGTCGTCGAACGGGGCCCTGGCGGCGAGGGCGGCTACCACGAGGAGCCGCTGGCCACCTACCCCGCCCACGGATGGGTGGACGCCGGCGGGGTCGCGCTGCTGCTCGATCACCTGTCCGAGTACGAGCTGACCGATGACGGACGCGCCCTGGCACTCACCGTCCTGCGCTCGACCGGGCTCATCAGCCGCAACGACAACCCGTACCGCCAGGACCCGGCCGGGCCGGAGATCGCGATCCCGAACGCCCAGATGCGCGGACGGTGGCGGATGACCTTTGCCATCGCGCCCCACGCCGGAAGCTGGGCCGAGGGCGGCGTGCCGGTCGCGGCCGAGCGATACCGCCATGAGCTCGTGAGCGCGTATGGCAGCGCCGCGGCCGACGCCCCCTGGCCACCCGATGGCGCCGGCAGCGAGGTGCTCGCGCTGCAGGGCGAACACGTCGAGCTCAGCGCGCTCCGCCGCCGCGACGGCTGGATCGAGGCACGCGTCGTCAACCTGTCGGCCGATCGCCGCATGGCGGTGCTGCGCGGCGGCATCCTCGAGGCGCGCGAGGCGTCGCTGCGGGGCGAGCCGGGGGCCGCGATCGAGGTCGCGGGCGGAGCCGCTCGCCTGGAGCTCGGACCGGCCGAGATCCGCACGCTTCAGCTTCGACGCCACGAGACGGCGCTCGGCCGCGCCAAGGTG
>Ga0268386_10001403_pt1 | contig 16499 bp, 13 predicted proteins | sample RVTome_15_FD_200260 | JGI IMG/M metagenome (GOLD analysis project Ga0268386, IMG submission 200260) | Soil microbial communities from uranium-contaminated site in the Upper Colorado River Basin, Wyoming, United States - RVT150D86... ...
CCCATTCGACATGGGCGACCGCTACCTGCAGGTCGACTGCTCGGACCCTGACCTCGCCGCAGAGGCGATCGTCCGCATCGGCGATGACGCCCCGATAGACGGGGTCGTGGCCGCCGACGACGCCGGGGTGGTGGCCGCCGCCATCGCCGGCAGAAAGCTGGGAGTGGCCGCCAACGAGCCCGAGGCCGCCGCCGCAACCCGGGACAAAGGCCGACAACGTGCCCTGCTCCACGCCGCCGAGGTGCCCCAGCCGGGGTTCGAAACGATCAGCCCTGGTGAGGACGGGGTGACTGCCGCAGCCGGCGTTGGCTATCCGGTGGTGATCAAGCCGCTGGACCGGGCCGCCGGACAGGGAGTGATCAGGGTCGACCGAGCGGCCGACCTGGCGAGCGCAATGTCGCGCCTGCGCTCCATAGTCGGACTGACCGCTCCCCTGCTCGTCGAGGAGTTCATGCCCGGCGTAGAGGTCGCGCTGGAGGGCCTGGTCCGCGACGGGGAGTTGACCACCCTCGCCCTCTTCGACAAGCCCGACGCCGTGGAGGGGCCCTTCTTTCCGGAGACGATCCTCGTCACCCCGAGTCGTCTCGATGAGAAGACGCAAGCCGAGTGCCGCCGGGTGGCGGCGGCGGCATTGGCCGCCATCGGCATCAGCCACGGCCCGGTGCATGTCGAGATGAAGGTCGACGGCGACCTGGTCCGGGTCATCGAAGTGGCGGCCAGATCCATCGGTGGTCTCTGCTCGCGGAGTCTCAACTTCGGGTTGTTGGGAACCACATTGGAGGCGCTGATCCTCCGCAATGCGATCGGCATGGAGAAGCCCGAATTGCGCCGCGAGCCCACGGCCAGCGGTGTCCTGATGATCCCGATCCCGCGACCGGGAACGTTCAACGGCATCTCGGGCCTGGAGCGAGTGAGGGAAATCGAGCACATCTCGGCCATCGACATCACGACCACTCCGGGTAGCCAGGTGCAACCACCGCCGGAGGGCGACCGATACCTCGGATTCGTCTTCGCCAAAGGACCGGATCGGGACGGAGTCGAGGCGTCGTTGCGCCAGGCGCGGGAGCTCATCGAGGTGAGCGTCGCATGACCGGCCCGATGAACGTCATCGTCGAGGGGCCGGCTTGCCCCATGCCCACTGCGCCTCGGGCCTTCAACCTCTACTTGACGGTTAGTGCTTACCCGCGAATTCGCGCGTAAGACGATTTTGTCATTATGGACACCATCCTGATCTTCGCCGGTGGTGACATTCCCGATACCGGAATAGCCGAGGAGCTTCCTTCTGCCGACCTGGTGGTGGCCGCCGACAGTGGTTACGACGCCGCCGAGCACCTCGGGTTTCGAGTGGATGTGCTGGTTGGCGACCTCGACTCGATCGAGACCTCGCCCATTCCCGGGCATGTCATCGTGGAGCGCCATCCCGTCGACAAGGATCAGACCGACCTCGACCTGGCCCTCGAGCTGGCGGTCCGTGATAACCCGTCACGGGTGGTGGTCATCGGCGGGACCGGGGGGCGGTTCGACCACGAGATATCCACAGTGGGACTGCTCTGCTCCGAGCGCTGGTCGGTCGTCGACGAGCTGGACTGGGTCTCGTCACGAAGTCGCGCCTACGTCCTGCGCCGACGACGGATACTGCACGGCGATGTGGGAGCTCTGGTCAGCCTGATTCCGGTGGGTGGGCCGGTCACAGGGCTCACCACGAGCGGTCTGCAATGGGATCTCGACGGGGACACGGTCGACGCGGGCGCGACCAGAGGGGTGAGCAATGTCATGCGGGCCCCCGTGGCCGACATCAGGATCGATTCGGGGTGTCTCCTCGTCGTGTTCCCGACCTAGGAGATCCACCCCGATCAGAGACCTGCTGCCACCGACGGCTCGAGCCGGGGGTAGCGCGCCAAGTATGCGGACCGCTCCTTGCCCAGCCGCGCCACCATCTCCTCGTATTCGGCCTCCCGGCCCAGTCTCTGATAGAGCCGGAGCGGTTGGAGCAATTCGTCGTCCTCCACACCGGGCACGCTCACGGCGATCTCGTAACCGAAGTCGGGATCGGTGACCCATTCGATCGTCCCTTCCACGATCCCCTGGACGATGGCGGACGAGTCCGGGATCGTGACCTTCTTCGAGGCCTCCTCTTCTCCCCCCACCCGACCTGTGTTGAGAACGAACGCCTCGAGATCGGGGATCGTGTCCAACAGCTCGAGAAGACGATTGCCTTGTTGAGCGTCGTCGTCGAAGAAGAACGGATTGGTCCCAGGCACCCGAAGGCTCTTGCCCGCCTCGGCAGCACCACCTGCCGAGGTTCCCTTTGTCTCCCCGAGCATGAAGAACGCCGGGATCTGGTCACGACGGAGCCGGGCGACGGCGGGGATGACATGGTCGGAACGATTCAGCATGAGGAGATAGCGGGCCGGAGGGACGTCTGTCGGGTCGCGGTGCCTGATGTTTGCCAAAGGAAACGTGCTTCGGCCGTTGGCCGTGTAGTTGGTGTCGAAGAAGTCGACCTTGCCGTCAGCCGTCACCGAAACGTTCTCCAGCCATGCGTCCGGTCTGGTGGTCCCCCCATAGATGGTTGGCTCGTCGTCGGCATCGAGGCCAAAGGTCTTGGCAAAGCACCCGTTCTCGGTGGTGCGGATCGCGCCACCCGGCATGAGGGCGACGAAATCGTCCTGCACCGGGAGTGATCCGACCTGCTGGCGGAAGGTCGTAGTCGTCTTGCCGGTCCCGGAGAGGCCGATGATCAACATCGACTCCTCATCGCCGGACCGGGTCGAGCCGGCGGGAAAGGTCTTGAGCCCGGCGTGCAGGGCGAGACCGCCCCAGTCATGCGCCAGCTTGCCCCACATCCGGAGGCTCCCCATCTTCGATTCCCCGAAGTAGTCGGAGCCGAGAACCCGTGTCACCCAGTTCTCGAGGTCGACGATGATGAGACGGTCGTCGGGCTTTCCCGGAGCTGGAAGCGATGGCGTATAGATGACCGTGAACTGCGGCTCCCCGCCCGACGCGGGTGGGAAGAAGAGCTGGGCCTGCATCCCGGCGATGTTGGCTCCTCCTGCCTCGATCATCAGACGGCTCGGGGTGCTGAAAGACGGGTCGGGCCCCACCCGGCCCTCGATCAACAACATGTCCTGGCCGGCGACGTGGGCATCCTGGCGCGCCGCCCACTCGTCGGCCTCGGCCCGGGAGATCCGGTTCTGGTGGATCTCCTCGTCGGCGACGAAAAAGGTCGACATGCCGAGACGGGAGGTGACTTCGGCCTGATAGTTGAGGTTCCCGAACTCGGTGAGCGTGACACGAGGCATCCGGTCCAAGGTCAGCTCACGCAGCCGCTCCTGACTCGGATTTATCTCGATCGACCTGGCTTGGGGTAATTCGAACATGGGTCAGCTATCACTCGATTCAGAGGGGGAACCCGGAGCAGAGTAGTCGCCCGGCGGCTGTTCGGCGCTGCCCGGGAGCCATGCAGGCATGGGCTCCTGACGGAAATAGGCGACGAGATTCGCCACGGCCAGGCTCGCCATCGCCCTCCGCGCCGGGACAGTCGCACTGCCGATGTGAGGCACGACCAGGCAATTAGGGAACTGGAGCAAGGGATGATCAGGAGGCAAGGGCTCAGGGTCGGTCACATCCAGGCCAGCCCCCCCGATCACGCCTTCGGTCAGCGCCTCGACCAGGGCATCGGTGTCGACGATCGGGCCACGGGCGACGTTCACCAGGATCGCTGTCTCCTTCATGAGCCCCAGCTCGGCCCGACCGATCATCCCGCGCGTCTCATCGGCGAGAGGGACGGCGATCACCACGATGTCCGACGCCTCGAGCAGCCTGGCGAGCTCGAGTTGCTTGGCCCCGGGAACGTCCTTGACGGTCCGTGCGGTGTACAGCACCCGCATATCGAACCCACTTGCGCGCCGTGCGATCGCCAGTCCGATCCGTCCCATGCCCACGATCCCGAGGGTGGCGCCGTGCAGGTCGCTGCTGAGGAAGTGCCATGGGTCCCACGGGCCCCACGCCCCGGACTTGACGATGGCCTCCCCCTCGGGAAGACGTCTGACTGCGGCGCCGATGAGGGCTAAGGCGGTGTCCGCCGTGGTCTCTGTCAGCACGTCTGGGGTATGGCCAACCGAGACCCCGTGACTCCGGCAGGCCTCGACGTCTACGTTGTCGACTCCCACCGACATCTGGGAGATAACCCTCAGCTTCGGAGCCGAATCCAGCAATCCCACATCGATGGTGTCCGACAGCATGGACAGCCAGCCGTCACAATCGGCCAGCCGATCGAGAAGGGCCTCCCGGGGCACACGCTCTTTTCTATCCCACACTTCTAGCTCGGCGAGCGTCGCCAGGGGCTCGAGGACGTCCCCCGGGATGAAGTCGCTGACGAACACCCTCGGCATCGGAGCCGGAGGCTAACCCGGGCAACCGAGAACAGTTCTCTCCGTGGGTGCCGATACCATCCCTCGAGATGCGACGCATTGCTCTGTCCGTCTTCTTCATGGCAGCGGCGGCCTGTGCCGGCGGAGACGCGGCCGCGCCCGCCCCGACCGTCGCCCCCACGACCCCTGTTGCCCCCACCACCACCGTTCCGCCGACGACGACCACCTCGCTCGCCACCACGACAACGGTCGATGAAGTCCTCGACGTCGAGTCCCTGTCCGAGGGGTCCTCCCTCGTCCTCGGGGCGCGTGACGCGGTTGAAGTCTTCGCCGGGCCCAACGAGCTCGAGCCGATCCGCACCCTGGAACCGACCACGATCCTGGGTACCACAACCGTGCTCATGGTCGTAGAGGGGCCAAGCGATGGGTGGGCCCGAGTGCTCCTCCCCGGCCGTCCCAATGGCGCCGAGGGATGGGTCCGCACCGATGAGATGGTGGCCTTCGTCGTGGAAGGCAGAGTGCTGATCGATCTCTCAGATCGAACCCTCAGCTACGTCGTGGGAGACAACGAGGTCATCTCGACCCCGATCGGAGTCGGAAGCGAGACCAGCCCGACCCCCACCGGGAGCTTCTTCGTCACCGACAGCGTGGCCCTGGCCGACCCGATGAGCCCATGGGGCCCCCACGCACTCGGTCTATCCGCCCGATCGGACACCGTCACCGAGTTCAACGGGGGTGACGGGATCATCGGGATCCACGGGACCAACAACCCATGGTCGATCGGTCGTGCGGTGTCACTGGGCTGCGTCCGCGTCGCCAACGAGATCATCACCCGACTTCACGAGGTGGTCGCCATCGGGACACCGGTTGAGATCCGGGCCTGAAAGGTCCCAGGTTCTAGGTTTTAGGTTCCAGGTTTTAGGGCCTATCACCTACGACCTACCACTCCGTTCGACAGCACGATTTCGCCCCGTTCCTTGGCGATGGTGCTCACCACGATCTTGTCGCCTTCCTCCCAGATCGAGCTGACCAGCGTCTCCCCCGGGTAGACGACACCGGAGAATCGGGCCCTGAAAGAGGCTACTTCATCGGACCGTCCTTCCAGGGCATGGTCCAGCACCGCTTTGCAGACGATCCCGTAGGTGCACAACCCATGAAGGATCGGCCGATCGAACCCGGCGAAGGCGGCAAAACCCGGATCGGCATGGAGCGGGTTCTTGTCCCCTGTCGCCATGCGATAGAGCAGCGCCTGCTGGGGCAGGGTGACCGACTCGACGACATGGTCAGGGTCGCGCGATGGCGTTGGATCGGTCGTCGATGGACCGCTGTCCCCACCGAAGCCGCCCTCCCCCCTGATGAAGATCGATGCGCGATTGGTGAACACCGGTTTGCCCGTCTTCTCCAGGACGGAGACGATCTCGACGAGCGCCAGCGCGCCCTTCCCCTTGTCCAGGACCTCGGTGACACGGCCGGTCTGGATCACCGACCCGCTGGTCGGGAGGGGCTCGTGGATCATGATCTCGTGCTCGCCGTGGAGGATCATCGCGGGGTTGATGTCGAATCCGGGCGCGTATCCCATGCTCATCATTACCGGGAACTGCGGGATGGTGGCGTAGGTGGGGAGGACCTGGAGATTGCCTTCATACGTGTAACGAAGCTCGCCCGGGTCGGTGGCCGGGACTCCGGCGCCGACTCCCAGGTGATAGAGGATGATGTCTTCCTCGCTCCAAGCAGCGGTGCCACCGGCGAGCTCAGCCCCAACCGCTTTCTCGAGATCGATCGGCATCAGCCGCCCGCCAAGCGGGCCAGGATCATCAGCTCTTCGTTGATGTCCCCCGGTATCACGTATTCGGTGACATCGCGGATCTCATGGAGATGCTCGGACAGGTCCTCGACCATGGGCACGACGCCCTGGCCGGCGAACCATCCGGTATTGGTGCCGATGAAGACCCGGCCGTACCTGCCCCCGCCGACCGTGAAGATCTCGTGGGTCTGCTCGCTCTGCTCAGAGCAGAGATAGACCACCATCGGCATCACCTGCTTGGGGTCGAGCATCTCGACGAACGGGCCAAGGATGTCCTCGGTCATCCGGGTGCGGGCAGTGGGCGCCACCGCATTCGACCTGATGTTGTACTTCGCCCCCTCGATGGCGAGCACGTTGGACAGACCGACCAGGCCGGCCTTGGCCGCGCCGTAGTTGGCCTGGCCGAAGTTGCCGAACAAGCCCGAAGCAGAACTGGTGTGGACAAATCGACCGTACCCGCGCTCTTTCATCACCTTGAAGGCCGGATGCGACACATGGAACGCGCCTTTCAGGTGCACGTCGAGAACCGCATCCACCTCATCGAGGGTCATGTTTGCGAACGACTTGTCCCGGAGGATCCCGGCGTTGTTGATCACCACATCGACCGACCCGAAAGCATCCAGAGCGGTCTGGATGATCCCCTCGCCGCCCTCGCGTGTGGCGACCGAGGCGTAGCTGGCCACCGCCTCACCTCCCGCCTCCTTGATCTGATCCACCACCAGGTCGGCCGCAGAATGCGATGCGCCGCTGCCGTCCACCGCGCCACCCAGGTCATTGACCACGACCATCGCCCCTCTTCTCCCCAGCTCGAGGGCGTACTCCCTGCCGAGGCCTCCACCGGCCCCCGTGACCACTGCCACCCTCCCGTCGAACGTGATCGGCTCACCCATTTGTTGACTCCCTCCGGTCGTTACGTGTAAATGGGTTCGTCAGTGCCGGATGTGACAGCTCTCCGTCCCAATTACGAGATGGCTCAGAGACCAAGGGACCGCCCGATGATCTCCTTCATGATCTCGGTCGTCCCCCCATAGATGGTCTGGACCCGCGCGTCCCGATATGCCCTGGCGATCGGGTACTCCTCCATGTAGCCCCATCCTCCAAAGAGCTGGAGACAGTGGTCGATCACCCTCTTCTCCATCTCCGTTACCCACCACTTGGCCTTGGCTGCATCGTCCGCGCTCAGCTCACCTCGATTCAACGCCATCACCTGGCGGTCGACGTAAGTCTGGGCGATGTCGAGCTCGGTCCTCATCTCAGCCATGCGGTGCTTCACCGTCTGGAAGCTCCCGATCGGCTGTCCGAAGGCCTGACGCTCCCTGACGTATTCGAGGGTCCACCCGAAAGCGGCCTGGGCGTGGGCCACAGAGCCGGTGGCCAGGCTGAGCCGCTCCTGGGGCAGATTCTCCATCAGGTAGGCGAATCCCATGCCCTCCTCCCCCAGCCGATTCGAGATCGGCACCCTGACATCGTCGAAGAAGAGCTCGGCGGTGTCCTGGGCATGGAGGCCGATCTTCTCCAGGTTCCGCCCCCTGCTGAAGCCCTCAGTGCCGTCCTCGATGACGAGGAGGCTCATCCCGCTGTGCCGCTCCCGAGGATCGGTCTTGACCGCGGTGATGACGAGATCGGAGTTGATCCCATTGGTGATGAACGTCTTGGACCCGTTGACGACATAGACGTCGCCGTCGCGGATAGCCGAAGTGTTGATCCCGGCCAGGTCAGACCCGGCACCGGGCTCGGTCATGGCAATCGCGGACATCAGGTCCCCCGACACCAGACCGGGCATCCACCGCCCGGCCTGCTCGTCGTCGCAAAGGTTGGTGAAGTAGGGGAGACAGACGTCGTTGTGAAGGGTGATGCACATCCCCGAGGCCATCGCGTCGGCGCGCATCAACTCCTCGCCGACCACCATGTTGAAGCGGAAGTCGGATATCCCGCCCCCGCCGTGCTCTTCCGGCACCGCCATGCCGAGAAGCCCGGCCTTGCCCGCTTTGCGGAACATTTCCTTGTCGACGCTCCCCTGCGCCTCCCATTTGGCGACGTTGGGAGCCACTTCCCGTTCGACGAACTCACGGGCGGTGGAGCGGAACAGCTCATGATCCGCTTCGAAGAGGTCTCGTTGCATATCGGCCCAGGGGTCGGGTCTCAGACTCCTACGTAGAGGCTCTCGATCTCGCTCGCGTACTTGTCGAGCACGACCTTGCGCTTGAGCTTCAGCGACGGTGTCACCTCGCCCGAGTCCGGGGTCCACTCGTCGGGAACGATGATCCATTTCTTCACTTGCTCGACCGAGGAGACCGAGCCGTTCGCCTCGTCCACGGCTTGTTCGATCTCAGCATTCACCTCGGCAAGCCGGGAGAAGGACGCCAGGTCCTCGTAGACGAGACCATGGGCCTCGGCCCACGCCGGCGCCTCCTCGTCGTCGAGGGCGACGATCATCGTCAAGAACTTGCGACCGTCGCCGACCATGCAGGCCTTCGAGATCAGGGGGTGGTTGCCCAAGATCGTCTCCAGCTTGGCCGGGGCGATGTTCTTCCCACCAGCTGTGATGATGATCTCCTTCTTCCGGCCAACGATCCACACGAAGCCGTCCTCGTCGATCCGGGCCAGGTCACCTGAGTGCAGCCAGCCCTCGGCGTCGAACGCCTCGGCGGTGTCACTGGGGAGCTTGTAGTAGCCCTCGGTGATCACCCCGCCCCTCATCAACAGCTCGTCGTCTTCGGCGAGCTCCACTTCGACCCCGGGGAGGGCCTTCCCCACGGAGCCGAGCCGGAAGGCTCCGGGAATGTTGGTCGTCGCCGGACCGGTGGTCTCCGACATGCCGTACAACTCGAACAGGGGGATCCCCAGGGTCTGGAAGAACAGGATCAGGTCGGGGTTGATCGGTGCGGCAGCGGTGATCGCGATCTCGACCTGGTCCATGCCAAGTTGCTCCCGCACCTTGGAGAGGACGATCGAGTCGAGCGTCCCCGCCATCATCGGGCCCGCCTTGCCGTCCTGCTCGGCCAGGACGCGTTTCCGGTTGGCGTCGAGGGCCCGGTCGAGCAGTGTCTTCTTGATCCCGTGGGTCTCGGCGAAGCGGGCGGTGAGCCGGGAGTGGAACTTCTCGTAGACACGGGGGACCCCGACGAACAGGGTCGGCCGGGCCTCCTGGATGTATTCGAGGACCCCGGCGAGATTCGGGCAGAACCACACCTGACCGGCCAGGTAGGTGGCCAGATAGTGGGTGGCCAGCCGCTCGGCGATATGGGCGAGGGGCAGATAGGACACCATTCGGGGCCCGAGGTCGATGTTGGCGGCCCGTCGCAGACACTCGGCGGTCCACACCACGTTGCGATGGCTGATCATCACGCCCTTCGGCGTCCCGGTAGTGCCCGACGTGTAGATAAGGGTGGCCAATGTGTCCGGGGTGATGGCGCCAGCGGTCCGGCTCACCGCTTCGGAGTCCTCGGCCAGCCGCTTCTTCCCCCTGACCAGGAGCTCGTCCCAGCTCAGCACCCAATCGGCGGTGTCGTAGTTCTCGGCCCCCGACATCAGGACGACGTATCGCAGGTTGGGCAGCTCCGACCGGATCTCCTCGAAGCGCTTCATGAACTCGAGGTTCTCCAGCACGGCGACAGTCGCCTTGCAGTTGTCTGCGATGTACTGGATCTGAGATGCGGTGAGAGTCGAGTAGATCGTGACGGCGGTCGCTCCGGAGTGGATCGCGGCGTAATCGGCGATCACATGCTCGGGGCGGTTTCCGGCCATGATGGCGACGAATTCACCGTCTCCCACACCCAGGGCCTGGAAACCTGCCGCCGCCTCGTGCACGGCCTGCCGGTACTCGCCCCAGGTCAGGCTCTTCCAGTCCCCGTCCTTGTAGTGGATCGCGGGCTGGTCGCCGTGACGCTCCGCATTCCGGTCGAAGTAATCGACGATCGTCTTACCCTCTACCTCGGCGTCGATCTCCGCTCGCTCCGCCAACAAGGCTTCCTGGGACATTTCTCCTCCGCGATCAGGCCACTGCTCCGACCCGGCGGAGCATACTTGTCTCGGTTTCGCTATAGCCGAGGGTCTCCAACACGAAATCTGTGTCCCGACCGGGGAACCCGGGTCCCGAGGGACGGGAGACCGGTGTGGCTGAGAATCTGGGTCCGGGAGCGGGCTGGGTCACCCCATCGACCTCGATGAACCCCTCCCGATCTTTGTTGTGGGGATGGTGGGGAGCCGCGCTGGCGTCGAGGACCGGTGCCACGCAGGCGTCGATCCCCGCAAAGCGCTCCGCCCATTCGTCACGGCTCCGTGAGGCGAATCTGGAGGCCAGGGCAGCCTTGATAGCAGGCCAGCCCTCTCGATCACCCTGTGCGGGTAGAGACTCGGGGGCGATCTCGAGACCTTCGAGAAGGGCAGCGAAGAACTGTGGCTCCAGCGCGCCTACCGCCACGTGCCCGCCGTCGGCCGTCTCGTAGACCGAATAGAACGGCGCTCCACCGTCGAGGAGATTGGCCTCACGCCCCGCTGTCCACCAGCCCTCGGCAATATGTCCGTGCATAGCCGTCGTGAGCAAAGCCGATCCGTCGATCATGGCGGCGTCGACCACCTGACCCACCCCGGTCTCACGCGCGTGGAGAACCGCGGCCAGGAGGCCCACGGCGAGGAACATGCCTCCTCCCCCGAAATCACCTATCAGGTTCACCGGAGGCAACGGCCTATCCTCCGGGCCGATCGCGGCCAGGACGCCGGAGAGGGCGATGTAGTCGATGTCGTGGCCGGCCCGGCCGGACAGCGGACCGTCTTGACCCCAACCGGTCATCCGTCCGTAGACCAGTGCCGGGTTGCGGGCGAGACACGATGCGGGCCCGATGCCGAGACGCTCGGTCACCCCGGGCCTGAACCCTTCGATGAGGGCATCGGCGCCCTCCACCAGCCGGAGCACGACACTCACACCATCCTGGTGCTTGAGATCCACCCCGATCGAGCGCTTCCCACGGCCCATGAGGTCGTTTCTCGTCGAACTGGTGTGCCCGCCGGTCACCGCGTCGGCTCGATCCACCCTCACCACTTCGGCACCGAGATCGGCGAGGACCATCCCGCAGAAAGGCGCCGGCCCCAGGGCCGCGACCTCGACAACCCTCATTCCCTGCAAGGGGCCGGTCATGGTCCGGCGCAACCTAATGGTCTGCCGGACCGGACTGAGATCTATCAGCCCTGGGGGACTATCGGTTCCGCGCTCTCTACGAGCAGGGGGACGTACTCGAACCCCGGAGTGATGGTGAAGGCACCCTCGAGAACGGCATTGGCGATGAAGAAACTCTCGATCTCGTTGCCGTCCGGCTCGATGATGTTCATCGACGCCGGTTGCATGTTGGCCCCGAAGTTGACCTCTTCCTTCCCGGTCCAGTCACCGATGTTCCAAAAAGGCCCGATCTCGGACGGGTTGTCGCCCGGACCTTGAATCACCGAGTTCCAGGCGAGAAGTGTCGGTCTCTGGTACATCGGGATCATCGGGACCGCGGCGAGCCAGAGCTCATCGGCCTGGTTGTAGGTCGCGGCCCGCTCTTCGGGGTCGACGATCGCGTCGGTCTGTCTGATCAGCGCGTCGACCTCTTCGTCGCAGTACCGGAAGAAGTTCAGATCGCCGAAACCGTTCAAGGCGTTGCCCTGGCAGTAGAAGCGGCTGTTGCCCCAGGACGGATCCGGGGAGGCGACCCAGGCCAGGTTCGTGACCTGCCACACGTCGGCCCCTCCCTGCAGGTTGGTCGTTTGCAACAACTCAGAGGTCGGCCCGAAACTCGCGGTTATCTCGATCCCGATGGCGGCGAGATCGGCCTGGGCCAGCTCGAAATGCAGATCCCTTGCCTCGTTGCCCGACGTGGTGGCCCACGAGAAGGAGAGACGCTGGCCGCCGCATTCGTAGATGCCGTCTTCGCCCTGCACGCAACCGTTGCTCGTCAACAGCGCCTCAGCCCCCTCCGGGTCGTACGGGAACAGGCCGTTGAAGTGGTCCACATAGTGATCGCTGCTTCTCAACCACACCGAATTGCCCAGCAGCTGGCCATCGGGGGTTATCGGGCGGACGACCTCCTCGACGATGGCGTCCCGGTTGATGCCCTGGGCTATCGCCTGGCGAACGAAGAGGTTTTGCAGCCTTGCGTCGTCCTGATTGAAGCCGAAGTACTCCCACACCGGGCCGACACCCGTGACCGACTCGACTTCGCCGATGCCGACGACCTCATCCATCAGGGAGACATAGGGCTGGGGGTAGATCATGTCGACCTCGCCATCGCCCAAGGCGTCCACCCGTGCCTCCTCGTCGCCGATGAAGAGGATGTTGAGCGTCTGCACATCACCCGATGCCTCACCCCAGTAGTTGGGGTTGCGTGCCAGGGTGATCCGCTCCTCGGGCACCCATTCGACGAAGGTGAAAGGCCCCGAGCCCATGGTGATGGCATCGTCCCAGACCGTGTTCAACGGCTCGCCCTTGAGGATGTGAGCCGGAAGGATGGGGCTGAACAGGGTCTGCCAGGGCGCGTAGATCTCATCGAAGGCGAAGACGACCGTCTTGTCGTCGACGACCTCGTAGCCGGTGATCAGGTGGTAGCCCTCCCGGCTGGAGATGTCCAGGGCGGGATCGGCGATGGTCTCGTAGGTGAAGACGAAGTCAGCCGCCGTCACCGGTGTGCCATCGGCCCAGGCAGCCTCCTGGCGGATGTTGTACCTGACGCAGAATGTGTCGCGGCATGCGCCAACCAACGTCGTGGTCGGAGCAACCGTGGTCGTGGTCTCCGGCGCCCTGGTCGTCACCACGGCGACCGTCGTGGTGGGCTCGGCCTCACCGGTGCAGGCCGACACCATGAACGCCACTGCGAGGAGACAGACCACCCGAACAGAAACGGTCTTGCTCACAGCGCGATCTCGGAGTCATGCGCATGGTCCAGGATCACCGCATGATGACTTCGTGTCTCGGAGATGAGGGCCTGGATGATCCCGGTCATGGGCAGGGCCAGGATCACCCCGATCGGCCCGAGCAGAGCCGACCCGATGATGATCGCCCCGATCGACACGGCGGGATGGATCTCCATGGTCTTCTGAGTGATGCGAGGAGCGATCAGATAGTTCTCGATTTGCTGATAGCCGAGGAAATACAGGATCACCCACAGCATCGTGCTCAGACCACCAGAGGAAAGGGCTACGACTGCCGGGAGGATGGCTGCTAGATAAGTGCCGACGACCGGGATGAACTGGCTGAGCACTCCCACCCAGATCCCGAGCGAGACTGCGAACGGGACGCCGAGAATGCTGAGGAAGATCGCGGTGAGGGTGCCGCTCAACAGAGAGAGGATCAGTCTCGAATAGATGTAGCCCCCCATCTTCTCCACCGCCACGTCCCAGATGTGCAGGGCGTCACCTTGGCGCTCCTGGTTCATCGTGGAGAGGACTGTCCGCTGCAGCTTGGGCAGCTCGGCGACCATGTAGAACGAGAAGAGGGCGACTGTGGTGGCGAAGAAGAGGAAGCTGAAGATGCCGGTGGTGACGTTGACGACCCCTCCCAGGATGGTCCCGCCGGCGCCGGCAATGAGATCGGGTAATCCGGCCGCCTCTTGTTGAAGTGACTCGGTGGAGATCTCCAGACCAAACCACTCGTTCAAATTGGCCGACACCGACTCGATGTACCCGGGGAGCTGGTCGATTAGCTCGTTGACCTGGTTTACGAACAGAGGGACGAGTAGCGCGACAAACGCCGCGATGAGCAGGAATCCCACCAGGAACACCAGACCGGTGGCAACACCTCGCTTCCAGCCCCGTTTCTCCAGAAAGTGGACCGGAGGCTCGAGGGCCACGGCGATGAAGAGCGCGACGAACACCATGAAGAGCAGGTTTCTGAGCCGGAACAGCAGGAAAAGCGCCAGCGCCGTGAGTAGCAGCACCCCGGCCACGACCAGCGTGCGTCTCCGAAAGAGGCGATTGTCTGTTCGCTCCTCGATCTTGTTCATCGCCGAGGAGGTTAGGACCGGGCCGGCCGGTGTATCGGCAACGATCTAGCCTCCGGCACCAGCCCAATAGGAGGGCGATGGAGCCATTCGACAAGCGGGGGTCTGGGGGTCGCCCCCCAGATGTGACAGATCAGCGGGAGTCGGGGGGTCGCCACCCAGAGACAGTCGTGTGGCGGCCGACCCCGGAGAGGGCGGCAGCTTCCAACACCGCCGCCTTCATGCGCGCCCATCAGATCGAGGGTCTCGACGAGTTGCAAGCGAGATCATCCGCAGATCCGGAGTGGTTCTGGGAAGCGGTGGTCGATTTCCTCGGCCTGCCCTTCGACCGGCCATGGCGGGCAATCCGGGACACATCGAGAGGGCATCCGTGGGCGACGTGGTTCGTCGGGGGTGGCTTCAACCTGAGCCGGGCGTGTGTCGATAGGTGGGCCGACGAGAATCCGGGCCGGATCGCAATACGCAGTGAGAAGGAGACGGGTGAGATCCGCGAGCTCTCCTTTGGCGAGCTGAAGGCCTTGGTGGGCCGGCTCGCCGGCGCCCTGGGCGGGCTTGGTGTCACCAAGGGCGATGCGGTTGCCGTGTATCTACCCATGGGACTGGAGGCAGTGGTGTCCCTTCTCGCTGTGGCGCGAATCGGAGCGATCTTCATCCCGGTCTTCTCGGGATACGGGGCCGAGGCGGTGGCGACGCGGCTCGATGACCCGAGGCCCAAGGTCATGATCTGTGCCGATGGTTTCCAGCGGCGGGGCAGGCTGGTGGAGATGAAGGAGGTCGCCGACCAGGCGATCGAGAGCGCAGGCAGCATGGAGCGAGTGCTCGTCGTCGACTACGCCGGGCGCCTCGACACCCCGATGGTCGGGGGCCGGGACGTTTGGTGGCACGACGTGGTGCCGAACGCCGAGCCCGTCCCCCCGTACTCAACGAGCACCGAAAGCCCCGTTCTCATCGCATACACGTCCGGCACTACCGGGCGCCCGAAGGGGGCCGTCCACGTCCAGGCCGGTCTCACGGTGAAGCTCGCCGCCGAGGGCGCCTTCCACGCCGAAATCGGGCCCGAAGACGTGGTGATGTGGGCCACCGACATGGGGTGGATCATGGGCCCGTGGATGGTCGTCGCCGGTCTGGCCAATGGCGCCGCCCTGGCCACCTACGACGGGGCGCCGGATCATCCCGGACCGGACCGGCTCTGGGCGGTGGCGGCCAACCTCGGAGTCACATTTCTCGGGATCTCACCCACTCTCATCCGCGCCCTGCGGCCGCACGGCGCCGAACAGGCCCGACGGCACGACCTCTCCCGGCTTCACACGTTCGGGTCGACCGGGGAGCCGTGGAACCCCGATCCGTGGTGGTGGCTCTTCGATGAGATCGGAGAGAGGAAACGGCCGATCGTCAACATCACCGGCGGTACCGAGATCGGCGCCGTCATAGTCGGGGTCAACATCCTCCAGGGGCTCAAGCCGACGTCGGTCGGCTCCCCGTCTCTCGGCATCGACGCCGACGTCTACGACATCGACGGCAACCCGGTGCGTGGAGGAGTCGGCGAGCTGGTGATCCGGGGCTCGTGGCCGGGCATGACCCGGGGCTTCTGGGGCGAGCCGGAGCGCTACCTCGAGACCTATTGGTCCAGGTTCCCGGACGTTTGGGTGCATGGTGACTGGGCCTCCATCGACGAGGACGGCTTCTGGTTCCTCCACGGCAGGTCGGACGACACCCTCAACATCGCCGGAAAACGCGTCGGCCCCGCAGAGATCGAGTCCGCGGTGGTGGCTCTCCCCGAGGTCACCATGGCGGCTGCGATCGGGATCCCCGATGAGGTGAAAGGCGAGTCGATCGCCCTGTACCTGGTACCGGCCCCCGGCGTGCAACCCGACGCCGACTTGACCGCACTGGTCGAGTCGGCGGTGACCGACTCCATGGGCAACGCCTTCCGACCGAAAAGCGTGCGCTGGGTCGATGACCTGCCCCGGACCAGATCGGCGAAGATCATGCGCCGCGTGATCAAGTCTGTCGCCCTCGGCGAGGAGCCGGGCGACCTGTCCGGTCTGGAGAACCCGGAAAGTCTGAAAGGGTTGTCCTAGTTCCGCCGACCCAGGGTTCCAGCCACCGCTCAGCGAAGTCCAGGGCCCCGAGAACGGTTGGAGAAGCCGGAGAGTCGGAGAGGCTTGTGACTACTCGGCGCCGGAATCCGCGAAGACCTCGCGGGGGGCGGCGAAATGACAGGCGGCCAGGGTGTCGAAATGCTGCTCCAAGAGTGGCTCGACCTCGGCACAGATGTCCTGGGCCTTCCAACAACGGGTGCGAAAATGGCACCCGGAAGGTGGGTTGGCCGCCGACGGCACATCACCCTGG
>Ga0268386_10001404_pt1 | contig 16497 bp, 16 predicted proteins | sample RVTome_15_FD_200260 | JGI IMG/M metagenome (GOLD analysis project Ga0268386, IMG submission 200260) | Soil microbial communities from uranium-contaminated site in the Upper Colorado River Basin, Wyoming, United States - RVT150D86... ...
GCCGGCTGATTGGCACGTTATTCTACAGGCAACCTGCCGCTCGAAATGGTAATCTGACGTCGAGGTTTCGCAATGTCGGGAACGGACGATGCCGGTTTTCTTCTGCGGGCGATCGAGTTGGCCGAGCGCTCGGTAAACGACGGCGGCGGGCCGTTCGGCGCGGTTGTGGTGCGCAACGGCGCCGTCGTCGGCGAGGGGCAGAACCGTGTCACGACGACGAACGACCCGACAGCCCACGCCGAGATCGTCGCCATCCGCGAGGCGTGCGGCCGGCTGGCGACGTTCGAGCTTTCCGGTTGCGTCCTGTATGCCAGTTGCGAGCCGTGCCCGATGTGCCTCGCGGCGGCGTATTGGGCGCGCCTCGACGCGGTCGTGTTCGCCGCCACGCGAGCCGACGCGGCGGCCGCCGGGTTCGACGAGGAGCGGATCGGCCACGAACTCTCCCTGCCGGCCGCCTCCCGCAGCCTGCCGTTGCGGCACGTGGGGCACGTGCGCGCCTTTGAGCCGTTCGAACTTTGGAAGCGAAAGAGCGACCGCATCGAATACTGAGTGGTGAGTGGTGGAGGAGTGAAGAGTCGAATGCGTTCGTCTGTTTTCCGCCTTCCGCCTTCCGCCTTCCGTTTTCCGCCTTCCGTTTTCCGCCTTCCGCCTTCCGCCTTCGCTCCCACTCCCCTCAATCCGGCCGGCTCACCGCGTAGCGTTTCAGCTTTCGGTCCAGCGTCGAGCGTTCGATGCCCAGGATCTGGGCGGCGCGGCTCTTGTTCCACTCGGTCCGTTCCAGCGTGGCGAGAATGTGCTCCTGCTCCAGAATCTCCAGCGAGATCTCGCGGTAATCCGAAGTGACCACCTCGCCGTGCGTTGCCGTCCGGTCGCGGGTCAGGTCGGAAAGCTGAATGTCGTCTTCGGTGATCGTCTCGCCGGCACAAAGGATCACGGCCCGCTCGATGGCATTCTGCAGTTCGCGGACATTGCCCGGCCAGTCGCAGGCGATCAGCAGATCGAGCGCCCCCGACGAAAACCGCTTGATGGGGCGGTTCGTCTTGCGGGCGAACCGTTCGAGGAAGTGGTGCGCCAACAGCGGGATGTCGGTGCGATGCTCGCGGAGCGGGGCGATCCGCATCTCCACGACGTGCAGACGGTAGTAGAGGTCCTTGCGGAAGGTCCCCTCCTCGACGGCGGTCTCCAGGTCGCGGTTGGTGGCGGCGACGACGCGGACGTCGGCGTGAACAGGCGTCCGCCCCCCGACCCGCTCGAAGGGATGCCCTTCCAGCGCGCGGAGGAACTTGGCCTGCACGGCGAGGCTCATCTCGCCGACCTCGTCCAGAAACAGCGTGCCGGTGTGCGCCTGCTCGAACTTGCCGATCTTGCGGTCGGTGGCCCCGGTGAACGAGCCTTTTTCGTGGCCGAACAGCTCGCTTTCCAGCAGACTTTCGCTCAAGGCGGCGCAGTTCATGCAGACGAAGGGGGCGTCGCGGCGGTCGCTGCTGTAGTGGATGGCCCGCGCGACCAGTTCCTTCCCCACGCCGCTTTCCCCCCGCACCAGCGTCGTGGCCCCGCTGGGGGCGATGCGGGCGATGCGTTCGCGCAACTGCTGCATCAGCGGGCTGTCGCCGATCAGCGACGCCTCGAGTTCCAGTTGGCGGCGGAGCGTCTGGTTGGCGTCTTGCGCGCGGGCCAGCCCGTGGGCCAGCGTTTCCTTCTGCTTCAGGTTCTCCAGCGCCAGCGCGAGCTGGTCGGCGACGGCCAGCGTGAATTCCAGATCGTCCGGGTTCAACTGCGTCTCGGGGCTGGTCGAGTAAAGGTGAATCAGCCCGTGAAATCGCTCCTCCTGGCAGATCGGCGCGCAGATCACGCTGCGGGCGTGGATCTGCCCCAGGCTGTCCCGCGACGCCAGCCGGCTGTCGTCCGACACGTCCCGCGCCAGCACGGCCTCGCGGTTTTCCAGCACGACCGCGGCCAGGTGGTCGACCACCCGCTGATACGGCAAGTCCCCTTTCGACTTGTATGCCGCCACCTGCAGATCGCTCGGCGTCAGCTCGTCGCCGGCGATCTTGGGAAACAGCAGCACCGCGCCGATGTCGGCGCTCGTGCCGGCGAACAGCCCTCCCAGAACGACCTCGCACAGCTTCGCGGAGTCCGGCGCGCCCCCCATGTCGAGGGCCAACCGGTACAGCCGCGACAACTCCATGTGCGAGCGGTCGCGGGGCGCGGCGTCCGCCGGGGCCGAGCGGTACCGCGAGCGGCGGGTGCGGTGGATGATGTTCGGTTCCGTCGAGGCGTGCTCGAACACCAGGTCGACCGAGGTGGCCGTGTCGTCGTCCGGCGGCTTGACCGCGTCGGCCGCTTCGGGAAACGGTTTCGACAGATCGAACGTGAAGCCGAGTTGGTACGCCCCGATCTCGATCAGCTCCGATTCCTGCAATTCCCAGTCGCCGGCGATGCGGATCGAATTGACGACCGTGCCATTGCGGCTTCCCAGGTCGCGGAGCGTCCAGCGGTTGCCGCTCTGAAAGACCTCGCAGTGGTTGCGGCTGCAGACTTCGTCGCGAATGACGATGCGGTTGGTGGGGGCGCGGCCGATGGTGGTCACCTGGCCGGGATTCAGCCGGAAGACGTCCCGCCAGGTGTTCCCGTCGCGGACGATGAGATAGGCAACCGACTCGCCGTCGCTCGTCGACGGTGCGGCGGGCGACGTGTCCGCGGGGCGAAGAATGGTGGAGTCATCCCCCCCGCGCTCGCGGGAATCGGATGCTGTGGAAGTCTGCATGGCGAATTCTGGAGTGCGGGGATTATTCACCGCTTTGGATCGACGGCAGGAAACGCTCCGAATCCACCGTGCACCAATCCAAAGCGGCGACGAATCGCCGCACTCCGAAAAGGACTGCACCGTGAGGGGCTGACCTTCAGCATAACGGCGCGGTTTTCCCATCGGCAAGGGATTTCGCCTCCGACCCCCGCCGGCGCGCGACTGACAGTTGCAAATTCGCGCCGAATCGGTACAACGGACGGTTCGCACGCATCTGTGATGCCGCTTTTTTTCGGGAGGAGTTTCGTTGGCGGAGAATCTGTACGAAGGCATGTTTCTGCTGGACAGCGGCCAGTTTGCGTCTGACCCGGACGGCACCGCCCAGGCCGTGACCGATCTGCTGCAAAAAGCGGGCGGCACGCTGGTCGCCCAGCGTCCCTGGCAGGACGGTCGACTGGCCTACGACATCGCCGGCCGCCGCAAGGGGCTGCACTACCTGGCCTATTTTCGAATGGACCCCGAAAAGGTGACCGGTCTGAACCGGGCCTGCCGGCTGAATGACCGCATTCTGCGGCACCTGCTGATCCAGCAGCCGCAGACGCTGTTCGATGCGATGGTGGCGGCACTGACCGGAGAAGCGCAGCCCGAAGCGGACGACGCGCCGGAGCCGGCCGTTGTGGCCGTCGACGTCGTTGACGACGAATCGTGAGAAGAGAAAGCGGAAGGAAGAATGTAGGGCGGCCTTCCAAGGCCGCCGGGGAAGCGACGGCCTTGGAAGGCCGTCGTACTGGCCAATTCGAACGACGGAGTCGTGGTACGAATCCTGCGAGGACCCGATCATGGCGAGTTTCAACAAGGTCATCCTCATGGGGAATCTGACCCGCGACCCGCAGGTCCGCTACACGCCGAACCAGACGGCGGTCGCCGATCTCGGCATGGCCATCAACAACGTTTGGTACGACAAGGTCAGCCGCGAAAAGCGCGAGGAAGTTACGTTTGTCGACGTGACTGCCTGGGGAAGGAACGCTGAGATCGCCGGAGAGTATCTCTCGAAAGGGCAGCCAGTGCTGATTGAGGGACGCCTGCAACTGGATCAGTGGGACGACAAGAACACCGGTCAGAAGCGCAGCAAACTCAAGGTCGTCTGCGAAAACCTGAGGTTGATCGGCGGCCGGCCTGACGGGCAGGGCCGGGCGCCATCCGGCGGCGGTGGCGGGGGAGCACGCCCCGCCCAACAGAATCAACAGCAGCCCGAAATGGACCACGCCGAGCAGTACTACGACGACATGCCTTCCGGCCCGCCGGAAGACGAAGTCCCGTTCTGAGCGATTTTCGCATTACGTAGGACGGATTTTCAATCCGTCCGCCATTCGGACAAATTCGCAATTCGACCTGCCGGACGGATTGACAATCCGTCCTACGTATATTGAGGGAATCCAACGATGGTCAAGCGCGGCCGCACTGTCGGCGTTGCCGGGTCGAGTAACAAGTCGATCGAAGTTCTGCTCGCCGAAAGCGTTCCGGAACTCGGGAAGCAGGGGCAGATCGTCCGCGTGAAGCCCGGCTTTGCCCGCAATTACCTGCTCCCGCAGGGGCTGGCGACGATCGCCACCGAGCACAACAAACGCATGGTCGAGCGCCATCGCCAGCGGATGGACGAAGCCGCCAGGGCGAAGGTCAAAGAACTCAAAGGCCTGGCCGACACCGTCAGCAAGTACAGCGTCACTCTCGAAGCCAACGCGAACCAGGAGGGCCACCTGTACGGCTCGATCGGCGCAAGCGACATCAGCAAGGCGCTGCAGTCGGCCGGCTACGCCATCGACGCCGACCACATCAAGCTGGAAGGCCCGCTGCGGGAACTGGGCATGTACACGGTCGTCGTGCAACTGCACGAAGACGTCACCACCGACGTCAAGGTCTGGGTGGTGCCGACGGCCAGCGCCTGAAGCGCAAATCCGAAATTCGAAGCACGAAATCCGAAAGAAATCCCAAACCCCAATTTCCAATTCCCAAAGAGTTGCTACGACGCAGGTGGTCATTGGGATTTGGTGATTGGACATTTCCTTCGGATTTCGGATTTCGAGCTTCGGATTTCACAATCGTCACGGAGGATCGACGATGGCCGACCGCCAGATTCCCGCCGACCGCATTCCGCCCCAGAACCTGGATGCCGAGCGAGGCGTGCTGGGCAGCATTCTCCTGGCGAACGAAGCGCTGGACGACGTCGTCGAGCTGATCTCCGCCGAGAATTTCTACAGCGACTCCCACCGCAAGATCTTCGCCGCGATTCTCCATCTCCGCAACCGCGGGATCACCGGCATCGACGCCGTGACCCTCGCCGAAGAGCTCGACCGCCGCAAGGAGCTCGAACACGTCGGCGGCGTCGACTGCCTGCTGGACATTTTGAAGACCGTGCCCCACGCGGCGCACGCGGCATACTACGCGCAGATCGTGCGGGACAAATACCTGCAGCGGAGCCTGATCTACGCCTGCACCGACATTCTCAAAGACAGCTACGACGGCACCGACAACACCGAAGACATTCTGCAGAACGCCGAGCGGCGGATCTTCCGCATTGTTGAAGAGCAGACGTCGGGCTTGAAGCACGACCTCGGTTCGATCCTGCTCGACGCCTGGGACCGTATCGACGACCGCTCGAAGATTGACGGCGCATTCAGCGGCCTGCCGACGGGGTTCCACGATTTCGACGCCAAGACCAACGGCTTCCAACCGTCCGAACTGGTCATTCTCGCCGCCCGGCCAAGCATGGGCAAGACGGCGCTGGTCTGCAACATCGCGCTCGGCGCGGCCCAGCGCGCGGGGAAGGGCGTGCTGCTGTTCAGCCTCGAGCAGTCTCGGCTGGAACTGGCCGAGCGGTTCCTGTGCATGCACGCGAAGTTCGACGGCCACAAGCTGCGGGCCGGCGATCTGAGCGACGCCGACCGCCACCACCTGATGGAGACCTCGCAATTCCTCAGCGAGCTGCCGCTGTTCATCGACGACCAGGCGGGGCGGACGGTCGCCCAGATCGCCGCGATTTCCCGCCGCTTGTACCGCAAGCACGAGCTGGGGCTGATCATCGTCGACTACCTGCAGCTCGTGGAACCGGAAGACCGCCGCGTCCCCCGCGAGCAGCAGATTTCGCTGATCACCCGCCGGCTGAAGGGGATCGCCAAAGAGCTGGACATCCCCGTGATCGCGCTGGCTCAGCTCAACCGCGGCGTCGAACTCCGCGAAGACAAGCGCCCCCGACTGGCGGACCTGCGGGAAAGCGGCGCGATCGAGCAGGACGCCGACCTGGTGATCTTCCTGCATCGCCCCGACGCCTACGACCCCAGCGACCAGCCGGGCCTGGCAGAGGTCATCATCGCCAAGCACCGCAGCGGCCCGACCGGCGTTATTCCGTTGACCTGGCGGAAAGAGTACATGCGGTTCGAAAGCTACAGCGGCATGCACGAACCGGAGGGGGGCTGGATCGACAAGGGGGGCGGCGGGGATTTCTGAAAGACGGGGAGCGGTCCCCGCGCAGCGCCAGCGCGCGAAAACAGCCGGCAGAGTTGCCGGCTGGGGGTGGGTGATGCGTTGTGGCGACCGCGTCAGATCGGGCGGACGTTTTCGGCCCGCGGCCCTTTCGGGCCCTGACCTTCGGTGTATTGCACTCTCTGCCCTTCCTGAAGTTCCTCGTAGGTCACGCCTTCGAGGGAGGAGAGGTGAAAGAACATGTCTTTGCCGGTCCCCGTGTCGATGAACCCGAAGCCCTTGTCTGTGAGACGTTTGATCGTGCCCTCTGCCATTTCCTTCCAGTTCCTGAAAAAAGTAGTGCTGCGGCGCCGCACGACATGACCCATTCGAGCGGTTCACCTTGCCCGCCGATTCTACCCGCTGGTCCGGTGGTGTCAACGGTGACTCTTGATGGATGCCGCTTTTTCCCCCAGGTCGAGCCGGCGAATTCTCGAAGCCCCCCGGCTGTTCGTGGCGACAGCCGATTCGCGTCGGTGTTGAGACGTCGCTATCACGGATTTCGTGCGCTCCCAAGGGGGAACGCGGATTCATCGGATCGAGCGGATTTGTGCGGATCAGAGAGAAAAGAATGGAAAGGCGGAGTCTTGGGAATCATTCTGCCACCGACTCAGCCTTCGACGGTCAACTTTCACGTTTCGGGCATGATTTCGGACGACTGAAATCTGTTTCTCAACTCATTCTGCCGCAATATCGTTCTGCCAATCCCCTTTTTTGATCCGCGCAGATCCGCTCAATCGGCATTGCAAACGGTCAAAGTTTTTGCACGGTGCGCAGAATTCTTCGCCGCTCCCAGTCAGAGCCAACCGCTAATAGACGCTGATGGACGCTGATTTGAAGAGGTTTGGATTAGCGTTCATCAGCGGTTTCTTCTTCCGGCTGACTGAGTCGAATCTGTGCCGTGTTTTTTTCCCTTTGGTTGCGGCTTTGCCGCGCTGGGTTGATCCGCGTTCCCCTGTCGGCGGATCGACAACCGATTGCAAATTGCGTTTCGCACACCGGTTTCGGCGTCGCATGTGTTCTAGCGTCGTTCGTGAATTCTTTCCGAATGCAACGGAATTCTTCTTGCATTTCCATTCGTATCGTTTCAAAGTGTTCAGTATGCACACTGTGTCGCGTCACTCCCAGGAGTTCTCCCCATGAAGAAGTCGCCGTTTCAATCGCTGGTCGACGATCGCGAGATGATGCAGGAGATTCAGGACCGGCTCCGCTCGGCGAAGGGGCTGCCGCATCCGGAGTTCGTCGCGCCCGAGCTGCCCGTCCACTATCGGGGCGCGATGGAGACCAAGGCCCTCGTGTCATTCCTCAACGACCCGATCGGGCCGGTGGCGGGAATTCACGAAGGGGTCGAAGGCGACATCAGCGAGGCAATCATTCTCGCCTTCGGGCGGCCCTCGCTGCTGATTCAGGACGGGCGGTTCGGCCTCCCCGAGTCCGACGTCTGGTCGCAGAGGCTCAATCCCCATCTGCCGCGCATCGGCGCCGCCATCCCCTCCGTCGGCCGCGTCGAACTCTTGAGGCACCCCGACTTCGAATGGGTCGGAACGGCGTGGGTCATCGCCGAAGACGTGCTGGTCACCAATCGCCACGTGGCGATGGTCTTCGCCGAGCGGCAGGGAAACCGGTTCGCGTTCAAACGCGGCGTCGGCGGGGACGTCGTCGCAGTGCGGGTCGACTTCCGCGAGGAATACAGCCGGCCGGAGGAGTTGGAAATCGAGGTGACGGACGTGGTCTTCATCGCCGAGCCGGGATCGCTGCATCCCGACATGGCGCTGCTGAAGGTCGCAGCCGGGAGCAATCTGCCGGAACCGCTGCCCCTCTCGCGGGAAGAGCCGCGGGAAGGCATGCTGGTCGGCGTCGTCGGTTATCCCGCGCGGGATAGCCGCAACTCCGGGCCGGAGATGGCCCGCATCTTCGAGAACATCTTCGACGTGAAGCGGTTCGCCCCCGGCTTCCTGACGGCCGCCGCCGCGTCGGAGCTGCAGCACGACTGCACGACGCTCGGCGGGAACAGCGGCTCGCCGGTGGTGAACCTCGAAACTGGCGAAGCGGTCGGGCTGCACTTCGCGGGACGGTTCCGCGTGGCGAACTACGCGGCGCCGGCCGGCGTCGTCCAGCGGGTGCTGGCCGGCCGCACCTCGGTCGGCGGAGGTTTCGAGCTCGAAGGCGACGAAACGCCGCCGTTGGAGTATTACGCCGGCAACCAGGGGTTCCGGGAAGACTTTCTGGGGGCCGACCCCGATCTGCACGTCCCCTGTCCGGCATTGTCGGCGGAGCTGCGCCGCGACGCCGTCGTCGTGGACCGCGACGCCCACGGCATCGGTAAGTACCTGTTGAACTACACGCACTTCTCGGTGGTGATGAGCCGGTCGCAGAAGCTGGCTTTGTACACGGCGGTCAACATCGACGGCAACCAGGAGGTGCTGCTGCGGCGGCGGAACACCCGCTGGAAGATCGACCCACGAATCGACCGCCGCTTCCAGTTCGGCAACGAGCTCTACGTGCGAAACAATCTGGACCGCGGGCATCTCGTGCGGCGGCTCGACCCCGTGTGGGGGTCGGACGACGTCGCCCGCAAGGCCGACGACGACACGTTCCACTACACGAACTCCGCCCCGCAGCACGAGCGGCTCAACCAGCGGAACTGGCTGAAGCTGGAAGAGTACCTGCTCAACGCGGCCCACACGCGCGACTTCAAGGCGTCGATCTTCACCGGCCCGGTCTTCGGCGAGACCGACATCGTGTACCGCGATGCCCGCATTCCCGGCGAATTCTGGAAGGTGGCCGTGATGGTCGGCCCCAGCGGCAAGTTGCACGCGACGGCCTACCTGCTCAGCCAGACGCAACTGCTCGACGATCTGGAATTCGCGTTCGGTCGGTTCCGCACGTACCAGGTCCGGCTGGAAGCGATCGAAGAGAAGACGGGGCTGGATTTCGGCGTCCTCCGCCGCTTCGACCCGCTGGCCGAGACCGAAGGCTTCGCGGTGCAGGTCATCAATGGGCCGGAGGACGTGATTATTTGAGTTGAGAGTTGAGAGCGGAGGGCGGGAGGCGGAAGCCCGAAAGGGAAAATACGGCGCGATTACTCTTCCGCTTTCCGCCTTCCGCTTTCCGCCTTCGATTGACCCCACGCGGAGCATCCCGGCCATGAAAGTTCTGTGCGTACACGGCATCGGCGGGCAGGATGCGGATCAGTCGTGGCAGCAGCAGTGGGAAGCCGCCATCGTCGAAGGTTGGCGGAACGCCGGCGGCGAGGGCCGGCCCGAGGTGGTCTTCGTCGCCTACGACGACATCTTCGCGCGACACGAGTTGTCGTTCCTGGATTCGCTGCAAGCCGTCGGGCGGCTGCTGGGCAGCGGCGCCCGGCACGGCTGGGACTGGTTTCGCGGCAGCGAGGGGGTGTTCGACGGCGTCAACGACGCGATTCGCTGGACGGCCGGCATGGTCGTGCAGTGGGTCGAGAACGACGAGCTTCGCGGGGAGACGCGCCAGCGGCTGCTCGCCGAAATCGACCGCACGCGGCCCGACGCCCTCTTCGCCCACAGCCTCGGGTCGCTGATCGCCTACGACACGCTGACCCATCCCGACGGCCGGGGGACGCTGCGGGGGAAGGCGTTCGTCTCGCTGGGGTCGCAGATCGGCAACCCGTTCGTCGCGGGGACGTTCCTCGCGGGCCGCATCGACATGCCCCCCGACGTCGTCTGGTACCACCTCTACAACCAGCACGACGACGTCTTCACCGCGCCGCTGCATCTGGGTGACGTCAACTTCACGCAGATCGACACGCCGTTCGACCTGGCGGGGTTCGGCGACCACGACGCCGTCAGCTATCTGTCGCACGATCAGACGTCGCGTGTGTGGCGGGTGCTGGCGGCGCCGCGGCCGATTCGCGAGTTCATCAACGCCAGCGCCGCCGCGGCCCGTCGCGAGCGAAAGCTCAAACGCGCCCAGCGGAAGCGGGCGCTGCTGGTGGGGATCAACGACTATCCCGACCCGCGGCACCGGCTGGAAGGCTGCGTCAACGACGTGTTCCTGATGAGCAGCGTGCTGCAGGAACTCGACTTTTCCCCCGAACAGATCCGCGTCGTGCTCAACGACCGGGCGACCGCCGAGGGCATTCGCAGCCGGCTGCAATGGCTGCTCGAAGGGGCCGCCGACGGCGACCAGCTCGTCTTCTACTACAGCGGCCACGGCATCCGCCTGCCGGCCTACGGCGCCGCGGGGATCGTCGACCGCATTCACGAGTGCCTCGTCCCGCACGACTTCGACGGCTCGCTGGAGTCGGCCGTTTCCGACGAGCACATCTGCGGCCTGTACAGCCAGTTGCCCTACGAGACGTTCTTCGCGATGGTGCTCGATTGCTGCCACTCGGGCGGAGTGTCGCGCAGCGGCGGCCCGCGGGCGCGGGGGCTTGATCCGCCCGACGACATCCGGCACCGCATGCTGTACTGGGACCGCAAGCTCCAGATGTGGCGGGAGCGGAAGTTCGAACCGCTCGCCGCCGAGGCTGACGAGCAGCGCGACCGGCGGTTCGCGGGGGACGGGGCCAGCTTCCGGCTGGGGCGGGCGATCCCCTTCCGGCAGTTGAGCGGCCGCGATTACCGCGCCGTGCAGGCGGAACGCAACAACCGCGGCCCCTACATGCCCGTCGTCCTCGAGGCCTGCCGCGCCGACGAACTCGCCTTCGAGTATCGCCACGGGGGGACGTCGTACGGCGCATTCACCTACGTGCTGGCCAAGGCGCTGCGGCAGGCGGGCCGCGAGCAGCGGCGGCAGCTCACCTACCGCCAGCTCGTCGAGGCGGCAGCCCGCGAGCTGAAGGACGAACTGGGCTACGACCAGACCTCGTCGCTCGCCGGGCCGTCGCAGATTCTGGATTCGAGAATTCCGTGGAAACAGTGACAAGTAGTGCGAAATCCATTTCGCACGGTCCACGTTTCGTGCGAAATGCCCTTTATCGATTTGAAAAGGGGCGCACGACTTTCACCCTCGCAGAACCACGATCCATGCCTCGGGAATCGCGGATCGGATAATCTCTGCCGCCAGGTTGAGCCATCTCCCGCAGGCGTCGAGCACCTGGCTGTCCGCCGAGACGACGATGTCGTGCGTTTCCCGCAGCAGGCGGTCCGGGTCGTTGGCCAGCTCGAACCGCCAGTCCCAGCCGTGCTCGGCGGCGAGTTGCTCGGTCAGCGTTCCGACGCGGCCGCTGTTGGAGACCGGTTTGTCGAACAACCACAGGCAGGGGCCGGCGTGCAGGGCGGCGAGCGATTCTCCGATGAGCTGCAGCGCCGGCCGCGTCTCGTCGACTTTGCGGTAGCTGCCGTGCATGCTGGCCAGGTCGCGGCAGCAGCCGTCGCGGCCGACGAGAATCACGCCGCCGGCCAGGGCCGCCTCGATCGTCGTCAACAGGTTGAAGCCGTCGACGGCGATGGGCCGGCCGGCGACGTCCGGCGGGGACAGTTCGATCGCCTTCCGCTTTCTGAGCGACTCGTCGGAACATCCCGACCGCATCACCGCCAGTCGCTGGCGTTGGGTCAACTGGAACCGGTCGCCGACGAGTTTCAACGACGCGGCCGGCGTGTAGCCCCGCGACAGCAGCCACGACAGGTCGGCCGTCGCGTCCCGCAGCGCCGCGACGTGCGGCGCGGCGAATAGCCCGGCGTCGGCGGGATGCGGCCCGCGGTGTCTGCGTTTGTCGGGCATCGCTGGAAGGAAGGATGTTGATTCCCGTGACCACGTCGCAGTCCACATCAACGTGCGCGTCGCCGCGAACCCGCGCTCAGCGCCCGATCCAGCTTGTCGACCGTGGCAATCGTCGGGGTCACTTTGCCGGTTTCGAGTCGGCACAGAGTTTCTTTGCGAATCCCGGCGCGACGAGCAAGCTCCGTTTGCGACCAGCCGAGCGACTCGCGCCGCAGAATGATCTTGCGAGCCAGCGAGGCCCGACCGTAGGCGACCGCCGGATAATTGCCGTGTTCGTCCGGTTCCGGAAGCGCCGGCAACCGCGCGGCGCGCGAAAGGCGCTCGAATTCCTCCTGGGGAAGGACAACGTAACGTTTGCCGTCGATGTCAAGTGTCTGAGGCATGATCCTGCTTTCAAGTGTCGTAGAAGCGGTCCCGATGACCGCTGCGCTCGACGACGACCTGTTCAGCCCGAACGTGGAATTGCACGCGCTAATCGCCGGTCCGTATCCGCCAATGACCGGACAGCTCGCCGGAAAGTGGCTTGGCCCCGCTGACGGCTGGCCAGTCCTGCAATCGATCGAGGATTCGCAGCACGCGGGCGTGAATCGGTTCGTGCAATGCGTCGAGTTGTGCTGCGGCTTCGGGAGTCAAATCGACTTCAGCCATAGATCAATCGTATCCCCTCGTTGACCAGCAGGTCAACATGGCTCATGGCGTCAAATTAAGGTTCGCATTCCGGCGGCACGACCTCGAACGCCGACGCGACTTCCGGCGGGATGCGGCGGGGGACATGGCGTTCCAGGCCGATGAACGCCCACTGGGTCTCGGCGACGGCCAGCAGCACGTCGCCGTCGTCTTCCGGCCGGACGATCTTGTATTTCCGCAACGACGTAATCTTCCCGAAATCGCTGACCCAGGTGCGGACGACGACCGACTGCCCGGCGAACGCGGGCTGCAAGTAGTCGATGACGTGCCGCCGGGCCACCCAGCCGCCGCCGATCGCCCGGTATCGCTCGCCCGGCCAGCCTTGAGCCGCCGAGTGGGCCAGGGCGGCGGTCTGCATCCACTTCAGGTATTCGAGATTATTGACGTGCCCCTGCGGGTCGATTTCGTCGTCTCGAATGACGTGTGGGTGTTCGTAGATGGCGGGCATGCGTGGGGCGGAAGGTCGGAGGTCGGAAGTCGGAGGTCGAAGGTCGGAGGTCGGAGGTCGAAGGTCGGAGGTCGGAGGTCGGAGGTCGGAGGTCGGAGGTCGGAGGTCGGACCGTCGGAGTCCGACTTACTCAGTACTCCGTACTCCGTACTCAGTACGGAGTTGAACGCCGCCACAAGGAGTAATCCTCGCCACTCACCAATGCCCGCTGACGGCTCCTCGATCGTCCGACCTTCCGACCTTCGACCTTGCGACTTTCCGACCTTCAGACCTTCCGACTCTCCTCCCCCCGCGTCTCGGCCGCCAGCCACTGCAGGTAGTCGGGGTTGCCGTCGTGCAGCGGCCAACTGACGACGCAGGGGCAGGTGTAGGGGTGCAGCGTTTTCACGCGGGCGATGACGGCGGGGACCAGCGACGTTCGCGTCTTGGCGATCAGAACCGCCTCAGTCGCTTCCTCGATCGCGTTCTGCCAGTGATAGACCGACGACATCCCCTCGAAGACGTTGATGCACGCCGCCAGCCGCTCCTCGACCAGCACGCGACCGATCGCCAGCGCCTCGTTCTTCCCGGGGGCGGTGACGTAGACGAACGACAGGGCGGGCAGACTTTCCATGGGAATCCTCCAAGCGAAGCGCAATCGGCGATCTCCAACGACCAGATTGCAAGGAACGATGAAGGATGAAGGATCGATTACTCCGCGAATTCATCCCTCATCCTTCATCCCTCATCCTTCAACTTTTCTCCACGCTTCAGCGTTTCCAACCCGAACACACCCTTCCCCAGCGCTGCGAGATTGACGAACACGAGGAACGCCGCCGCCGCCGCCAGCAGGACGACGGCGATGTCGACGTAGCCGCGGCTGCGGACCAGTTGCTCCAGCGATTCCGCCGGCGCGCTCCAGTCGAACACGAAGCCCTCGGACGGCGCCCGGCGGAGGACGTGCTGCAGCGTGGCCCGCGGCGAGGTGATCTCGTAGACCGAGTATTCGTGGCTCTTCAGCGCCTCGGTCGCCCGCAGCACCAGCGGGAAGATTTCGCCGGCCGTCAGCACGAGAACCACGATCACCCGCGCGTGGGCGGCGGTGACTTCGCTGGAAATCTGCCGCCCCCACCGCCCCAGGGCCGCCGCGATTCCCAGATAGATGGCGGCATAGCAGCAGACGACGGTGGTAAACCGCAGCGTGGTGGTCCAGGTCGGCAGCAGCGGGTCGAACACGCCGCGGTAGTAGTCGCCGAGCGAAAGGCCCGCGGGCCGCATGCCGTCCAGCCCCTGGGCGAACAGCACGATCAGCCACAGCGCCGCGAGGTGCCCCAGCGCCAGCAGGTAGCCGCGGGCGCCGCCGGGCAGAAACGGGGCGGCGAGCCAGCGGGCGAGGCTGTTCCGCGGGACGTGCCGCCGCACCCGCCGCGAGAGGTGGTCCCCTTCGGTGCCGAACACCAGCCCGGCGACGGCCCAGTGCAGCGCGGAGAGGCCGGCGAGCACTTGCAGCACGATTTCCGAGGGATAGAACGAGCGGAAGTAGCAGAACACGCCGAACGCCAGCCACAGCAGCCAGAACTGCGCGGCGCAGACGATTCGCACGCCGGTGCTGCGATTGTCGGAATCGAACGTAAGCTGCGCGACGGCGACCTGCTGGAACAGCACGAAGTATGACGCGCCGCCGAGCACGACCAGCCCCGTGCCCCACCAGAAATCGGGGTCGGAGACCGACACCAGCTCGCGGAACACGACGAACGACACGCTGGTCATCGTCCAGAAATAGCTCGTCACCAGCCCGGCCAGCGCCCCGGCGGTGACGGCCCCGGTCAGCACGCGGTGGCGGGCGAAGGTGCTCATCATCAGGGCCGCCATCGACAGCAGCATCGACAGCAGCAGCGTCGCCAGCAGAATGAACCCCGCGCTGGCCGAGTTGAAGCCCTGCAGCAGCGACGCGAACGCCATGAAGGGCGTTATCGCCGAGTAGAACAGAAACAACTGCAACCCCGCGCTGAGCAGCTTCCCCCACACGATCTGCCGCGGGCTGAGCGTCGTGATGCTCAGCAGGTCGAACGTGTTCAGATCGCGTTCGGCGAGCAGGCTGCGGAAGGCCCCGAAGGGGACGATGACGATCGCCGCGAACGCCAGCACGAAGTAGAAGTAGAAGAAGAAGTCCCGCCCGACGGCCCCGAACTCCAGCGCCGCCCCGGAATTGAGCAGCCCGAACACCGACACGACCCACGCCACCGCCAGCAGCAGCAGAAACGTCACCACGAACTGCCGGCTCTTCAGCGACTGCCGCGACTCCTTGATCAGAATCGCATTGAACCAGTCGCTGGCCCGGTCGTACCACGGCGCGGGTCGCGGGTTGAACTCGGAAGCGGCCATGTGGGCGGCGGGAAGGAGTCGAAGAGTCGAAGGTCGAAGAGTCGAAGGTCGTCGAGTCGCACGGTTATTGTGAGTCGGGCGCTCGGCGGCGGTCAACAGTCCTAGCGGGATTGGCGAGTGGTGAAAGAACGTAGTGCGAAATTCATTTCGCACGAGCTCGGTACTCAGTACTCGGTACTCAGTACAGATTTCGTGCCTGTCCTTCGACTTTCCGACTCTTCGACCTTCCGACCTTCGGCTCTCCGCTCCTACTTCGCGTCGTCCGGCAGCGATTTCACGCGGAGGTTGCGGTAGTACACGACGCTCTTGGGGTCGTGCGCCTGCAGGGCGAAGCTGCCCTTGCTGAGTTTCACGGGGCCTTTCTTGTCGGCCGGCTCGGTGTGGTCGACGACCGTCTTGCCGTCGATCTTCACGACGACGCGCTTCCCCTTGACGATGATTTCCTGCGTCCACCATTTGTTGTCTTTGGCGGGGGTTTTGAAGAGCTTCACGGTGTTGTAGATGCTGCCGGTCTTCACCGGGTCGCGATGCGTGACGTTCACCTGCGACTCGTACCCGACGCTGGGCCAGCCGGACTCCTGGTACTTCGAGTGGAAGTAGATGCCCGAGTTGCTGCCGGGGGTGGTCATGACTTCCGCCTTGAAGTGGAAGTTCTTGAACTGCTTCTCGGTGAAGATGTGCGCCCGCGTCCCCTGGCAGACGATCTTGCCGTCCTTGACGGCGATCTTCGACGTCTTCGCGTCGGACTTCTTCCAGCCGGCGAGGTCTTTGCCGTTGAAGAGGCTGACGAAGCCCTTTTCGTCGTCGGCGGAGGCGGACTGGGCGGCGGCGAACGTGATCGCGAGGGCGAGTGTGCTGACGAGTCGTTTCATTGGTGCACCTTCGGAGGATGACGCTGGGAATCTCGAATGTTCCTGGCCAATGTACCGCCGCGAAGACTCGGTCACAAGCGGACGTGAAAAGGGGTCGGGTGTGGAAAATTCAAAATTGCGGCGGATCGTCGACGGTCGCGTCAGAGACTTCAATCGCC
>Ga0268386_10001405_pt1 | contig 16494 bp, 18 predicted proteins | sample RVTome_15_FD_200260 | JGI IMG/M metagenome (GOLD analysis project Ga0268386, IMG submission 200260) | Soil microbial communities from uranium-contaminated site in the Upper Colorado River Basin, Wyoming, United States - RVT150D86... ...
AGCGCTCGACGTCCGGCTGGACGACGTCACCGTGCGCTTTCCGGCGCCCGGCGCCGAGCTCACGGCGGTCGAGCGGCTGTCGCTCGAGGTTCCGGCCGGATCGTTCACCGTGGTCATCGGGCCCAACGGATGCGGCAAGAGCACGCTGCTGCGGCTGGTGGCCGGCCTGCTGACGCCCGCCTCGGGCGAGGTGCGTGTCGGCGACGGCGCGCCGTCGGCCGGGGACGGACGGGTGGTGGGCCTCGCCTTCCAGCAGCCCCGGCTCGTCCCGTGGCGGTCGACGCTCGAGAACGTCGCGCTGCCGCTCGAGCTGGCCGGGGTCGACGCTGATGAGCGCCGAGATCGCGCCGCCGATGCGCTCGAGCGCGTGGGCCTCGCCTCGGCGGCTCGACTGCGTCCGCGCGAGCTGTCGGGTGGCATGGCGCAGCGGGCCGCGATCGCCCGTGCGCTCATCATCGACCCGGCGGTGCTGCTGCTCGACGAGCCGTTCAGTGCGCTCGACGCGCTCACCCGCGAGACATTCGACGCCGAGCTGCAGCGCCTGTGGCTCGAGCGCCGTCGCACGATGATCCTCGTCACCCACAGCGTCGCGGAGGCGGTGAGCCTCGCCGATCGGGTGGTGGTCATGACCTCGCGCCCCGGCCGGGTGGCACGCCTGGTGACCGTGGACCTGCCGCGTCCTCGCCCGGTCGACCTCACCGGGGATCCTCGGGCCGCGGCGCTGACCGCCGAGGTGCGCGAGGCCCTCGCCGCCTCGCATGCGGACGAGCTGCGGTCCTGGTCGGGGCGGGAGGCCACGGCGTGAGACGCATCGGCGCCGCCCTCGTCAGCCTGGTGGCCTTCCTGGCGATCTGGAAGGTCGTGGTCCTCATCGGCGACTACCCGGAGTTTATCCTGCCGGCGCCCGAGGTGGTCCTCGAGCGCGGCATACAGGCAATGGCCAGTGGCGTGCTGTGGGAGCACACCGGCGCCACCCTGCTCGAGGTCGTGCTCGGCTTCACGGCCGGCGCGACGGCGGCGGTGATCACCGGCATCGCGCTCGGCAAGAGCGTCCTCGTCGAGCGCGTGCTGTCGCCGTACATCGTCGCCGCCCAGGCCGTGCCGATCCTGGCCCTGGCGCCGCTGCTCGACATCTGGTTCGGCGGCGGGCTGCTGGCGCGAGTGGTGATCTGCGCACTCATCGTCTTCTTCCCGATCGCCATCGCCACCATGGTCGGCATCCGCTCCACCGACCCGCTGCTCGACGAGATGCTCCGATCGCTCGGCGCAGGCCCGTCGCAGCGAACCCGCCTGCTCGAGATCCCGTCGGCCCTGCCCGTCATCTTCGGCGGCTTGCGCGTCGGCGTGACGCTCGCCGTCATCGGCGCCGTGGTGGCCGAATGGGCCGGCGCCAGCATCGGTCTCGGCGTGCTCATCAACATCGCCAACCAGGGGCTGTTCGACACCCCGCTCATGTTCGTCGCCCTCGCCGCGCTCGCGTGCATCGGCCTCGCCTTCTACGGCCTGGTCGTGTTCGTCGAGCGTCGCCTCGTCAGCCGTTGAAAGGACAACCGATGCCCCCGTTCCGCCCATTCCTAGCGCTCCTCGCCGTCCTCCTCGTCGCGTGCCAGGGACCTGCCGCCACGTCGACGCCCCCCGCCGAGCTGCGGGAGGTGACGCTCCTGCTGGGGTACCGGCCCGATGTCCAGTTCGCGCCCTTCTACGTCGCGCAGCGCGAGGGCCACTTCGCCGATGCCGGCCTCGAGGTGACGATCGAGCACAAGCAGGCGCCCGACGTCCAGCGCCTCGTGGCCTCCGGGCAGGCGGAGTTCGGCGTCGCCGATGCGACCGACGTCATGATCGCGCGCACCTCGGGGTTCCCGATCCGCTACGTCTCGACGCTCTACCAATCGTTCCCGGTGGCGCTCATCGGCGCCGCGGGGGCAGTGCCGGACGACCCCGCCGAGCTGGCGGGCCTGGCGATCGGCACCCCGGGCCCCTTCGGCTCCTCGTGGCACGCGCTCACCGCGATCCTCGACGCGGGCGGGCTCACCGTCGACGACATCACGCTGCGCGAGTACCCGCAGTTCAACCAGGCCGAGGGGTTCGCCAACGGCGACGTCGACCTGATCACCGGCTTCCGCAACAACGAGCCGCTGCGGATCGCCAGCCGGGGGATCGAGCCGGCCCTCCTGACCCTCGACGACCTCGCGCCGTTGCCGGGGCCGGGCGTCATCGTCGGCGACGAGCTGCTGGCCGACGACCCGGAGCTCGTGCGCGCCTTCACGGCGGCGGTGGCGGCAGCGCAGGCCGAGGTGATCGCCGATCCCGACGTCGGCTTCGCGGCGGCCGAGGCGACGGTGCCCACGATCGCCGAGGATCCCGACCTCGCACGGGCGGTCCTGGACGCGACGGTCGAGCTCTGGGAGGGCGACGGGTTCGCCGACGGCGCGGTCGACCGCGACCTCTGGGCGGCGGGTTACGAAACGATGCTCCGCCTCGGGTTCATCGACGGGTCGGTCGAGCTCGACGAGATGCTCGCCGACCTCAACGGCTCGTGAGGCGCTCGGCCGACTCGACGGTCTGACGCAGGACCATCATCGGCGTCACTGGGCCGATCCCGCCTGGCACCGGGGAGATCGCGCTCACGACCGGGGCGACGGCGTCGAAGTCGACGTCTCCGGTGATCGTGCCGTCGACGGCGTTGATGCCGCAGTCGATCACGATCGCCGAGCGGTTGACCATCTCCGGTCGGATCAGGCGCGGCGCGCCGGCGGCGGCGACCAGCACGTCCGCGCGGCGCGTCTCGCGGGCCAGGTTGCGCGTGGCACGGTGGCAGACGACCACCGTCGCGTCGCGGGCGAGCAGCAGCGAGGCGACCGGGCGCCCCACCACGGCCGAGCGCCCGACGATCACCGCGCGCAGGCCGGCGACGTCAATGCGGTGCGCCTCGAGCAGGGCGACGACCGCCAGCGCGGTGGCGGGAACGAAGGCCGGCTCGCCACGCGCCAGGCGCCCGGCATTCGTCGGCGTGGCGCCGTCGACATCCTTGGCCGGGTCGATGAGCTCGGCCAGCAGGCGGCCCGCGGCCGCGTCCGCGAACGGCTGCGCCACGACGATGCCGGCCACCCGTGGTTCGGCGTTGAGGTCGCTCACGGTCTCCTCGAGCGACGCGGCCGCGGCCGATGACGTCGCGACGACCAGGCGCGGCTCGATGCCGACGCTGCGGGCCGCGCGCTCGAGGCTGGCCGCATAGAGGGCGGCTGGCTCGCTCGAGCCGTCGCGAAGGATGGCGAGGATCGGCGCCGGCTCCTCCTCGGATCCGCGCAGCGCGGCCACCCGGTGCACCAGCTCGCGGCGCAGGTGCGACGCCAGGTCGCGGCCGTCGAGCAGCCGGGCGCTCATCCGAGGCGCTCGGCCACCGCAGCGCGCAGGGCGGCCTCGCGCTCGTCGAGGCCGATGAGCAGCTCGTCCACCCGCTCGCCGGCGTCGCGTCGCAGCGGCTCGTCCTCGGGGAGGGAAGGGAGGTTGATCCGCACGTTGAGCGCCGCGCCGCGCAGGGCCGCCGCGGCGAGCAGCCCGGCCACGCCGGCGTCGCTGATGGCGTTGCGGCTGCCGATCGGCGCCAGCCGCTCGGCGAGCTTGAGGACCGCGTCGGCCCGATCGGCGATGGTGAGTGGGGAGCGCGTCGCCTCGCGCACGGCGGCATCGATCTGCGCGCGGCGCAGCTCCCGCTCCCGCTCCGTTTCCCGTGGCAGACGGCGCGCGGCGATCACCGAGCCGTAGGCGGCGGCATCGATCTCGACGAGCTGGAGGAGCTCGGACTGGAAGCCGGCCGCGGCGAGCTCGAGCTCCCGAAGATCGTCTTCGACCTCGACGGCGTCCGCTCGCCGGGTGGTCAGCGCCACGACCATCTGCACCAGCGCGGCGCCCATCGCGCCGGCCAGCGCGGAGGCGCTGCCGCCGCCCGGGGTCGGGGCGTCACTGGCCAGCTCCTCGATGAAGGCGCTGACAGTGAGGTCGCTGGGTCGCGTGTCCATGGCTACGCGGGGGTCCTCGGTGCGGGCGCCGCCCGGGCACGCGAATCGGCCCGGGGATGCCGGGCCGATTGTAGGCGGCGGGGAGGGTACGCTCAGGCGGCGGGCTCGACCGCCTCGAGGAACCAGCGGCCGCGGCGGCCATCGAAGGAGACCGAGGCGCGGCCGCCGTCATCGGTCCGCAGCACGAAGGTGACGCGCGGGCCACGCTCGGCCGGGTAGGCGGAGCGCTCGTCGCGAACGGCGTCGAGCTGGGTGACGCGGCGGTGCTGGCCGTCCCACCGGATGTCGGTCGGGCGATGCGCCTGGTGATCCCAGCGCACCTGCGCCTCGACCGGGGGAATCTGCACGAGTGCCATGGTGTGTCTGCTCCTGGTTGCACTGTGGCCTGCTCGGGCACTCGAACAGGTGTTCTATCTGGCCGCAGCATACCGAACGGGTGTTCGGTCTGTCAATCCCCGGAGTCGTCGGTGGCACCAGGCGGCGCCGCGGGCCGCCCGCCGAAGTCGAAGCGCCGGCTCGGCCGATCCCTCAGCAGGCGCGCGCGGGTGATCGCCCGCTCGCCGAAACGCGCACGGACCGCATCGATGGAGCGGGTCAGCCGATCTCGCCGGGCCGGGGCATCGAACAGCGTGAGCTGCTGGGCATCGGTCAGCGAGATGGCGGTGAGGCCGATCAGCCGCACCGCGCGGCCGTCGACGAGCGTGCGGCGCAGGAGGGCGACCGTCGTGTCGTAGAGGACGTCGGACTCGTGGGTCTGGCTCGGCAGTGGCGCCTGCCGGGTGAGCGTCTCGAACCCCTCGTACCGCAGCTTGAGCTGGATCGCCCCGGCCACCAGGTCGTGGCGTCGGAGCCGGCTGGCGACCGACTCGGCGAGGTCGAGGAGCGTCGCCTCGAGACGCCCGCGATCGGCGGTATCGACGCTGAAGGTGTGCTCGTGGCCGACGCTCTTCGGGGCGTGGAACGGCTCCACCCGCGCGGCGTCGATGCCCCGCGCCCGCGACGCCAGGTCGTCGCCGTGGCGGCCAAACCGGCGGTGGAGCGTCCCCGGGGCCAACGCCGCCAGCTGGCCGATGGTCGTCACACCGTAATCGGCCAGCGCGGCCTGTGCCTGCGGCCCGACCCCCCACAGCCGGCGGATCGGCAGCGGGGCGAGAAAGGCCGCCTCCTCGCCGGGGGGAACGACGACCAGGGCGTCGGGCTTGCGGAGGTCCGAGGCGATCTTCGCGCACAGCTTGTTCGTCGCGACCCCGACGGAGACCACGAGCCCGACCTCGTCGAGCACCCGTTGCTTGATGTGCCGGGCAATCGTCTCGCCGTCGCCGAACGCTGCGGCGCTGCCGGAGACGTCGAGGAAGGCCTCGTCGAGGCTGATCGGCTCGACGAGCGGGGTGTACGACGCGAAGATCGTCATCACCTGTTCCGACAGCTCGCGGTAGCGCTCCGGTCGACCCGGCAGGAAGACGCCGTGCGGGCAGCGCCGCGCCGCGGTGCGGAGCGGCATGGCGGACTGGACGCCGAACCGGCGCGCCTCGTAGGAGGCCGCGCTCACGACGCCACGCTCGTCGGGCCGGCCGCCGACGATGACCGGCTTGCCGCGCAGCGACGGATCGTCGAGCACCTCGACGCTGGCGTAGAACGCGTCGAGGTCGGCGTGGAGGATCGCGCGCTGCGGCATCGTCACGAGCTCCGGGGCGCGAGCTCCACGGATCGCCCTGCGTCGGGCGCGAGGATGCCCAGGACGCGCTCCGCCTCGGCGACGAGCAGCTCGGCGTCGGCGTGCGGCACCCGGCGGAACGGCCGCAGGGTGATCGCCGCGCGTCCGTCGGACCGCGACAGCTCCCACGTGCCGGCGACCACGCCATCGAGCAGGAAGGCCGGCAGGACATCGGCGTTCTTGCTGAAGACCGATGACCGGTGCTCGTCTGCGATCACGCGCTGCCGGTGTTTCGCGGCGTGCGACAGCAGCAGGCTGTCCCATCGGGCGAGGAGGCGCGGCGGGGCCGGCGTGTCCGGCTCGGGTCGGGGAGCCCCCACCAGGTCGACGAGGGTTCGGCCGTCGGTCCCGCGCAGGAAGATGGCCTCGCCGTCGAGGGCCGCCACCGCATCGCGCCAGACACCGATGCCGCCCTTGCCGCGCCCGACATAGGCTGCAAGGTCGTCGACGCTCGCCGGTCCGAATGACCCGAGGTAGCGGCGGGCGAGGTGGATCCGCGCATCGGCCACGTCGATCTCCGGCTCCTCGACGCCGAGCCAGTCCGTGGCGAGGGCGTAGCGCGAGCGGCCGTACCCTTCTCCGTCGTGCGGCACGTGGACGAGCGGCACGGTCGCGGCGAAATGCCTCCACGCGGCGCGCACGACGATCCGGGTATCCGGGTCGCGCCAGGCGGGGCGGGTCGCCGACGTTGCCTCGTGCCCGACCTCGGCGGCCATCAGGCGATCCAGCTCGAGCGACGAGTGCGGCCGCTCGCGCAGGGCCGCGATGGCCACCTCGTGCGCGGCGGTCAACCGCCGGCCGAGCGACGAGCCGTGCGGATCGGCCTTCAGCAGCAGCCGCCACTGGGCAAGCCGCAGCGGCCGCATGACCGTGAACATCGGCCACAGGTCGGCGGCCGCCACGACGTGGATGGTGATCCGCATCAGCGAGCTGCGCACCACCTCGCGTCGATCGAGGGCTCCGGCCAGGTCGGCGGACCGCTGGCTCGCGACGCGTGCGGCGAGCGCCACGGGCGGCCATTCGGGATGCTGCGCCTGGAGTGAGCCGACGCGGGCCACGGTCTCCGCGGCGGGAGCCGTGATCGGCTCGAGCAGGCCCTGCCGGGCGAGCGTGGCGCGACCGAGGTGCCGCGCCGTCAGGGGCGCCGGCGGCGCCATCGGTTCAGGAGAGGCGGCGGATGACGCCGACGACCTTGCCCTGGATCTGGACGTCGGTGGCGTAGATCGGCTCCATCTCGGCATTTGCCGGCTGCAGCCGGATGCGGTCCTTCTCGCGGAAGTAGCGCTTGAGGGTGACGCCGTTGTCCTCCAGCAGCGCGACGACGATGTCCCCGTCCCGCGCGGTCGCCTGCGGCTGAACGATGACGAAGTCGCCGTCATCGATGAGCGCATCGATCATGCTCTTGCCACGCACCCGCAGGACGTAGGAGTCCGGGCGGGCGTCCATCGAGGCGGGGACCTCGAGCGTCTCGGCGGCGTCCTCGTAGGCCTCGATGGGCTGTCCGGCGGCGATCTCGCCCATCACCGGCAGAGCCAGGGTGTCGCGCTCGACCGGCATGCGGAACGGGGTGACCTTGCCGGTGCCGGCCGGCCGGCTGGGCTCCGTCGGGAGCGACGCGGGCTCGCGGTTGATGAGGCGCAGGGCGCGCGAGTGCTTGCCGCCGCGCTCGAGCAGGCCATCCCGCTCCAGTGCGATGAGGTGATGGTGCACGGCGCTCGTCGATGCGAGGCCCACCGTCTCGGCGATCTCGCGCACCGACGGCGGATAGCCGCGCTCCTCGACGGTTTGGGCGATGCAGTCGAGGATCCGCTGCCGTCGCTCCTGGTCGTGCCTGGTCAAGAGTCCCTCCGCCTCTTCGGGCTGTGTCCGGCGAGGCTAGCAGAACGCATGTTCTAATGTCAAACCCGCCCGGGCATCGGTCCTGCTATCATCCCGCCCCCGATCCTCTCGCTGGCTGGAGCCATGTCCCGTGAAGCTCTCCTCGACGTCCCGCTATCTCCGGATGGGACGGATGGTCATCAAGCTGCCGACCTACGCCCGCGTCGTCTGGGGCATCGTCCGCGACCCGCGCACCCCGGTGGGGCTGAAGGGGCTGCTGCTCGCCGCACTCGCGTACGTCGTCATGCCGGTCGACCTCATCCCGGACGCCATCCCGATCCTCGGCCAGGCCGACGACCTCACCGTCCTGCTGCTCGTCCTCGACATATTCATCCAGAACGCGCCGCCCGAGGTCCGCGCCGAGCACACGACGCGGGCGAAGAACGGCACGGCCGATCTCGACCAGGACCTGGCGAAGCTGCGCCATCTCATGGGCGATCGGTTCGACACCATCCGCGACAACCTGCCGGAGCTGCTCGACCGATACGGCCGGCTCCGGGATCCCGACGAGCTGAAGCGCGCCCTGGCGTCCTGGCGACGCCGGCGGACGCCTGCCACCACACCGAAGGAGCTGGAATGAAGGTCATCCTCAAGAACGACGTCAAGGGCCTCGGTCGCGAGGGCGACCTCAAGGAGGTCAAGGACGGATACGCGCGCAACTTCCTCCTGCCGACCGGCAAGGCGGTGGTGGCCGACAAGGGGGCCGTCGCCAACTGGGAGCGGCACAAGGACCAGCGCGAGGAGCGCGACCGCGCCGTCCGAACCGAGGCTGAGGCGACCGCCGAGAAGCTCCGCGAGCTGAAGCTCGAGATGCCGGTCAAGGCGGGCGAGCGCGGGCGCCTGTTCGGCGCCGTCACCTCGCACCAGGTGGCCGCGGCGATCGCGCGCGAGGGCATCGAGATCGATCGCCATGCGCTGCACCTGCGCGAGCCGATCAAGGCGCTCGGTGACTACAAGGTCGAAGTGAGGCTCATGCCCGGCGTCGACGCCTCGGTCACCGTCTCGGTCGTTGCCGAGGGGGCGTGACCGCGAGCCGATGACCGACGCCCGTGCGGCCGCGGCGCGCTGGCGGCACGCGTGGAAGCATGCGTGGGAGGCGCTCGACGCCGATCCGATCGTGGCGCTCTACGCCGTCGATGCCGTCTTCTCCAGCGAGCCCTTCCGCGATCCGTATCGCGGGCCGGCCGGCGTGCGCGCGTACGTCGAGCGGGTCTTCGGCGGGGAGGAGGGCGTCCGCGTCCGGGTCTCGACGCCGATCGTTGACGGCGACCGGGCATCGATCTCGTGGTGGGCATCGCTGCGCGAGGACGGCGAGGAGGTGACCCTCGCCGGCACATCGGTCCTGCGCTTCGACGCCGCCGGCCTGGTGATCGAGCAGTGGGACGCGTGGAACACCCTCAGCGAGCGTCACGATCCACCTGCGGCGATCGGGACGCCGTTCACCGAGGAGCCCGGATCGGACAGCAGTCAAGTGCGCGCGACACGGTAGGTGTCGCGAAGGCGGCGGAAGATCGCTCCGACGTCACCGTCGGAGGCAGCAGGCTTGTCCACAACCTCGTCGCTTATCCACATGACCGCCGAGTTATCCCCGATCCGGCCGGCCTTCGGCCGCCACACGGCGCATCGGCTCCCATAGGCTCGTCGGGTCATGAGCATCGACAAGCTGGCGCCACAGGCGGTCGAGGCCGAGCAGAGCGTGCTCGGCTCGATCCTGATCGACGCCGACGCCATCCTCAAGGTCGCCGACTTCCTCAAGCCGGGCGACTTCTACCGCGCCCAGCACTCGGACATCTACGAGGCGATGCTCGGACTGCACGGCCAGCGGGAGCCGATCGACCTCGTGACGCTGGGGGACGAGCTCCGGCGCCGTGACCGGCTGGACGGGGTGGGCGGGCCGTCCTACCTGACGACGCTCATGAACGCCGTGCCGACCGCCGTCCACGCCGAGCACTACGGCCGGATCGTCGAGCGCAAGTCCGTGCTCCGCAATCTGATCAGCGCGGCCGGCAAGATCGCGGCGGTCGGGTACGAGGAGGCGAACGACGCCGAGGTCGCCATCGACCGCGCGGAGTCGATCCTGTTCGAGATCAGCCAGCGGCGGACCGACGTCGGGTTCGAGTCGCTCTCGACGCTCCTCGGCCAGGCCTACGACCGGCTGGAGTACCTCCACGAGCATCGCGGCCAGATCCTGGGCGTGCCCACCGGCCTGACCCACCTCGACGCACTGCTCGGCGGCCTCCAGCCCTCGGACCTGGTCATCCTCGCCGCCCGTCCATCGGTCGGGAAGACGTCGCTCGCGCTCAACATCGCACAGCACGCCGCGGTGCGCGAGGGGAAGAAGGTCGGCGTGTTCAGCCTCGAGATGAGCAAGGAGCAGCTCGCCCTCCGCCTGCTCAGTGCCGAGACCGGCATCAACCCGCGGCCGCTCCAGACGGGGTTCGTGGACGAGACCGACTGGAGCAAGATCGCGCAGGTCATGAACAGCATGGCCACCGCGCCGATGTGGATCGACGACTCGGCGGCGCTATCGGTCATGGAGCTGCGCACGAAGGCCCGACGGCTCGAGGCCGAGCAGCGCGGACTCGACCTGATCATCGTGGACTACCTGCAGCTGATGCAGGCGGCCACCGTCAGCCGCGACGCGAACCGGGTCCAGGAGGTCAGTGAGATCAGCCGCGGCCTGAAGCAACTCGCCCGCGAGCTGAAGGTCCCGGTCATGGCGCTCAGCCAGCTCTCCCGTGGCGTCGAGCAGCGGGGCACCGCCGAGCCCCGGCTCTCCGACCTCCGCGAGTCCGGGAGCATCGAGCAGGACGCCGACGTCGTGATCTTCCTGTACCGGGATGGCGAGCAGAACCCCGATGCCGAGGTCGAGCTCGTGAAGGCGAAGGTCGCCAAGCACCGCAACGGTCCGATCGGCGAGGTCCCGCTCCAGTTCCGGAAGGCGAACACCCGCTTCTACACCGTTGCCGCGCGAGAGGAAGTCGCGACCTATTGAGGTCCGGAGTCGCGCACGCCGAGGGCTGCCGGGCGAGCGTGCGGACCGCCTGCCGAGCAAGCGCCCGCTCGACCCCTCAACAGGCTTGAAATCGCGGTGTACACTCGGGCGCTAGTAGCGACCGGTCCATGAGCGTCTGGCCCGAGTACGGTGGATCCCGCGCCCGCAGCGATCGCGGATCCCCGCCTCTTGCCCGCAGCGACCGTCCAATGAGGGATCGGCCGCGCGAAGCAGGAGGCACTGGGAAGGGTGTACGCCGACAAGACCATCCGCTGTCGCGACTGCGGCATGGACTTCGTGTTCTCAGCGGGCGAGCAGGAGTTCTACGCCAGCAAGGGGCTCGTCAACGAGCCGCAGCGCTGCCAGAGCTGCCGCGCGATCGCCAAGCAGAACCGCGCGCTGGGGATCGGGTCGGGCGGCGGCAACGGGGGGCAGCGCGAGATGCACGCGGCGGTCTGCGCCGAGTGCGGCGGGCAGGCGCTCGTGCCCTTCCTCCCGCGCAACGATCGTCCCGTCTACTGCAGCAACTGCTTCGACAAGGTCCGCGACCGCGCCTGAGCAACAGCCCCCAAACCCGATACCGATGATGGCGCCGCCTCCGCGGCGCCATTCGCATGCCCGGAGCGGCCCAGGACCTTCGGTCGATCCCTGATCCGGCTGGGGCCGGCAGAATTGCGGGAGTCACCGCACGGACCCATCCGCTCCTGATGCCGTTGTCCCATCTGCCCCTCCGCCTGGTGGTCGCGCTGGCGATCGCCATCGGCGCGTTCTCGGTCCCGACGCCTGCACCGACCTCGGGGGCCGGCCTCGCCGTCCAGCGTTTCGGTGGCGCCGATCGCTACGCAACCGCGGCCCTCGTTTCCGCCAACCACTATGCACCGGGCGTGGCGGCGGCCTACGTCGCGACGGGGGCCGACTTCCCCGATGCGCTCGCGGGCGGACCGGCCGCGGCCAAGGCGGGCGCCCCGATTCTGCTCGTCGCCCGCAACCAGATCTCGGCGGCGACGAAGGCCGAGCTGACGCGCCTGCGGCCGGGCCGGATCGTCGTCCTCGGCGGCAGCGCCGGCGTCTCGGATGCCGTGATGACGGCGCTCGGGTCGTACCAAACCGGTGGCGGCGTGAGCCGCATCGGTGGCGCGGATCGGTACGCCACCGCTGCCGCCATCAGCCGCGCGACGTTCGCGCCGGGCCTGGCGACCGCGTACCTCGCGACCGGGCTCACCTTCCCCGATGCCCTGGTCGGCGGGGCGGCCGCTGCCCGGGCGGGCAGCCCGGTCCTGCTGACTCAGCCTGCTGGGCTGCCGGCGTCCACCGAGGCCGAGCTGCGCCGCCTGGCGCCACAACGGATCGTGGTGCTCGGCGGCACGGGCGCCGTGAGCGACGGGGTCGTGGTGCGCCTTCGCACGCTGGCGACGACCGGCACCGTCACCCGGCTCGCCGGCGCAGACCGCTACGCGACCGCCGTGGCGGTGAGCGCCGCCTCGTTCCCGAGCGGCATGCCCGGCCTGTTCGTGGCGACCGGCCAGTCCTTCCCCGATGCGCTGGTCGCCGTCCCGGCAGCGGCGAGGACCGGAGCTGCGCTCCTGTTGGTGCCCGGCGGCTCGGTGCCGGCCGCGATCCGCACGGAGGCGGTACGCCTGCGCCCGGCGCGGCTGGCGCTGCTCGGGGGAGTGGCGGTGATGAACGAGCGGGTCACCTTCGACCTGCGGGTGGCCCTCGGTGACCTGGCGCCGCTGCCGGCCTGCAGCTACCAGGATGTCCTGACGAAGTACCACGCCTACGAGGACTGGCCCCGGACCCTGGTCGACACGATCCTCGTGGTGCCATCGGACTATCACCCCCCGGACCTGGTCGACACCTCGACGGCCGGCATCAACGGCGGCTACGCGATGCGCCGCCACGTTGGTGCCGACCTGCGGGCGCTGACCGATGCGGCACGCGCCGCCGGCCGCGCGATCCAGGTGGTGAGCGCGTATCGCAGCTATGCCACGCAGCAGACCACCTTCAACCACTGGGTGAGCGTCGAGGGCTACGAACAGGCGCTGCGGACGAGCGCGCGGCCGGGGCACTCCGAGCACCAGCTGGGCACGACCTTCGACTTCACCAGCCTCGGCGGGCGCCCGCCGTGGGAGTACGCCGACTGGGCCGCGCTGCCGGCCGGCGCCTGGATGGCCGCCAATGCCTGGCGCTACGGATTCGTGATGAGCTACCCCCGCGCGAGCTTCGCCAGGGTCTGCTACGAGTACGAGCCGTGGCACTACCGATATCTCGGCCGCGCGGCCGCGGCCGAGATCCGCGCCTCCGGACTGACGCTCCGCGAGTGGCTCTGGCTCCGGGGCTCCGGCTGAGAGCCTGCGCTACCATGGCGGTCCCTTCCCGCACCGAGGTCGCCGTCGCCCCGCCATGTCCGTCATCGCCGTGGTCGGCGCCCAGTGGGGCGACGAGGGCAAGGGACGCGTGGTCGACTACCTCGCCGATGAGGCCGACCTCGTCATCCGCTACGGCGGTGGCAACAACGCCGGACACACGGTGGTCAACCCGCACGGGCACTTCAAGCTCCACCTGATCCCGTCGGGCATCTTCCATCCCGGGACGCGCAACCTGCTCGGCAACGGCGTGGTCATCAACCCGCCGGCGCTGGTCACCGAGCTCGACGGCCTCGCGGCGGCCGGCTTCGACGCGGCGAACCTGTTCATCAGCGACCGGGCGCACGTCGTGATGCCCTACCACGTGCTCCTTGACCAGCTCGACGAGCGGGAGCGCGGCGCCGCGAAGATCGGCACCACGTCGCGCGGGATCGGGCCTGCCTACATCGACAAGGTGGCGCGCCGCGGCATCCGGGTCATCGAGCTGATGGAGCCCGATGCATTCCGCGAGCGGCTGGCCGCCACGCTGCCCCGCGTCCGCCGCCTGGTGGCCGGCTTCGGCGATGACGAGATGGCCGATGGGATCGCCGAGGCGACCGACGAGCGCCGCATCACCGAGGCCTACCTGGCCGCCGGCGAGCGGCTCCGACCCCACGTGGTCGACGGCCAGGCCCTCGTGGACGAGGCGCTCGAGCGTGGGGAGCGGATCCTCCTCGAGGGCCAGCTGGGCACGATGCGCGACATCGACTGGGGCATCTATCCCTACGTCACCAGCTCGTCGCCGATCCCCGGCGGCGCGTCCCTCGGCGCCGGGCTGCCGGCGGTGAGGATCGACCAGGTGCTCGGCGTGGTGAAGGCGTACACCACCGCCGTCGGAGCCGGCCCGCTGCCGACCGAGCTCGACGATGCGGAGGGCGAGCAGCTCCGGGAGCGGGGCGAGGAGTACGGGACCTCCACCGGCCGCGCGCGCCGCTGCGGCTGGTACGACGCGGTCGCGGTGCACTTCAGCGTGCGGCTGGCCGGTTACTCGGGGATCGCCCTCACCAAGCTCGACGTCCTCGACGGGTTCGAGCGCATCCGCATCGGCGTCGCCTACCGCGACCCGGTCGACGGTCGCGAGTGGACCACGGTTCCGGCCTCGACATCGGTCTACGAGCGGCTCGAGCCGGTGTACGAGGACCTGCCCGGCTGGCAGGCCGATACGACCGCGTGCCGCTCCTGGGCCGACCTCCCGGCGGCGGCGCGCACCTACGTCGAGCGATTGGAGTCGTTGGCCGGTGCGAGAATCTCGCACGTGTCCGTTGGCCCGGAACGTGCCCAGATGATCGTCAGGTGAGACGTGCGGTCATGAAGCTCGGAATCATCGTCCCGCAGGGGTGGACGGGTGACTACGACGGCTGGGAGCCGGAGCGCGCCTGGGCGCGCACGGTCGCCGTGGCGCGGCAGGCGGAGCGCATCGGCGCCGAGTCGATCTGGCTCTTCGATCACTTTCACACCGTGCCGCGACCGACCGACGAGATCACCTTCGAGTCCTTCACCTCGCTCGCCGCCCTGGCGGCCCTGACCGAACGGGTGCGGCTCGGCCACATCGTCATCTGCAACGGGTTCCGCAACCCGGCCCTCACGGCGAAGATGGCGTCCACCCTCGACACGATCTCGGGCGGCCGGTTCGAGCTCGGCATCGGCGCCGGATGGAAGCGCGACGAGTGGAACGCCTACGGCTACGGCTTCCCGGAGACGAGGGAGCGCCTCGCCATGCTCCACGACGGGCTCGAGGTGATCAGCCGCATGCTCGAGCCGGGGCGCGACGCCCACGCCACCTACCACGGGGAGCATCACTCGGTCGCAGACGCGCGCAACCTGCCGAAGCCGATCCAGGAGACCGGCATGCCGATCATGGTCGGCGGCAACGGGCCGAAGGTGACCTGGCGGCTGGCGGCGCGCTACGCCGACGAGCTGAACCTCGATGCCATGTCGCCCGACGAGGTGCGCGACGCGATGCCCACCATCCGCGCCCGCTGCGAGGAGATCGACCGCGACCCGGACTCGCTGACCGTATCGGTCCACGTCTGGTGGGGCACGCCGGAGTGGCGCATGGCCGGCGTCGCCCGCCAGGAGCTGCTGGCCGCCTACGCGGACGCGGGCGTGAGCCGGGTCATTGGCCTGCTGCGGGAGTCGGCCGACACCGACGAGGCGCTCGACGCGCTTGCCGCCGATGCGCCCGCCGCCGGCGTGGAGCTGGCCTGACGGGACCATCGGGCCATTCGGCGCGCTTGACCCTCGCCGCTAGACTGCACCCTCCGTTGACACCGCGCACCTCAACCCGCACCAGGGGTCACATGCCAGGACCGTTCAGCCAGACGGTGATTGCCGTCGTCTGGGACTTCGACAAGACGCTCATCCCCGGCAACATGCAGACCCCGCTGTTCGAGAAGTACGGCGTGGACGAGGGAGCCTTCTGGGACGAGGTCGACGGGCTGCGCGACTTCTACCTGGCCCACGGCGCGCGACGCGTGGCGGACGACGCGCTCTACCTGAACCACATCCTCGAGTATGTGCGGGCCGGGGCCTTCAAGGGGCTCTCCAATGCCACGCTGACCGAGCTCGGAGCGGATCTCACCTTCCATCCGGGCATCCCGGAGTTCCTCGGCTCGCTGCGGGCATCGGTCGAGGACGATCCGGCCTTCCAGCGCGCGGACATCACGCTCGAGCACTACGTCGTGTCGACCGGCCTGCGCCCGATGATCGAGGGCAGCGCCATTCGCCCCTTCCTCACCGACGTGTGGGCCTGCGAGTTCATCGAGGCACACCACCCACCGGGCTACGCCAAGCCGGAGCAGCGCCAGCTCTTCCCGAGCCGCGAGATCACCGCCCTGGGGTACCAGATCGACAACACGAGCAAGACACGCGCGCTGTTCGAGATCAACAAGGGGACGAACAAGCGGCCGGAGATCCACGTGAACTCGCACCTCCCACACGAGCTGCGTCGGGTGCCGTTCGAGCACATGATCTACATCGCCGATGGTCCGTCGGATGTGCCGGCATGGTCGGTCGTCAGCGCCAACGGCGGCCGTGCCTTCGGGGTCTACCAGCGCGGCTCCCTGCCCCAGTTCGAGCAGATCAGTACGCTCCAGCGCGACGGCCGTATTCACGCGTTCGCCGAGGCCGATTACACCCCCGACTCGACCGCATACCTGTGGCTGACGACGGAGGTCCGCCGGATCGCCGAGAAGATGGTCGAGGACCGCGAGCTCGTGCTGCGTCGCGCCGTCCGCACCGCGCCCCGGCACGTCGCCGACGAGCCCGCCTCCACCCCGACCGATGCGCCGATGGAGCCGGCCCCGCAGCCCGCTTCCGAGCCCGCCCGATCCCGCGCCGACGAGATCCGCGACCATGTGCGGGCCACGCTGGAGGAGGCCCCGGACCCGACCACGGGGACGGTTGACGGAGCGCAGCTCCGTCGCTGACGCCATCCGCCGCGAACCACGTCGCGGCTCTTAGTCGACCTCTTCCGCCGCCTGA
>Ga0268386_10001406_pt1 | contig 16493 bp, 16 predicted proteins | sample RVTome_15_FD_200260 | JGI IMG/M metagenome (GOLD analysis project Ga0268386, IMG submission 200260) | Soil microbial communities from uranium-contaminated site in the Upper Colorado River Basin, Wyoming, United States - RVT150D86... ...
GTTCTTCCGGCCCATCGCCGGCGTCGTATACCAGGTGTTGCATCACATGCTGGCGCTTCGCAGGCTCGGTTTCGAGCCCGTCTACGTGGAGCGGACTGGTTGGTGGCTGCTCGATCCCGTGACCGGCGAGGTGAGCGCCGACCCCGCCGGTTCGATCCGGGCGGTCAGACGTGCCCTGGCTCCGTTCGGCCTGCAGGACGCCTGGGCGCTGCGCTTCCTCGACGACGGGACGGTCCGGGCGTTCGGCATCGGCGACCCTCAGCTCGCCCAGCTGTGCGCAGCGGCTCCGGTGCTGCTCAACGTGACGGGCACCCAGCGCTTGAGCGACGAGCTCTTGAGCTGCGGCATCAGGGTGTACATCGAGAGCGACCCGTTCACGGCGCAGTTCGACGTCGCCATGGGAGACGCCGAGATCCGCTCGCACCTGGATGCCCATGACGTGCTGTTCTCCTACGGTGAGACGCTGTCGTCGCCAGAGTTCCCGCTACCGCTCGAACCCTACGAGTGGCGAGCGACACGTCAGCCAGTCGATCTCGCGCTGTGGTATACCGACGCGCCCCCGTCATCGCAGAGATTCACGACCATCACGAGCTGGCACAACGAGGAGAAGGACCGTGCCTGGGACGGCACGATCTACTACTGGACCAAGGGTCGTGAGTTCAGGAAGTTCCTCGATGTGGCTCGACGATGGCCGGGACGCTTCGAGATGGCCGTCGCCACCACGCCCGATCGACATGAGTCGCTGCGGCGCCGGGGTTGGGCGGCTGTCGACGCACAGGTCCTATCGGCCGACATGAGCGTGTATCGGCGGTACATCCAGGCTTCGTACGCTGAGTTCACGGTGGCTCGTGACCAGTATGTCCGGCCTCGCACGGGGTGGTTCAGCGATCGCAGCGCCTGCTACCTCGCTGCAGGGCGCCCGGTCATCCTGCAGGAGACCGGGTTCTCGTCGGTGCTGCCAACCGGGAAGGGATTGTTCTCCTTCACCGACGGCGACGACATCGCAGCCGCGGTCGAGGAGATCCTGCGGGATCCTGAGGGCAATCGGGCCGCAGCACGCGAGATCGCCGCCGAGTACTTCGACGCCGACCGGCTCGTGCGTGCCATGCTGGAGCAGGCGGGGGTTCTGTGAGCTGCGGCGTGGTGTGCGTGAGCGATGCGGCGTTCGTTGCGCCCACCGCGGTGGCGATCGCCTCCGCGCTACGACAGGTGGCCGAACCAGCCGCTACGCGTGTCTTCGTCGTCGACGCTGGCCTCGGCCAGCAGGATCGTGCCCTGCTGGCGCGACATGTGGCCGCGGCCGGTGCCGAGCTCGAGATCCTGGCTGTGCCGACCGCTGCCCCCGTTCCGGACGTGGCGGTCGGCCACGTGAGCAGAGCAACGTTTCTCCGGCTGTTGGCCCCCGACCTCGTGCCCGAGGACGTCGCCCATCTCCTGTACCTCGACGGTGACGTCCTGGCGGTCGATTCCTTGGATCCACTCTGGTCGTCGGAGCTGGGAGGACGCGCTATCGGGGCGGTGCGGGACTTCGAGGTGCCATTGGTGTCGTCACCCGGTGGCATCGGTGACTGGCGGCATCGGGGAATCGATCCGGCTGCGCCATACGTGAACGCCGGTGTCCTCCTCATCGACGCTGCTCGCTGGCGCGAACTGGGCATCGGGGAGCGGGCGCTCGACGATCAGCGCCGGCGTGGCACCGTCTCGGGCGATCAGGGCTCTCTCAACGCTGTTGCCCAGGGGGAGATCGTTCTTCTCGACCCGCGGTGGAACGCACAGGGCTCGGTGATGCACGTCGACTTGTTCGCTCCGTCTCCACACAAGGAGGCCTTGCTGAGCCGTCGTGACGAGCTGCTCCACCGGCCCGCCATCGTCCATTTCGTCGGACCGCACAAGCCGTGGCATCGAAGCTGCCAGCATCCCGGCGCGGTGAGGTGGCGCCTGATGGCAGCCGCGCTCGGTTCCCCTGCGTCGACGGGGCCGGTCGTCCCTCGGGCTACCACGCAACGGCTGGCCGGTCCCGCTCACGCCGCGTTGTCGGTGGTGCTGCCGTGGGAGCGCGGCGCGAGCGCCACCGACGGTGGGGTGTCCGTCACCGTCGCCGACTCGCGCCTCGATGTCGAGGTGCTCGTGGCGGTCACCGCGGGTGAGGAGTCACCGCGGTGCCGAGCCCGATCCGTGCATCGGATCGCTGCCGGGCAGGACTCGGGTCTCGGGGAGCTGTGGTGGGCCGGGCTCGAGGCAGCGGTCGGCGATGCAGTGGTGTTCGCTCCCGCTGGCGCCGAGGTGGGAGCTGAGCTCGTGGCCACCATCCGCGACGCCTTCTCCTGCCATGCAGACGCCGGCGCTGTGCTGTTGGGAGTTGACACCGCCGCGCCGCGACGCCTGGGAAGGCTCGAGCTCTTCGACCTGGTGAGCGGAGATCACGGCCCGCGACCAGCACCTGAGCAGGTGATCTTCAGGCGCGATGCGCTGCGCCGCGACGACTTTGAAGTCGACTTCTTCGACGGTCACCTCGACATGCACCTCCTGCTCGCCATCGGCGACCGCACCCCGGTGGTCGGGCTCGGGGCGGCGCCCCCACGGCGGACCTCGGAGCGACCCTGGCCCGTGCGTCGCTACGTCCGGCTCCCCGGTTCCCTGGCCGTGGCCGATCACCACCTGAGACTAGGCATCGGGCTTCGGCGCCTGCGGTCGATGCTGCGCGGACATCCCGGCGCTGCCGCCGTCGACGAGTTGACCGCCACCTGGCGCGCTGCGGGGGAAGCGGCAGCCGAGTTGATCCCGATGCTCGGTCCCTCGCCTCACCAGCGGCGGGCGCGACTGGGTCGGCTGATGTCTGGCGCAATCGGACAATCTGCGGTGGTCGCGTTCGCGGACGACGACATGTGGTGTCCGGAGGCGATCGGCGACGTCCAAGTCGTCCCGTTCCCGTCGGCACATGGTGTGTTCGCCGGCCTTCCCGCCGACGACGATGCGGCCTTGGACGCGCTGCGTGACGCCACCGCTGAGGGGCTCGACCACCTTGGTTTCCCTGCGTCGAGCCGATGGTGGCTGACCCACTACCCGGCGCTGGCGAGCGAGCTTCGTCGCAACTGGACCCCGGTCGTCGACGAACCCGCCCTGGTCGTCTTCACACACCGGCCGCCGACCGACCACGGAAGGGATCCGGCGTGACCGCGCCACCCCTCGCCGTTGGTATGCCCGTCTACAACGGGGAGCTATTCCTGGCCGACACGCTGGATTCGATCCTCGCCCAGACCTACGGCGACTTCGAGCTGATCATCACCGACAACGCGTCCAGCGACGCCACCGCGGACATCTGCCGCGACTACGGGACCGATCCACGCATCCGGTACCACCGGCACGAGCGCAACCTCGGCGCCGCCGTCAACTACACGAGCTGCTTCGCGCTGTCGACGTCGCCGTTCTTCAAGTGGGCCGCACATGACGACCCGTGCGCGCCACGCTTGTTCGAGCGGTGCATGGGTGCCCTCGCCGATGAACCCGATGCGGTCCTGTCCTTCGCCCGCACTGTGTCCATCGATGCCAACGGTCGCCAGTTGAAGCTGTGGCGCCCGCGGCCGGCGCTCGGATCTCTCGATGCTCGCGTCCGAAGCCAGGACATCCTGTCCAAGCAGGAGACCTTCCCGATCTGGGGGGTCGTTCGCAGCGACGTCCTCGGCCAGACCGGGCTGCTGGGGAGCTTCACCGAGCACGACCGGCCGCTCCTGTACCAGCTGGCACTCCACGGCCCGTTCGCCGAGATCCCCGAGCCGCTGTTTTTCGATCGGGAGCACAGCGGGCGCTCCGTCCGAGCGTATGACCACACCGATCCCTACGTTGCCGCCGCCTGGTACGACACACGACTCGAAGGGCGTCTGATCTTTCCCACGTGGCGGCTGCTCGGCGAGTACCTGCGCGCTCTCGCCCGCTCGCCGGTCCCGGTGTGGAACTACGGCGGCCACCTCAGCGATCTGGCGCGCTGGGCATCGCACCATCGGGCCGGGCTGGCGCGAGACCTGTCCGTGGCCGCGGCGGGAGCGCCGATCATCGGCGTGACACATCGGAAGCTGGCGGAACGATGGGCGGCACGGCGATGGCACCGCTCCGTCCAGCGCACGGTCGACGCCCTGGAGGTCGTACCCGACGGCCGCCGCCTCCTGCTCGTCGACGAGGGCGTGATCGACCGCGCCGAGCTTCGACGGTGGGAGGTGCGTGACCTGCCGGACGCGGGCGGGTCCTGGGCTGGACTCCCAGCCTCCAGCGACGACGCGATCGAGGCGTTCGACGCCGAGGTGGCCGCCGGTGCCAGCTATCTCGCGATCGTCGAGACATCTCGCTGGTGGCTGGATCACTACGACGCCTTCGCCGAACACTTGGCCATGGTGGCGAACGTGGTGCTCGAGACCGACGGCGTGACGGTCTACGAGCTTCACGGTGGGCGCCGCAAGGGGGGCGAGCCGTGACGGTGGCATCGAAGCTCGTCATCGTGAATGCCGATGACCTGGGCGCCAGCAGGGGCATCAACGAGGGCATCGTCGAGGCCGTCGACTCCGGGATCGTGACCAGCGCCTCGTTGATGGTCAACATGCCCGCAGCGCGCCACGCCGCTGTGCTACTCGCCTCCCGCCCGGCGGTCAGCGTCGGGATCCATGTGAACTTCACGAACGAATCCCCCCCGCCGGTGGTGGATCTCGACGACCCGGTGGCGTGCACCGGCGAGCTGGCCGACCAGCTCGAGCGCTTCGAGCGAATCACCGGCACCGCTCCCACCCACATCGATGCCCACCACAACATCCACCGCGACCCCCACCTGCAACCTATCTTCGTGGCCGCCGCTCGCCGGCTGGGGGTACCCCTGCGCGAGAACGGCCCGGTCCGGTACTTCTCGAGCTTCTACGGCCGATGGGATGACGGGACCCATCCCGAGCACATCTCGTGCGAGAACCTCCTGCGGATGGTGGAGAGCTTCGGACCGGGCCCCACCGAGCTCGCCTGTCACCCGGGACGGCCCGAGCCGGACTTCGCCAGCTCCTACCACGTGGAGCGGACCATCGAGCTCGACACGCTCCTCTCACCGGGCTTGGGCGAGGCGCTGGCAGCGCGGGGCATCGTCTTGACCTCCTATCACGAGGATGCGTCGTGGCGCTGACACCCACCGTCGTCGTGTCACCGTGGAACGTGGCGAGCTACCCGCAGGGTGGTGGTCACTGGTGGGTACCGCTGCAGTACGTGCTCGGTATGCGGGAGCTCGGTGTCGACGTGTGGTGGGTGGAGCAGTACCCGAGGGCGCCTGGCGACGACGACTTCGATGGCCATGCGATCGACACCTTCCGCCGTCGGATGGTGCACTTCGGGCTCGGTGAGCGCTGCGTCGTGTGGCGAGGCCACCTCGGGAACGCGCTGGTGGGACGATCCGCCATCGTCGACGAGTTGGCCGAGCGTGCCGATCTCCTCCTGAACTTCAACTACGAGCTTCCCGCGGATGTGCTCAACCGGTTCGCCAAGACCGCACTGGTCGACATCGATCCCGGACTGTTCCAGTTCTGGGCGTCGGAGGGTCAGGTGACCCCCGCTCCGCACCACCATTACGTCACCGTGGGCGAGACGGTGGGTACCGCCCGAGCACGGTTTCCCGACCTCGGGGTCGAATGGGTCCACATCAGGCCGCCCGTATGCCTCTCGTGGTGGCCCGTCGTGGACGCCCCACCTTCGGCGCCGTTCACCACGGTGTCGGGCTGGTGGGCCGGCGAGTGGATCAGTTCTACCGACGGCACGCTCTACGACAACAACAAGCGGGCCGCATTCCTGAGCTACCTCGACCTGCCGTCGCGGGTCTCGGCCCCCCTCGAGTTGGCGCTCAACCTGGCCCGACCGCACAGCCCGGGCGAACGCGCGTGGGATGACGCCGAGCGGGATCTGCTGATCGCCCACGGCTGGCGGGTTCGGCACAGCTACGACGTCGCAGGGGATCCGCTGTCCTACGCCCGCTACATCCGCGGGTCGCAGGGGGAGTTCAGTGCGGTCAAGCCATCGTGCCGAGACCTTCAGAACGCGTGGATCAGCGACCGCACGGTCTGCTACCTCGCGACCGGTCGGCCTGCAATCGTGGAGCACACCGGTGTCAGTGATGTCCTCCCCGACAGCGAAGGCCTGTTCCGTTTCCGCGACATCGACGAGGCGGCGCGCGCCTTCGAGTTGCTCGGCCGTGATCCGGACTGGCACGCCCGGGCGGCGCGCCACCTGGCCGAGCGCCACTTCGACGCCACGGTCGTGCTGAGCGAGCTGTTGGCGGCGTTGCTGTGATGAGGTCCCCTTCGGCGAACCGTCGAGCGAGCCGCGGGGCGACCACCGCCAGTTGTGCGGAACTGCCGCAGGGGGAGCACCGGTGATGAGTCGCGGCACAGTCCTCCTCACTGGTGGCACCGGGTTCATCGGGAGCCACACCTGCGTCGAGCTGCTCGAGTGCGGGTACGACGTCGTTCTCGTCGACAGCCTCGTCAACAGCTCGATGCGAGTCATGGAGCGGATCACTGAGCTCACGGCGCGGCGGCCGGCCTTCCATTCGATCGACCTACGCGATGAAGAGGCTCTCGACTCGATGTTCCGCCGGCACGACTTCGATGCGGTGGTCCACCTCGCCGGGTACAAGGCCGTCGGTGAATCCGTCGAGATCCCCCTTGAGTACTACGACAACAACATCGGCGGCACAGTCACACTGATCAGAGTCATGAGGCGCCACAACGTTTGCCGACTCGTCTTCTCGTCGTCGTGCTCGATCTACGGAAAGGCCGAGTGCATGCCCTTGGACGAGAACGCCGCGGCCGGTCCGACCAACCCGTACAGCCGCACCAAGTGGATGATCGAGCAGATCCTCTCCGACGTGTGCACCGCCGAACCGGACTGGTCCGTCACCTCGCTTCGCTACTTCAACCCGGTCGGGGCGCACGAGAGTGGCCTCTTGGGTGAAGTTCCGCGCGGGGTGCCCAACAACCTGATGCCGTACGTGATGCAGGTGGTCGTTGGCCGCTTGCCCCACGTCAACGTCTTTGGAGACGACTATGACACCGTTGATGGCACGGGTGTGCGCGACTACATCCACGTCGTCGATGTCGCGGTCGGGCACCGTCAAGCCCTCGAGCGGATTCACCACGGGTCCGGTCATACCGTGTACAACCTCGGCACAGGGGTGGGGACCTCGGTTCTCGAGCTGATAGGAGCCGCGGAGAAGGCCTGTGAGGCGAGCATCCCGTTCGAGGTCGTGGGCCGCCGATCGGGAGATGTCGATGCGCTCGTCGCCGACGTCACCAAGGCGCAACGCGACCTGGGCTGGGACCCTCGACGCGACATCGACGACATGTGTCGCGACAGCTGGCGGTTCCAGCGGCGCAACGCGTGCGGCTACGAGGAGTGAGGATGTGTGAGAGTAATCGATCCCGGCCGTTGGCCGTCGAAGAAGAAGCATCCTGGCCGCGGCAAGGGAGAACCGAAGTGCGGGTACACGGTCGGCACGCGTGGCAGCGACCGGTCGGAGCGGCCCCATCACGGCGGGATCTGGCTGGTCAGCGGGGCTGTCGTGGCTAGCGTCGCCGTCCTCGGAAGCGGCTACGTCGGCGCCGTTGTAGCTGCGTGCCTGTCCACGCTGGGCAACCAGGTAGCAGTCGTGGAGGTCGACCGGGCCAGGCTGGAGGCACTGCGATCGGGGAGGGTGCCCTTCTACGAGCCGGATCTGGAGCCGCTGATCCGCGACGGTCTGGTGGCCGGGAGGTTGTCGTTCAACGATGATCATGGCCAAGCCGTCGAGGGTGCCGATGTGGTGTTCATGTGTGTGGGTACCCCGTCGGGTCAACACGGTCGACCCGACCTCGGCTTCGTGCGGGCGGCGGTACGGGAGATCGCTCGCCACGTCGACGGCCACCAGACCATCGTCACAAAGAGCACGGTGCCCATCGGCACGCGGGACTGGCTGGCGGATCTCCTCGACAGCGAGCTGGGCTGGCCCAGCGCGCGGCCGGCGGTGGTCTCCAACCCGGAGTTTCTTCGTGAAGGTCGAGCGGTGGCGGATTTCCTGCACCCTGACCGGGTGGTCCTGGGAAGTGACGATCGCGACGCGCTGGGGGTGGTGGAGGACCTCTACCGGCCCATCCTCGAGCAATCCTTCGCGAAAGGGAACGGCGCACGGCCGACGCTCGTGCGAACCGACAACGCGACAGCAGAGACGATCAAGTACGCGGCCAACGCCTTCCTCGCCACCAAGATCAGCTTCATCAACGAGATCTCCACCATTTGCGAGGCCGTCGGTACCAAAGTGGAGGACGTGGCGCTCGCCATAGGGTTGGACCCGCGCATAGGCCCCCAATTCCTGTCGCCTGGTCCCGGTTGGGGAGGTTCATGCTTCGGCAAGGACATCGATGCCCTGATCTCTACCGCCGAGGAGCATGGTGTGGAAGCGCAGCTCCTGCGGGCCAGTCGGGATGTCAACCGTCGTCAGCGCGAGCGCGTGGTCGAGCGGGTGCGACGCGAGTTGCACGGCCTGCTCGGACGGCGGATCGCCATACTGGGTGTCGCCTTCAAACCCGGCACCGACGATGTGCGGGATTCGCCAGCAGTCCACGTGGCCGAGGACCTGTCTGAGGCTGGCGCCACCGTCATCGCCCACGACCCAGTCGTACGCCATGTCCCGGAGCTGGCGGAGATCGAGATCACGAACCATCTGGACGCTGCCGTGCAGCGCGCCGATGCAGTGGTGATCATGACCGACTGGCCGCAGTATGTCGACCTCGATCTGCACCACGTCGCCACCATCATGCGCGGTCGCCTCATCATCGATACCCGCAACCAGCTCGACCCCGACCGAGCCGACGAGGCAGGGCTCCGCTACCTGGGTACGGGCCGCCCTCAGCCGGCGCACCGGCGCGTCCTGGACCGGTGACCCGGATGCAGAGAGCCCAGCGGCACACGTGACCCTCGCTGCTGGCATCACGTCGCCGCCGATGACGTCGGCCGGAAGTCAGCCTGGTGGCCGCTACCGAACCCGCCCGTCGTTGCCGGCTGAATCCGTGCCCCGCCGTCTCCGTCGAGGTCGGGTCGGAGGGTGTGATCACGGCAGCCTGTTGGATCGGGCGAGGTTCCAGCGCCGCAGCCCGGCTCGCTGCGGACCCGTGTGCTGATGACGAGGGTCGTCGTCACCGGTGGCGCAGGGTTCGTCGGATCGCACGTCTGCGATGCATTGATCGCCCGCGGTGAGGAGGTGCTGTGTATCGACAACCTGGGCACGGGCCGCACCGAAAACGTCGAGCATCTCTTCGGCCATCCGAGGTTCACGTTCGTCCGCCATGACGTCACCACGCACCTCTGGGTGCCCGGTGTTGTCGACACAGTCATGCATCTGGCCAGTCCTGCCTCCCCGGCGGACTTCGAGCGGCTTCCGATCCAGATACTGAAGGTCGGATCGCTCGGCACTCACAACGCGCTTGGTCTGGCTCTCGAGAAGGGAGCCAAGTTCTTCCTGGCCTCCACCAGCGAGGTCTACGGCGATCCGTTGGTGCATCCGCAGCCCGAGACCTACCTGGGCAACGTCAACTCGCTCGGTGTTCGAGGTGTGTACGACGAGGCGAAGCGCTTCGCCGAGGCGCTCACCATGGCCTACCACCGGGCGCACGGCATCGATGTCCGCATCGTGAGGATCTTCAACACCTATGGCCCGCGCATGCGACCAGATGACGGCAGGGTCGTCTCGAACTTCATCATCCAGGCCCTGAGGGGCGAACCACTCACGATCTACGGTGGCGGATGTCAGACGCGTAGCTTCTGCTATGTCGCGGACCAGGTGCGGGGACAGCTGGCGCTCCTCGACAGCGACGTCGTGAGCCCGGTCAACATCGGCCACGACGGCCAGCTCACCATCCTCGAGCTCGCCAAGCTCGTGCTGGACGTCACCGGCAGCACGTCCGACGTCGAATACCGTCACTTGCCACAGGACGACCCGAAGCAACGCTTGCCCGACCTCACCCGGGCCGGCGTGCAGCTCGGATGGAAACCGGTGGTCAACCTGCGGGAGGGTATCGCGAGGACCGCAGAGTGGTTCTCGACGCGAGAGCTCGCTTGAAGCTTGCTGCGTCAAAGTCGAGCCTCGCTGTCCGTTGGCGGGGCGCCAGGGCGCCGGTGCTTCGGCCATCGGCCAGCCGCCGCTGAACGTAGACCGTGGTTTCGGGGCCCTGGCGCATGCCGGACGACGACGATGGTGTGGATGTTGAGTTGGCCGTCGCCGCATCCGTTGAGGCGGTGGCGAACTACGGTGCCAGATGACGCCTCCACTGGCGCGACGCCGCCGAGATTGGCGAACGCCGCTTCGGAGCGGAGTCGGCCGCGATGGGACCATGACGCGAGCACCTGGGCAGCGACGACTGGGCCTATGGCGACCTGCTCGAGGAGTTCGGGTGCGAGCCGTCCAACGGGGCAACGATCTGGGCTTCGAGCTCGTCGGCGTCCTGCTCGCAGGCCAGCGCCCGCCGGGCGGTGGCCCGAAGAGACATGGTGGTGGCGTAGCCCTCGGCGTCTTCGCGGGCCGAGCCGGGCAGGAGGCACAGGCGTGCAGGAGCTCACCGACTGGCAGCGCTCGGAGCCGTTCGCGAAGTCTGCCGGGGGCGCTGGTGACCAGCCGCCGATAGCCCCTCGGATCCGCCGAAACGGTGACGTGCTCGAGCATCGCACCAGTCGCAGCGAGGGCCGCCGCGGTGTGGGTGTGCTTGTGGGTGTCGACGCCGATCACGACGTCGAAGTGTTCTGCCAGCACGGGCATCGCTCCTTGACCAGGGAGTAGTTGTCGGTGCCGGTCCGAGCGACGCCAGCTGGCAGGACTGTGATGAGTCACGCAAGTTGGTAGCTTCTGATTAGGCGAACGCACGGCGACCGGGCCGGTGCCGGCGGCGACAGCAGACGAGCCCCATTCAGGGCACCCAAGCGGGCCGATCAGTTTCGGGTCACGCTCCCACCACCGGCCCCAGCCTCAGACCCGGACACTCGGTTCCGGTGGATGCCCACACTCACAGTTAGTTCTCAGCCGTCGCCGACAACTAGGCCGCGTTGGCTCATGAAGACACTTCGCTCAGATAGGCGCGGTCCGGATAGCACCACCTCCAATCTTCTCCCGGCTCGATGGACCGGATGAGTGGATGGCCCGTCTCGTCGTGGTGTCTGCGGGCATGTTTGCCAGGGGAGCTGTCGCAGCACCCAACGTGACCGCAGGTGAGACACATGCGCAGATGCACGGTGCGGGTGCCCTCGGCAAGGCACGCACTGCAGGCCATACCGTCTGGCGAGGCGCTCGTGATCGAGTCGAGATGCACGCAGTCGCGGCGCCGGAAGGAGCGCTGGAAGAGGACGCGTCTGAGATTGTCCGTGAATCGAATCACAGCCTCGCTCCTCTGGTCAGATCGAGCAGCGTGATGCGCCCACACGCCTCACTGGGCTTCGACTTCGGCATCGTGTGGGTCCTCGCATCTCAGGGTGAAGTTGCCGAACACTCATTCCTCGAGTCAGCAGAGCCCACCGTGTCGGGCGAACTGAAGCAGCTGTCCGGGCGGCATTGCCTCACCGCCCTCGAGCGCGAATGTCGCGGGTAGAGGCGTCCCGCCGTTCGGGGCCACCAAGCTGACGTCCCACCCAGCCTCTCCCCCTGGAGCGGCGTGCCCGGCCGGCATCGGCCCGGGCGTCCACCGGATCCAGCAGAGGCCGGGGCAGCCGCGATCCCCAGGAGCAGGGCTGCGGCAACACCCGCAGCGCCAAGCAGCTTCATTCTCATCTTCTCTCCTCCTTGACGACCAGTCAGCTCACGGTGAGCTCGGCGAACATGCCGTGGTCGAAGTGGCGTATGCCTTCGACCTCCTCGCCGGCAAAGTAGGCCTCGATCAGCTCGGGGCTGTCGGCGTGGAGCAGGCAGACGACGATGTACTCGCCGGGCTCCAGGTCGACGACGAAAGCGTCCTGGCTGTCGCCGCCGTCAGGCTCCACCAGTGCGCCGCCGACGAGTTCGAACGGCTCGAGCGCCGCCAGCGCGGTGTCGACCGAGAGCGGGCCTCCAAGGCCCGCGGCGAGCGTGTCGTGGGCCGTCTCGGTGACGCCGTCGTCCTTGCGCAGCAGCAACGCCTCGTGGAACTCGTCGGTCTGGGTCTGGTTGGTGAGGTTGAACACGACCCGCCCCGCCTCGATTTCGGGTGGGATGCCGGCGAAGGCGAAGTTGACCGCCTCCACGTCGAGGCGCACATCGCCGCAGTTGCCGAGCGACCACTCGTCGGCCGCGTTGGCCGCGGCAACCGCCTCGTCGCTCTCGAGGGCCACCTCCGGATCGTCTTGGAGGAGGGGGATTACCGGCTCGACCGCGCTGGCCACGTCGTCGGGCGCGGCGGCGACGAAGTCCTCGAGCGCGAGGATGCCAGCCTCCAGGTCCTCGTCGATGTCGATCGCCTGGGTTGCTGCGACCCACGCATCGCAGGCGGCGGAGGCCTCCTCGCCGGCGGCCTCCTCGCCGGTGGGACCGCCGCCGTCGCCGCCGTCGTCGTCGCCGCACGCGCCTGCGGCCAAGGTAAGCACGGCCATGATGGCGATCGATCGACGCATCGGTCATCCCCCTCCCTCAGCATCGGCGACGCTGACGGGACCCCTCGCTTTTTCGGTGACCGACGCGGGGCCCGGATTCGACACCATGCACGCAGGCCGGGGCGCGGGCCTGCGCAACATGGCCGATCGCCTCGACGCGCTCGGCGGCCACCTCACGGTGACGTCACAGCCCGATGCACCCACGACCATCACCGGCTCGCTCCCGGTCGTCGCTCCCACGGCAGCTTGAGCGATCGGCCTTCAGCGGCCCGTTTCGGCGAGGAACAGCAACACGGCGAGCACGCGGCGGTTCGCGTCCCGTTCGGGCAGGAGGTACAGCTTCGTGAAGACCGAGTTGATGTTCTTCTCCACGGCGCGCTCGGAGAGGAACACGGCGTCTGCGATCGCCTTGTTGCTCTTGCCGGTAGCGAGCTGGGCGAGCACCTCGGACTCGCGTGCGGTCAGCCTCTCCAGTTTCGAGACCTTGTGGCTCTGTCCCTCCAGCAGCGCATCGACCACCTTCGGGTCGATCGACGATCCGCCATGGCGAACAGTGCAATCGCCGCCTCCATCTCGCGCAGGTCGCCGACCCGTTCCTTGAGCAAGTACGCCAGCCCGGCCGAACCAGCCTCGAACAGCCGGACCGCGTACTCCGGTTCGACGTACTGCGATAGCACCACGACGCCGGTCTCGGGGTGCTCGGCCCGGATCTGACGCGCGGCGCGCACTCCCTCGTCAGTGTTGGTTGGTGGCATCCGGATGTCAGTGATGACCACATCCGGATGCTTGGCCGCCACCGCTTCAATCAACCCGTCCAAGTCATCGGCGACGGCCGCGACCTCGTAGCCCGCCTCCTCGAGCAGCATGCGTACGCCCTCACGCACGATGAAGCTGTCCTCGGCAACAACGAGGCGGGTCGGCACATCCACGTGCCGGACGCTACGCCGCTGCTCCACCCAGCTCGGGCCCGACACGCCTGCCGGGCCGGGACCTTCGGGCTCAAGACGCTGCGGCCCAGGCCGTGACGAGCCGGTCCGGGTCGAAATCGGCCTTGCATATGAAGGCCGCCGCCCCGGCGTCGAGCGCCAGCTGCGCGTACTCCTCGTAGGTCGAAAGCGCCAGGACGCGCACGCCGCGGTGAGCAGCGAGGATGCGCCGCGTCGCCTCGAGACCCCCGATCCCCGACATCTTGATGTCCGTGAGAACCAGATCGGGCACGAGCTCACCCGCGAGACGTACGGCCTCCTCGCCCGACGCGGCCTCGCCGGCCACCTCGAACCCGTTGGTGAGCTCCACGACCATCTGCGCCACCGAACGGAACACGGCCTGGTCATCGACGACGAGCACTCGCACGGGGCCGGGAGCCGCGGCCACAACGCCATCATCGCCTACCTTCCGGTCCAAGGGCAGGGAGCCGACACCCGTCCGGGAGTGTGGCTTTCCCCACCGTCGCCCGCCAACGCGGTTCTGCCGCGATGGCTCCACGCCCTGAGGGTGCATCGAGAAGTCGTCGGTGAGCGGGGGCAGGGTGACGGTGCTTGGTGGATCGGCTGCTGGGCTCGGACCTGATGGCCGATCGTGCTCGGAGCAGGCAACCCGCCTCGCCAAGGTATTCGCGGTCGCCGCGACGGAATGGGATGGGGCGGTTCAGGCTGCTGGCCGGTACTCGTTGATGAGGCCGCTGCAGGTGGCGGTGCGTCGCACCGCCGTGCCGATGTCGGTGACCGGCGAGTCGGGGTCGTCGTCGGGAGCGCGTTGGTCGAGGCGGCGGTGAGGCCGGTGGGCGTTGAGGTGGAGCACGAACTCCTCGAGCAGGTAGGCGAGCTGGCGCTGGTTCCAGATCAGCGTCCTGTCCAACAGCTCGTGGCGCACCGTGCGCACCCACCGCTCCGCGAACGCGTTCGCCTGAGGCGCACCCGGCGGGATGGCGATGTCCTCGGCACCGACAGCGGTGAACACGGTGTCGAAGCTGGGGGTGAATTGGCCGCCACGGTCACGGATCACGTACCGGATCGGCCTGACCGACTCCATCAGGAGGTTGCGGGCGGCCTGGGTGGTCCACGCCGCGGTGGGGTTGGCGGTGATCCCCGCCAGGCGCACCCGTCGAGTACCGACCTCGATGAAGAACACTGTGTCCATGCTGTGTCCACGCTCGGGCTCGGGCGCTGTCACAGCCCCAATTCTCGGGCTGTGACGGTGAGTCGGCCTGTAAGCCGGATTCTGTCCTCCCGCTGGTGCGGAAGGGGTGGCCATCCATCTTTGCGGCCTACCCGGGAGCGTGGGGCGGGCCACCCGCTCCCTGCTCGGCCTTGCTCCGGGTGGGGTTTACCGAGCCACCCGGGTCGCCCCGGGTGCTGGTGCGCTCTTACCGCACCGTTTCACCCTTGCCTGTGACGGCATGCCGTCCATCGGCGGTCTGCTCTCTGTTGCACTTTCCGTCGGGTCGCCCCGCCTGGCATTACGCCAGCACCCTGCCCTGTGGAGTCCGGACTTTCCTCGGCCCGGGCCTGAGCCCGGAACGCGGCCACCCGGCCGACTCACCGCCTCCACAGGCTACCCGAGCCTGCGGGTGCGGCCATCGGGAAGCCCCTGGTGCCACCAAGGGGCGCGGTCGGCGGCGGGTTCGGGTGCGGTCGGCGGGTGCGGTGGCGCGCCGGTCGTCGTACCGCGTCGGCGCTTGGTGCTCAGCCTTGAGCGGTGTTCGTCGCCACCCCGATGAGGTGGCCCTCCGGGTCGTTGAAGTGGCCGATGACGAGGCCGTCCATGACCTCATCTGGGCCGCTCAGTCGTGTTCCGCCGAGGCGCTCCGCCTGGGCGAGCGCAGTCTCGACATCGGAAACCTCGACATAGAAGGTGACCCAACCGGGCTCGCCCTCGGGCGCCTGCCCGATGCCACCGCCGATACCGGTGCCATCGGGCAGCACGTTCTCCTCCCGCGGCACGAGGCCGTAGTTCATCGGGCTGTTGGTGTCGAACCTGTCGGTCCGCCATCCGAAGAGGCCGTAGTAGAACGCCTGCAAGGTAGCGACGTCCTCACCGATGATCTCGAAGTGGACCACGGGCTGACCCATGGGTGTCCCCCCTCGCTCGACGACGCGACGCGTGGCGCCGCTGTCCTATCGACCGGATGGGGTACGGAAACTCATCGCTGCGGTTCGAGACTGGGCGGAGCGAAGCTACCGCAGCCGTCTAGAAGTCGAGCGCGGACAGTTCGGGGATCCATCTCAGGGACCGTTCGACTGCCGCCTGCCATTCGTCCCGGCGTGACGGTCCGGAGGGCTCGACGACCTGGCGGGGTGACCACGTCGCCGCGGTGTCGGCCAGCTGAGCCCACTCCCCGGTGGCCAGCCCGGCCAGCAGCCCTGCGCCCAGCGCCGTGGCCTCGAGCTCTGCGCACAGCTCGACGGGCCGCTCCACGGCGTCGGCCAGGGCCTGGACGAAGGTCGGGTTGGCCGACATGCCGCCGTCGACACGCACGGTGGGGATCCGGACCCCGCAGTCCGCCTCGGCCGCGGCCACCAGGTCGGCGCCACGCTGGGCGACACCTGTGAGGACGGCTCGGGCGATCTCGGCGCGACCCGTGCCGCGGGTGACGCCAACCAGGGTCCCGCGTGCCCCGTAGTCCCAGTGGGGCGTGCCCATCCCCACCAGGGCGGGGACGAACCACACGCCGCCCGTGTCCGTGCAGGCGGAGGCCAGGTCGTGGGACTCGCCGGCCGAGTCGATGAGGCCGAGGTCGTCGCGCAGCCACTCGACGCTCGTGCCCGCCGTGAGCATGATCGCCTCGGCCCCCCACGTGAGCTCACCGCCGAGGCGCCAGCAGGCGATGGGGAAGCACCCGGCGTCACCTCGGAGGTCGAACCCCGGTCGATCGTCGCCGAGGCAGACGTCGAGCA
>Ga0268386_10001407_pt1 | contig 16490 bp, 15 predicted proteins | sample RVTome_15_FD_200260 | JGI IMG/M metagenome (GOLD analysis project Ga0268386, IMG submission 200260) | Soil microbial communities from uranium-contaminated site in the Upper Colorado River Basin, Wyoming, United States - RVT150D86... ...
GCGTCTGGTTGTCGAAGTCGTACGAGCGGTACCTGACGTTGACGTCCACGTAGCGGTTCGGCCGGGACACGAAGCTGAGGTGCACGGCGGTCGTACGCGCTTCTCCGTCCACCGTCGATCGCTCGAGAGGCGCGGGGGTGTTCGCCGCGTTGATCGTCTGCGGAATCAGGGGGACGCCGGCATCCTGCAGCATCCCTGCGGACACGTACGCCGTGGCCCGAGATCGATACGGCAGCTTGACCGAGGCGAGGCCGTTCACCGCGAATTGCGAGCTGCTCGGCGCGAGCGACAGGCGTCCGGCCGAGGACGCCGTCCGAATGTCGGCGACGCGGAACGGATTGTCGAAGATCACGGACGTCACGTCGTTGTGAAACCAGGATCCCGTATACCCCGCGCGCAGCAGCCACGGCTGGCGCACGAACTCGGCCCCCGCGTCGAAATCCGACAGCGTGTGCTCGGTGGGGGCGGGCAGCTCCACGAGGCTGCTGTGGCCGAAGCTCCCTCCATAGGGAATCGTGCCTTCGCGGTCGATCCGCCGGAAGTTCGCGCGGAATGCCAGCTCCTCATTGGCCAGGTACTCGAAGCGGCCGTTGGCGATATGCCGCCGGGTGCGGGTGTCGAAGTCCCGCGCGAACCCCTCGAACAGCGGCGCCAGGTTGAGGCGGTTCGCTTCTACCAGCGTCTGGATGGCATTGTCGATCCTCAGCTCTCCGGCGCCGATCCCGGTGAACAGGCTGCGGGTGGTACGGCTGAGGAGCATCGGAATCTGATCCCACATGAAGGATGCGGAGATGCGTCCGGGCCGCACGGCGGCGGCGGCATACCGCTGGTCCCGGCGCCCCACGTGGTCGCCCGCAAAGTCGAACCGCCAGCCGCTGAACTCGCGATTCACGCGCACGCTCTCGAGAAACAGGCCGTCGTCGAGATCCCGGTAGCGTTCGTAGCGGGCGGCGTCGCCGTCCAGGTCCGTCCCCCGGACGCCGAAGTCAAACCGCCCGGTCCAGGGTGTGTCTGCCGGCGCGACGCCAGCGACCTGTTGCGGCGGCTGGGAGGTGCCCTGCGGCGCCGCATTCTGCGCCGCGGCAGTGCAGGGAGCCCCGGCGACCACAGCCATCAGCAGTACGCGTATGTTGCGCATCTCTCGCTCCTAGCGGAGGAACCGCTGGCCACTCGGATGATTCGACCCGTGGATTGCCGAGTGGCACGTCACACACGATCTGGCGTAGACGCGGGCACTCGTGGCGATCAGCGCGCGGTCGTAGATCGTGCTCGGATGCCGCACCATCACATGGCACCGTTGACACAGAATCGGCGGCTTCGTGATCAGCATCCGATCGTTCGACGAGCCGTGCGGATCGTGGCAGGTCGTACACCCGTCCCTCGTTGGCGCGTGCTCCCAGAGATACGGCCCCCGCTTGTCCGCGTGGCACGACGTACAGAGCTCGCCGATCGAGTCGCCGATCCGCAGGTTGCGCACGCTCGTCGATCCGTGGGGATTGTGGCAGGTCGAGCACTCCATCTTGCCTTCGCGAACCGGCATGTGACCGGAGCGATCGAGCTTGGCAATCTTGTCGCGGTGGCAGGTGGCGCACGTCTCGCGCTCCGTAGCCGTGCGAAGCTGGGCGCGCTCGGACTTGAAATCGTGCACGCTGTGACAGCTGACGCACGTGAGGTTCCGCGCGTCGTGGATGCTGCCGTCCCACAGCGCGTGGTTGTTGCGCGCGTGGCACGTCAGGCACGCCTCGCTCGCCTCTTTCGGGGGAACCTTGGTGAACGCGAGAATCGATCCGGCGACGCTCGGATCGTCTACATGCCGCGAGCCGGGGCCGTGGCACGACTCGCAGCCCTGTTTGGCCGCCGGCGACCGCGGGTGATCGCGCCGCCCGTGCATCGTGGTCGTGTAGCCCTTCTTCTGATCGTCGTGGCAGCCCAGGCACGTCTCTTCGCCGACGAACGTGGCGCCCGCCTGCGGCTGCTGCGCGGGCGCTGCCGGCGTCTGCTGCGCAGCGATCGCTGGCGGGCCCTCGGAGGGCGGCCATCCTGCCGGGGCGGCGTCCACGACCGCGCCCGTCCGGAAGACGACGGCCGCGATCCAAAGCAAAGTGAGGGCGCCCGCTCCGAACAAAGCCCTCGAGGGATTCCTGTGCCGATGCACGTCTCGCCTCCCGGTCAAGAGATGGAGTGACAAATCTCGCAGTCCTGCCGAATAACGCCGCCGTCCTTCGCCTTGTGCTCGTCGTCGTGACACCGGAAGCAACCCGGCGCGTCGGTGTGGCCGATCTGGTTGGGATAGGTGCCCCACCGGACGTTCATTCCGGGGAAGACATTGGTGCTCCAGGCGCCCTGTGCGCCGGCGATCGCCCGCTCCACCAGGCGCGCGTCCGCCGAAGGGTTGGCCTTGTAGTGCTCCCGAAGCCGTGTGGCAATGGCGGCCAGCGCCGCCGCGCGGTCCGCGTAATCCATGGAGATAGCCGCCACCGCTTCGCGGCGCACGAATGGCAGCTCGGGGGGAATCAAGCCGAGGGCCATCGCATCGTTTACGGCGCGCTCCGGCGTCGGCGAGAAGGTGTGTGCGGGACGATTGTGACAGTCCATACAGTCCATGCGCCGACGTTCGCCGGCGGCAAGCTGTTCTGGAGTCGTTCCGTCCACGACGTACTCACGAACCGTGCCGCTCCGGTCCCGGAGCCGCACCCAGGGTATGACCTCCCGCTTGGGATCGGTCGTGATGTATTCGATCTCGTTATCGAGGTTCATGTGCCAGTGAATCCCCGACCCGACCCCGAGGGCCGCGCTGCCGCCGCCGACGTGCAGCGTCAGGGTCGTGACCGTTTCCGTGTTCTCTTCATCCTCGGCGTACTCGCGAATGACCTCCACCTCATCGCCGTGAAACGTTTCGGGCCAGTGGCAGCGCTCGCAGGTATCGCGCGCGGGACGCAGGGTGTGGATGGGCGACGGCACCGGCCTCGGGACATTTCGCGTGGCAACCTGCCATAACTGCCGCGTGCCCGCCAGTTTGGACTGCACCAGCGCCTCGACGCCCGGGCCGACGTGGCAGGCCACGCACTCGACACGCGCGTGCGGCCCGGAGCGATGCGCCATGAACTGAGGCTCCATGGTGGCGTGGCACACCTGTCCGCAAAACGCCGTCGTTTCCATGTAGTGGACCGCGCCATACGAGGCGACGGCCAGCAGCACGACGTTGACGAGCGTCAGCGCGGTAACCGCGCCAATCACCTGCCGCGTCCGCGGGGTGCGCAGGTCGATGACCGGCCAGTCGGCCGGGGGAAGGTCCGGATACCGCCGCCGGCGGCGGCCCGCCAGGTAAATCCCCAGCGGAATCAGCAGGAGGCCGGCGACGAAGCCCGCGGGAACCGCCACGAACAGCAGGAGGCCGAAGTACGGGTTCTGCAGGAACCCGATGGCATCGAGGAGGAGGAGCGTGATGAAGAGGATGGCCATCGCCGTCGCGAGCGCGGCGCCGGCGAGGGCCACAGGATGGCGGAAGGCCGCAGGCAGTCGGAAGCGCATGTGCTGTCTGAACGAAAGGTCAGCCCTTCTTCAGACTCTGCATGTACGCCACGAGCGCGTCAATGTCCTCCTTGGGAAGCTTTTCGTACGACTTCATCACGGGTTTTCGTTCAGCTTTCGTCTTCTTCGTCATCTCCGGCGCATTGACGATCCACTGGCGGATTTCCTCTTCGCTGAGCTTGGCCCCGACGTTGTCGAGCGGCCCTTTCTTGTTGCCCTTTCCATCGATCGAGTGACACAGGCTGCACTTCTGCGCCGTGTACACTTTCTTTCCACGTTCAATCACCTGTGTATCCTGGGCACCGAGGACTGACCCCGTCAGAAGCAGGCCAGCAACTAGGACGATGTGACGCATGATCTCTCCAAATGGTAGTTGGCCGCATCATACTCCGTGTTGACAACGCCCGAATTCAACATGAAAGATTTCGCGGTCCTGCGGAAATTACCCCATCTCGCCTCGAGGTGCGCTCCGCCGTGGTGAAGGGGCCTGAAGCAAGTTGACTGCCCGCTCGCCAGGGCAAGCTGGAGAACGCTCAGCTTGTGCGTCCCGTTCGCCGCGCGCTAGAGTAGCTACCGGTCTCGCTCCCCTGCGCGTGTCGCGTCTCATGCCGCTTGATGCCCGGGCTGCTCGCCGGAACCTCGTGCTCGCCACACTCTCGATGGCTCTGGGCTTCGCGGCGTGGGGTCTGATTTCCGCGTTCGCGCCCACCTTTCGCGCCCAGTTCGGCCTCAACGCGCAGCAGACCGCCTTTGTCGTGGCGGTCCCCGTTCTGCTCGGCTCCGCCGCCCGGATTCCAATGGGATTGCTGACCGACCGCTTCGGCGGCCGCGTCGTCTTCGCCGTCCTGTTCTTGTTGACTGCCGCGGCGGCGGCGGTTGTGCCCGGTGCCGGCAGCTACGGCGAGCTGCTCGCCTCGGGATTCTTTCTCGGCCTGGCGGGGTCCTGTTTCGCGATCGGGATTGGATTCGCCTCGCGCTGGTTCCCGCCGGAACGGCAGGGCACGGCGCTCGGCATCTATGGCCTGGGCAACATGGGGCACTCGGCGGCGGTGTTCCTCGGGCCGGTCGTCGCGTCGCGCGTGGGGCGTGATGCCGTGTTCTATGGGGTCGCCGCTCTGTGCGCGGCGTGGGCGGTTGTCTTTTTCGCGACCGCGCGCAACGCGCCGATCCCCGTCAAGCCGGCGTCCTTCGGGCGGATGATGTCGGTCCTGGCGACCGAACCCCTCGCGTGGGCGCTTTCGCTCTTCTACTTCCTGACGTTCGGCGGGTTCGTCGCGTTCTCGGTCTACCTGCCCACGCTGCTGCGCGACGAATTCGGGCTGTCGATGACCGACGCCGGGTTCCGGACCGCTGGATTCGTCGTCCTGGCGACGCTGATGCGTCCCGTCGGAGGAGTGCTCTCGGACCATCTCGGCGGCGCGCGCGTGCTCTCGGGCGTATTTGCGGGGGTCGTGCCGTTCGCGGTGCTCCTGATGTGGCCATCGATGGCGCCCTTCACGGTCGGCGCCCTCGGGTGCGCGGCGCTGCTCGGCGCCGGCAACGGCGCGGTATTCAAGCTGGTGCCGCAGTTCTTCCCGGACCGGACGGCGACGGTCACGGGCCTGGTCGGCGCCGTCGGCGGCCTCGGGGGGTTTTTCCCGCCGCTGCTGCTCGGACTCTTCCGGGATCGCCTCGGCTCGCTTGCGCCGGGGTTCGGGCTGCTGGCGTTGATGGCGGCGGGCCTCTGGGTCCTCAACCGGCGTGTCTTCCTGCCACTGCAGCGCGCCGAGGAGCGGACGGCCACACCGCTGCTTCCGGCCCGGACGGCGGAGCAGCTGCGAGCGGGCGCGTGGGCCACGATGGTCACCGGCCTTCTCGTCGCCGCGATCGTCGTCGGCTCCCGCAACCTGCAGCACTTCGACGCGGCGCTGGTGATCTATACCTTTGCGGTGATCGTCGCCACCTGGGGCATCACGTATCACTACGCCGTCTGGCTGAACAAGCCGCCCACGCGGCGGTTCTTCGATCGCAGCGTCGAGCTGGTGCGGCGCGGCGGCCTGCTTCGAAGCGGGCGCATCCTGCTCGCCACCTTCGCCACCCACATCGTCGGCCAGACGTTCATCCGCCGGCGGTCCGCGCTTCGCTGGTGGATGCACCAGCTGCTCTTCTGGGGCTGCGTGACCGCGGTGGCCATTACTTTCCCGCTCGTGTTTGGTTGGATTCATTTCGGCACGCGGCCCGACGATCAGATGACGTACGTCGCGTACCTGTTCGGCTTCCCCGTCGGATCCTTCAGGATTCGCACGATCGTGTCGTGGCTGCTCTTTCACGGGCTCGACATCTCGGCGGTTCTCGTGCTCGGAGGCGTGGCGCTGGCGGTCTGGCGCCGGATGCGGGATCGCGGCGCGATCGCGCTGCAGGACTTCGGCTCCGACTTCCTGCCGCTGCTGCTGCTCTTTGCCATCTCGGTCACGGGGCTGGCGTTGACGGCGTCCACACTGTGGCTGCGCGGCACGTTCTACGGATTTCTCGCGATTCTTCACGCGATTACGGTGATCGGGGCGCTGCTCTATCTGCCGTTCGGCAAGTTCTTTCACATCTTCCAGCGGCCTGCGCAGCTCGGGGTCAAGCTCTATCAGGACGCGGGCGCCCGGGACCCGGGTGCGGCGTGCGCGCGCTGCGGCCGCGTGTACGCGTCGCAGATGCAGATTGAGGATCTGCGCGCCATTCTGCCCGAGCTCGGTTTCGACTACCGGATCGACGGTCCGGCCGAGACCTGGCAGGGCCTGTGTCCTGCGTGCAAGCGGACGGCGCTCGCGACCGCGCAGCTTCGGATGCTGGAGCGTGCTCGTGGCTAAGCCGCCGCTGCCCGTTGACGTCTTGGCCCATACGTACGGACCGCATCTCAATTACGAGCCGCCAGGCGGCTGGACCCAGTCGGCGCGGGGCCCGGCCGATCGGCTCGTGAAGACGCACTGCTCGTTCTGCGGGATGCAGTGCGGGATTCAGTTGAAGGTGCGGGACAACAAGGTGGTCGGGTTCGAACCGTGGGAGGAGTTTCCGTTCAACCACGGGATGCTCTGTCCCAAGGGCGTGAAGCGGTACCTGCAGGGGGACCATCCCGATCGGCTCCTGACATCGCTTGCCAGAACGGACGCCGGGTTCTCCCCGATCGGCTACGACGCGGCGCTCGACCTGACCGCGCGCCGGTTGGCCGAGATCCGCGACCGGTATGGCCCCGACGCGATCGCGGTGTACGGCGGCGCGTCGATGATTACCGAGAAGGCGTACGTGCTGGGCAAGTTCGCGCGCGTGGCGCTCGGGACCAGGCACATCGACTACAACGGCCGGCTCTGCATGGTGTCGGCGGGGACCGCCTACCGGCTGACGTTCGGGATCGACCGTGCGCCGAATCCCTGGACGGATCTGACCCGTGCCGATGTCGTGATGATCGCCGGCTCGAACACCGCAGAGTGCGCGCCGATCACCACGCACTACTTGTGGCAGTGCCGCGAGCGTGGCGGCAGGCTGATCGTGATCGATCCGCGCATGACGCCGATCGCCCGCCAGGCCGACCTCTACCTGCCCGTTCGCCCGGGAACCGATCTCGCGTTGTTCCTCGCCATGATGCACGTGCTCGTCCGGGACGGGATGCTGGACCGCGAGTACCTCGCCGCCCACACGACCGGCTTCGACGCGGTTGAGGCCTCGGTGCGCGACTGGACGCCGGAACGGGCGGCGGCGATCACCGGCGTGCCCCCGGCGAACATCGTGACGGCGGCGCAGTGGATCGGCAGGACGCGGCGCGCCATGGGACTTCACGCGCGCGGGATCGAGCATCACTCGAAAGGCGTCGAGAACTGTCTGGCGATGGTCAATCTGTACCTCGCGACCGGGAACTTCGGCCGCGAAGGGGCCGGGTGCATGATGATCACCGGGCAGGGCAACGGCCAGGGCGGCCGCGAGCACGGGCAGAAGGCGGACCAGCTGCCCGGCATGCGATCCATCACCGATCCGGAGGCCCGCCGGTATATCGCCTCGGTGTGGGGCGTGGAGGAAGCCAGCATTCCAGGGCCCGGACTGTCCGCGCCGGAGATCATGGAGGCGATCCATCGGGGCGAGATCAAGGCCCTCTTCGCGATGTGCTTCAACCCGCTCGTGTCCCTTCCCGACGCGGCGTTCACGCGGGACGCGCTCTCGAAGCTGGAATTCTTCGCGATCGTGGACTTCTTCCTGTCCGAGACCGCGCACCACGCCGACGTCGTCCTCTGCGGCAGCCTGCACGAGGAAGACGAGGGGATCATCTGCAGCGCGGAGGGGCGCGTGCAGAAGATCAACAAGGCGGTGGATCCTCCGGGCGACGCGCGATCGGATGCGCGCATCATCTGCGACCTCGCGGCCCGGCTCGGCAAGGGATCCCTCTTCGCGTTCCCGTCCACACGCGAGATTTACGAGGAGCTGCGCCTTGCGTCGAAAGGCGGGCTGGCTGACTATTACGGCATCACCTGGGAGCGGATCGAGCAGGAACTCGGGGTCTTCTGGCCCTGCCCGTCGCTCGATCACCCCGGCACGGTACGGCTGTTCGAGGACGGCCGGTTCTATCACAAGGACGGCAAGGCGCACCTCCAGGTCACCGCGTGGCGCGAGAGCGGCGATCCGACCGACGCCGAGTACCCGATCCTGCTGACCACGGGACGTGTGGTGAGTCACTACCTGTCGGGCACGCAGACCCGGCGGATCGGACCGCTCGTCGAGCAGTGTCCGGAGCCGTTCGTCGAGATCCACCCGCGCCTCGCGGCCCGCTATGGAATTGCCGACGGCGACTGGGTCCGCGTCGTGACGCGCCGATCCGACCTCGTCGCCCAGGCGGCAATTGTCCGGACGATCCGGCCGGATACGATTTTCATTCCCTATCACTGGCCGGGGCGGCGCTCGGCCAATCGGCTCACGCACCGCACTCTCGATCCACGCAGCAAGATCCCGGAGTACAAGGTCTCGGCCTGCCGGATCGAGAAAGCGCCCGCGCCACCCGATCTCGAAGCGTTGCGCCGGGAGGAAACCGGCTGGACACCGGAAGTGCGCGCTCGGCCGGCGACGCAGAAGGGTATCTGATGGCCGAGTACGAGTTCTTCGTCGATCCGTCGCGGTGCATCGGCTGCCGCTCGTGCGTGGCCGCGTGCGCGGAGTGCGACAGCCATCGGGGCGTGTCGATGATCCACGTCGACTACCTCGATCGGCGCAACAGCATCGCGACGGTGCCGACGGTGTGCATGCACTGCGTCGAGCCCACCTGCGCGCTCGTCTGCCCCGCCGACGCCATCAAGCAGGGAGAGGATGGCGTCGTGCGCAGCGCGTTGAAACCGAGGTGCATCGCGTGCTCGAACTGCGTGCTCGCCTGCCCGTTCGGCGTTCCGATGGTGCACGTCGAGCCCGAAGTGATGATGAAGTGCGACATGTGCTACGACCGGACATCGGTCGGGCTCCGGCCGATGTGTGCCACCGTCTGCCCGAGCCAGGCGCTCAGCTACGGTCCCCCCGACGTGATCGCGCGGCAGCGGACGTCGGCGCCGGTGCGGGACTTCCGGTTCGGCCACGCGCACGTGCGGACGAAGGTCTTCATGATGACGCCCGTGGCCCAGCCGGTGCTCGCCGTTGATGTCGAGGACTATCTCTGGAAGGATTGCGATGGCGACGAAGGATGGATCGTCGATAAAGCCGTTGTGGACTGAGGAATTCTCCGTCTACGCGTCGGAGGACGCGTACGTGCTGCGGAGGCAGTTCACAAAGTTCCTCGTGCTGACCAGTTTCGGCATGCTGTCGGGGAACGCGTGGATCTGGGCGCGCTCGCTCGTCTCGGAGGAGCGCGACGTCTGGCCCGAGGCGGTGATCGCGCGCCGCTCGGCGCTGGCGCCCGGGACGGTGAAGATGTTTGCCTATCCGGAGCCGGACGATCCATGCATCCTCGTGCGGCGGGTTGACGGCTCGTTCGCGGCGTTCAGCCAGAAGTGCACGCATCTGTCGTGCGCGGTCTATTATGCGGCCGAGCGCGATCGGCTCGAGTGTCCGTGCCACGAGGGCTACTTCTCCGCAGCAACCGGCCGCGTGCTGCAGGGGCCGCCCCCGCGGCCCTTGCCCCGCGTCCGCATCGCAGAACGCGGCGACGTCATCGTCGCCCTCGGCATGGTGAGCGAGGAGCCATGAACGGATCGTCGAATCCTGGCCGGCGCCGGCGCCGCGTCGCGGTGGACGCGGCGATGGTGTTCGTCATCATTCTCCTCATGACGCAGATGTGGCTGCTCACCGCCACGCTCGAGTCCTACCTCGCAGGCCACAAGGACGCGGCCTTTCCGGGCCTGCTGATGTCGGCCGGGATCTTTGCCGTGTGCGCGTGGCTGTACCGGCTGGTCGTACGGCTCGATCGGCTTCCGGAAGCGCCGCACGACCGGAGCGCCGCCGGGCCGTGGCGGGTTGGCGCCGACGCCAGGACGGACCGGTGATGCCGGGGTTTCGCAGCATCCTCGTCGATGTCGATGCCGCGGCCGCCGTCCATCCGGCGATGGATCAGGCGGTCGCACTGGCGCGCGCGTGCGGGGCACGGCTGAAGGTGGTGGACGTTCTGAACCTGCCGGCGCACGCGCGGCGCGATCTGCCCCAGGGCGCCGAGGAGGGACTCATCTCGGCGCAGCGGGACCGTCTGGCGCAGCTCGCCCGCACGGCGCCGGACGTCCCCATGCAGACTGAAATCCTCCATGGCCGCCCCGCGACCGCGCTCATCCGCGAGGTCCTGCGCTCCGGCCACGATCTCCTCATCCGCGCCCACGCGCGCGACGCCGCCGTCCCCCGCCCCCGATACGGCGCGATCGACATGGAGCTGTTCCGGCAGTGTCCCTGCCCCGTCTGGGCCGCGTGGGCGGGGTCGCGGACGCGGCCCCAGCGCCTCCTCGTCGCCGTGAACGCGGCGGCCGAGGAGGTCGAGGAACAGGCGCTGAACCGGAAGATCGTCGAGATCGCGCTGGCCATCGCCCCTGAAAGCGCGTCTGTCGTCCTCCTTCAAGCCTGGACGGCCTTTGCCGAGGAGATTCTCCGGAGCCACTCGACGGCGGAACAACTCGCCGCGTATGTCGAGGCCGCCGAGCGCCGCGCCCGCGGAGCGCTCGACAACCTGACGGCCACTCTCCCCCGCGGCACAGCGCGGTTCCGGGTTGAAATGCTCAAGGGCCACCCCGAAGAGGTCATCCCGCAGTTCGTGGTGTCGGAGGGCATCGATCTCGTCGTGATGGGCACGGTCGCCCGCACGGGAATCGCGGGGCTCCTGATTGGCAACACCGCCGAGCGCCTGCTGCAGCGGCTGATCACCTCGGTCCTCGCCGTCAAGCCAGACGGCTTCGTCTCGCCTGTTCGCGCCGAGCCGTGAGCCCGGCGACGCTCCTCACTCTCGCCCAGTTCGCCGCATGCGCGGTGCTGATCCTCGCCTCCGGGGTGCGTCTCTCCCGATATGGCGACATCATCGCCGAAAAGACCGGGCTGGGCGGCACGTGGATCGGCCTCATTCTGATGGCGACGGTCACGTCGCTGCCCGAACTGGTCACCGGCGCCAGCTCGGTGCTGCTGTTCGAGGTCGCGGACATCGCCACGGGCGACGTGATCGGCAGCTGCATGTTCAATCTCCTGATCCTGGCGATGCTCGACGTACGTCACCCGATTCCACTGTCCGCGCGCGTCCATCAGGGGCACGTGCTGTCGGCCGGATTCGGTACGGTGCAGTTGGGGCTGCTCGGCATCGCGCTGGCCTCCGGCGGCGGGCCGGTGGTCGGCTGGATCGGGCTCTCGAGTGTGGCGTTCATCCTCGTGTACGCGCTCGCGGTCCGCGCGATCTTCGTCTTCGAACGGCGCCGCGTCACCGAGGTGGCTGAAGAACTCACCGGAGAGATCCGGTATCAGGCGATCACGCTGAAGCGCGCGGTGCTGCAATACGCGGGCGCCGCCACCGTGCTGGTGCTGGCCGCTGCCCTGCTCCCCGGCGTGGCCGAGCGGCTGGCGGTCGCGACAGGGCTGGGGCAGACCTTCGTCGGCACCCTGTTTGTCGCAACCGCGACCTCGCTCCCGGAGGTGGTGGTGTCCGCGGCGGCCATCAGGATCGGCGCCGTCGACATGGCCGCGGCGAACCTCTTCGGCAGCAATCTCTTCAACGTCGCGGTGCTCGGAATTGACGACATCCTCTACCGGCGCGGGCCGATGCTGGCCGACGTCTCGAGCGCGCATCTGGTGACGCTGGGCGCGGCCATCGCGATGACGGGCATTGCCATCATCGGCTTGACGATGCGCGCCAAGAAGAAGCGCTTCCGGCTCTCGTGGGACGCAGCCGCCATCGTCGGCGTGTATGTGGTCAGCCTCGCGCTGCTGAGCGCGGCGGCATGAAGACGGTTACGCGGCCCCCGGTTCCCGCAGCATGATCAGCAGCATCCGCGAGGGTTCCCCGGCATGGACCCCGTGGGGAACGTCGGCGGGCATCAAGGTGATCGAGCCGCTCGGGGCGCTCACGCCGTTGCCCCCGATCGTGAGCGTGAGCTCCCCGTCGAGCACCATCACCAGCGCGTCGAACGGTGAGCTGTGCTCGGTCAGCTCCTGCCCGGCATCGAACGCGAACAGCGTGACGTTGCCGCCGGCCGTTCGTGCCAGCACGCGGCTCGCGATGCCTTTCTGGGTCGTCGCGATGAGTGACGTGAGCGCGAGCGCCTCGGCTGGCGGCAACAGGGTCGACATGTCAGGCACGCTAACGCGCCCCGGGCCGCGGCGTCAAGGCAAGACGGTGGGATACGGCGGGAACGGTCGCTGGTTTGACGTCGTCCCCAGCCCAACCCGATCCTGCTGGGCTTCGCGGAGTCGGCACGGCGGCGTGGGGCCGGTCGCATCCTGGACATCGGGGGCGGCGCGGGCCGGAACGGTGTGCCGCTGACGCGCCTCCAGTGGTCGGTAATTTGGGGTGGATTTCTCATGGCCGATGCACGCCGCCGCCGAATCCGCTCCGAAGGGGCTTTCGTTTCGTGCGCTGAGGCGTGCCTGAGAAATTCCCCCGGCTCGGCAGGAAACTGCGCCCCGGGTTGGAAGACGAGCGCTCCGCACCGGCGCGTCCCGCTGGCGAGAGTTTTGGAAGGCCCCCGGTAGAGGCTTCTATGCCATCCATCACTGACCTGCCCATCCTGCCTGTGGTCATCGACGCCGATGGCGCAAGGCTCCACGGCGATCTCGGGGTTCCGATGACCGCGCGCGGTCTCATCATTTTCGCGCACGGGAGCGGCAGCAGCCGCCGGAGCGCCAGAAACCGGAGGGTCGCGGAGTATCTGTGGAGCCAGGGGTTCGGGACCCTGCTGCTCGATCTGCTGACGCCAGACGAGGAAGGAATCGACCGGCACACGTCGGAGCACCGGTTCAACATTGCGCTGCTCGCGCGCCGGCTCGAAGCGGCAATTGACTGGGCGGCCCGCCAGCGGGCAACGGCGGGCCTGCCAATCGGGTTGTTTGGCGCGAGCACGGGGGCTGCCGCCGCCCTCGTCGCCGCGGCAGCCCGCCCGCTCAGCGTGCGCGCGGTCGTGTCGCGAGGCGGTCGGCCGGATCTGGCGTCCGCCGCCCTCGGCCGAGTCAAGGCGCCGACCCTTCTGGTGGTAGGCGGCGCGGATCACGAGGTGATTGGTCTCAACCGGCAGGCGTATCGGCAGCTTGCCTGCGATCGGCATCTGGAGATCGTCCCCGGGGCGACACATCTTTTCGAGGAAGCTGGCGCGCTCGAGGAAGTGGCGCGCCTGGCGTCCGCATGGTTCGATCATCATCTGGCGGGGGCCCAGACGTCCTGATCGCCGTATCACCTCACGGGCGGTGTGGGAACCAGCGAATCGTCGCCCGGAGGGTCCCCAGCCGAGATCCGCCGCCCGATCTCTCGAATGACCGCGGGACCATCTCCACGGATCCGCCCCTCGATGAGCCTGCGGGCGAATCCGCCCCAGAATCCGCCCAGGAGATCCACTTCCGACCGGTTCAGATAGAGCAGGCACGGCACGGAGGTGGCGCGATCGCGCGCGAGGATGGTGACGCCGAGCGAGGCGTCGAAGTAGTGTGTCGCGAAGATCTGCTTGCCAACCATGAGCACCTCGGGCGCGGTTCTCCCATCCCCATGAAAGAGCCGGACGTGCGTCGCGCCGATCACGGCCTTTCCGTTCAGCCGCTCCTTCGACCAGTAGAGAAACTCACCCGGGTCGCCCTTGGCCACGCGGCAGCCGCTCAAGAGCGACTCGACGACCTCGGGCGCCCGCTGGTGCAGAAACGTGGAGCTCGCCACGAGCCCCGAGAACGCTTCCGCCGGCGAGCGGCGCCGCGGGTTATCGCAATAGGCGCCGATACCGAGGTGCCCCTTCTCGGCGTACGTGTGAATACGCGTCAGGACCATCCGCCGGAAAGCGGCCTCGACTACCGGCTTCCAGTTCTTGCCCGCCGACCGGATCACCTCCCGGAACATCGCGATTTCGGCTGCCGACAACTTCACCCCGCAGCGTTCCGGCCGGCAGTCGTGAATGTCCTCGAGATCGTCATCGTCGAGCGTCAGCGCCGCCAGGTCGTCGATCCGCGGGGTGGGAGAGAACCGGCCCATCTGCAGCAGGTAGCCGCTCTTGCGGAGCGCGGCCACATCCCGGAACCACGCCGCCGCGCGTCGATCCGTTACCTGCGGATCGAGCGCGATCGCCGAGAACACCACCAGCTCACGGCTCTTCGCGTCAGGCAGGGAGACGATCGGAATGCCGCGGAGCAGAAGCTCGCGCTGATCCGCAGTGACCGTCACCGACGGGTGGAAGAACTCGAACGAGTCCCCATCAGGCGGCGCCGGAGCTGGCGCGATCAGCGCAACCACCAGCGCAAGGATCCATCGCATGTCGTGCTTCGCCGCAATCTCAGCCAAGAGTCGTGCCTTTCCGTCACACGCCGTCCACCAGTTCTGAACGGATCGCCGATCGGAAGCGCACGCGCACGATGTCCCCGCTCTCAGGGACGATCTCCAGCTGCCGGTCCGCGCCGTCCGGTGTCTGCTCGAGTCGCAGCGCGGCGACGCGGCTCACCCGGTGATCGGTGTGCTCGCGGCCTCGAACCGCGCATACGACGATGTCGTCCTCGTCCGCCTCTATGGAGGCCAAGGGCACGTCGTGCATGAAGGCGGATGCGGTGCTGCCGGCATGAACGCTGATGAGCCAGCCGCGGTGGACACGGTTGAAGCTGTCCAGGAACTCGCGCCAGCGGGAGCGGGGGATCTGTGCGACGGCCATGGCTTCCTCCTGCACGATCGTCAGCCGGGCACGCGTTCGCGGCCGTCCGCGCGCGCGAGCAGATCCCGCACTTCCTGGTCCGTCGTCTGCGGAAAACTGGCGTACCACAGTCCGACGGCCATGAACGGCTCCGGCCTGCTGATGCACACCACCGCATCCGCCTCGCGCTCGAGCGCAGCGATCGAGTCGGCAGCACCCACCGGCACGGCGACGATGACGCGGGCCGGCCGGTGTTTACGCACGGCCTGCACTGCTGCGCGCATCGTCATTCCTGTGGCAAGCCCGTCGTCCACCAGGATCACGGTGCGTCCGCTGAGCAGTGGGAGAGGCTGGCCATCGGTATAGGCGCGCTCGCGGCGCGCCAGCTCGCGCGTCTCTTCTCCGATGACGGCCGCGACCGCCTGTGGAGACACAGGCAGCTGCCTGACGAGCGCTTCGTCGAGAACGAGCGCACCACCTGAGGCCAGCGCTCCCATCGCAAGCTCACGATGTCCTGGGACCCCCAGCTTTCTCACGATGAAGAGCGACAATGGCGCTTCGAGCGACTGAGCCACCTCGTACGCGACTGGCACGCCGCCTCGCGGCAATCCGAGTACTATCGGGGCCTCACTCTTGAGCGGCAAGAGGGCCTGCGCGAGCTGCTGCCCTGCGTCTCGACGGTCCTTGAATGGCTGGTGATGCATGTCGGCCTCGCTCGAAGCTGCGCCTGCGGCATTGCCTGGATGGGCTCCGCGAGGATTTTCTGCAAATGGCGCACCTGCTCGAAAGAGATGACTGGCTGGCGAATTGACCGGCGCGTTTTTCCCTGTGTGCCGGAAATTGCGCCGGAGAGCGGAAAAACACCCAGGGTCCACCTTGCACCCCGAGTGAACGGGATCGACCAGCGAACGCGCTCGCACGTCATGCGCGGGGGGGGCGGCCGACCCGATGGCGCGGGTGGTGCATCGCCGATGGGCGCCCAGCCGGAGGTTACGATGATTGAAATCCGACAGATTCTCTGCCCGGTCGACTTCTCGGATCACTCGCGCCGTGCACTGGACCATGCTTTCGCGATAGCGAAGTGGTACGACTCGTCCGTAACGCCCCTCCACGTCCTCTCCTTTGTGCCGGTGGCTGCTTACGCTCCAGGATCCCCGATGTTTCCGCCGATACCGCTGACCGACGTCGATCGGGAGCAGGTGCTGGTCGACCTGAAGCGCTTCGCGGAGACACCGTCCGCCGGGGCCGTGCGCATGGAGGCGCGACTGCGCGAGGGGCACACCGTGGACGAGATCCTCGCCGAGGCGGAGGCGCTGCCAGCGGACCTCCTCGTCATCGGCACGCACGGGCGGTCGGGCTTCGAGCGGCTGGTGCTCGGATCGGTTGCCGAGCGGCTGGTGCGAAAGGCCTCGGGCCCGGTGCTGTCGGTTCCGCCGCAGGTCGGGACGGCGTCCTCCGTGTTCAAGCGGATACTCTGCCCGCTGGATTTCTCCGACGCGTCGATGCAGGCGCTGAAGTACGCGATGTCGCTGGCACAGGAGGCCGACGCCCGCCTCACCGTCCTGCACGTGATGCAGTACAAGATATCCGAACTCCCGGAGATGCACGACCCTCGCCCCTCCGGGCGCCCGCTCAGCCTCGACGAGTTTCGCGCCAGGTGTGAGCAGGAGACGCGACGGCGCCTGGAGGAGG
>Ga0268386_10001408_pt1 | contig 16489 bp, 15 predicted proteins | sample RVTome_15_FD_200260 | JGI IMG/M metagenome (GOLD analysis project Ga0268386, IMG submission 200260) | Soil microbial communities from uranium-contaminated site in the Upper Colorado River Basin, Wyoming, United States - RVT150D86... ...
TGACCAGTGCCGCCCGAGACGAAAGAAAGCTCTGCCTTGTTAAGTTCTCGCATGACATCAACCTCCATATTGATATTTGCCTGCCAAGTTCGCGCGTCCTGCGCAAACTGACCGTAGTCGGTAACCGCCGACAACGCGATATTCCAAACTGCGCGAAATGGCGAGAAATCCAGTTGGGAAACACGTGATATTCCCTGTGACTGACTGCACGCTTGTCTCAGGCCGTGGCCACGACACTGCCCTCCCGCCGCATCCGTCTCCTTCAACGTCAGCTTCAACTGAGAGAACGCAGCGATCGGTCACTTCAGTCCAGCGCATCCTGCAGCCGGAACAGCGCCAGGCGCGCCTGCAGGTAGCGAAGGCGAAGCGCCGCCAGCGGAAACCTCGGCGAGATGCCGCGCATCATGAGCGGCAGTTCGTCGGGAATGCGCTCACCGCGTGGACCGGTCGCGGCCAGCCAGTCGGCCAGCAGCTTGCCGCTCCAGGTTGAAGTATTGATTCCGTTGCCGTGGTAGCCGTAGGCGAACAGCACCGTAGGGTCTTCGCTCAACCTCCCCAGTGCAGGCGTCAGGCGCAGCGTGATGCAGATCAGGCCGTGCCAGCGATACGCGATCGCTATGTCCTGCCAGCGCGGCCAGAGTTGTCCAAGCCGCCGCGAAATCGCTGCAAACGTCTGCTTCGCGCCGGCATCGCTGCCGGTCGCATGTCCGCGGCCACCAAAAAGCAGCCGGTTGTCCGGCAACACCCGGTAATAATTGAGGATTCTTTTGGAGGTGATCGCATGGTCCTTCGTTTGCCAGCGATGCCTGGCGAGTTCGTCCGCGGTCAACGGTCGTGTCACGACCATCGCGCTGATCATTGGCAACGGGCGCCCGGAAAACGCGCGGTGCAGGTGTTCGGGCATGAAGCCATTGGTCGCGAAGATAACGTTCCGGGCACGAAGGGTACCGCCGCGCGTCACCAGCACGTGTTCTCCGCCCTGTTTCGTCCACTCGACGACCTCGCTCTGCCCGTGCAGTTTCGCGCCATTCCGCTCGGCTGCCGCCGCGAGCCCGCGAAGGTAGCGCAGAGGATGCAACGAAAATGCAGGACGGTTGACGATGGCGCCGTGCATTTCGCTCGACTCGAAGTAGTTCGATCTGAATTCTTCGGCCGACAAGACCTGGTTATCGAGACCCAGCAGCTCTCTCTGGGCCGTGGCATGTTCGATGAGCCCGGCGAACGTTTTCGGCGACGGGGCCACCTCCAGTTCTGCTTGGCCCTGCACCTGCGCGTCGATCCCTTCCTCCACAAGCAGCTGCCGCACCAGTTCCACCCCGTCGACCTGCGCCCGGTAAAAATGGCGCGACTCCTCCAGCCCGTACTTCTCCAACATCTGCTTCAGCGACAGCGAGGTTCCGCCAATGCCGCAAAAACCGGCGTTCCTGCCCGAAGCACCCCAACCCATGTGTCCGGCTTCCAGCACACGGGTTTCGATCTGGTGGTACTTGCCCAGGTGATAGGCGGCGCTCAGCCCGGTATATCCGCCACCGATAACGGCGACGTCGCAGCGTTCCTCCGTCGACAGCGGTGCCGCTGTAACGGCAGTGCTACCGGCACTGAATTCCCAATACGAATTCTGCGGTTCGCCGAAGCGATACATGTCTTCGTGGTACAGGTAACCGCGCATTATCGATATCTCCGTCAGCCGCGTGCCGGGGACAGACGGCGAAGGCTCGAATCGTCGCGTACCAGGTACAGCCCGCCGAGAATCAGCAGGAGTAACGGCATTGGCACCAGCACGAGCGTATACCAGCCATAAAAGTGCATCACCGTGCCCGCAAGCAGGGACGCCGTCGCCGAAGTGCCGAAAACGCTGAACTCGTTTACGGCCTGGGCCTTGAAGCGCTCCGTCATCGCGTAAGTGAGGGTCAGCATCGACGTGCCGCCGACATACAGGAAGTTCCAGCCGACGCCGAGCACCAGCAGGGCGGCCGTGTAGTGCATCACCGAATGCCCATGTAGCCCGATCGCGCAGGCCGACATCAAAGCCAGCGCGCCGATCGTCATCAGGCGCGCGACCCCCAGTCGTTCAATCAGGAACCCGGTAAACAGGGACGGCAGGTACATGCCGATCACGTGGCTGCGAATCACATGCGCGGTCTGTTCGAGCGACAGGCCGTCGTTGATGTGCATGCTGAGCGGCGTCGCCGTCATGATCAATGTCATGACGCCATACGCGGTGGTCCCGCCGAGCACGGCCACGACGAAGACCGGCTGGCGAACGATCTCGCGGAGCGGCCTGCCTGGGGCCTCATGTGGATCCTCGTACTCCCCGCGGAGCGGTTGGAGCAGCAGGAACAGCGCCGACTGTATGACGTAAAGAATCGCCAGCGCCAGGAGAGCGCCCACGAATTGCACGTCGGCTACGTAATAATCGCCCGCTCTCAAGAGCTCCGGGCCGACTATCGCTCCCCCGATCGCGCCGAGCAGAACCAGCGAGATCGCGCGCGCGGAAAATTTCGGTTCGACGCTCTCCGCCGCCGCGTATCGATACTGCTGCGTGAACGCCATATTCACACCGAAAAAACCCGCAGCGACGACGAACCAGGCGAAGCTCGAAATCGAGATCGCATAGGTTGCGAACAGGACGGCTGCTACGGCCGACAAGGACGCAAGACTGAAACTCCTGCGGCGGCCAATTGCCCGCATGAGCATCGACGCCGGAATCGTGGTTGCCGCAAGGCTTATCACCATGACCGAAACAGGCAGCGTGGCGAGCGCGGGATTTTCTGAAAGTCTGCTCCCGATGATGCCGCCCAGGGTCACGATGATGATCGAGCCAGTCGCCGATATGAGCTGGCAGGTCGTGAGGAGTAAGATGTTTCGCGAGTGCATCGGGCTTTGAGCAAGGAAATCAGCCCCGCATTCTCACACAGTCGCCGCAGGTTCACCCAATGCTGCAAGTCTCCGCCGATATCACGATTCCGGAGCATGAAATCGAGATCATTGCGGTCCGCGCTCAGGGCGCCGGCGGGCAAAACGTGAACAAAGTGTCGACGGCGGTCCACCTCCGGTTCAATGCGCGTACGTCAGAGGCGCTACCCGAAGAGGTGAAGCGTCGTTTGCTCGCAACGTCCGACCGCCGCATCACGGAGGTCGGCGTGGTGGTCATCAAGGCGCAGCGCTTCCGCAGCCAGGCAAAGAACCGGGAGGACGCGCTTGCGCGGCTGGCGGAGCTGATCCGTTCTGCCCTCCGGGCACCGAGGAAACGAATTCCGACGAAACCGACGGAGGCCGCGCGCAGGCGCCGCCTCGAAGAGAAGGTCCGCCGGGCGCGTCTCAAGCGATCCCGCGGGAAAATCGTCGAGTGAACGGCTGGACATCATGGGATCTTTGTATCAAACTACCATGGTACCACAGTAACATTCACAGGTAGTGGCATCATGGAACCCAGGACCGTCGATCGGGCGCAGACAGGCGTGCGCCTGGAAAAATCCTTGCTGAAGGTATTGAAGGGGCTGGCGGAGTACTGCGACATGTCGCTTGGCGACCTGCTGGAAGGCATCGTGCTGCACAGCTTCGAAGGCAAAGCGCCGTTCTCCGAAGCAACCCTTGCGACCGTCCGGGACCTGAAGAAAGTCTACAACTGCACGCTGACCGCCGCGGACAGCCACCGGCTCAGGGAGGATTCCGTATGAGCGCCGTGTTCGAACTCGCTCAAGCCGCAGGCGCCATCGACAGTGCGGCAGACGTGCGCGCGTTCGAAGCCGGGGAAGTCGACTCACAGGAGTTCGATCACGCAGCGCACGTGCGCGTGGCGTGGTCCTACCTGCAGCAATTCCCGACCGCCCTTGCGATTGCGAAGTTCACGTCGGCGTTGCGATCCCTGACCGTGCGCTTAGGCGTTCCGCAGAAATATCACGAAACCGTCAGCTGGTTCTTCATGATCGTGATCGCCGATCGGCTGGCGGGCACAGCGGATGGCGACTGGGAAACCTTCAGAAGGGAAAACTGCGATTTGTTCGAAAACGGGTCCGCGCTGCTGAAGCGGCATTACTCGAAGGCGCGGCTCGAGTCGACGGAAGCGCGGCAGCGATTCCTGCTACCCGACCTTGCGCCATAAACGACCTTCGCGAGGCTTTAGCCCTGGTGTCCTAGAACAGTCCTTCGATCTGGCGATTGGCATTGACCCGCATGCCGTCGGCGGCGGGTTTTCGCGGCAAGCCCGGCATGGTCATGATCGCTCCGCAAACGACGACGATGAATTCCGCACCCGCTGCAAGCCGGATCTCCCGGATCGGTACCACGTGACCCTTCGGCGCGCCCAACAGGTTCGGATCCGTGGAGAAGCTGTATTGCGTCTTCGCCATGCAGATCGGGTAACGGCCATGGCCGTCTGACTGCAAGCGCGCGAACTGATCCCGGATCTTCTTGTCCGCGATGATGTCTTCGGCGCCGTAAATGGTGCGGGCAATGTGGCGCGCCTTGTCCCACAACGACATGTCATCGTCGTACAACGGATGAAACTGCGGCGGATGTGCGCTCGCAAGCTCGACCACGTGCCTCGCCAGACCGGTTGCCCCTTTTCCTCCCTCGGCCCAGTGCCGGCAAACGTGCACCTCGACTCCATATTCCTCACAGTAGCCGCTGATGACGGCGAGTTCGGCATCTGTGTCGGTCGTGAAGTGGTTGATCGCGACGGCGACGGGAACACCGAAATGACCCAGGTTCCGCAGATGTTGGCCCAGGTTTTCGCAACCCTTGCGGACGGCTTTGACGTTTTCTGGAGTCAGGTTGTCCTTGGCGACACCGCCATGCATCTTCAAGGCCCTCGCCGTTGCGACCAGCACGACCGCCGAAGGCTTCAGGTGCGCTTTGCGGCACTTGATGTCGAAGAACTTTTCGGCTCCGAGGTCGGCCCCGAAGCCCGCTTCCGTCACAACGTAATCCGCCAGCTTCAGGGCAGTCCTGGTCGCCACCACCGAGTTGCAGCCGTGCGCGATGTTTGCAAAAGGACCGCCGTGCATGAACGCCGGATTGTTTTCCATGGTCTGCACCAGATTCGGGCAGAATGCGTCGCGTAGCAACGCGGTCATCGCTCCCTGCACATTCAGTTGGGCGACGGTGACAGCCTGCTGGTCATACGTATAGCCGATCACGATATTCGCGAGACGCCGCTCGAGGTCCTTGAGGTCCGTCGCGAGGCAGAAGATCGCCATGATCTCCGAAGCCACGGTTATGTCGAAATTGCTCTGCCGCGGCACCCCGTGCGGCGTACCGCCCAGGCCGATTACGACGTTACGCAACGCGCGGTCATTCATGTCGACCACGCGACCCCACGTGATACGGCGCGGGTCGATTCGCAGGGGATTCTCCCAGTGAATATGGTTGTCGACGAGCGCTGCCAGCAGGTTGTGCGCCGCGCCGATGGCGTGGAAATCGCCTGTGAAATGCAGGTTGATGTCCGTCATCGGTACAACCTGAGCATAGCCGCCGCCGGCAGCGCCGCCTTTCATTCCAAAACACGGACCGAGACTCGGTTCGCGCAGGCAGATCGCCGCGTTCTTGCCGATGACGTTCAGCGCATCGCCCAACCCGACCGTCGTCGTCGTCTTGCCTTCGCCCGCCGGCGTCGGCGACACGGCCGTCACCAGTACCAGCTTCCCCTCCGCTCTGTTCTCGGCATTGTCGAGCGCCGGATAGTCGATCTTCGCCTTGTCGCGGCCGTAGGGGATGAGCAGGTCGGAGGACAGCCCCAGCTTCTTTCCAATCTCCTGGATCGGGACCAGTTTTGCCGCCTGCGCGATCTCGATATCCGACTTGAATGTCATTGTTATGGCTCCGTCGCGGGATCCGGTTTGTTATAGGAAACGAGAATGCGCCTGCGCGGGGCCAGCGACCTCGAAGTTGCGGGGATTCTAGCGAAGTCAGGCGGGACGACGCACGAAATCGGCGGCCAGGGATTCACAGGGTGGAACCTGTGGGCCGCCGCAATGGCGGGTATCAGTTTGCGACGATCCGGTGAATCCGTCCCCCGCTTATATCGAGCACGTAGATTTCGCCGTCGTTACTTTCGGCGAACGACGCTATGCCCAGGTTGGTATCGATCAGTTCGTCCGGCAGTACGCCCTGCTGGCTGTCTGCCGAGATCGTCCAGATTCGGCCGGAAATGAAATCGCCGAACAGGTAAAAGCCGCGGAGAGCCGGGATATCTCCGCCCCGATAGACGTAGCCTCCCGTGATGGAACCACCCACGTCATGCCCGTATTCCGTAATCGGATCCACGCTGTCGGTCGAGCAGTTCGTGGCCGGCTCGAAGCAATGGGCTCCTTCACGCTCGTCCCAGCCATAATTCTCACTGATCTCCACCCGATCGACTTCTTCCCAGGCGTTCTGCCCGACATCAGCGACCCACAGCTCATCGGTCTGGCGATCGAAACTGAAGCGCCATGGATTACGAAATCCCCACGCAAATATTTCCGGGCAGTCGAGGGTGCCTGTGCCTTGCGGGCATTCCGTGTTGCCGGCGAAAGGGTTGTCTGCGGGTATGGCATAAGGCGTCGCGCTGTCGACGTCGATCCGTAGGATCGCGGCCAGTACGTTGGTCGTGTCCTGGCCGTTTTCCTGCGGGTCGCCGCTGCCGCCGCCGTCGCCCAACCCTATATAAAGAAAGTCGTCCGGACCGAAAACGACGTTGCCGCCATTATGGTTGCCGGCGAACTGCGGCACGGTCAGGAGAATCTCTTCCGACGCAACGTCGAGCGCACCGCTGGTGGTGTCGACGACGAAGCGCGAGACGACGGACTCGAGCCCCGCAACAGAACGCGTATATGAAAGATAGACTTCACCGTTGGAGGCGAAATCCGGGTGAAATGCCATCCCGAGCAAACCGCCCTCGGCAGGGCTCGAATCGACCCGGTCCGTGAGGTCGGCGAATACCAGCACGTCACTCAGGGACGCATCCGCTTCATTCGGAAACTCCCGGACGATCCCGGCTTTTTCAACGATAAACCAGCGCGTCGAATCTCCCGGCGGCTGCATCATTGCAAGCGGCTGGTCGAACGCCAGCTGCGTGAATACCGGATCCACCGCGATTGCCGGCGGCTCACCGGGCGGCTCCGGATCGTCCGGTGGATTGAAACTGTCCGACCCGCTGTCGCAGGCGGCCAGCGAAAACAGGGCCAATACCGCAGTCAAACAGGCGTTACCGTTCATTTTTGCCTTCCATCCGCCCAGCAATGCTTGTTATAGACAGCATAAGCTCGGGGTAAGTGCCTGTCACGATGTCTCCGCTCCCGCGAAAGAAGGGCCGGGATGGTAGAGTCACCCCATTCACTGCCGGAGTATCGACTGCATGCAACGCAACATAATCTGCCTGTTGTGCCTGACCGTTTCTGCCTTCGCCAATGCGCAGGATGCCAAGCAACACCTCGAGGATGCGTTCGATGCCATCGAACCCAAAGTCATTGCGTGGCGGCGTGACTTTCACGAGCACCCGGAATTGTCGAACCGGGAGTTCAGGACAGCTGAGAAAGTTGCCGCACATTTGAAAAGCCTGGGGCTGGATTCGGTCGAGTCCGGTGTCGCCCACACGGGCGTCGTCGGCACACTCGTTGGCGGGAAACCTGGCCCGACGATCGCGCTGCGCGCCGACATGGATGCTCTTCCGGTGCGCGAGCAGACTGGGTTGCCATTCGCCTCGAAAGCAAAGGGTGAGTTCAATGGCCAGGAAGTCGACGTTATGCACGCCTGTGGTCACGACACCCACATTGCGATCCTGATGGGAGCGGCGGAGGTCCTGGCAGAGCATCGCGACCAGCTCGCGGGTACCGTGCAGTTCTTCTTCCAGCCCGCGGAGGAAGGCGCCCCGCCAGGCGAAGAAGGCGGTGCCGCCTTGATGATCGACGAAGGAGTACTCGACGGCCCCGACGCGCCGGAGGCTATCTTCGGCTTGCATGCCTGGCCGGTTCCCGCAGGCACGATCAACTATCGCGCGGGGAGCTTCATGGCTGCATCCGACAGCCTCTACATCACCGTGCGCGGACGCCAGACGCACGGTTCGGCGCCCTGGATGGGTGTCGATCCGATATTCGTCTCGTCGCAGATCGTAACGGCGCTGCAGGGCATACCGAGCCGCCAGCTCGACATTACCAAGGGACCCGCCGTCATCACGATCGGCAGCATGCATGGCGGCGTCCGCGGCAACATCATCCCCGACCAAGTGGAGATGATGGGCACGATCCGCACGTTCGATGCCGGCGTGCGCGAGGAGCTGCATGCGAGACTGAAACGGACTGTCGGCATGATCGCCGAAGCAGCCGGTGCCGAAGCGACGATCACAATCGACCCTTACAGTCCGGTAACCGGCAACGATACTGAATTGCTCCAGCAAATGATGCCGACCCTTACCTGGGCCGCCGGCGAAGAAAACGTAACCGAGCATCCCCTGATCACCGGCGCGGAAGACTTCGCGCATTTCCAGCAACGCATCCCCGGCCTGTACCTGATGCTCGGCATCAACAAGGAAGGAGTCGGCGCGGGGCAGGCGCCTTCGAATCACTCACCGCTGTTTTTCGTAAACGAAGACGCGCTCATTGTGGGCGTGAGAACGATGGTCGGCCTGGCGCTGGATTATGCAGAAAAAAGCACGGACTGAGCCGTCGAAGGGCTTCAGGCGGGCTCCGGTTTCAGATGATGACCGGCTCGAATACCGCAAAATAGCGCTGTGATATCGTAGTCCAATAGTTTTTCTGCCGTGCCCGGGCATGCGCGGGAACTACGTCAGGAAGGCGATCATGCAGGATCAACGGTCCATAGCGGAACTTGTCGCGAGCCAGCAGCCGGGCCGGCCGCTGGAGCAACGCTTCTATACCGATTCCGCCATTTACCAGCTCGAACTCGAGAGGATCCTGACGCAGAACTGGTTCCTGGCGGGACACGTGTCCCAGGTTCCGGAACCCGGCGACTTTTTCGTTACGCGCATGGCGAACGAATCCGCTATCGTGGTGCGCGGTTCCGACGGCAACGTCAAGGCATTTGCGAACGTGTGCCGGCACAGGGGATCGCTAGTCTGCCTGCAGCAGAGCGGCTCGGCGAAGAAGTTCGAATGCCCCTATCACGGCTGGATGTATGACATCGACGGCAACCTCACGGCAGCCCGCTCGATGCCGCCCGACTTCGATCGCACAACTTACGGGCTCGTGCCGGTGTCGCTCGAGGATCTTGGCGGCCTGATCTTCGTCGCGTTCACCGACAATCCGCCATCGTTGCGCGGCGCAAGGCGGGATCTCGCCGAGCCGTTCGAGATATTCGGCTTCCAGGGCCTGAAGGTCGCCGCGAAGAAGACTTACCCGATTGCCGCGAACTGGAAGCTGGCTGTCGAGAATTACCAGGAGTGCTACCACTGCGCCAGCGCGCATCCCGACTACGCTCGCATGCACACACTGATGCTGGACCCGAAGAAGCGGGATCGCATCCAGGGCAAGATGCTCGAGCGTTTCGAATCCTGCGGCCTCCGGGAGATAGAACACGACTACGTCGATACGATGGCGCGTCCCGGTGAGCAGGGATACGGCTACAGCCGCACAGCCCTGTTCGAGGGATACAAGACGGGCAGCCGCGACGGCGAACCGGTGGCGCCGCTTCTCGGAAAGTTGAAGGGTTACGACGGCGGCGCGTCCGATTTCTCGTTCGGGCCGTTCTCGTTTCTTCTCGCTTACAGCGATTACGTTGTCGGCTACGTGTTCAAACCGGTGGATCACGCCCACTGCACCTGCGAGATCTTCTGGTTCGTCCGCGGAGATGCACAGGAAGGCAGAGATTACGACGTCGAAGAACTGACCTGGCTCTGGGACGTTACCACCCAGGCCGACGAACAGATTATCGTCAACAACTGGAGAGGCGTGAATTCACGCTACTACCGTCCCGGCCCGTTCTCCCGCATGGAGCGAATGGAGAACCGCTACGTGCAGTGGATAGTGCAGCAGTTGTCCGACGCCAGTCCGAGGGTCGTCCGCTCCGCCTGACCAACCGCCGCAACCGTGCTTGCGCGCGACACCGTCCCGCGTCACGCAATTTGACGCCAACGAGTGTCGCCGGCGGGGCGGGCCCCGCCCCTGTTTCGACCGTGGCCCTCGGTGGTCATGACTGGCAGAATACGGCGATCGCCGGATGGCCGGGGAGCTGCCGCGTTGACCGTCGACCGCTTCAGAATCTTCCATTACTTCAAGTACACCGTGTACGCGTTGCTGATGTTCAACGTGTACGTTTTCTTTGCGGAAGAATGGGCGGCCGTATCGCACCGCTTTGCCGATGGACTCGGTCCCGGCGACATCATCGAGGCTTTCGCCGCAAGCATCGACACCGCCGCATGGGTCGTGCTGCTGCTGATGTTCGAACTGGAGACGTTCGTGCTGACGGACGATCACATCAGCCAGCGCGTCACCATCACGCTGCACGTGCTCAGGGCGTTGTGTTATGTCGTGATCGTCTACGCGTTCGTCGGCTATCTCACCAAACTGCTGTTCCTGCTCGGCGCCGGACCGCTCGTCGGAACCACCGACCTGTGCAGCCTGGCCTCCGGCCAGTGGGCCTACACGATTGACCTCGACGAGTACGAAAACATCACGGCCGCGAACTGCATAAGCTTCTCGGACGCTGACTCCTTCTACCAGCTCACAGGCTTGCAAGCCGTCATCGACCGGGCAGGTCTCACCGACATCACCCGCCTCGCCTGGGTTGACGTCATCAACTCCGGCGTCTGGCTCCTCGTCGTACTCCTGCTCGAGGTCGACGTTCGTCTCCAGGAACGCGACATGTTCGAAGGCCTCGTTCTCCGAATCAGCAACATGGCCAAGTACGTCATCTACTCGATACTCCTCCTCGCGGCGATCTACTGGGGCATCAAGGGAGACTTCGTCGACTTCTGGGATGCGTTCCTCTGGCTGGTGGCGTTCGCGTTCATCGAATTGAACGTGTTCGAGTGGCGGCAGGAAAGCATGGAGAGCGATGCCGCGGCGACAGCGCCGGCTGAAACAGCGACGACAGGCTCGCATTATTCATGAGCGTTCGACGAAGTGGCGCGCGGAGCTTGGGCTGCCCTACACTGACCGTGTCGCAACCGCCGGCGGCACCATGCTCGCGCGCCGGGCGGGGCCAAAAACGGCGGCCTGCCCTACCAGCCACAGCGCGATCATGGCCACAGGGATGATGTACCACGCGATCGGCGTGAGCTCGAAGGTTTGCACCAGCCAGATGTTCATCGCTACGGCGAGTACGCCGCCGGCGACGATGCCGACGCTGCTGACCATGAAGTTCTCCAGCATAAAGTACCGGAGGATGGCGGGACGGCTCGCGCCGAGCGCGCGCCTCGTGCCGATTTGCCGCGTTCGGCGGGCGACGCTGAAGCTCGCCAAACCGACAATGCCCAGCGCGGTGATGGCGGTGAGGAGGCTCACGATGAAGACCAGCAGTTTGATCATTGCCGCGTCCTCGTGATAGGCGCGCGCCCGAGTCTCGTCCATGGTCATCATGTCGCGGATGATCCGGCCGTCATTGATCTCGGCCAGCTTCTGTTCGACCTGCGGCATCAGTTCGTCGCGATAGCCAGGCTCCGTTCGGATGACGTAGCGCGTGCCGCTGCCTTCGAGGAAGGCCGGAACCAGCATCGAGCGCTCTACCCCATCCCAGCTTTTCCATGCCGCCTGCAGTCTCTCAACGATCCCGACGATGCGGATATCGTCATTGCTGTTGATGTAGATTGTTTTGCCGACGATTTCCGGCACCGGCGTATCGGGAAAAAGCGTAGCAGCGGCTTCCCGGCTGATGATTCCCGAGGACGGCCATCGCGTACTGCTGAGGCCGTACCAGCCGATGTCCGTCGGCGCGAAATTCTCGCCGGCGATCAGGTTCAGCCCGTAGGTATCGAGGCCATGGTCGTCGGTGAAGTAGATCGCCACCCCGGTTCCGTCGACGTCTTCACCCGGATCGGTCGCGACGCTCGATGACCAGCCGCCATTGCGCAACGGCACCGTGTTGCTGGCGACGGCATCGACTACGCCGGGCATGGCTCGGATCGCTTCGAGATCCTCCGCGATTGCCGCTGCACGGTCGAAGTCGACGGCGAAACTGACGCTCTCGAGGTGGAAAATGTTGAGCTCGTCGACGCCGCTCGGGCGCGCCATCAACCGGTTTCGCTCCTGGATGATGGCTACGGCGTTGACCATGATCGCCATGGTCACGGCAATCTGCAGGGCAATGAGAACGTATGCGGTCTTGTTGCGCATGAGCGCGCGCCAGATGGGTCCGATTTCCATGGTCGTTTCCTACAATGTCTTCAACTGTGCCGCGGGATGGATCCTGCAGGCACGCCAGGTCGGGTAAAGCGCGGCGCCCAGCGCCGAGATGATCGCGAGCGCCACCGCTGCCAGGATCATTACCCAATCCATTCTTACGAGGTTCTCGACGAACTCGTACTGCCGGTAAAGCACTTCAATGCCGCGAAGTCCGAGCCACGTAAGGCCGATACCGAGGATTCCGCCGCAAAAGCCGATCACTCCCGCCTCGACGATGTACTGGGAAAAAATCGCATTGCGCGAGGCGCCAAGCGCGCGCCTCAGGCTGATGTCACCGGAGCGCCGCATGATCTTCGCCAGCAGCAGCCCGATTGTGTTCAGCAGACACACGATCAGGAACAGTATCGCCAGGCCGAGCAGCACCTGCACGTCGTCGGCCACTACTTCCTGGTCCGCCATCCATTCCATGACGTTGTTCAGGCGATTGTTGGCCGGGCGTGGAAAGCGCCCGATCGCCTTCTGCGATTCGACGTAGGCATCCAGGAACGCCATGTAGTCTTGCTCCTCGTCGGCCCCATGCAGTTCAACCCACATCTGCATCCACACGCATTCCGAGTTCAGGAACGCGCTCCAGCCGGCTTCGTCCCAGGGCTTCCAGCAGTTCGTGTTGCCGCTGCCTCCCACTTCCTTGGCAACGCTCACGCTGAAAGGGAAGAATAATTCCTCCACTTCATTGAATGCCTGTGTGGTGACGTCATAAAAGCGCGGCACGAGCGACCAGTCGTCCAGGACGCCGACGACGCGATACACGTCGTCGTTCATCATCACGGTCCTGCCGACGGAATTTTCGCCGCCAAAGATGCGTTCGTTGACGTCCGCACCGAGCACGACGACCTGCTCGAGGTTGTCGTCGGCGGCCTGGTCCCAGCCCCTGCCATAGAGGAACGGCGCGTCGAACATCGGGAAGAAATCAGCGGTCGTGCTGCGCGCGTTCACTTCGAACGGCCGCAGATCGCGATCCGCCGGTTGCACGACGCGCGAGGACTGGTAGCTCAGCACCTGTCGGCGCGCCTTGCGTGCCTTGACCAATGCAGTGCCATCGAGATAAGTCACCTGGTTGGGCGGCTCGGTCAGTCCGCCGTCATCCGCCGACTGGTTCGGGTCCCAGCTGTCCAGCTGCACGTGAAAAAGTACGTCTGAGCGATGCGGTATAGGGTTGCCGCTCATGACGTAGTTGATGTTGAGGATGGTCATGCATGCGCTGATGCCAATAGCGATCGCCGCGACCATGAGGGCGGAAAGCACCGGATTCTTCCGAATGCTCAGCGCCCCGAGCTTGATGTAATAGCGAATCATCGTGTCCGCTCCTCGTGCTCAGGCTGTCGCTGCGGCGATATGCATGGCCGGCCCGCTGTTGACGCGCCCGTCTCTCACTGAAATGTTGCGGCCCGCTCTTCTTGCAAGGGTCGCTTCGTGGGTCACCATGATGATGGTCGTGCCGGAGTTGTTGATCTCCGTCAGCAGTTCCATGACGCTTGAGGCCATCGCGGAATCCAGGTTTCCCGTCGGCTCGTCCGCGAGCAGGAAACGCGGCTCTCCCGCAAGCGCCCTGGCGATTGCAACCCTTTGCTGCTGTCCGCCTGAAAGCTGCGAAGGCAGGTGGTGCATGCGGGATGCCAGTCCAACCATTTCGATGACGCGCCCGATGCGTTGCTTGCGCTCGGCTGCCTTCATCCCGCGATAGCGCAGCGGTACATCGACGTTGTCGTAGATATCGAGTTCGGGAATCAAATTGAAACTCTGGAAGATGAAGCCGATTTTCTCGTTCCGCACGCGAGAGCGATCGCGATCGTTCAGCCTCGAGACATCATTGCCGTCAAGCTCGTATTTGCCGTTGGTGAACTCTTCGAGCAGACCGGCGATGTTGAGAAACGTAGTCTTGCCGGAACCGGATGGCCCGGTAACGGAGACGAACTCCCCCTCGTCCACCGTCAGCGAAAACTCCCGGAGCGCATGCGTCTCGACCGAGTCCGTCCTGTACACCTTCGATATGTTGTGCATGCAGAGCATTGGCTGATCTCCTCGTATTAATTGGTAATGAGAACGGTTTCGGCACCCTGGAACTGTTCGAGGCTGGAAATCACGACCGTGTCTCCTTCTTCGAGGCCGCTTTCAATCTGTACCGCGGAAAGGCTGCGCGCGCCGATGGTTATGAGGCGCCGATGAGCGAGCTTGTCCCCCTCGATCACGTAGGCAACGCGTCCCGCCCCGCTTTCCAGGAACTGCCCCCGCTGCAGGATCAGCACATCCGGCCGCTCTTCCAGTAGAACTCGTGTCGTGAGGCGCTGGTTCTGCCGCAGGTTTGCCGGCGCGTCATCCTCGAAGCGAATTCGGGTGCTCACCTGGTTGTCGACGATTTCCGGGGAAACGGCGACGAGTTGTCCCGGGTAGCGCTCCCCCCCAACCAGGATTTCGGCCACCATGCCGATCGCCAGGTCGTCCGCGTAGCTTTCGGGAATCGGCGCGTCGATCTCGAAGCGAGTCAGATCGACAACCGCCATCACCGGCGTGTCTTTCGCCACGGCCGCTTTCTGCGCGACCAGCAAGTCGCCGACGATGCCGTCTACCGGCGAGCGAATAGCAAGCGCGTCCACCTGGCGCCGCAACTCGTCGACCAGAAGTTGCTGCCGCTCTACTGCAAGCTCACTGGCGCGTAGCTCGAACGCGAGCCGCTCGTCGAACAAATCGGCATCGGCCACGGCGTGTTCGTAGGCGAGCTCGGCGTTGCGGAGGTCATCCTGGGCTTTTTCGAAGTCAATCGCGGAGATGACTGACAACAGGTTTGCTTCGTCGGCGCGCTTCTTCTCGCGCCGCGCCGCAACAAGAGTTACGTCCGCGAGGTCCGCGGCTTTGCGCTTTTCCAGCGCAAGTTGCCGCGATTCGATGCGCTGGCGCTCCAGCTCGACCGTCTGCTGTTGCAGTGACGATCGCGCCTGCTGGAGTTCATTGGCCAGTTCCGGGCTGTCGATGGTCGCCAGCACCTGGCCCTGTTTTACCGACGCGCCCGCCTCGACCTCCAGCGTGATCGAGCCGGCTGCCGGCGCATAAAGCGTCGGACTGACCGCCGCGACCACCCGTCCCTGTACGGAGACGTCGCGGGTCAGGTCGCCGCGGGTGACCGTCGCAACACGTAACCGGTCGATCGGCACCGTAACGGTAGCATTTGCCCAGCGGGTGACGACCGGCACGGCCAGCCACACGAGAGCCAGCATCAGCACGACGATTCCGCCACCGACAATGCGCAGGTTTCGTTTGCTTCCTGGTGCGATGCGGACGTCCTGTCCGGAGGTGTCGGCGATTTTCAGCGGATTGCCCTGCGTGCTTTTTTGGGGATTCAGGGCTTAGATGCACGAAAGGTTGGGAACGTTGGCATCCGCTGGGAAAAAAGTCGGCTGGCTGATCGCCTCGTGCTAATCGGCATTATTCATGAACGAATGGTACTTAACTATAAGGTTTGTCGCGGTGCTGCGCGTGGCGATTGTGGCGCGTTGTCGGCATCACCGGCGGGCCGCCAAAGGCCCACCCGCCGACGAGACCTAAGGTCGTGGTTGTTAGCGTTGAGTAAGTGCCATTCTCCCTAGTGCTGTACGGTGAACTTCGGGTCTACCTGTGCCCTGGTGGCGAGGGTGGGGGTGCTGTCCTTGACAGAGAGGCTGGCGAGGGAGTGGCCCGGGTTCAGCGTCATGAGAAAGGGATGCCAGCGGTCGGTGTCGTTGCGGCGGTAGTGGCCGGAGACTTGCCATCCGGACTCGGCGGGATAGATGTAGGACTTGCCGACCTTACGGTCGGGCGAGAGCGGGTCGACGATGCGCAGTTCCGCGGCGGGCTCGACGTAGGAGCGCAGGATCTCCCGGGCGGCGAGTACGGCAGCTTCTTCGCGCGCGCGCTGCATCGCCGGCTCAGGGTCCGTGACGCGGTGGAACGCGTAAAACGAAAGCGCGAGGCCGATGCCTACGGCAAGCGTCAGTTTTACGATCCTGTGCGTCAGCGAGGAAGCGACGCCTTCGTTTGTCGAGGCCATCGATCTCCTACGGGATCCCGATCAGCTTGTGTGTCTGCAGGCTCAGCTTCCACAGCGGATGACGCAGGCAATATTCGACTGCGGCGCGTGTATTTTCGTCCTTGCGGCTGTCGTCGAGCGGCTGCAGAAAATG
>Ga0268386_10001409_pt1 | contig 16487 bp, 14 predicted proteins | sample RVTome_15_FD_200260 | JGI IMG/M metagenome (GOLD analysis project Ga0268386, IMG submission 200260) | Soil microbial communities from uranium-contaminated site in the Upper Colorado River Basin, Wyoming, United States - RVT150D86... ...
AGCGAGAGCGCGTAGAGCCCGAGGATCCCGGCGCCGGCCGACGCCAGCGTGCGGTAAGCCGGCTGCCATGAGCGCAGCGCGCCCGCGAGGCCCGCGAGGGTGATCGGCTCGCTCCAGGAGAAGGGCGTGCGTTCGGCCGGGAGCTCGTGTCGGGCGCAGAGGCCGAAGACGACCGCGGCCGCCGCGACGAGCACGAGGGCCGGGACGCCGTCGCCGGGATGCTGCGCAGCCCACACGAAGTCGCGCGGCGGCGCCTCGAGGGCGAGCGTGTAGACGAGCGCGACGAGCAGGTAGACGGCCGCGGCGGCCTGGAAGCGCGCCTCGCGGACCGCGAGCGCCAGCGGGGAGAGGACGGCCGAGGCTGCGGCGAGCGCGAGCACGAGCCAGACGTCGGCGAGCAGGAGGAAGAGCGCGGCGCCGAGGGCGACGAGCGCGATCGCCCAGAGCAGCGTGGCGAGGTCGCGCAGGAGCGGCACGCGGAAGACGGCGGCGGCGAGGGCGGCGTAGGGGAGGGCGAGCAGGACGAGCGCTCCTCCGGTCACGTCGATCCCGTGCCACGTGCCGTCCGCGAGCTGCACCACAGCGACGGCGCCCAGCACGGCGCCGAGCACGACGGCGAGCGCCGCTTCGGGACGGAGGAAGCCCCAGCGGCGCGCTCCGAGGCGCTGATACTCGAAGCCCGCGAGCAGCACGCCGGCGCCGACGAGCAGGAAGGCGACCGCCGCCCGCGTCGAGGCGAGCTCGCCCTCGTCGAAGGCCGCCGTCTTGAGGACCGCCGCGCCGGTCCAGGCCAGGCCGCCGATCGCGAGCGCGAGCCGCTGCCGCCGCATGCCCGTCTCGACGAGCGCGAGGCCGATCGCGGCCCAGAGCGCGCTGACGGCCACGTGCCCGCGCTCGAAGCGTGCCTCGCGGCCGTCCACCGCGATCCAGAGCGACAGCTCGAGCAGGCCGAGCGACGCCGCGTAGGCGACGAGTGTCCCCGCGAGCCAGAGGTAGACGGCGCCGGCGCGGCGCACGAGCGCCACGAGATCGCCGAGGAACGCGGCGACCGGCCCCTCGGCGGCGGCGCGCTCGAAGGAGCCGCGCACGAACCATGCGAGCGCCGCCGCGGCGGCCGCGACGGCGAGGATGCTGGGAGCACCGGCCGCGGGATGGGCGCTCAGCTCGAACAGATCCGTCAGCGGAGCCTCGCGCCCGAGCGTGTAGGAGAGCGCGAGCGCCAGATAGGCGAGCGCGGAGAGCTGGAAGCGGCGCTCGCGCGTCGCCTCGCCGAGCCAGGCGAGCACAGCCGCCTCGCCCGCCCAGGCGAGTGCGAGCCAGCCGCCTCCGAGGAGCTCGGCGCCCGCGACGGCCCCGACGGCGAGGCCGACGGCCCAGAGGAGGCTCGAGAAGTCGCGCATGCGCCGGAAGAAGCCCGCTCCGAGGCCCAGGTGGGCGAGCGCGACCGCGAGGAGCGCGAGCCCTTCCCGGCTGACGTTCCAGCTCTGGCCGTCGAAGTGGTGCGCCGAGACCGCGCAGACGAGCACGGCAGCGCCGAGCACGACGGTCGCCGCGAGCGGCTCGAGCCGCGCGCCGCCGCCGCGCGTCTGGAGGACGACCGCAGTGGTGACGAGCAGGGCCCAGAAGACGGCCGTGAGGCCGACGACCGCCCAGTCGGTGGCCTCGCTCTGACCGGCGAGGATCGCAATCTGCGGGTAGGAGGCGGCCAGGCCCGCGAGGAGGAGATGCCGCCAGCGCTGCCGGAACGCGACCGTCGCCGTGGCCGCGTAGACGATCGCGACGAACCCCGTTCCGACGACGGTGAGCTCGCCCTTCTCGGCGAGCGCCATGAGCGGCACGAGGAGCGCGCCCACGAGCCCGAGGCCGGCGACGAGCTCCGCCGACCAGGCGATCGCCACGACCGTCGCCACCGCGGCGATGCCGCCCGCCGCGACGAGCGCCCAGACGTCGGGCACGAACTCGTAGAACGCGGCCGCGGCGAGCAGGGTGGCGTACCCGCCCGCGATCCCGGCGCCGACCGCTGCGAGCGCGGCATACGTCGTCCCGAAGCGCTGACGGAGCCAGAAGCCCGCCGTGAAGACGGCGACCGCCGCCGCCGCGCCGAACCCGAGGCGCAGCTCGGCGTCGATCCAGCCGCGGTTCACCGCCAGCACGAAGAAGAAGACGATCCCGAGCACGGTCACGATGCCGCCGGCGGACGCGAGCCCGAGTGCGCCCAGGAGCTTGGAGAGGTCGAGCTCGCGCCGCGGGCGGCGCGCGGGCCGTGGGCGCGGGTGCGGCGCGGACGGGACGAAAGCTTCGGGGAGCCGCGGACTGGGCGGAGCGGCGGGCGGTTGCGGCCGGGGCGGCGGCGCAGGGGTCGGCGCCGGTCGAGAGGCGGCGGCGACGGGCGATCCGGCGACCAGCAGCCTGAGCTCGGCCAGCTCGTGCTCGAGGCGCCCGATCCGGCCCTCGAGCCCCTGCATGCCGGTCGGGTCCTCGCGGCCGCGAGCAGCCTCGCCCTCCGGCGGCCGGAGCAGGAAGAAGCCGAGCGCGAGGAGGCCGAGGAGGACGGCGCCCGCTACCGGGGAGACGAGGCCGACGACGACGACGGCGACCAGCCCGCCCAGCATCACGCGCCCGCTCACCGCTGCTCCCCTTCGGCCGGCGGGCTCCCGGGCCGCAGCTCCACCACGAGCTCGCAGTCGAGCGCATGCGCGAGCTTCAGGAGCGTGTCGATGCGGGGCGGGCGGCCGCCGGACTCGAGCCGGGCGATCGCCGACTGCGTCGTCCCGCAGATCTTGGCCAGCTCGGCCTGGGAGAGGCCGAGCTCGCGGCGCCGGTCGGCGACCTGTCCGGCGATCTGCGCGAAGAGCCAGCCGTCGTGGGCGCCCGCGAGCCGCTCCCGCAGGCGCTCCATCGCGCGCTCGACCCGATGCTGACGTTCCTTGGCGTCCATCGCAGTTCTGCTATCTCATATAGCAGAACTGCGATCAATGTCAAGCCCTGAGCTCGTGCAGGGACGCGTCCTCCGGGGCGCCCTCGACCACGTAGAGGCGGACGGTGTTGGCTCCCGGCCGGTAGGCGGTCTCCGGCGCGAGCGCCGACACGAGGGTGTCGCCGTCGAACTCGAAGCTGCGGGTGGTCGCGACGATCGTCCCGTTGACGGCCACCGCGATGTCCGTTCCCGTGGGCACGTCGTGGAGCCGGCCGTAGATCCTGACCGGGGCGAACGAGGAGTCGGGGTCGTAGCGGGCGCTCCCGTAGGTCTCGAATCGAGGGCCGCCCGCCGCCGAGACGGCCAACCCGTCGACGTTCCGTCCGAGCAGCTCTGGGCGCGGGCCCGCGGCGTAGAGGCCGGGGACCCCGTCGCCCTCGCCGAAGATCTCCACCTGCCGCGCGAGCACGCGGTCGCGCTGCTCGATCAGGTCGTCCACGTCGCCGACGACGCGCTCGCCGGAGGAGGTGTCCACGACCACTTCGGAGCCGTCGCCGCCGGCGCCGGACACGGCCGAGCGCCCGTCCGTCTCCCAGGGAACGTCGAGGCCGAGGAGCTCCGCCATCGTGGGCAGCACGTCGAGCGTGGTCACGTGCTCGTCCACGACCCGGCCGCCCGTCTGGCCGGGTGCCTTGACGAGCAGCGGCACGAAGGCGATCTCCGCCATGTTCCCCGTGTGGATCCGCCGCCGCTCGCCGTGGGGGCGGAAGCTCGTGCCGTGGTCGGCGACCACCACGACCAGGGCGTCGTCGTACTGGCCCGTCTCCTCGAGTCGGTCGAGGATCCGCCCGAGGAGGAGATCCACGTAGGCGACCTGGAGCAGGTGGCGCTGCTGCGCCTGCACCGCGAGCTGCGGGTCGCCCACCCAGCGCTCGTTCACCATGCCGGGCTGCGTCCCCAGGTCGCTGCCGTAGACCTTGCCGTTCGGCAGGTACTCCCAGGGATGATGCGGGAGGAGCGTGTGCAGGAACGCGAGCGTCGGGCGGTCGCCGGGCTCGAGCGACGCCACGAACTCCCGGGCTTCCGCGTCGCGCCCGATGTAGTCGCCGGCGCGCGCGCCCGGCTCCGACGGCCCCCTCTGGAGGCGGACGACAGGCCCCTCCGGCGCCCCGAAGTCCCGCCAGGAGGACGAGATCGACGGCAGGCCGCCCGCCAGGCCCTCTGGGAGGACCAGGTGGCCGTAGACGATCGAGAGGTCGGAAAGGAGGGAGCCGACCCGCTCGGCGAGGGGCTCGCGACCCTCGTCGCAGAGGTCGTCCGGGCAGAGGTGGGTCTGCGACTCCATGACCCGGAGCCGGTAGCTGCCGCCCAGGAGCGTGAAGAGGTTGTCCGGGTGGTCGAGGTAGAGCGGAAGGTCGTCGGCGTCCGGCCGAATGCCCGTGAGGATGGCGGGAACCGCCGCCGTGGTCCACTCGTGCACCGTCGTCGCGTTGCGGTACCACGTCGCGTCGTCCGCGAGGCGCGCGAAGCTCGGATAGCGCTCGCCGTCGATCTCGCCCTCGGCGTCCATGAGGGAGACGGTCGGGAGCTCGTCCAGCACGACCAGGACGACCGGGGCGCTCGAGGGCACCTCGGCGATGCGCGGTTCCGGGGTTCCGTCGAGGACTAGGCGGGACGCCGGGGAGTCGAGCAGGAAGAGCCCGACGAAGACGAGCGGGGCCGCGCCGAGCACGGTGAGCAGCATCCGCGCCGGGTGCGCGTAGGCGTAGAGGAGGGCCGCTCCTGCGCCGGCCGCCGCGGCGAGGGCGAGCAAGACGGCGGCCGAGGAATCCGGCGACCGCAGCACCTGCAGGACGAGGAGCCCGACGACGATTCCCACGAAGAGCAGGTGGGCGGCCGTCGCGGCCCGCTCGTGCGCCAGCCCGGCGAGCGCCTCGACGCCGAGGAGCAGGAGCGGCGGGAGGACGACCAGGCAGACGGCGAAGAGCACGATGTCCCAGCGCGTCGAGCCGCGGACGGCGAAGAACTCCGCGTTTCGCGCCAGGAGGTCGAAGAGCGGCTGGGCGACCGCGAGGGCGGAGAGCCCGGCGAGGTGGAGACCGGCGGCGAGAAACGACCCCGGCGGGTCAGGCGGACGGGGTCGCACGGTAGAGGATGCGGGTGCCGGAGGGGAGCGGCTCGCGCCGCTCGATCGTCCAGCGCTCCGCGAGCGCCCGCTCGAACGCGTCGGTCTCGTAGTCGGGGTTGGCGCCCGGGCCCTTGCGGTCGAGGAGCGTGCGCACCATCGAATCCTCGCGCGTCGGGAACTCGATCACGAGCGCCGTGCCGAGGTCGGCCAGCCAGTCGAGGAAGTCGCGGACGGGCACGTTGCTCGAGAGCGCTACGTGGTGGACGAGCGCGAGCGCGAGGGTCAGGTCCGGGCGGCCGCGCTCCGCGAGGGAACGCCGCTCCTCGCCGCGCCAGCCGAGCCCGGGCGAGGGGTCGGCGAGGTTCCCGACGAGCGGCAGGATCGTCTCGGAGCCCTCGTCCGCGAGGGCGCGGTAGAGCGCCTCGACGACGCCTGCGTCGGCGTCCACCGCCACCGTGTAGTCGGCCTCGCGCGCGGCCACGCGCGTGTAGCGGCCGTCGTTGCAGCCGAGATCCCAGAGGAGGCGCCACCGCCGTCCGCCGGCCGCGTCGCGCACGAAAGCCTCCTTCGCAGCCGCGTCCGCGTCGTCGTAGGGGTTCTCCTCGCCGTAGCCCGACCAGGCGGTGCGGCCCGGATCCCAGCGGAGCCCCTGCACGAGCTTCCGCAGCTTGCGTGCGTTGGCCCGGATCAGCTCCGCGTGGAAGCCGGCCTGCCGGAGCTCGCGCTTCACGTCGCGCTCGGCGTAGCGCCCCTCGAGCCGCGCGTGGAGGATCACGTGGGCGAGGACGCCGCGCCGGAAGCGGTCGCGGAAGCCGATCAGGCGGCGCATCTCGGCAGGCTCGATCCCCTCGAGCGAGCCGCGGAGCCACGGCTGGAACGGCACGCCCTTGTACGCCTGGAGGAGGAGGGGGTAGAGGACGAGCATGCAGAACTGGCGGTAGCCCGCCCACGCCTCCCCCTCGCGCAGGCGCTCGAACGAGCCGACGTCCACGAAGACAGGGCGCGTCCCGCGCCACTGCACGTTGTACGGCGTCCCGTCCTTGAGGACGAGGTCCTCGTCGAGCGCGGCGAGCAAGAGGTCGAGCTCGAGGAGCGCCGCGTCGCGCAGCATCCCGAAGGGCCACTCGTAGGGATACGAGACGACGGGGACGCGCTCGTGGCGCAGGACGGCGGCCACGCGCCCGCCGGAGAGCTCCTCCGGCAGGCCGTTCGGAGCGGCGGCCTGCTCGGTGGCGACGAGCCGGCCGTCGGCGACCGCCGAGCGGAAGAGCTCGGTGGCGGCGAGGGCCTCCCAGTCCGCGAGCCCGCGCTCGGAGAGCGCGCGCAGGACCGCATCCCCGGCGTAGAAGACGCGGCTGTCCGGGTCGCGGAACGAGCCTCGTTCGACCCGGGGCGCGTCGTCCGCTACCGCTCGTCCTTCTTCCGGATGCGCAGGAAACCGAGGAACCGGCGCCAGTAGAGCTTTCCCATGACCGCGGCCGCGGCGGCGCCGCCGACGATGGCCTGGAGGATCAGAGATCCGGAGCCGGGATCCAGATATGCGAGCAGGCCGCCCATGTGTCGGAGTGGAGAATACCGCGCCGGTCGGGGGGAGGGGCGCAGGCGCCCCTCCCCCTTCCTGCCGGCGCTGAGAATCGGCTTCTAAGCTTGATCGGGCCTGAAGAGGCCGACGTAGGCGCCCTGCGGGTCGGCGAGCACTGCGAGGCGGCCGACCGTCCGGACGTCGACCGGGCCCATTGCCTTCGTGGCGCCCAGCTCCTCGGCCTTCGCGGCCGTCGCGTCCACGTCGGCCGCGTAGACGTAGCAGAGCCAGTGCGGCGGCGCCTCGGCCTCGTCCGGCAGCGCGAAACACCCCGCCCGGTCGACCCCGCCGGAGCCGAACAGCGTGTAGACCGCGCCCTCGCCCATATCCACGTCACGCGACTCCCAGCCGACGACCTCCGCGTAGAAGCGCTTCGCGCCCTCGACGTCCGACGTCAGGAGCTCGTCCCAGACGAAGACGCCCTCGGACGCCGAAGCCTCGCCGGCCGGCGCGAAGAGCGAGACGACAGCGCCCTGGGGGTCGGCGACCACGATCATCCGTCCGACCTCCGGGATCTCCATTGCCGGCGCGACGACGTTGCCGCCGGCGCCCTCGGCACGCTGCGCGGCAGCGTCTGAGTCCTCGACGACGACATGCCCGAGCCAGTGCGGCGGCGCCCCGCCCTGGGCGGGGCCGAAGCCGCCGTGAGTCTGCTCGTGCGCCTTTATCATCGGGTAGTCGAACTCGCCCGGCTTCCAGACCTCGATCTCCCACCCGAGCAGCTCGGCATAGAAGCTGCTCGCCGCATCGGGGTCACCCGACAAGTGGTCGTGCCACACGAAGCGTCCCACGCTCGTCTGGGCGTTCGCACTCATCTCCCACCTCCGTTCTCGCTTACGGCCGGCACGCTACCCGTCCTCGACCGCGGAGCCGTTCGCGGAGAGCCGCTTCCGCGGAGACGGTTCTAGGTCAACAGCTCGCCCGGGATTGAAGTACCGGTCCCGGAGAGCGTCCGCCGTCCGTAGGCGAGCGCCGGGACCGTGTCGGTCGGGTTGACGCCGGTGACCGGCCACTTCACATGGAGGCGGGCGCGCGTCGCGCCCGCCCGGCCTCATGTCTCGCGTGCTCCGAGGCCTCCTGCCACCTCGCCGGTGCGGCCCGGCCCGCCGGTTTCCGGCGAGAGCGGGGGCGTCTCGAGGCCCGCTCCCTCCCGGAGTCCGGCCATGAGCTCGAGGAGCGCCTCGGACGCCGTTCGGCCGGGAGTCCAGCCGAGCTCGTCGCGCGCGCGGCCGGCGTCCATGAGCGGGACGCCGAACGCGAGGTCGATCCAGCCGGGAGGGGTGGGTTGCAGGCGAAGGCGCCACGTGAGAGCGGCCGCCCCCCGCAGGGCCCGGCCGGGAACGCGGACCGGCCGCGCCTCGAGGAGCCGGCCGAGCGTCTCGCCGTCGAGAACGGGGTCGGCCGCGAGATTGAACGCGCCGCGGACGTCCCGGGTGAGGGCGAGCCGGAACGCGTCCCCGACGTCGAGCGAGTGGACGACCTGGAACCGGAGCCTGCGGTGGCTAGGGACGAAGGGGACGAGGCGGCGGTGGAGGAGCGGCGTGGGGAGGAAGGGGCCGGCGAAGAGCCTCCGGATCCCCGACGCGGCTCCTCGCTTGAAGATGAGCGCAGGGCGCAGGCGGACGACCCGTGCGGAGCCGTTCTCGCGCTCGAAGAGGTCGAGCAGCCGCTCGACCTCCGCTTTGTGGCGGCTGTAGAAGCTCGTCGGGATGCCGGCGCGCGGCCAGCTCTCGTCGACCTGTCGGTCCTTGGGCCCGACTGAGTACGTCCCGACCGAGGAGGCGTAGACGAGCGCCGGCACGCCGGACTCCGCGACTGCGCGGAAGACGCGCCCGCTTCCCCAGACGTTCGTGCGCCGGAGCGCCTCCGTGTCCCGCGACGGTTGGATGGCCCACGCGAGATGGACGACGGCGTCCGCGTCGCGGAAGAGCGCGCGGAGGTCGTCTTCCCGGATGTCGGTCTCGGCCCAGTCCGTCTTGGGGAACTCGGCGGCGGGACGGCGCCTCGAGATTCCGAGCACGGAGTCCACGGCCGGCTCGTCGGCGAGCGCCGCCAGCAGGCTCGTCCCGATGTTCCCGCTGGCCCCGACGATCACGACCCGCACGACGTCACGGCTGGAACAGGACCTTGATGCAGCCGTCCTCCTTCTTCTGGAAGAGCTCGTAGCCCGCGCGGGCCTCCGCGAGGGGCAGCTTGTGCGTCGCCAGGTCCTCGGCTCCGAGCGGATCGTCGTCGCCGAGCAGGGGCAGGATGTCGTCCACCCACCGCTTCACGTGGGCCTGTCCCATGCGAAGCGTCACGCCCTTGTCGAACAGATCCATCATCGGCAGCGGGTCCGCCTGGCCGCCGTAGACCCCGATCACGGATACGGTCCCAAATCATCCGAGCCGCAAGGGCCACGGCTCAGCGCGAGTGCCGGCGCTGCGGCAAGTTCGTCCCCGATGCCGAATGGCGCGCCGTGCTCGCGCTCTCCGGGCACCGGTCAAAGGCCCCTTGCGCGTCGACGCTGGACTACGAACCTGCGCGCGCTGTACCCACGAGCAACGAAAAGCCGAACGCTGGGCGGACCGGGTCATCGCCGAGGACGATGAGCGGCGGCGCCCTTCCCGTCCACCGCTCGGGCTCAGGGTGGGTTAGGGGTGTGTGCTCGGCCGATATCCAATGGGTTGCGGGGCCTGAGCCCCGGGGCGGACACCGGTGCCGCGCTGCGGGGTCGGCCCAGCAGCTCCAGGCTTGCTACATCCGGCGCCGCCGCCCCGCCGTCTCCTCCAAGAAAGGAGGGAGCCGGCGCCGCAGAGGGCAACTGGCAGGCAGATGGTTGCCCAATGCTTTCCACCCTGGGGGAAGGGAGGGGTATGCCGGCTCCCTCGTCCCAATGGTGCCTGCTACCTCGAAGGCCGAAACGGCATGAGATGACTGTCCTCCGGTTATGTCCATCGTGCGGGGCCACCGTCGACCCGGCGACCGAGGGGCGCCGTGGCCCGTGCCGACGCTGCGAACGGAACCGCTCCCGCGCCCGCCGCGCTGCGGGTGAACCCGGAGTGCTCATCCGTTCCACCGCTAAATGGCAGAGGACACGCGCCGCCGTGCTCCGACGGGACCGGCACTCCTGCACCAGTTGCGGCGCGAGCGGCCAACGGCTCGAGGTTCACCACGTCCAGCCACTCGTGGACGGCGCGCAGCCTTCGACCTTCGCAATCTCGTCACGCTCTGCCCGAGCTGCCACCACAAGCAGGAAGGGCGAAGACACCGCGCTGCTGTGACAGGACTGCCCATTGGGCCTCAGGGATGGCGGCCGTGACCGCGCAAGGTAGGAGGATTCTTGCCGTGGAGATGCCGAGTTCCCGGTGGACTGTCGTCTCAATCGTTGTTTGGGCCTTCGCTGTTGGTCTCACCGTTGGCTGCGGAACCAGCGACAACGGCTCGCCCGCGGAAGCAGGGCAAGCCCCTACCCCATCTGTCTCCTCCGTTGAAGAGGACACCTCGACGGAAGCAGCGGACGATGTGGCTCAGTTCGTCCCGGCAGCGATCGAGATGAGCGTCTTCTCGCGTCCCCGCGCTGAGGCAGACGTCCTTCCGAGCGAACTGTCGTACCAGCTTGGAAAGTCTGAGTGTTCCGACACCCGGGACGTCCTCGGCGGATGCCTTGGCGACTCGGTCGGTGATGAGAGCCGACTTCTGCTCTCGGGGCTCGGTGTGAGAGAGACGAACCTATACGCCTGGCCCACGACGAACGACGGCGTTTGCTTCGCCTGGGACGCGGGAGCGGGCGGTTGCGTACTCCACTTCACCAAGCGCTTTAGCCAACGCGGGGCTAGGCCAGTCTTCATGGGCATCGACCCGGACCACGAGGGCGTTGGCGCACCGGGCACTCTCGTCGGAGTCATTCCCGACGATGTCGTGGCGGTTGACGTCGTGGTGGGGGGAATACGGCACGCCGCCGTCCTCCAGAACAACGGCCTCTTCTACGAGCTTCCTGGCGGCTCGTGCACGAACCGGGCGTTCGAATCGCTCACCGCTACGTACCGCGACGGAACCTCTGACACCGTCCCAATCGAATGGGACCACGGGCCAAAGACGCTTCCCGAAACGTGCCGCGGCTGACCAGCCCGCCCGCCGAAGACCTGGCGGCGCTCAGCCCATCGCTGGTTCGGAAGGAGTGGCGCCACCCTTGCCGGACGTGTGAGCGCGACAGATCCCGTGAGCGCCCGAGCCGCGGGTGAACCCGGAGTGATGATTCGTTCCACCGCGAAGTGGCAGGGAACCCGTGCGGCCGTGCTCCGGCGGGGCGGTCGACGCGGTACCGCTTGCGGCTCGAGCGGCCTGCTCGAGGTACACCCATCGGCAGCCCATAGCCGACGGTGGCGAAGCCTTCGACCTGCGAAACCTCGTCACGCTCTGCCCGTCTTGCCACCACAAGCTGGAAGGGCGAACCCCCTTTTTTTGAGAGGGCCGAGCCCACACCCGCGCCCACGTTTTCGCGGAACTCAGGCGAAGAAGGTGGGCCCGTGACCGATCCCGCGGAAGAAGGAGCCCGCTTGTCGCGCAACGCGACGATCCTGGCGAACCAGTTGCGAAGGCTCGTCGCAGCGGCTCGCGACCGGCTCCTCGACCACGAGCGGCTCGTTCCAAGGGCTAAGGGTCACCCTTGATCTTTGGCTTCCGACCCAGCAGCGCGTCGAGGCAGCCTTCGAACACCGCCTGCCGGTATCCGGGTCGATAGTCGCCGGCGAGCTCTTCAGCGACCGCCACCGGATCGGCTGGCACCTTCAGTTGGCGGGCGAGGTCTTTTAGCGAGAAGGCGCCGCACGAGAAGTAGTTGATGCGGTAGTTCTCGGCGTGGACGCCAGTGAACCTGGGCTGCCGCTTTTTCTTGGGCGGCGCTGTCGTGCTTGCCCCCTGCTCGGTGGTGGTTTCCGCCTCAGTGGGTGTCGCGATCGTGGTTGTTGGCTCCTCGGTGGTCGTTTCCTCCTCGGTCGTGGCTTGCGCGGGGCCGTCGTCGGGCGCACCTTCTGGCGGGTCTTCGGAACCGCAGCCGATCAGCACCACGGCCAGGGTCAGCGTGGCGAGGAGCACTGCAAGACGCCGACCTGGCCCGATTGCGGACGGATCGTAGTTGTCGTAGCTGAAGCCTCGAGAAGACAACGGTGGTTAGGGAGTATCGACCTCTTCATCTCTTGCGCCAAGAGGTCGCTAGCACGTCGGCCAGCTACCGATGATCTGAAGGGCGAAGCCGACGATTAGGAGGCTTAGGCCGATCTTGGCGTTTCGGGCTTGCCGCTGACGCTCTCGTCGTGACGCACGGCCAGCAACGAGGGCACCCGTCTAGGAATGCGCGGGGCCGGACTGACCATTCCCTGTTGCCTGCCATCGTGGCGCGGCAGGCCCCCTACCTGCCCGATGTCCGACCCCGCATTTCCTTAGACGCCGGTCGGCACCTTTCCTTGCGGGGCAGGGGAAGCCCACAACGTTCTGGTGGGACTCTTCACGAGGCGCTTAACCGCTAGGGCGTTCCGGGCTCTTTGCGCTCGTCGCGCAGCGCCAGGATGGAGCGGAACATTTCATCGTACTCACGCTCCACGCACTCAGGACAGAGGTATCGTCCTTCGCTCCAGCGCCTGCGGAAGCGTGCGGGCTTGTAGTCCACCGCCTTCTCCCCAGAAAAAACGGCGGCATGTCGACCTCTTCAAGCCAGCCCTTCGCTCGGCCGTGCCCAACCTCGCCGCACTTGTCGCACACGAATCGCCAAGGCACGGTCACGGAGTCTTGCGGGTGGGAGGCCAGTCGGCAACTTCGATTTTCTAGCCCGCCCAGCGCATGAGCGCCTCGCTCGCCCGCTCGAGCCCGCGCCAGTGAACGAGCTCGGCCAGCGCGCTCGCGGCGGCTTTCGGTCGTCGACCTGTTAGGCCGGCAAGGCAGGCGAGCACGGCTTGTGCCTCCTCAAACCCGACGTCGGCTACGTCGGCGCAGTATCGGGCATGCCAGCGGAGCGCCGCCCGCCTGAACCTCCCGGGCTCATCGACTAGGAGGAGGACAAGCTCGAGGGCGTCCGGAAGGCTGACGAAGTTGAGCTCGGTCGCCGCGGCAGGGGCGATGGTCGCGTTGCCGCCGTCGACCGCGCGTCGGAAGCGGCCGTAGGCCGAGCCTTGCGAAGTCACGAACGGATGTTCGCACTCTTGCCCGCTGCGTGCTCCCCGCCCTTCAATCCGCGAGCCCTCGCGCCTGTGCCAATCGTGTGCCAATTGTGCGCCTCGGAGCCCCTTCGTAAGCCTCTGTGAGCCCGCGCGCATCTCGGCCTCAGAACGAGAAAACCCCACCTGAGCGGGGCTTTTCCGAAGAGGCGCATACGGGATTCGAACCCGTGCTACCGCCGTGAGAGGGCGGCGTCCTAGGCCACTAGACGAATGCGCCGTGCGCGGGACAGCGTAGCCGATCGGTCACGACGCCTGCCGTTAAACGACAGAGGCCGGGCCGCCGGCCTCTGTCTCTGCGCTCGCTGTCCGACGGACGATCGGAAAGCCTTGTCGCGCACGGCCGATTGTGCGGATTCTCGCTTGAGAATGCAAGTGGGCAGAAGGAGGCCCGGCGTCCTGCGGCCCGAACGCCGAGCCTCCTTATCGCGCCCGAGTCCTTTCGCCGTGCTCCCCTCGCGCGACGAGTCCCGTGGGGGCTCGGGGACGCACCGCTTATCTCACACGGAGCCGGTGGGCGGCAACGAGCCTGAGGTCGAGTCTCACCTAGTCCAAAGTTCGGGAATCGGGCTCTGGTTGGACCGAGTGGACGCCGGCCCTCGCACCTCAGACACTTCGCGCAGACCCGCGGGGAGCGCCACCTTTCTGCGGCCGACCAGAGGGCCGCCACAGTGCTCCGGCGCGGGTCACCTTTGGTCCCTGAAAGGCCGATAAGGAAAAACCCCGCCTGAGCGGGGCTTTCAAGAGGCTGCGGGGCTAGGATTCGAACCTAGACTACCCGGTCCAGAGCCGGGCGTCCTACCGTTAGACGACCCCGCAACGGCACGCCATTGTAGCCGCCGCGCGGCCCCGAAACGCTCTCAGAGCTCGAGGCGGTAGAGCGGGATGAGGCTCTTCTCCGCCTCCGTGTCGATCCGCGCGACGACCTCCACGTACGGCTCGAGGCCGGAGCCGCGGAGCTTCGCCTTCAGGAGCTCGTCGACCTGATAGATGCCCGACGAGTTGTTCATCGTGATCTCGATCAGGACGGGCGCCTTCTCGCCGTCCTTGATCTCGACGCCCTCGATCGCGGCCGCCGAGAGCGAGTGGATCGACACGCGGCCGTGCTGGAACGGGATCCGCGAACGGCCCTCGGCCATGTCGAGCGCGTCCGCCACGCGGAGGATGCCGGACTCGAGCGTCAGCGGCCGCCCGTTCTCGCGGTGGCTCGTGATCCCCTGGAGGACCTCCGAGCAGACGACGGTCAGGTCGGGCTCCTCGTACAGGCCCTCGAGGAGCTCGCGCATCTTCGGCTCGGCGAGGAAGAGGCTCCAGTCCTCGTGGCGGTCCCGGTGCACGGCCATCCCGATGCAGTGGAGAAACGCGCCCAGGGCGACGACGACCTCTGCGTCGTCGCGGCTCATCCCGTAGTCGCGCACGACGCCGGGCTCGACGCCGTTCTTGACGAGCTGCCGCAGGAGCTTGAGCCCGATGTTGGCCACGATCTGGATGTGGACCCAGGAGTGGTCGTTGATCACCAGTCGCTTGACGGCGTTGACGTTCGCGACGTGCCACCACGCCTTGAGCTGGGAGTCGGCGTTCACGCGCTCGACGAGGACGCGCAGCGTGCGGTTCGCGCGCGGCGGGACGTTGATCTTCATCCGCTCCACCGCCTGCGTCGGCGTGAGGAGCGCTTCCCGCTCCGCCTCCTTCGAGACCGGGTCCTCGACGCGCTCCTCCGTCTCGGGATCGAGCTCGGTCATGGGGCGGAGGGTACTTCCTACTGCTCCGGCCGGCCGGTCAGCTCGACCGTGATCGTCTGCCGGTCGGCGCCGCGGACGATCTCGAGCTCGAGCCGGTCGCCGGGGTTCCTGTTGCGGAGGATTCCGAAGAGATCCTCGACGCTCCGCAGCGGCTCCCCGTCTGCGGAGACGATCACGTCGCCGGGCTCGAGCCCGGCCCGCTCTGCGCCGGAGCCTTCGATGACCGTTAGGACTGCCACACCCTCGTCGGCGTCGAGGCCGGCCTGTTGCGCGAGCTGGGGCGAGAGGGGCGCGGGACGGATGCCGAGGAAGGCGTGGCTGACCTCACCCTCCTCGAGCAGCTGGGTGACGACGTCGACGACGGTCGGCGCGGGAATGGCGAAGCCGATCGCCACGGCCTGTGCCTGCGGCGGGATGTACGCGACGTTGATGCCCATGACTGCGGCGTCGGCCCCGACGAGCGCGCCGCCCGAGTTCCCGGGCGAGATGGCCGCATCCGTCTGGATGAGATCGACGAGCGCCGGCGTCTGCCCGCCCGACGGGATCGAGCGATGGAGGCCGGAGACGATGCCGGCCGTGACCGTGTTCTCGAAGCCGAGGGGATTGCCCATCGCCACGGCGAGCTCGCCCACTTCGGGCAGCTCGTCGGCGAAATCCGCGGCAGGGAGGCCCTCCCGGTCGACTCGCAGGACGGCCAGGTCCGTGATCGGGTCGGTCGCCTCGACGGCGGCGGGCAGGCGCTCTCCCGAGGCGAGTGCGACCACGACCTCCTGCGCGCCGGAGACGACGTGGTCGTTCGTGACGACGACCCCGTCCTCGCTCCAGATGACGCCGCTCCCCTCACCCTCGCCTTGGCCGCTCGCGACGAGCACGGCCACGATGCTCGGAGCCATCGCGTCGACGATCTCCGGGATGGCGCCGAACGCTCCCCCGCGGCCCTCGCCGGCCTGCGCCGGCGCCGGCGTCGTTCGGGTCGGTGTCGGCGTCGGATCGGCTGCTTCGCCGTCTCCGTCCCCCGTTGAGCAACCCGCGACCAGCAGCGCGAGGGCTACGCAGACGAGCGCCACGAGCGGCATCCCCGAAGCGTACTCGGCGGGGCTAGGTCCGAAACTCGACGGAAGCCGCGGGTGCTTCGGCCGGGCCCTCGAGGGCTCGCAGGCGGTAGTACGAGAGCGTCCAGACGATGATCGCGAAGGGGGCGGCGAGCGTGTTTCCCACGATCTGCTGGATGAGCGACGCGAGCCAGTCGTCGAGCGGCGCCAGGATCAGCCTGATGGCGAGCGAGACGCCGAACAGCAGGACGAATGTGAGGACGATGACGCCGAAGACGTTCCAGCCGTTGCCCCGCACGAGCTCCCTGCTCCGTCCGAACGCGTCTCCGATCCCACGGTTCTCGAGCACGATCGCCGGGATGACGAAGATCCACAGCGTCAGGACGACGAGCCCGGGCACGAGGAGCAGGAGAAACCCGATGCCGATCGCGATGCCGAGCAGGATGCCCGCGATCACGATGCGGTTCAGAGAAGGCAGGATGCGCTCGAACGTCTCGCCGACCGAGAGGTCGGCGCTGCCGTCGCGAACGTCGCGCACGGCTTCGATCAGCGTCCCCTGGAGCCAGAACGCGCCCGCGATGCCGACCAGGGCGGCGAGGAGGACGCCGAGCCAGCCGAGCAGCGCCACGAGCAGGATGCTGAGCACCGCGATGAGCGCGTAGATGAGGAGCGCGATCAGGGCGAAATGCCGCCAGTGCGCCTTGTACAGCTCCCAGGACTCTCCGAAGACGCCGTTCAGCGGATTCACGGGTGCGAGCATACGAGACCGGGCGGTCGGCGAGGGCGAAGGCGTCAGGCGGCGGCGGCCCAGTCGCCGTAGAGCGAGCGATAGCGGCCGTCGAGCGCCACGAGCTCGTCGTGCGTGCCCTGCTCCA
>Ga0268386_10001410_pt1 | contig 16481 bp, 17 predicted proteins | sample RVTome_15_FD_200260 | JGI IMG/M metagenome (GOLD analysis project Ga0268386, IMG submission 200260) | Soil microbial communities from uranium-contaminated site in the Upper Colorado River Basin, Wyoming, United States - RVT150D86... ...
GCGCTCGACGTTGCGGTAGAAGTGCGCGGCGTCGGAGGTCAGCACGATGCAAACGCTAGCCGGCGATCTCTCGTCTCACGATGCGGGCTCCGGCGCCCAGAGCGTGCAGCTTGCCACGGGCCACCGTGCGCGGCAGCGGGACCATGCCGCAGTTGGTGCACGGGTAGAGCCGCTCGGGCGGCACGTACTGCAGGGCGCGCCGGATGGTCGCCGCCACCGCCTCGGGCGTCTCCACCGCGTGGTCGGCCACGTCGATGCAGCCGACCAGCACGTCCTTGCCGGCCAACAGACCCAGCAGCGACAGCGGCACCCGCGCGTTGGCGCACTCCAGCGAGACCTGGTCGATCCGGCTCTTCGCCAGCAGCGGGAACGTCTGCTCGTACTGCCGCCACTCGCTCCCCAGCGTCTGCTTCCAGTCGATGTTGGCCTTGATACCGTAGCCGTAGCAGATGTGGACCGCAGTCGTGCAGCCCAGGCCGGCGACGGCCCGGTGCAGCGCGTCGATCCCCCACTCCGCCACGTCGTCCATGTACACGTTGAAGGCCGGCTCGTCGAGCTGCAGCACGTCGAGCCCGGCGGCCACCAGCTCGCGCGCCTCCTCGTTGATGATCCGGGCGAACTCCAGCGCCAGCGTGCGCCGGTCGCGGTAGTGCTCGTCGGCGAGCGTGTCGACGATGGTCATGGGCCCCGGGATCGTGAACTTCAGGCGCCGGTCGGTGTGGGCGCGCGCCCACCGGACCTCGTCGAGGTGGATCGCTCCACGCCGCACGAGCGGGCCGGTCACCGTCGGCACCTCGGCCTTGTAGCGGTCGCCGCGGATGCCGATCGTGACACGGCGGCCGAAGTCGATGCCCCCGATCCGCTCCAGGAAGCCGTGGACGAAGTGCTGCCGCGACTGCTCGCCGTCGGTGACGACGTCGATGCCGGCCGCCTCCTGGTCCTTGAGCGCGGCCAGCACGGCGTCGCGCTGGCCCTCGGCGAGCGTCTCGGGCGGCAGCAGCCACGGCGCCCACAACCGCTCGGGCTCGGCGAGCCAGGCGGGCTTGGGCAGGCTGCCGGCGATCGTGGTCAGCAGCATTCGCGGTCCCTCATGGTGTCTCTCCGTCGAGGAGGCGGTCAGCGACGGCCGGGGGCGCCGACGAGCGCGCCGGCGGCGTTGCCGATCAGGCCGCCCAGCCGGCGGACGTGGGTCAGGTACCGGGCGCGCCGTGATCCGTAGCGCGCCCGCATCCAGTCGGCCGGGGGCCACAGCCCCTGCCGGAGCGGCCCGCCGAGGTCGCTCGCGCGGTCGATCAGCAGCAGGGGCACGAGGTACTCGAGTTGCTCGAGCCGGCGGGCATCCTCGGCCCGCACGAGCGCCGCCAGCCAGAGCGCCCGCGGCCCCGTCGGGCGCAGCGCCGCCAGGATCCGAGACGGCACCGGCGCGCCGAACGTCGAGCGGGCGCCGAGCAGGACGAAGAACAGCGCGCGACGCACGCGCCAGCGCTCCGCCCGGGCCAGCAGCGCGTCCCAGTCGAGGTCGCCGCCCCGGCGCTCGAGCACCAGCGCCACGTCCCAGTACCGCCGCAGTCCGGCCAGCGAGTGGTGAACGGCCAGGTGAATCGCCAGGTGCAGCACGAGATCCTCGAGTCCCAGGCCGAGCGCCGGCTCGCCGGCCACCGAGAGCGCCGCCGCCCGCTCCCACACCGCCGTCTGCGCCTCGCAGTTCCAGGCGAAGCGCGGCTCGGTCAGCAACGACCAGTGCAGGTCCACGCGCACGCCGCTGGGCGCCGCGTAGACCGTGGCGCCGTCGAAGACGACGTCGAAATCCCAGGAGTGCTCGTCGGGGACCCGACGGTGCCCGAGGTCACGGACCAGCGCGTCCATGCGCAGCCGGTCGGCGGGCCGCACGAGCAGGTCGAGATCGCTGCAGGGCCGCAGCGAGGGCGCCGGATACACGGTCTCGGCGAGCGCAGGGCCCTTGAGCACAATGGCCGCCACGCCCTCGCTCCGGCAGCGCCGAAGCAAGCGGCCGAGCTCCGCCGTCATCACGAGGTGGCGGGCACGGCTGGCGGAGGCCTCGCGGGTCAGCCGGGCCCGCGCGCCGGCCGGCACCCGGGCCCACTGCCGCGCGGCCAGCCCGTGCGCCAGCGCGGGCAGCAGGTCCTCGGCGTCGGCGGCGGCGATGACGGCGTCCCAGTCCAGGTCAGCGCCGGGCAGCGGCGACGGCTCCCGCCGGCCGATCGCGCGCAGGCTGGCGACGAGCCAGGCGCGTGCCGGGACCGACAGCGGCGGGGGCGGCATCACCGCGGCGCAGGGCTCCGGCGCCCGAAGGAGGCGGGCACGACGCTCACGCCGGCCAGCTCGGCCCGGGCCAGCGCGTGCTCGCAGGCCGCCGACGAGGGCCCGCGGAGATCGCCGTCCTCCACCAGGGCCTGGCCCGGGCAGCGCATGCAGAAGGTCGAGGCCGCACAGCCGGCGCAGGTGTGCAGATCGCGGACGCGGATCGCCCGCACCTCGCGCATGCGCGGCGCCGCCGACCAGATCTCGGCGAACGGCTGCTCGCGGACGTTGCCGCAGGCGATCGGCAACGCCACGCACGGCATCACGTCGCCGTAGGCGCTCACGTAGCACGCGTTGTGGCCGGCCCCGCACGCCACGTCATCGAGGTCGGGGCGGGTTGCCGGAACCTCGACGGGCGGCGGCTCCGGGCTCAGCACCGGGTCGGTCAGGACGCGCCGGAGATCGGCCCGCCCGATCCGCAGCCGGACGGGGGAGGCGTCGCCGTCGTTGCGCGCCGTGATCATGGGGTCGATGCCGCACGCCGCGCCCAGGCGCTCGGCCAGCGCGCGCACCTCGCGGTAGCCGTCCACGTTGGACCGCATGAGCGGGCAGTTGAGCTTGACGCTGAGACCGGCCGCGCGCAGCCACCCGATCGCGGCCAGGCTGCGCTCGAGGGAGCCGGGGATCCGGGTGACGCCGTCGTGGACGGCGGGATCGGCGCTGTAGATGCTGATGTCGACCTGCCGCACGCCCAGCTCGCGCAGCCGCGCGGCCCGCGCGGCGGTGACGAGCAGCGCGTTGGTCTTGAGCCGCAGGTCGAAGCGCAGGCGCTTGGCCTCGGCGATCAGCTCGAAGAGGTCGGGGCGCAGGAAGATCTCGCCGCCGCTGAAGGTCAGGTAGAGCGTGCCGGCCCGGGCCAGGTCGGCCAGCAGCGCCTTGACCTCGGCCGTGGTCAGCTCGCCGCGGTCCTCGATGACGCGGTAGCAGTGCACGCACCGCTCGTTGCAGCGCATCGTGAGATCGACGTGGACCGACAGCGGGATGCCCAGGGCCATGCTCCGCTCGACGACCTGCTCGCTCAGCGCGCCCATCGGCGCCTCAGGACGCTTTCGGCTGGCCCATGCACTTGCCGGCCCCGCCGGTCTTCTTGCCGCACGCCAGCGCGGTGGTCTCGAAGATCCGCTCGCTGACGACGGCCGGCGTCTCGTACGGCCGCTTGCCCTGCTGGGTTCCGGGCTCCGATCTCTCCATGGATTCCTCCCTACGCCGCCGGGCGGGGCGCGTCCAGGACCATGAGCAGTCCCCGGCTGCTCAGCTGATCGACGAAGGCCGCGGCATCCCGGGCCGCCGTCGCGGGGTCGACCTCGAACGCCTCGCACACGCGGGTGACGATGGCCGCCAGCGCGGTCCGGCCGTCTGCGGCCTCCCAGATGAGCGTGCCGACCGGGTTCAGCGTGTGCAGCGTGCTGTCCTCGGGCGAGACGATGACGGCCTCGCCCTCGTATACCCGCCACGCCGCCCGCGGGTTCTGCTCGGGGTAGCCGTCACGCCGCATGCTCGATCGCCTCCCACACCGAGGCCTCCGGCCGGAAGCCGAGGGTGAAGCAGGGCACGCGCTCGACGAGACCGGCGGCGACGTCGAACACGCGGGCCACCAGCGCCGGCTCGGCCGCGAAGAACAGCACGTTCGGCAACAGCGCGGCCAGCGTCTGCCGCGGCATGAGGGGGATGGCGGCGTGCCGGTCGGCGTGCCGCAGGAAGTGGATGGCGACCAGCGGCACCGCGGCATTGGCGCCGGCGCGGGCCAGCTCGCCCCAGAACGGCGAGCCGTGGACGCGGGCGCCGCCCGCCTCCAGGCGCACGATCGAGATCTCGTCGCTCAGCAGCGTGGCGTCCGGCGACAGCCGCGCCAGCGTGGTCTTGCCGCTGCCCGACCGCCCCGGGAAGAGCCAGGCCCGTGGCCCCCGGCCCAGGCTGGCCGCGTGCACCAGCAGGCCGCCGGCCTCCAGCAGCGCGAGCGAGTAGGCGACACGCAGGAACGTGTCGATCGTGACGGGATCGACGACACCCAGGGCGAGGGTGCCGGCGCGGGCGGCGAGATCGAGCGTGGCCAGGAAGTCGTGCCGCTCGACCACGAGCCGGTTCGGCCCCCCGCCGCTGCGCACGACCACGTCCTCGAGCGGCACCAGCCCGCCCGGCCGGAGGCCGGTCTCGAAGCGCCAGTGGGCGGGTGCCAGCGACAGGAACCCCGCGTAGCGCTGCGACACGACGGCCGCCACCTCCGCGGGCGCCGTCACGAAGGCGGTGCGGACGCCGGCGATCTCGACGGTGACGTCACGCACGGCGGCGGAGCGCACGCACGGCCCGGCGCAGCGAGCGGGCCAGGGGCAGGAGGCGCGCGATCGCCGGGGCGGCCCGCGCGATGAGACGACCTCGCCGGCGCGCCGCCGGCGTGTCGAGGCGCCGGACGCGCCCGCGCCGCTCCACGGCCGTGACGAGGCCGAGGACGGCGCCGTCCGGCACGGTCTCGACGTAGGCGAGAGCGTCACCTCTGGTCACGACTCCTCGTTTCTCGCGCGCGATGACGCGGTGAAGGCACAGGCCCCCCGGCGCGGGCTCATAGCATATAACATCGCCGATCCGGACCTCGCCGGCCGGGGCCGGCCGGATCACCAGCAGATCGCCATCGCGCAGGAACGGCAGCATGCTGCCGCCGCGGGCGCGCAGGCGCAGCGTGGTGCCCCGGCGGAGTGACCGGACGGCGAGGTCGTCGAGGGACGGGGGCCGACTCACGGATCTTCGCTCCCGGGCATTGTAGGATACCCGGCGTGACCGCGACGACCCGCTGGCCCGAAGCGCGCGCGACGCGCGGCCTGGTCGCCACCCCGCACGCGCTCGCCTCCGAGGCGGGCCGAGCCGTGCTGCGCCGCGGCGGCAACGCCCTCGATGCCGCCATCGCCGCCGCGGCGACGATCGCCGTCGTCTACCCGCACATGAACGGGATCGGCGGCGACACCGTGTGGCTGATCCACGACGCCGCCCGCGGCCGCCTGCGCGCGCTCGATGCGATCGGCCGGGCGGCGGCGGCGGTCGATCTCGACGACTATCGCGCGCGCTTCGGCGCCGCCATTCCGCCGCGCGGCGGCGCGGCGGCACTCACGGTCCCCGGGGCGGTGAGCGGCTGGTGGGAGGCGCACGTCTACAGCCGGGACGTGATGGGCTCGCCGGTGCCGTGGAAGGCGCTGCTCGACGACGCGCTCGCGCACGCGCGTGACGGTTTCCCGGCCTCGCCCGGCCAGTGCCGCGTCACCGCCGCCGCCCTCGATCTCTTCGCCGCCGGCGCCGACGCCGACGTGCGCCGGACGCTGTGGCCGGTCTATCGGCCCGAGCGCCTGGCCGGCGAGCGGTTCGTGCAGGTCGACCTGGCCGCGACGCTCGCGCAGATCGCCGAGGGCGGGGCCGAGGAGTTCTATCGCGGCCGGCTCGGACGCCGGATCGCCGAGGGCGCGGCGAGCGCCGGCAGCCCGCTGGCGCTCGACGACCTCGCCGCCCATCGCGCCGACTGGGTCGAGCCGCTGCGCGTGGCCTACCGCGGCGGCGAGGCGGTCAGCTTCCCGCCGCCGACGCAGGGCTTCGCCGCGCTCGCCATCCTCGCGCTGCTGGAGGGCTTCGAGGTGGCCGCCCTCGACGACGCCGACCACGTGCATCTCACCGTGGAGGCCACCAAGCTGGCCTTCGAGGACCGCGAGCGCTATCTCACGGACCCCGCGGCCGCCGACGTCCCGGTGGCGCGCTGCCTGGACCCCGAGCGCCTGGCGGCGCGGCGGGCGCGCATCTCGCGCCGGCGGGCGATGCCGGCCGCGGTGCGGCCCGCCGGCGGCGATACGGTCGCCATCGTGGCCGCGGATGCCGCCGGCAACGCCGTGTCGGTCATCCAGAGCCTCTACCACGAGTTCGGCTGCGGCGTGGTGGCCGGCGACACCGGCGTGCTGCTGCAGAATCGCGGCGCGTTCTTCTCGCTGGACCCGCATCACCCCAACCGTCTGGCGCCGCGCAAGCGCACCGCCCACACGCTGATCCCCTCGATGTTCCTCGTCGGCGGCCGCCCGCGGCTCGTCTACGGCACGATGGGCGGCGACGGGCAGCCGCAGACCCAGGCGGCGCTCGTGACGCGCGTGATCGACCGGGGCCTCGGCCCCCAGGCCGCCGTGGAAGCACCGCGCTGGCTCTTCGGCCGCACCTGGGGCGAGTCCTCCCGCTCGCTGCGCCTGGAGGCGCGCTTCGCGCCGGCGGTGGCCGACGATCTGAGAGCTCGCGGTCACGACGTGCAGATCGTGGAGGGCTGGAGCGATCTCATGGGCCACGCCCAGCTGATCCGCCTCGACCCCGACGGCCTGTGCGGCGGCTCCGACCCGCGCGCCGACGGCGCCGCGCTCGGCTGGTAGCCGGGCGGCCGAGCCCGTGCGCCGCCTCCTCGTCGCCTCGCTCATCGCCCTGGCGCGAACGCTCGACCGCGGCATCACCGTCTGCACGTTCGCCGCCGGAGGCCTGCTCCGCTTCGAGACCCTGGGCCGCCACCGGGCCGAGAACTGGCGCCACTTCGGAGCCAGCCAGGCCGAGTCCGACGTCGCGGCCGGCCTGTTCGGCTGGGAGCAGCGGTTCTACGGACGCTTCCTGAAGACACGGGAGCGGGTGCTCGTCGTCGGGTGCGGGACCGGCCGGGACCTCCTGCCGTTGCTGGAGCAGGGCCATCGGGCCGAGGGGCTGGAGCCGGTCGCGGTCTGCGCCGAGCAGGCGCGCGAGCGGGTGGCGCGCACCGGCCGGTCGGCGCCGATCTACACGGCAGACATCGTCACCGCTGCGCTGACGGGCCGCTACGACGTCGTCATCTTCTCCTGGCTCTGCTACAGCTACATTCCCACCCGGACGCGGCGGATCGCCGTGCTGCGCAAGGTGCGGGATCACCTGGCGCCGGACGGTCGTGTCCTCATCTCCTACGTGCTGTCGGGGTCCGGGCCACGCCGGGTCACATGGCGGCTGGCCCACCTGGTCTCGCGGCTGACCCGGTCCGACTGGCGTCCGGAGTACGGCGACGTGTTCGTCCTGTGGCCCGACACCCGCTGCATCCACCTCGAGCACCATTTCCGGCCGGCCGAGATCGAAGGCGAGGCGCACGCGGCCGGCTTCGAGATCGCGTTTCACGAGCGGGGCAGCGACGGGAGCATCGCGCTCGTGCCGGCCGGCGCGCCTGGACCCGACGGGTGAGGCCGATCGCGGTCGGGATGCTCGCGCACGCGGCCCTCCAGCGGGCGGGGGGCCGGGCCCGCGTCCTGGCCCGCCTGACCTCGTCCACCTACCTGACGGCGCACGGCCAGATCCTCTGGCTCGGCCCGGCGGACGGCCTGCTGCATCCGCGCGCGATCCTCGGCGCCCCCGCGCCCGACCACGACGGAGCGGACGTGCGGGTGGATACCGGCGGGCTCCGGCCGTGGCGGCCGGCGCCGCCGGCGCTCGGGGCCCCCGCGAGCGCGCGCCTGGCCGCCGGATGGCCGCGGCTGGCGGCGGGCTGCGGCGTGTTCGGGCCGGCGGGCGGATTCGGGCCGCTGCTCACGGGGATGGCCCTCGCCTTTCCGCTGGCGGGGGCCCGGGCGGCCGCCGAGGCGCTGGCGATGGCCTGCGCGCGTGACGATGCGCGCGCGGCCGCCGACGCCGCCGTCGCGCTGCTGGGCGCCGGCGACGGCCTGACCCCGTCCGGGGACGACTACGTCGGGGCCGCGCTGTTCGCGCGCCATCTTCTGGCGGTTGCCGGACTGGCCGACGCGACGGCATGGCGGGGCGCCGCCGAGACGGTCCTGGCCGTCGCGCCTGCCCGCACGCATCCGATCGGCCTCACGCTCCTCGGTGATCTCGCGGCCGGGCTCGGCTGGGCGCCCCTGTACGAGCTCGTCGCCGCCCTGGCGATCGGCGACCCCGGCGCGGCCCTGGAGGCCGCCGGCCGCCTGACGCGGCTCGGCCATTCCTCCGGCTGGGATCTCCTGGCCGGGCTCGGCGCCGGCCTCGGCGTGCTGAGCAGCACTGCTCCTGCGTAGCTCCGGTCGCATGGAAGACAAGCGGACCGTCGGCAGCAGAAAGCGCTGGGTCTCGGGACTGGGCGGCGGCGCGCTGGCGCTGTGGGGGTTGCGGCGCATGTCGCTGGCGGGTCTGATCTGACGGTGGCGGCGGCCGGCGCGGCGCTGGCCTGGCGGGGCCTCGGCGGCTGGTCCAAGCTGTACGAGGCGCTCGGCATCGACCGGGCCGGCGCCGGCCGCACGGTCGGCAATCTCGGCGTGAAGATCGACCGCGACGTCGTCGTGGCGGAGCCCGCCGAGCGGCTCTATCGCTTCTGGGCCGACGCCGGCGCCCAGATCGAGCGCGACCTCCGCGAGTTCAAGCGCGCCCTGGAGAGCGGCCGCCTGGCGGCTTGACGGGGGTCTGTTTGACTTGGGGGCCCCGACATGGCCCCCAAACCCCGCGGACCTCGTCGCGCCCCGGCGCAGCCGGGTCGCTCCTCGATCACCCGTGAGGGTCAGTGGTGAGTGTCGGGGTGGTCAGGGTTCAGGTGGTGTACAGTAGCGGCGCACTCTGACCCCATCCGGAGGTCCTGTGGATCCCTATCGACTGCCGCGCGTCGTCATTCCGACTCGTTATGACATCCGGCTCGAGCCCGACCTCACCACGCTGACCTTCCGCGGCGAGGAGACCATCGCGGTCAGCATCGAGGAGCCGGTCGGCGAGGTCGTCCTCAACGCCGTCGAGCTGGCCATCGACGAGGCCGTGGTCGTCGACGGGCGCGGCCGCGAGCAGCGCGCGATCGTCAGACTGGACGAAGCGGCCGAGCGCTGCCACCTGACGTTCGCCGAGCCACTGGCCACCGGGTCCGGCCGGCTGCGCCTGAGCTTTCGGGGCACGCTGAACGACAAGCTGCGCGGCTTCTATCGCTCGGTCTACAAGGACCCCGGCGGGGTGACGCGCACGATGGCCGCCACGCAGTTCGAGGCCACCGACGCCCGCCGCGCGCTCCCGTGCTGGGACGAGCCCGCATTCAAGGCCGTCTTCAGCGTGACGCTGGCCATCGATCCGGCCCTCACCGCCGTGTCGAACACGCGGGTGCTCTCGGAGGTGTCCGAGGGCGACCGCAAGGTCGTGAGGTTCGCCGACACCATCACGATGTCGACCTATCTCCTCGCCTTCGTCGTCGGCGAGCTCGAGCACACCGAGCCGAGCCGCGTGGGCGACACACCGCTCAGCGTCTGGTGCGTGCCGGGCAAGCGGCGGCTGGCCGCGTTCGGCCAGGAGATCGCCGTGGCCTCGCTGCGCTACTTCGAGGACTACTACGGCCTGCCGTATCCCGGCGACAAGCTCGACCTGCTGGCCATCCCCGACTTCGCAGCCGGCGCGATGGAGAACCTGGGAGCCATCACCTTCCGGGAGACCGCGCTGCTGGTCGACGAGCAGGCGGCGTCGCACGCCGAGCTGCAGCGTGTCGCCGACGTCGTCGCGCACGAGAACGCCCACATGTGGTTCGGCGACCTGGTGACGATGAGCTGGTGGAACGGCATCTGGCTCAACGAGGCGTTCGCGACCTTCATGGAGATGCTCGCCGTCGACGCCTGGAAGCCCCGGTGGCAGCGCTGGGTCGCGTTCGGCGTCTCCCGGGCCGCCGCCCTCACGGTCGACGGCCTGCACTCCACGCGCCCGATCGAGTTCCCGGTGCGGGCGCCGCGCGAGGCGGACGCGATGTTCGACGTCCTCACCTACGAGAAGGGCGCCTCCGTCCTGCGCATGCTGGAGCAGTACCTCGGGCCCGAGGTCTTCCGCCAGGGGGTGCGCGATTACCTGCGCGCGCACCAGTACGCCAACGCCGACACCGGCGACCTGTGGGCCGCGCTCGGCCAGGCCTCGGGCCAGCCGATCCCGGCGGTGATGGACGCCTGGATCTTCGCGCCGGGCTATCCGCTCGTGAGCGTCGGGGTCGAGGGTGACGAGATCGTGCTGCGGCAGCAGCGCTTCGCCTATCTCCCCGCGCCGCTGCGCTGGTGGGGCGCTGGGCCGGCCGCGTCGGCGGGCTCGGGGCGCTGGCAGGTCCCGGTCCAGCTCCGCGTGACCGCCGGCGGCCGCGACACCGTCGAGCGCGTGCTGCTCGCCGAGCCCGAGATCCGCCGGCCGTTGCCGGCCGGCTTCGAGTCCGTCGTCGCCAACGAGGGCGGCCACGGCTTCTATCGCGTGCGCTACGATGACGGCCTGCGCGCGCGACTGCTGGGCCGGCTGCCGACGCTGGGCGCCATCGAACGCTTCAACCTCGTCAACGACGCCTGGGCGGTCACCGTGGCCGGGCTCATGCCGGCCACCGACTACCTCGAGCTCACCGCGCGGTTCCGCGACGAGCGCGACAAGAACGTCTGGTCAGTACTGCTCGGCTCGTTCCACGCGCTCAACCGTCTGGTGACGCCGGCCGACCGGCCGAAGCTGGAGGCCCTGGTGCGTGACCGGGTGGCGCCGGCGCTGGCCGCGCTCGGCTGGACCCCGCAGCCCGGCGAGGACGAGCTCACTCGCCAGCTCCGGGGCGACCTGATCCGCGCGCTCGGCACGCTCGGCAACGATGCCGAGGTCCAGGCCCGCACGGTCGGGCTCTACGCCGACCACGAGCGCGGCACCGCGACGGTCGATCCCAACGTCCTGCCCGCGCTGATCGCCGTCCTCGCCCACGCCGGCGACGAGGGGCGCTATCACGAGTTCTTCGAGCGGTTCCGGACGGCGCGCACGCCGCAGGAGGAGCAGCGCTACCTCTACGCGCTGACCGCCTTCCGCCAGTTCCCGCTCGTCGAGCAGACGCTGGCCCGCACGGTGAACGGGGAGATCCGCACCCAGGACGCGCCGTTTGTCGTCCGCACGCTGCTGATGCTGGTGCACGCCCGGGAGCCGGCCTGGGACTTCGTCAAGAAGCAGTGGGACACGATGGACCGGCTCTATCCCAAGCACGGCCTGCGGCGCATGGCCGAGGGCGTCATCGGACTCGCCACGCCCGAGCTGGAGGCGGACGTCCACCGCTTCTTCCAGGAGCGGCGTGTCGACCTCGGCGGCAAGACGCTCGAGCAGTACCTCGAGCAGCTGCGGGTGGCGGTGACGCTGCGCGAGCGCGACGGCGCGGCGCTGTCCGCCTATCTCGCGCGCTTCTGAGCACGGAGGCGCGGCGAAAAATCACTCGTGACAAGGCCGGTCGCTTTCTGGTATTCGATTAGAGCGTGACCGAGATCAAGCGGACCGGCCCACCGAGCGCTCGCGACGTGAAGGGCCGCCTCATCACCTGGACCGCGCCACTCAACGCGATGCCCGACAAGGAGTGGCGGCAGTTCTTCGCGCAGACCAGGGACACCACGATCGTGTGCACGCCGAAGCACGTGCACATGTACCAGGGCATGATGGTGTTCGAGAGCGCCGAAGAAGACGTGGCGACCTGGATCGGCTTCATCGACAAGTGGGCCGCCGCTGCCAACACGCGCTACGCCGAGTGGCGGGCCGGACGGGAGCGCGCCCAGGCCGACGTCGCCGGCTCCGATCGTGACCGCAAGCTCGGGGAGCTGAACGAGAAATTCAAGAATCTCTAGGGATCCGTGACGATGCGGGCCCCGGGAGACACCCCCCAGATCTCGGCGGCTCGGGGCACCCGGCGACGCCGTGACGCTCCCGCCCGACGGCGTCCGGCTCAGCGCGGCGCCAGCACCATCCGACCTGTCAGCATCCCCAGGTAGCAGACCGCCAGACAACCCGACGTGGTCAGGACGAGGTTGAGCCAGGCCGGCCCCGAGGCGCCGCGCTCCATCAAGCTCACCGTCTCGTAGCTGAAGGCCGAGTACGTCGTGAACCCGCCCATCACACCCGTGGTCAGGAACAGGCGGGCCTCCTCGCCGAGCACGAGCTTCTCGGCGGCCAGCGCCTGGACCAGGCCGATCAGGAACGAGCCTGCGAGGTTCACGGCCAGCGTGCCCCACGGGAAGCCCGGCCCCAGCCACACGAGGGCAGCGGTGGCGACGAGGTAGCGGAGCAGGGAGCCGATGGCGCCACCGGCGGCCACGAAGAGGAGATGCTCCATCGCTCAGGGCACGACGATGGGCGTGTCCACCCACACGGTGTAGCGCCGCGGCCGGCCGCGGGCGGCATCCGCCGGATCGACGTACACGATGGAGCTCTGGCCCCGGATCTCGGCGGGCAAGACCGAGACGCGGACGAAGCTGGTCGGCTCGGTGGCCGACGCTCGCGCGCGCACTGGCTCCTGCCCGCTCTCGAACCACGCGCCGCCGGGGCGCACCGATCGCGGTGGGTCGTCGCCCACCGTCACTTCCAGCGCGCCGGTCACGAGGCACCGGATCCCGCCCCCGCGGTGGCGATGCGGCAGCGCCACGCCGCCCGCATCGAAGTCCACGCGGTCGCAGCGCATGAGCCAGGCGACGCCGGGGGCGAGGTCCATCGCCTGCTCGAGCACCAGCTCGCCGTCGCGACCGGCCTGGGGTCCCACCAGCTCCCAGCGCAGCACGGTGGCGTCCGCGGCGGCGGCGGTCACGGAACAAGCGCCAGGCCCGTGCCACGCGCTGTCCGCGCGCACCGTCGAGATCGCGCCGTCGTGAACGACGGTCAGGTCGCCCGTGAGCGCGTAGAGCACCCGCGCGGCCGGCGCCAGCGGCCGGGGCGTCGGTCCCAGGCGGTCACGCAGCAGCCGCAGGCGGCAGGCCCTCATCGGGTCATCCGACACTCACGCCGAGAGCGAGCGAGGCAAGCCGGCCCAAGCCGAAGCTGAGCGTGGCGGACGCGGCCGCCAGCGCAGCCACCTCGAGCCCCGAGCGGATCGGCGACACGCCCGCCACCCGCGCCTTCGCCACGCCGACGGCGAAGAGCGCCGTCAGCGTCAGCGCGCCCGAGAGGGCCAGGGCCGGCAGGACGTGGCCGGCGACGAAGGGCATCACGGGGATCAACGACGCGGCGCCGAACGCCCCCGCCATGACGAAGGCGTCGCGCACCGGGTTACCGAGCCGCTGGGGTGCCAGCCCGAGCTCGAAGGTGGCCAGCGTGCTGAGCAGCAGGTCGGGATGGCGCGCCACGCGGCGGGCGACCTCGACGGCGTCGGCCCGGGACATCCCGCGCGCGATCAGCGCGGCCATGAGCTCGGCCACCTCCTCGCCGGGGTGGTCGCGGATCTCGCGCCGCTCGCGCTCGAGCTCGGACTCGTACAGCTGGCGCTGGGCGCGCGACGCCAGGAAGGTGCCGATCGACATCGACAGCACGCCGGCCATCGCCGAGACCAGCCCGCCCAGCAGCACGACGAGGTGACCCATACCCGCCGCGGCCAGGCCGGCCACCACGGCGAACGTCGAGACGAGGCCGTCCTGGGCACCGAACACGACCTCGCGGATGGAGGACAGCCGCCCGATGCGCTCGGCCTCGGTGGCGAGCTCGTCCGGTCGACCCGGGGGCAGCGGTGGAGCGGCCGCGCGCTCCGCGCCGCGGCCCGCCTCCCCGACGACGGCTGGCGCCCGGTCGGCCGTCACCGGCGCGCGGAGCGAGGCCTGCGCCCACGGCCCCCGGTCGAAAGTCTCCAGCGCGGAGCGGAACATCTCGCGATGGTGGCGCTCGCGGTCCAGCGCCAGCCGGAACGACGCGGCCGCCTCGGCACGGCCCTCCGCCTCGGCCTCGCGGATCATGCGCGGCAGCACGACCTCGATCTCCATCATCTCGCCGGTGGCCGCCGTCTGGAGGTTGTCGCGCGTGGTTCCGATCGCGCGCATGGTGCGCAGGTGGTTGAGCGCGTGGATTGTCTCCGCCCCGGCGGCCTCGAAGAACAGCTGCGCGATGTCGGGGCGACCCTCGCCGAGAGCCGCGATGCCGTACGCCAGGTAGCGCCGGTTGGCGTCCGCCTCGCCGGCGAGCGCCACGAGCAGATTGGCATCGGTCCTGGAGTCCGTGCGCTCGCGGGTCATCGCCGCGCCATTGTAGCCCGCTCGTTCGCGAAATTTCATCGATCGGGGCGCCGGTGATGGCACCCGCGTTGCTCGACCAGACATGGGAGTTATCCAGCTCGAAAGGGAGTGGCCGTGATGAAGAAGTGGATTGTGATCGTGCTCTTGATGGCCGCCGGCGTGATCTACGCCGACGCGGTCTTCGCGCGGGGTGGCGCCGGCGGGGCAGGCGCCGGAGCGTCCGGGGGCAGTGGCGGCTCGGGGGGCAGCGGCGGCTCCGGCGATAGTGGCGCCGCCGGCGCGGCCGCGGGTGGCACCAGCGACGCGGGCGTCTCGGGAACGGGCACCGCGGGCGGCCCCGGGGCCGCGGGCGACAGCTCCGCCGTCGACACGGGCCCCGGCGACCGCCTCGGCGGCGCGGCCGCAGGCTCCACGAATGATCCGTCCGTCTACCGCAGCCCGGCCAGTGCGTGGCCGGGCGAGATCGGGTATCCCTCGGCGAGCCCGCGCGGCCCCGCGGTCGTCGCGCCGCCCGCCGCCGTCGTGACACCCCCCGCGGTGGTGGTGACGCCTTCGTCACCCGTGGTCGTGACGTCGCCGGCGCGCGTCGACGTCCCGGCAGCGCCGCTCATGTGCCCGGGCATCAACGCGAGCGACCCGCGCACGTGCTGAGCGCACGGCGGCCGCCCAGGGCCGGAGCGCGTCTCCGGCCTTCGGCGGCGCCGTGGCGTGGGCTGCACACCGGCTCGCCTCCGTGATACGGTCGAGGGTCATGAGGACGCTGGCGGTGGCGGTGGTCGGTCTGGCGGCGGCGCTCGCCGCCGCCCCCGCCGGCGCGCTCTCCGTGCAGGAGGCCCTCCTGCGCGCCAAGCCCGCCGTCGCGCTGGTCACCGCGCGGGTCGACGCCGAGATCACCATGAACTGCGGCAAGGGACCGGTGGCGGTGAAGCCCTCGCCGTTCGTCGAGACAGGCACTGGATGGTTCGTCGACGGCCGCGGCTGGGTCGTCACCAACGCCCACGTCGTCGACCCCGTCCAGCGCAATCCCCCCTGGGTCGCCCACGAGCTCAAGAAGAAGGCGATCGACCAGGCGTGCGTCGAGCCCGCGCTGAAGGCCCAGGGACTCATGCGCGGCCAGCGGCCCGACCTCGAGGACCAGATCCGCCGCGAGGCCAGCGCCCGGGCGCTGAGCAGCGCGCAGGTGGAGCTGGAGTCGCAGCTCACGGTGCTGCTCTCCAACGGCGTCAGCCTGCCGGCCGAGGTGAAGAAGTTCAGCGCGCCGATCGGGCTCGGCGTGGACAACAAGCCCTTGCCCGCCTCCGGCCGCGACCTGGCCCTGCTGCGCGTGAAGGAGGGCGTCTATCCGGCTCTCGACCTGTCCGTCCGCGACCCCCGGATCGGCGACGCGGTGCACATCCTGGGCTTCCCCGGCGTCGTGTTGACCCACGAGCTCCTGAATCGCTCGGCGACCATCGAAGCGTCGGTCACCAACGGGGCCGTCTCCGGATTCCAGATCGACGCGATCGGGCAGGACATGATCCAGACCGACGCGGCGGCCGGGCACGGTAACAGCGGCGGCCCCGCCGTCGGCAACGACGCGCGTGTCGTCGGCGTCCTGACCTTCATCTCGCTCTCGCAGGGCGGCGCGATCGTGCAGGGCTTCAATTTCCTGATCCCCGCCCGCGACGTGCGGACGTTCCTGCAGGGCACCGCTGTCCGGCCCGGCGAGAGCACGTTCAACCCCGTGTGGGCGGCGGGCGTCGCGCTGTACCTCGGCGAGCGCTACAAGGCGGCGGTCGTGAAGATCGCCGAGGCCAACGCGCTCGTGCCGAACCTGGCCGACGTCAGGCGCGCGCTGGCCGACGCCGAGGCCAAGATGAAGAACCCGCCGCCGCGGCCGTTCCCGTGGGCGTGGGCCACGCTGGGAGTCTCGCTGCTGAGCGTGGGGGCCTACGGGGGCATGTTCGGCCGACGCTGGTGGCGCAACCGCTTCCGCATCCTGCCGGCCCAGGTCATCGGCGCCATCGAGGCCGGTGACACCCCGGTGCTGCTCGACGTGCGCACCACGACCGACTTCGAGACGAGCCCGCTCCGGCTGCCGGGCGCGGTGCGGCTCGAGCCCGACGCGGTGAGCGCCGGCGACCTCCCGCTGGATGTCGCACCGGAGCAGATGATCGTCACCTATTGCACCAGCCCCGAGGAGGCCACCAGCGCCGCCGTCGCCCTGGCGCT
>Ga0268386_10001411_pt1 | contig 16478 bp, 11 predicted proteins | sample RVTome_15_FD_200260 | JGI IMG/M metagenome (GOLD analysis project Ga0268386, IMG submission 200260) | Soil microbial communities from uranium-contaminated site in the Upper Colorado River Basin, Wyoming, United States - RVT150D86... ...
ATCAGGGACAAAACAGGCAAAAATTTACCAGGGATAAAAATTGAAGATTGCGGGGAAAAGCAGGGATTGAACGGGGTAGACAACGGCAGGATCTGGTTTACACAAGTCCGAATACCCGTGGACAATTTGCTGGACAGGTTTGCTCGGATTACCAGGGAAGGTCAATATCACAGCCCGATCGCGGACCCATCCAAACGTTTCTTTACCATGTTGGGTACCCTGGTGGGAGGACGTATCGGCATACCACTGGCCGGGCTAAGTGCAGCCAAGTTAGGGCTGACCATTGCCATTAAATATGCCCATCGCCGTCGTCAGTTCGGAGTACCGGGCCAGCAGGAGGAACGCATTGTCGATTATCAGGCTCACCAAAAGCGGTTGATGCCGTTAATAGCCAATGCTTATGCGCTGGATTTTGCTTTGAAATATGTTACAGATCGCTATATGGAACAACTGCCGCAGGAAAGAAGGGAACTGGAAGCTTTGGCCGCTGGCATCAAGGCCTACTGCACCTGGAATACCACACAAACACTTCAGGTATGCCGGGAAGCATGCGGGGGGGCCGGCTACATGTGGGAAAACCGGCTGGGTGAACTTAAAGCCGACACCGAGATCTTTACCACATTTGAAGGAGATAATACCGTGCTGATGCAGCTGGTAGCCAAATCAAGGTTAGCTGAATTCCAACAGGAGTTTAACGATATTAAATTTTTCGGTCTGGTAAAATACATTACCAAACAGGCGGCTACCTCAATTACGGAAAAGAACCCTATCATCACCCGAAAAACCGCCGAAGATCATATCCTGGACCCGGAGTTTCACCGGGCTGCATTCAACTACCGCGAAAGTCACCTGCTAACCAGGGCCGGACAACGGTTAAAATACCGGATTGAACAGGGTATGAATAGTTTTCAGGCTTTCAATGAATGTCAGAACCACTTGATAAACCTGGCTCATGCCTATGTTGAAAGAGTGGTGCTGGAGCAATTTATTCTGGCTGTGGAGGAAATAGAAAATCAGGAATTGAAAACCGTTCTGGAAAAGCTGCATCAGCTTTTTGCACTTAATCTGTTGGACAGGGATAAAGGCTGGTACCTGGAAAACGGGTACCTGGAGGGTGTTAAATCCAAAGCCATCAGGAAACAACGAACCGCATTGTGCAGGGAGATCGCCGGCTATTCACTGGATCTGGTGGATGCCTTTGGTATACCGGACAAGCTTATTGGAGCTCCCATTGCTCTAAATAGTCACTTAAGGCAAGTACCAAATGACAAATGACAAAAAATTCCAAATGTCAAATTGGTTCCTTGTTGGAACAAACTGCGATATCGCCGATATCCATACTGGCATTGATACCAATGTTGGTAGCAGCCAGTACTACATCCTTATTGATACCATCATCCATGTGGATCTTGATACTTCCATCGAAATTTAACAAGTCCTGGTATGTGATTGGAGTGGTCTGGTCACTTAAAAGAGTCAATGAAGTGGTACTTCTACCGGTAGCGGCATTAACCGGGGCCAACAGTGCAGCAATATCCGCATCAGCTGTCCCCAGGGTGCCAAAGTGCAAATGCACGGGGTGCTCACCTCCTGACCCGGTGCTGTTAACCTCAACTTCAATAAGTATCGATTTATCTGTTCGTTCCTTGAAATCGATGGTCCCGGAAACGCTAAACTGGGAATTGCCGGGGACCAGGTTATAACTGACCTGTCTTCCGGTTAAGTCCGTAGCCTGGGGATCATCCGGACTATCACAACCAAACCAAACAAAGGCGCTTACCAATGCTAAACCACTAAAGAAAGACTTTTTCATATTACTAATCAATTATAAATCTGTCACCATTGTAAACACCTGCAACGTTAAATATAGTTCATTTTATAAGAAAACGAATAAAAATTTGCACCTAAATCTTACATGGTTGACTCAACATATTAAATTCAAAGATAAATAATCTGGCATGATATTACATTTACATTTGTCATCGTTTTAACTAAAATTTGTCATCAAATGTACAATCTACCAAAATTAATCATAGTCCTGGGAATGTTAGGCTCAGTTCCTGCCATGGGCCAGATGAGCGAGAGTTTTCCGGAAATGGAAGTGACCCGCCTTAATGACGAGGTACTGCATATACCTCAGGATACCAAAGGAAAATTTACCCTGATTGGGCTTTCCTACTCCAAAAAATCTGAAGATGAACTGGTCACATGGTTTAACCCGGTATATCAAACCTTCATTTACAAACCTGAAAAACCGGGATTGTTCAGCAATGACTACGATGTTAATGTATTCTTTATTGCCATGTTTACCGGCGTTAACAAGGCCGCGGCCGGTCCGGTAAAAAATAAAATGAGAAAAAATTCAGACCCCGAATTGGAACCTCATTTGCTTTTTTACAAGGGAGAAATTAAATCTTTTAAGGAAAGTCTCAATTTGGATCGAAAGGACACTCCTTACTTCTTTGTACTGGATGAGAACGGGCAAATAGTCTATACTACCTCCGGCGACTACAGCCAGGATAAAATGGATTCCGTGGAAGGACTGCTGGAAGAGTAGTGTGCAGGTTTCAGGTTGCAGGTTGCAAGTTTCAGGTTGCAGGTTGCAAGTTTCAGGTTGCAGGTTGGTTGCTTAAATAAGAGTTATTTGGATATTATCCTGGATCATCATAAGGCCTTCCATAATCGTTGGGTAACTCGATGTTTCACGGCTTATTTTTAATTCATACGCAATTCCATTGAGTGGTATTTATAACTGTGTTATTTTGGTAAACGCACTGATTTAAGAAGCGTCACCATGCATCGAAGCCTGATCCATGTTTGCATGTCTTGTCTGATAGCCGCCTCTTGCGGGTCAGACGACGAACCATCAGCTCCGCAGATTTCCTTGTTGGGTCATATAGAAATTCCCGGAAATCTCGGCACCGATGTTTGGGGCTATACTGACCAGTCCACCGGGCGGGAATATGCCATAGCGGGTGACTTCTCCAACCTGCGTAACGGGAATGTTACCCTGGTTGACATCACGGAGCCAACCAATCCTCAAATCGCCTCCACCACTGAAGTAATAGGTTTTGATATGAAAACTTTCGACCATTACCTGTACGCCACTAACAGTGATTTTCTCTCGGCGGAAGACGATTTAAGCAGGATATTGGACATCAGTGATCCGGAAAATCCGATGGTCGTGGGTTCTTTCCAACCGGCCCACAATATTTTCATCGACGGTACTTATCTGTACGTTAGTTTTGAGTTTGCTCCTGGGCTGAGGATTTTCGACCTGGCCCCGGACCCTGCCAATCCCCAGTTGGTGTGGGAAGATACCAATCCGGTGGGTGGCCATGATGTGGCCATCATCCGTGACCGCATGTATGATTTTCACGCCACCGATGCCACCTATATCTACGATATTCAGGATCCTTCCAATCCCCTGCTACTTGGAGCAATAAGGAATCCAAACACCTATCATCACAGCGGCTGGGTTACGGAAGACCATCAATATTTATTTATCTGTGATGAAACCGCCGCCGACCCTCTGCCGGATATTACCATCTGGGATATATCGGACCCGGCTAATCCCACCAGGGTTGGAGATATTGGTGACAATACCGCCCGGGCGCATAACCTCTATGTAATCGATAACCTGGCTTATGTCTCTTATTACGGAGCCGGGTTTAAGGTTTTCGACGTTTCCACTCCATCCGATCCTTTATTGCTTGACCAGTACCAGACAAATCTTAATCAGGGCACTGGCATTGGTAACGGGTTTTTAGGGGCCTTTGGCGTATATCCCTTTACTCCTGACGGGAAGATACTGGTGAGTGATATGGACAATGGACTGTTTGTCTTTGAATTTAACTGACCCGGAATATTTTACTACTTTCCCCTTTTTTTTTGTATTTTGTGAGTTCAATTCGAGGTAAAAATGTACTACCGTTTTATACTGGTCATCGCCTGTTTATTTACAGGAAAAGTGCTGTTTGCCGACTACCCCGAAGAGCAAAAGCATTACTGGAGGGTGGTCAAACCTATCTTCGATGAGAACTGCAACAAGGCCTGTCACAATGCAGACGACAACAAAGGTGGGCTCAACCTGAACCAGTTTGATTTTATCCTTAGCATTCAACGACAAGGGGAAGTTTTCCTGAAAGTCATCGAGCATGTTGAGAATGGCACCATGCCTCCTGAAGAAAAGCATCCCCTTACCATAATGGAGAAAGACACCCTGCTTTTCTACATTAAAAAATATATAAAAGATGCCCTTGATAAACCGGATCCAGGCCTGATCACCGCACGTCGACTAAGCAACCGTGAATATGAATATGCTATACAGGACCTTACAGGCATTGTTATAAAAACTGATTCACTAATGCCGCGTGATCCGGGTGGCGGGGAAGGTTTTGACAATTTCTCAGGGACCCTGTACATCACCCCGCTACTGATGGAGCGCTACTTCCAAATTGCTGAGACTGTAGTTGAACAAATGTCCGCAAACCGCGAACTTTGGCGAAGACATGTTCCTGCCAACAGGTTTTCCATCTTTCAAAGGATTAAACACTGGTGGTACGCCTGGATCCACAAACAGGACCTGGCTTATGAGGCTACACTTGAACATGCAAGGGAAGCGATCGCCTCATTTGCAACTCTGGCATTCAGGCGATACCTGAACCCGGCCGAACGGGATAAGTTTCTTGAATTCTTCCAGGAAGTTTATCATAGCCAGCCAGGGGAATCAAATCGCTATGAGTCGGCCATACAGGAGGTTTTAAAAGCGGTGCTGGTCTCTCACCATTTCCTGATCAGGCAGGAAGCCGATCCGCCATTGCAGGATCCCTACCCCATTAGCAATTTCGAATTGGCTACCAGGATCTCATCCTTCCTGTGGTGTAGTATTCCTGATATTGAATTACTGGAAGCTGCCTACCGGGGAGACCTGCGTGACCCGGAATTGCTGCGTTACCAGGTTGGAAGGATGCTGAATGACCCCAGATCCAAAAGAATGGCTGAAAGCTTTGTCACACAGTGGTTGGAAATAGATAATCTGGTCCAGCCTGAATTCGAAATGGACCATGCGCTGTTCCCGGAATTTGATCAGGGCCTTCGCCACTCCATGTACAGTGAAACCGTTGAGTATTTCTATTACACCCTGAGCGACTCCAGGAATTTCCTGGAACTGTTAAACGGGCGATATACTTTTTTAAATGAAACCCTGGCCCGTCATTATGGATTAAGCGGTATAGAGGGAAATGAAATGCGTAAGGTTGAACTGGATTTACCTGAACGGGGAGGTCTGCTGGGGATGGCTAGTGTACTGACCGCCACTTCACTTCCAAACCGCACCAGCCCGGTACTTCGAGGAAAGTGGGTAATGGAGAAAGTGCTTTCAACTCCTGCTAAACCACCGCCTCCCAACGTACCTGACCTTGAAACTACCAGTGAGATCCATGATGAACTTACGCTAAGAGAAGCGTTGGTACTGCACCGGGAGGACCCCGCTTGCTACGGCTGCCACCAGGACATGGACGACCTGGGTTTCGCCCTGGAAAACTTTGATGCTATTGGTCGCTGGAGGACCAGCTACCCCAATTCTGCCAAACTTATTGATGTCAGCGGCAGTCTGAAATCAGGTGAGCATTTTCAGGGGGCTGCCGAACTCAGGGAGATCCTTGACTCAAAGCAGGAACAATTTGCCAGGGCTATTTCCAGGAAAATGCTGGGGTTTGCCCTGGGCAGATCTATACAGTTTATAGACAGTAAAACCATTGAACAGCTTGCTAATGTCCTGCTCGAAAACAAGTTTGACCCGGTACCGTTTATTGAAGAAGTTGTGCTGAGTTACCCGTTCCAATACAAGAAAACCGATAAGGTAGTAGTGGATCATAATGTGGGCAAGGATGTGTAAGTTAATTTACAAAGCGTTATATTGAGGCTGTAAAGTCATATAAGATGAAATCCTGGCAAATATCCAGACGAAGGGCTTTAAAGGGAATCGGCGCCACTGTTGCACTGCCTTTTCTACAGGCCATGGTGCCACCGGGAGCACGTGCCGAAAGTTTTATGGAAAAACACAGTCCCAGACGGCTGGCTGTTTTTTACTTCCCTAACGGCGTTCGACAGGACTACTGGACTCCACTGCACTACGGGCGAAATTTTGAAATGTCCCCTACCCTGAAACCTCTGGAAGCCTATAAGAAGGACCTTTTGATGCTGGGCCAGTTGAAAAATAACCTGGTTGATGTAAGTGGAACAGACGGCCACTACACCAAAACCGCCCCATTCTTAACCTGTAAACTGATTGAAAAAACTACCGGAGCCAATATTGATGTAAAAGGGATTTCCATGGATCAGGTGCTGGCCAACCACATTGGTAAAGCAACCCGCTTTTCCTCACTGGAATACGGCCTTGACCCGGTAAAAGGAGGTGTGGATGAGTTGGTGGGTTATACCCGTTTATACGGGTCATCCATCAGTTGGGAAAGCCCAACCCGTCCCCGGCCCAAGGAGGTCATTCCAAGATTCGCTTTTGACAGACTGTTCAGAAACTTCATACCCGGGGTGATCCCGGTTGAGGAAAACCCCTGGAAAAAAAGTGTGGTGGACCTGGTATTGGAAGATGCCTACAGACTGAATAAGCATTTGGGAGCAGAGGACCAAAACAAGATGGCGGAATACCTGGAATCTGTGCGCTCTATTGAAAAGAGACTCGAATCCACAGATGATCTTCGTGACTTTGAAGCCAACATCACTCCTGACATCAAGAAAGAACTAGTCAGGTTGAACATCAGGTTAAATGACTATATAGAGTTAAACTCCGGGGTCGATGCTACCGAGAAAGTTCGTTTAATGATGGATATAAACGCATTGGCTCTATGGAGTGATGCTACCAGGGTTACCTCCTTTATGTTTGGCAATTCGGTCAGTAATCGAAGTTTTTCATTTTTGGATGGGGTCGAAGGAGGTCATCACAGTATATCGCATCACCGTGGTCATCCACAACGTATTGAGATGTATGGCAAGATCAATTTATGGCACACTGAGCAATTTAAATATTTCCTTGACCGGGTGAGCACTATGAAGGAAGGAGATAAGTCCTTGCTGGACAACTCCATTTTTCTTTACGGTTCCAGTCTGCGGGATGGCGATAAGCACCGGGCATCAGATCTGCCTATTGTGCTTGCCGGCAGCGGTGGCGGGAAACTCGATACCGGGCAAAACATAGTTTACCATGAGGATACACCCCTTGCCAACCTTTATCTGACACTGCTTCAAACTATGGGAGTGCCGGCAGATAGTTTCGCTGACAGCACCGGTACACTTGACGGAATTTGTGTTTGAAAGATTTAACCATATAATCGATAGCTGCTGTTAATTTGTTCCGTGACTTCAAGAGTTAGAAAATTTTTCCTGATTTTTCTGGTGGGGACCACCCTGTTGGTAGCGACCTTCCCTTTTATTCCCGTCCCGGAAGAACCCTGGGGACTGCTGGTTTTTTTCGGACGGTTTCACCCGGTACTGCTGCATTTTCCCATTGTTCTGATCCTGCTTACCCTGATCTTTGAAGGACTTGACGTTTATCAGAAATGGAGTGGGAATCATAACTTAAAGCTGCCCAACCTGGCCGCTTTAGTTGGTCCACTTTTACTGGTTTCAGCGATTACCACACTGACCACCGTTGTGGGAGGATTTTTGCTTTTTCAAAGCGGGGAATACCGGGGCGCCCTGGTTCAGCAGCATCTCTGGGGCGGCGTGCTGCTGACGATCGCACTCAACAGCACCGCCTTTTTCTATTGGTGGCCAAACCGGCAGTCAAACAAAATGATCCAGGCACCATACCAGGGATTTTTATTTTTAGCCGGGGCATTGGTGATCATAACCAGTCACCTGGGAGGCACCATTACCCATGGGCAGGATTTTCTTACCGAGCATCTGCCAAGCTTCAGACCCCAGAAACCAGCTCCTGTGGAGCATAAGGAACCGGCGGAACTATTGATCTTTGAGGACCTGATCATGCCCATCATGGAGGATAAGTGTCAAAGCTGCCACAATCAATTCAAGGTAAAAGGTGGACTGATACTGACATCTTATGGAAGCCTGTTAAAAGGTGGAGACAGTGAAAAACCCCTGGTAACAGCCCATGATCCCTTTCAAAGCGAACTGTTCCACCGACTGGTCCTGCCCATGGAGGACGACGAAAGAATGCCGCCACCGGAAAAACCACAGTTGGAGCAGTACGAAATAGATTTGATCGAATGGTGGATCCGCAACGGAGGAGAGGAAGACAGGCAATTGGGCGTGGAGCCAACGGATACAATTGTGGCAATCCTGGATCAGTATCTGCCCAATCTTTATCAGTCAGAACGCCTTAAGATGCGCCAGGAACAGGAGTTGGACAAACTGGCTGAAGAATTAGCAGAGCTGGGACGGGATATCGGGCTGGTCATTGAGTTGGATCCGGAATACCCGGGCTTTTTTACCGTGTCCATGCAGATGCCGCCGGCCCTGATTACCAATCAATCCATTGAAAAACTTAAGCCATATGCCAGTCTGTTTTCCAGGGTATCACTGCCGGGAGCAGATATCGATGATGATGCCCTTTTTGAAATAGGCAAAATGACCAACCTCCGGGACCTGTATCTTCCCAAGACCAACATTACAGGTGAGGGATTGCAATACCTGAAAGGCCTGACCCTGCTGGAAAATATCAACCTGTCAAACTCTGAACTTTCCAACGTAGGAATATTAAACCTGATCCATTTACCGGAAATTAAAACCGTATATGTCTGGGGCGCTGAAACTGACACTGTTGTGCTGAAATCTCTGAGAGCCCATTTACCCGATGTAAAAATCCTGGAAGAAGAGGGAGAGTATTTTTAGGCACTGAATTCCACTTTAAACGTGGCTCCTTCTCCCGGTTTGCTTTCAGCCCAAACCCGTCCGCCCATAGCTTCAACGTATTTCTTTACAATCGATAGCCCCAATCCTGTCGACTGTTCGCCGCCGGTAGGTTTGGCGCTTAACTTCTGATACTTTTGAAAGAGCCTTTGCATGTCCACTTCGGTTAAACCCGGGCCCTGATCCTTGATTTCGGTAACGATATGACCGTTATTCTGAACGATGCAAACCCATATTTTCCGGTTGGGCGGGGAAAATTTAATGGCATTTGACACCAGGTTTTCATAAATCTGTGTCAGGTAATTACGATCAACCACCGCTACCGGATCCCTGTGTTGCTGATTAATGTGAAATTCTATTTGCTTATTGGTCAATGCATCTTTGAAATTTTTATATACCTCCTTAAGCACCTCAGCCAAATTGGTCTTCTTAAGGTCCAACTCGATACTCTTACTTTCTATGGCCTTAATATCCAGGATCCGGTTTACCATTTCGTTCATGCGTTCCATGGCATTCACTATGTGGACGGCATATTCCCTCTCTTCCTGCGAGAGTTGTTCAGCGGATTTTAACAGACCACCAATGGTGAGCGCGCTGGTGAGAGGGTTTCTCAGGTCATGGGCCACGATCCCGATCAGGTGGTTCTTCTCTTTATTGAGTTCCAGTAATTCCCAATTCTTGTATTCAATCTGTTCTTTTTGTTTCCGCAGGTAAGTGGATTGTTCCGTAATCTTCTCGTAAGCCGACGCATTCTCTAACGCTATTTTGGTGTGTACTGCTATATTCCTTATCAGGCTCAGATGGTGCTCATCGTAGGCATTTTTCTGATAGCTCTGCACCGTCAAAACCCCAAACGATTTGTTATTCGCGACCAGAGGTATATAAATTATGGACTGGGTGGGCTTACCTGCAATTACCTCCAGCTCTTTACTGGCATATTTGTGGTATTCATTTTTGTAATCATTGATAAAGACTTCTTTCTGATTTTTGAAACACCAGACCGCCAGCCTGTCTTCATCTGCCAGGCTGCAGTAAAAATTTGGTAGTTTTTCTCCGGCTTCCAGCCCACCTTGAAATTCGATTAACTGCAGGTCCTCCTGGTAAATACCTATCCAGAATACCTCCGCCTTCATCAGATTATTGACATTCTCGTAGACGGTGTCGATTATTTTGCTTACAGAAAGATTGGCGGTTATGCTTTTACCTACATCACTGAGCAGCTCTAAATTATGATAGGACTCCTCAAGTTTCCTGGATTTTTCCAGTATTTCATCCTTTTGCCTGACTACCTCCTGGGTTTTTTCCTTTACCTTAACCTCCAGTTCTTTTTTCTTCTGTTTGATACTGTGCACCCTCCACTTGTAGAAAGCGATGCCAAAGCCGGTAATTGACAGTATAAGAAACCCTCTAAACCACCACGTACCCCACCATGGTGGTACTACAGTGAACGAGAAACTGGCCGGCACTTCATTCCAGATGCCATCGTTATTGCTGGCCTTTACCTGAAATGTATAGGAACCTGGTGTCAGACTTGGATAAACAGCTTCGGTACTGGAAGTTACCGGAGACCACTCCTTGTCAAGCCCATCGAGTTTCCACTGGTATTGCACTTTCTCCGGTACCTGAAAACTAAGTGCTTCAAAATTGAAGGTAACGTGGTTAAGATCATAGGGCAAATTTAGACTCTGTGGCAACTGATGCCATTTATCAACTCCGGAAAGGTATTTTTTATAGGAGTCCTGGTTCCAGTCCACGTCTTTAAAAAAGAGTTTCATCCGGGTGATCTTGGTAACTGGCGGGGTGGGATTTATCTGGTCGGCAGCAGGCTTATAGCGCATTACGCCATTGATGGTGCCAAACCATAAGTTGCCTTCATCATCTTTATAGTTGGCCATACTGTTAGATTCAATCCCGGTGAATCCATCATACTTGTCGTAATTAATAATACTGTGCAGCACTCCCTGTTCATTCACGGTTATTTTATCCACCCCATTCTGGGTACCAGCCCAAATATTGCCTTCATCGTCGGCAATCACCGAATAGATGTTATCGGAAGTAAGTCCACCCTCTGTATCGAGATATCTAAATTCCTGGCCGTCAAAAATATTTAAACCTCCACCATAACTTGCCATCCACAGATTGCCCGTCTTGTCCTCTGCAATCTGCATAATATATTCATTGTTCAGGCCATTTTCCACATTGTAATTGACCGCCCTGGATCCGGAATCCTGGTTCTTCGGTTCCATAGCCTGCAACGGATCCCCCTGGAATTTAGAAATCCCTGCTCGTTTGGAAGACATCCAGATGTTTCCTTTAGAGTCTTTCATCAGGTGATCTATTTTGTTACTGACAATGCCGTGCTGTTCAGCGGTGATGAATTCAGTATTCCGGCCATTATAACGGGCCACTCCTTTGCCCGCTACACTGATTAAAAGATCGTTCCCGTCCCGGATCATATCCATTATCCCGGAAGCTTCTTCCAATCCGTATCTTTGATTAACATTTTTGAATGCTTTACCGTCATATTCCCAAAGGCCATTCGAGGAGCCAATCAACAATTTGCCGTTGTCGAGTTCCAGGAACTTTTTGACAAATCCTATCGGGGAATCTTCTTCGGTCAATACATTTTCGATATTACTCCCATCGTACCTTATTATGGCGCCTGCCGCTGTACCAAACCAATAATCACCTCGTCTATCCTTTGTGATTGACCATATTATTTCAGTTGACAAACCATCTTCCAGGTTTAAGGCTACAAACTTATCACTGCTGTATTTTATCAGTCCTCCTCCATCGGTGCCAAACCAGATATTTCCTTCACGATCCTGCAGAATATTCTTGACGAAATTATTGGGCAATCCATTATTCCGGTTAAAAACCTGGAATTCTCCCCGCTCCGGTATCATTTTAAGAACACCGGTGCCAGTCAGGGAAATCCAAACGTTGCCTTCCCTGTCTTCAATGGCACACGTGATCTGGCTGGCATTAATTCCGGTTGGTAAATCAACCCTTTCCAGGTTGTGGCCTTTCAGCCTGTATAAATCCCTGATTTTTGGAAAATTACCAGCCAGGATCCAAAAGTTTTCATTAGAATCCTCCAGGATTGGTACTACAGTCTGGTAATCTGTAAACCTGTCTTTCAGCGGGGAGGGTATCAACTGCATTCCACTCACATTGTACAGGTTGTCTTTGGTTGCTATATGAGGATTCCCCGATTTATCTACAAAGCCGAATATTATGTCATTCCCGTTCAACTCGGGATGCTCTGCAGTAAAATCGTGAAATCCATCATCATCCCGGTATAAAACTTTTCCTATCCCCTGGTTTTCTAATCCAAAAACCCATAACCTGCCCTGATGATCATGGTTTATCCAGAAATAATGGCCATCATTTACTTCCTGATCACCCGAGTAATTCTCAAAATTCTCCCCATCATAAGAAGACAAGCCACCTGAACTGGCTATCCACAGGGTTCCGGATTTATCCTGGTGGAGGGCTAAGATAATATTGTCAGGCAGACCTTGCTTCTTGGTAAATACCTGAAATTCCTTTCCATTGAACCTGGCCAGTCCGCCACCATTAGTACCTACCCAGATGTTCCCGGTTTCATCCTGCATGAGTGCATTTACCTGCGACTGAGGCAGACCCTGCTCCAAAGAATATGTACGAAAATTGTATTGCTGGCTAAATGACAGGGATAAAGAAAACAACAAAAAAATCGCCAGAATGTATCTGGGAATAGCTGAAGCAGTTATCCGGTCCACAACATTATTAATCCTGTAACATTAATAACCATGTATCTTGAACGATATTGTTGAACAATTAGTTAGTTTCTTTACGGCAGCGGTCTACTGATTTGATAAATGGCAACTGCTATGGTTCAAGTTTCCAAAAACCAATACCTCCTGCTTGTTTTCCAATCTCTGCCGTAGCCACCAACTCTAATCTATCCAGGTCAATAACATCTACGGCGCCAGGTTCTCCACCTATCCCCTCAGCTGAAACGAAAGCGTACCTGTTATCTGGAGTAATGGCTATTCCGTGTGATACTTTCCGGCTATTGGGAATGTTGGCCAATTCTTTCCCTGATTTTAAATCCCATACACCGGTCGACCCTTCCGATTTATAGGTAACCACCATTTTTTCTCCGTTTGGGCTTATTTCCACGTTATAAGGTCCTTTACTAGTAGGAAATTTTCTGGTGATCTCCCACTTTTCAAGATCCACCTCCAGCACCTGGTCAGACCCATTACCTGCCACGTAAACCTTGTTCAATTGGGGATGGGGAATGACCCAGGTGGGTTTTACTACACTATGTTTCATTTCTGTTGATGCATGGGTTCCATGCCCCTGGTGGGAACCATGAGGTGCATGTTGTTGGGAATCATCCAGATTAAGTACCCGGCTCACCTGCAGTCGTAGCGCATCAATTTCAAATAATTCCCCGGACATCATGGCTACCGAGTAATGCCTGGTTCCATCGGGACTTATACGGGATCCGTGAGGCATGGCCCCGGTGGTGATCCTGGTTAATTCAGTCATGGTCTCCGGATCCACCACCGAAACCGTGCTGGGTACCATATCTCCATGCAAATTGAAATTGACACAATAGAGCAGACCGGTGGCAGTAGAAATTTGCATAGTCGCCGGAAACAATCCCAGGGTTGTTTGGCCCACTAGTTCATTTGTGCCGGTGCTGTACTTGTAAAGAGTCCCAAAAGGGTTACCATGGGCCATGGAAAGAAACCAGTATTTTCCATCCGGGCTCACGGTAATTCCATGGGGCCCTTCAATTTCAGCAGGCCATACACCAACTGGTATGGTCTCTATGGGCTTTGCCCTTTCACCATCGAATTGAACCAGGGAAACTTCATCCTCCGATTCAGCTGTCACATAAACCAGGTATTTCTGCGCATCAGCAGAAATACCTGCCAACATACTTAAAACCAGCAGGTAGATTCTAACTTTCATAAGCCAAATCAGATTCAAATGAAGTAATAAATTTACTAAATTTATTCCACAGGAATATCTTCAGTGCCAGATATGTATGTTCTGGACAGTAAATGCAGTAGAATTATATCTATCACTGTATGGGCTACTATAGCCATCACCAGGCCAAATTGCACAGCAGTCCATCCCAACAGGCAAATAGCCATTACCACAAAAATACCATAGGCGGTCATGGCGCTGTTAAAAGGGTTTATATAGCCATGAAGCACTACGAACAGAATAGACGTCCAAATAATGCCCAGATGTGGCTGAATGGCCCCTCTGAATAAAATTTCCTCCCCTACACCGGCACAAACTGAAACCAGTATAATCTCCATCCGGTTAAGTCTCCATGGACCGATTATTTGCACAAAAAAATCCCGGGTTTCGTTCAAAAATGCCAGGTTGATTACCCCCCAGGCCAACCAGCCCAGCAGACAACCCAATATCAGACCCCCAACCACTTGTAAGGGTAATGAAAGCCCATGCTGCAGGAAATCTCTTAAGGAAACCGGACCAAAATAAGCCATAATTGCCCATCCCAGCAGCGTAAATAGTATAAGGCTGCCCAAAGCCAGTAAAAAAAGGGTTTTTTTAGTCATAGGGATTTCTGGCAATCATGATCATTCCTTTCAGTTGTACTATTTTAAGATAATCTTACTTTTAATGGCCAACAATAAGGATATTTTTGTAATCCAGCTATAAAATTTTTTACAATCATTCATATGAGAATTTTAAAAGGTATGATGGCCTGCCTGGCGGCATTATTTATGCTCGGCTATGTAAACAGCTGTGATTCAGGAACTGAAGGTGAACTATCCCAATTAGAGCAATCTACTCAAATTCAGTCCGTCAAAAAATAATATTCCAGGTTTTGTTAGTTTCAGGCTGAGTTAGCGTAACTGAAACACATGAATTTATCTGAAACAGTACGAGCATTTTGTTATCTCGAACGTGTTAACGATGAAAAAAACAAAATCTCCCTAACCGGGTCAAACCTGATGGTCAATTACAGGGACCGGTTAGAGCAGTTTGAACTGGTACAAATTAAAGACCTTTCATTCGGGCACAGAAAGGCAACCCTTTATATTATCTCCGGAGGCATTGCGGTACCTTTCACCGCGGTGGCTTTTTATCGCAATTTTCTGGACCCATGGCCTACCATATTCCTGCTATTTGCCGGAGTTTTCGCTATTTACCTGGGCTGGCAGGGCTATCAGGTCCTGTCAATCCATTTATTTGGGACCACTCGTGATTATAAATTAAGAGTGGTAAGTGATAACCTGAAGGCGTTTGTCGACTTTACGGTAAGATTATTACCGGTTAACATTTCATTGGGTAAAGAGCACCAGCGGATGATCTATCACATCACGGACATTCCCACCTGGAGCAAACAAAAAACCCCTACGAATTTCGGCAGGGCAGGCAATAAAGGGTTTATTCATGCCAGCACCTATTGGCAGCTGGAAAATACCAGGAAAAAATTCTTTAAAGGAAAGTCCCAACTCCTATTGCTTACCATTGATCCATTGAAGGTAAAACCGGAAATCCGTTTCGAAGATCTTTCCGGAGAAGGACAGGTTTTCCCGCATATATACGGAGATCTAAATCTGGGTGCGGTGATTAAGGTAGAGGAGATTGATTAATCAGCAAGAGCAACAGGAAACAGCATACAGGTGATGCGCAGGGAAGTATAGCCACTCCTGGATACTTGTTCCCGGAACAAAAAGCATCCGCCCGGTTTGCAGGGGCTCTCTGCTCTATGCCTCTGCCCCCTGCGCATCACCTGTATGCTGTTTCCTGTATGCCCCGATATATATCGGGGCTGATACGAAACACCTGTATGCTCCCCACTGTTGCTGTTGCTCATATTTTCCTATATTTAGATCCCTTGAACTCCACTATGAATCCCGGTCAGGCTAAGCAACCTAAATCCTACCCTCCCATTTTGCCCACTCGTGAAGAATGGCCGGTGGTCCAATTAAGCAGAAACAGAAAATCATTTGTGAAAACGGTCATTCATGAAACACTGAACAGGCTGCTTAACAACGGATTAGGTGAGCAGAAACTGATTGAGGAACTGGAAATGACCCTTTACCTGGAAACTAACAGGATTAGGAGGAATCTCTGGAAAGTAGACCCCGAAGATGAAGAAGAATTTTGGGGCGACATTAAGACCCAGTTGTTAAATCTTAACCAGGTATCTAATGACACCGGTGTGCAAAGCGTTGACCGGATGGTAAAGAGTATCGTCACCCGGTACACTGAAGAAATCGCCGGTAATTTTAAGCAATCAAGTTACCGCATGGCACGGACCATTATCACATTCGGGTTTGCCAGACTTTTGAACGCGGCCCGTATTAAAGGTCTCAGGGCATTGTTCAGTGGTCAGCTGGACCTTCCCGACAAGATCCAGGTTAACGGAGAGACTGAACAGCTGCGTTCCCTGGCTAAAATTGGCACAGTGGTCATGGTGCCTACTCATTTCAGCAACCTGGATTCAGCCCTGATCGGATGGGTGATCCAGTACCTGGGTCTGCCAGCCTTCATCTACGGCGCAGGACTGAACCTGTTTAACATTGGGATCTTTGCTTATTTTA
>Ga0268386_10001412_pt1 | contig 16475 bp, 13 predicted proteins | sample RVTome_15_FD_200260 | JGI IMG/M metagenome (GOLD analysis project Ga0268386, IMG submission 200260) | Soil microbial communities from uranium-contaminated site in the Upper Colorado River Basin, Wyoming, United States - RVT150D86... ...
CTGCGCCGGCTTTGCCGCGAACAACATCTTTCCCGCCCGCCTCGGTGAGCTCGTTCGGGCCTACACGCTGTCGCGCGTCGGACGGCTGCCGTTCGGCATCAGCGTCGGCTCGCTCGTGGTCGAGCGCGTGCTCGACGGCCTGGTGCTGGTCTCGTTCCTCGTGGTGCCGATCATGATGCCGGGGTTTCCGCTCGGCGCGACGGAGGCGGCGGCGTTCGTGCGGCGCGTCGCGGTGGTCGGCTCGATAGTGTTCGCGTCCGGTTTCGTCGTGCTGTGGCTGATGGCCCGCCGGCCCGAGGGCTCACTCCGCCTGTGGACGGCGACTCTCGGACGACTGGTTCCAGACCGCGTCGCGGAACGCCTGACCGGCCTGGTCGAGACCTTCCTGCACGGCCTGGGCTCGCTCGCGCGCGTCGGCGTCCTCGCACGGGCCGTCGGCTGGAGCTACGTCGTCTGGGGCTGTCTGGCCGCTTCGATGTGGACTGGCCTGCTGTCGTTCGGCATCACCGGACCCGGGTTCGTGGGCGCGGCGTTCCTCCAGGCCGTGATCGGGTTCGCCGTCGCCGTACCATCCACGCCGGGCTTCTTCGGGGTGTTCGAGGCCGGGGCCCGCGTCGGACTTCAGCCGTGGGATGTTCCGGACACGCTCGTGGTCGGCTTCGCCACCAGTTACCACATCCTGACCTTCGTCCCGGTGACCCTTCTCGGGCTCTGGTACCTGCGGCACTTCGGTCTACGCTGGAGCGAGGTCCGCCAGCGGACGGAGTCCCTGGACGAGGATGCGAGCCTACCTTCGGTGGGGGCGGGACGGGGGGGAGTCGAAGTGCCGTGAGGCTCGCGGCCCCGGCCAAGCTCAACCTGCGGCTCCGCGTACTGGGGCGCCGCGCGGACGAGTTTCACGCGATCGAGACCTTGTTCCTCCGCCTGCGCCTGGCCGACATGCTCACGCTGGAGCCGGGAGGCGAGGGAATCCGGCTTCGAGTCCGATCGGGGCCGGACGACGGTGGCGGCTCCGCCTCACCTGTGCCCGACGGCGAAGGCAACCTGTGCTGGCGCGCCGCGCGCCTCCTGTACGACGAGCTCGGCCGCGAACCGTCCGTCGAGATCGGCCTCGAGAAGCGGATTCCGGTCGCCGCGGGGCTCGGTGGCGGGAGCTCCGACGCGGCCGCCGTGCTCGTCGGGCTGAACCGGGCGCTCGGGGCGCCGCTCGACCGGCCCGCCGTGCTCCGGCTCGCAGGCCGGCTCGGGAGCGACGTTCCGTTTTTCGCGGCGGAGACGGCCTGCGCGCTCGCCTGGGATCGCGGCCAGCGCCTGTTGCCGCTCGCGCCGCCGCCGTCCCGCCCGATTCTCGTCGTCATGCCCGGGTTCGGCGTCTCGGCCGCCGACGCCTACCGATGGTGGGGCGAGGACGGCGGTTCGGCGGCTGCGGCCGACCTCCTTCCCACGCCCACCCGACTGGCGGCCTGGGAGGTGCTGGAAGAACTGGCCGTGAACGACCTCGAGCCTCCGGTGGAACTCCGCCATCCTGAGCTCGCCGAGATTCGCGAAGCTCTCCGGGCGGCCGGAGCCGCCGTCGCGATGCTGTGCGGATCGGGCTCCTGCGTCGCCGGCGTATTCCGCTCGGAGGACGAGCGCGACGCGGCACGCTCGGCGCTGGCAACGGGCCGCGCCGCCACCTCCGGCTGGAAGCTCGTCTCGACCTGCACCGAGGGCCCGCCGGGGTCCTGAGGCGTGCCGCCCAAGCGTCGACGGTTGACCCGGCACCCGGCCGGCTCGACTTTCCGGTGCGCTGGCCCCTCGTCTAATGGCAAGACCCCGGCCTTTGGAGCCGGTAATCCAGGTTCGAATCCTGGGGGGCCAATCCGGCGGCCCGGTGTCCTGTCTCCTCAGGGCACCCGCGCGACCAGGTCCGGTTCGACCAGCACGGGCGCCGGACCCGACAGCGGGGTGGTCGGACCGGTGCGGACGAGCTCCGGCAGATGGAGCGACCACCACTGGAGCGCCGTCGTGCTGTTCCACGGCGCGACAGGGATGCAGCACAGGTCGTCGTACAACTCCATCGCCGTGTTCGGACGGTCCTCGGGCCGCTTGGCGAGGCACGAGAGGATCACGTCGTCCAGCTCGGGCGGGATGTCGAGCTCGCTGAGCTTGGACGGCGGCATCGGCTCGTCCCGCACGTGGCCCATCAGGATCGCTACCGGCGTCGCGCCCTCGAACACCGTGCGCCCGGTGAGCAGCCAGTAACCGACGCAGCCGAGAGCATAGATGTCGGCCCGGCGGTCGACCGGCCGATCGCCGAGGGCCATCTCCGGCGACATGAAGGCCGGTGTGCCCGTCGTCACGTCGGGCGACGTGAGCAACGTGCTGCTCGACGCGTGCGCCGGATCCGCCTTCACCAGTCCGAAATCGAGAATCTTCAGGTGGTCGACCCCGAGCCCGAGGCGCGCCGCCACCAGGTTCGACGGCTTGATGTCGCGGTGCACGAGGCCACGGTCATGGGCTTCGCCGAGCGACAGGCAGGCCTGCCGAAGGAAGTGCACGACCCGCGCGGGGGGCAGGGGGCCGAACCGTTCGACCATTTCCTGCAGGTTCAACCCTTCGAGCAGTTCCATGACGTAGTACAGGGCGCCGTCGGCCGTCGTGCCGAAGTCGTACAACTCGATCGTGTTCGGGGAACGCAGGTTGGCCGCGGCGCGCGCTTCGCGCTTGAAACGCTCGACGATTACCTCGGCGGCTTCGGGCGTGCTGGCTCCCAACACCTCGGGCCGGATCAGCTTGATCGCGGCGGGCCGAGCGAGCAGCCGGTGCGTCGCGCGGTACACCTCGCCCATGCCGCCGGCGGCGAGCCTTTCCTCGAGCCGATAGCTCCCGAGCTCGCGGGCGCGCGACACCCGTTGACCCAGTGTCCGGATCACCTTCGCCGGCACCACGGCCAGGAGGGCGCACAGGAAGTTCGGCATGAACATCCAGGTCAGCGCGAAGCCGTCCGCCTGGACGCCACCGTCCCCGGCGACCAGCAGCGCATACATCAGCGGATCCATCGACGCGGCGGCGAGGGACGCCCCCAGCACGCGGCCCGGCGAGGCCGGCACGATCGCGGGGTAGGCGATGATCACGATGCAGACCCACGAAACGCCGATTCCCAGCATCGCCTGGGGCAGTTGCCAGTTGAGGAGAGCGATGAGGGCCGCCGTCGCGACCTCGAACCCGAGCCCGAGGCGGATCAGCAGGTGCGGTCGGTCGGTCAACCAGTGGGCGAGCGGCACCATGGCGAGCGACAGCAGCACGCCCGCTCCGGCGATAAGGTTGCCCGGCATCGGCCATACGTCGCCGAAGTAGAGGTGCTGATGGGACTCGAACAGCCGCCACACGACGTTCTGCATCAGCAGCACGATCGCCCACACGGCGGCGAACACGATGCCGGCGATTCCGACGCGCCGGCAGGTCTGGGCGAGGAGGTCGGCAGGCATCCGCCAGCGCGATCCCACGCCGGCGGCCGGCGTCGACAGGTGCGGGTCGAGTACTTCGGTCACGGGGCCGTCGGGCACGCTGACCGGTTGTTCGGAGCTGCTCATATGCTGTCCAACGCTCTGGGTTCGGCAAAGGTTTCGCCGCTCGGGGGTCCGGCGCTCCGCAGACCCTCGGCGCGCTATTATACGACCTCGCGACGACGAACTGCAGGGGAGAACGCCATGAGCCGGAATCGACTCGCCGACGAGCGCAGCCCGTATCTGCGCCAGCACGCCGGCAATCCGGTCAACTGGTATGCCTGGGGCGACGACGCGTTCGCCGCCGCCAGGGAGCTCGACCGCCCGATCTTCCTGTCGATCGGCTATGCGACCTGCCACTGGTGCCACGTGATGGCGCACGAGTCGTTCGAAGACGACGAGGTGGCCGGCCTGCTGAACCGCGGCTTCGTTTCCGTGAAACTCGACCGCGAAGAGCGGCCGGACGTCGATGCCGTGTACATGACCGTCTGCCAGATGATGACCGGTCACGGCGGGTGGCCCCTGAACGTGGTCCTGACCCCGGACCTCGAGCCGTTCTTCGCGGGAACGTACTTCCCGCGCGAGTCCCGCGGCGGCCGGATCGGCATGCTCGACCTGCTGCCGCGGATCGAGGCGTTGTGGAGCGAGCGGCGGGGCGACGTGCGCGCGTCGGCGTCGTCGATCACCGTGGCGCTGCGCTCGGCCCTTGCTACGCCGGAGAGCGACGGGACCGCGGGCGAGGCGGAGGTCGCGGCGGCGGTCCGAACGCTGAAGGCCCGCTTTGATCCCATGCACGGAGGGTTCGGCGGAGCGCCGAAGTTTCCGTCGCCGCATACGCTCGGGTTCCTGCTCCGCGTGTGGGAGCGCCACGGCGACGCCGCGACCCTCGATATGGTCACGGCCACGCTGCACGGCATGCGGCGGGGAGGAATCCACGACCAGCTCGGCGGAGGGTTCCACAGGTACTCGACGGATGCTGAATGGCGCCTGCCTCACTTCGAAAAAATGCTCTACGACCAGGCGCTGATCGCGCTGGCGTTCACCGAGGCCTGGCAGGCGACCGGCGACGAGGCGCTCGGCACGACCGCGCGGCGGACGCTCGACTACGTGCTCGACGAGCTGGCCGACCCGGCCGGCGGCTTCCATTCGGCCGAGGACGCCGACAGCGAAGGCGAGGAGGGCAAGTACTACGTGTGGACCGAGTCCGAGCTCGCCGCGGTCCTGCCCGCCGAGGCCGATCTCGAGCTGGCGTTCGAGGCGTTCGGGATCGAACCGGAGGGGAACTTCCGGGACGAAGCGACGGGCCGGCGGTCCGGAGCCAACGTGCTGCTCGCCGCGCGCGAGCCGGCCGGGTTGACCGAGCACCGCGGCGAAGCGCCCGGACGTCTCGAGGAGCGGCTCGAGGAGATCCGTCGTCGCCTGCTCGCCGTACGACGCCGGCGGGCGCGTCCGGAGCGCGACGACAAGGTGCTGGCCGACTGGAACGGGCTCATGGTCGCCGCCCTGGCGCGCGCCGGCCGAGTATTCGACGCGCCGCGCTACGTGACGGCGGCGGCGCGCGCCGCCGACTTCGTGCACGCGGCCCTCCGGTCACCCGACGGTCGTCCCATGCACCGCTGGCACGACGGCGACGCCGCGATTCCGGCCCTGGCGGACGACCTCGCCTTCGTGGCGTGGGGCCTGCTCGAGCTGTATGAAGCCACCTTCGAGCCCCGCTGGCTCGAGCGGGCACTGGACATGCTCGCCGACCTGATCGAACGGTTCGAGGCGCCGGACGGCGGATTCTTCCAGACGTCGGACGACGCCGAGGTCACCCTGGTGCGAATCCAGGAGTCGTCCGACGGCGCCCTCCCGTCGGCCAACTCGGTGGCGGCGCTCACGCTCCTGCGGGCGGCCCGCCTGACCGGAAGGTTCGAGCTCGAGGCGGCGGCCCGGCGAACGCTCGACGCCCTGGGGGGCCGGGCATCCGCCTCGCCGGCCGGACACACGGCGTTCCTGCAGGCGGCGCTGTTCGCGGACGGCCCGACGGCCGAAGTGGTGGCCACGGGGCCGGCGGACGGGCCGGCGACCCGGCGCCTGCTCGCTCCGCTGCGGCACGGCTTTCATCCGCGTGTCGTCAGCCTGCTGAAGCCGTCAAACGACGAGGTCGCCGGTCGGCTGGCCCGTCTCGCGCCGTTCACGGCCGGTCTCGAGCCGGTCGACGGGATGGCCACGGTCTTCCTGTGCCGGAACCACGCCTGCGAGCTTCCGCGAACCGACGCGACGGCATTCGCGCGAGCGCTGGAACAGGTTTGACGGCGGGCCATCCCGCGCATAACATTATGGGCTGTTTTTCGAGCGGAACGCTCGATGTTCCGGGCCCGTTCGCCCACGCTCCACAACAATGAGGCGAAATCCGATGTCGGAACTCTCGGCGACCGGCACGCCGATGATGGTCATGACGGGCACGGCGAATCCCGATCTCGCCGCGAGCATCGCCGCGGAGCTGGGTCAGCCCCTGTGCGAGACCACCGTGCGGCGGTTCGCCGACGGGGAGATCTTCGTGCGGATCGACGAGAACGTGCGTGGGCGTGACGTGTTCGTGATCCAGCCTACGAACCCGCCGGCCGAGAACCTGCTCGAGCTGCTCCTGCTGATCGATGCGGCGAAGCGGGCCTCGGCCGCCCGGGTCACGGCGGTCGTCCCCTACTACGGCTATTCGAGACAGGACCGGAAGGACCAGCCGCGCGTGTCGATCGCCGCGAAGCTGGTGGCGAACCTGATCGTCGCGGCCGGGGCCGATCGGTTGATCACGATCGACTTCCACCAGCACCAGTTGCAGGGGTTCTTCGATATCCCGGTGGATCACCTGTATGCCGCGCCGGTGTTCATGCAGCATTACCGGTCGCGCGACCTCGACAACCTCGTCGTCGTGGCGACGGACGTGGGCGCGGCGAAGATGGCGCGCGGCTACGCCAAGCGGCTCGGCTCGGGCTTCGCGATCATCGACAAGAGGCGGCCGAGCGCGAATGTGGCCGAGGTCGTCAACGTCGTCGGCGAGGTCGAAGGGAAGCGCTGCATCATTCCCGACGACATGGTCGACACGGCCGGCACCATGGCCAACGCCGTACGGGCGCTTCGCGAGCGGGGTGCCGAAGAGATCTTCTGCATCGCCACGCACGCGCTGCTGTCCGGCCCGGCAATCGAGCGCCTGGCGGCGGCCGAAGTGACCGAGGTAACGGTCACCGATACGATCGCGATTCCCGAGGAGAAGCGCCGGGGCCTGCCGAACCTGGTCACCGTCTCGGTCGCGAACCTGCTGGCGCGCGCCATCGAGAGCACGCATTTCAACCGATCCGTAAGCAAACTGTTCGACTGACCGGCGGCCGAGGGGCCGCTCGCCGGACGACAGGAACCGAGAGGGACGTAGAGTCATGAATAAGCGAGAGACCGCGAGTTTGCAGGTCGAGCCGCGCGACGGCCGCGGCAAGGGCGCCGCGCGCAAGCTGCGCGGCGACGGTAGGATCCCGGCCAACATCTATGGCCACGGAATCGATTCGATCGCCGTCACGGCGAACGCCCACGAGTTCGATGCGCTCACCAGCAAGATCTCGGTCGAGAACACGCTCGTCGAGCTCGAGCTGGGCGGAAAGTCGCGGCAGGTGCTGATCCGCGAGATTCAGCGGCATCCGTACAGGAGCCAGGTCCTGCACGTCGACTTCTTCGCGATCCGCGCCGACGAGAAGATCAGGGTATCGGTTCCGGTTCACGTGACCGGTACTTCTTCGGGCGTGAAGAACGCGGGCGGCGTGCTCCAGCAGGCGTTGCATGAGGTCGAGATCGAGGTGCTTCCGAACGAGATTCCGGAGGCGTTCGAGATCGACGTCAGCGCGCTCGAGATCGGAGATTCCCTGCACGTGTCGGACCTCGACACGATGGGCTTCGAAACGTCGGAGGCGCCGGAGCGCACGATCGTCACCGTTCAACCGCCACGGATCCTCGAGGAGCCTGAAGAGGAAGAGGGCGTCGAGGCGCTCGAGGGTGTCGAGCCCGAAGTCATCACCGCCCGCGGCGAGGATGAGGACGGCGACGACGGCGAAGAGGGCGACGAGAGCTGAAGCTCATCCTCGCGCTGGGCAACCCGGGCGAACAGTACCGGGACTCCCGGCACAACGCGGGCTGGTGGCTGGCGGACCGGCTGGTAAGTCGCTGGTCGTTTCCGCGCTGGCGTGCGGCGAACGGCGTCGCGACGAGCGAGGGGCGCGCTGCCGGACGGCCGGCGGTGATTGCCCGCCCGCTCGGCTACATGAACCGCAGCGGCCGGGCGCTGCCCGGCCTGCTCGACGCGCACGACGCGGATCCGGGGGAGGACCTCCTCGTGCTCGTGGACGACGTCTCGCTGGCGCCCGGCGCGTTCCGGATCCGGGGGAGCGGATCGCCCGGAGGCCACAACGGTCTCGCTTCGATCGAACAGGCGCTCGATTCGCGCGAGTACGCCCGCCTGCGGATCGGAGTGGGTTCACCCGGAAGCTCGGAGATCGACCTGGCCGACTGGGTCCTCGCGCCGCCTGCGGCGGACGAGGAGTCGGCAGTGCTCGAAGCGATGGACCGGATGGCGGACGCGGTGGAGTGCTGGCTGGCCGAAGGGGTCGAGCCGGCTATGAACCGATTCAACTGAGACTCCGACAGGAGAGCTGATTCGTGGAACAGTGGATGACATCTGCGCTGTGGCTGGGGCTCGTGGGGATCGGGCTCGCCATCGCCCTCTTCGCCTACGTCGCGCGCCAGCCGGTGGGCAACGACCTGATGCGCGAGCTCTCGGAAGCGATCCAGGAAGGGGCGATGGCGTTTCTGCGGCGCGAGTACTCCGTGCTCGTCCCGTTCGTGATCGTCGTGGCGGCGCTGCTATTCTGGCTGATCGCACCCGAGACGGCGTACGCCTACCTGTTCGGCGCCGCCTGCTCGATTCTCGCCGGGTTCGTCGGGATGCGGGCCGCGACGATGGCCAACGTGCGCACCACCGAGGCTGCGCGTGACGGCGGGCAGGGCAAGGCCCTGCGGATCGCGTTCGGGGGCGGTGCCGTCATGGGGCTCGCGGTCGCCAGTCTCGGTCTCGCGGGCCTCGGAGCGGTGCTCCTGCTGTACCGGCCGGAGGTGGTCGGCGTGGTCGAGTTCGGGCAAATCGTTTCCGGATTCGCGATGGGCGCGTCCACGATCGCCCTGTTCGCGCGGATCGGCGGCGGGATCTACACCAAGGCGGCCGACGTCGGAGCCGACCTGGTCGGGAAGGTCGAGGCCGGCATTCCCGAGGACGACCCGCGGAACCCGGCGACGATCGCCGACAACGTGGGTGACAACGTGGGCGACGTGGCCGGCATGGGCGCCGACATCTTCGAGTCGTACGTGGGCTCGATCGTCGCGACCGTCGTGCTCGGCGCCACGGTCACCGCGATCCTGCCCGACAATCGCATGGCGGCCGTGGCGCTGCCGATCCTCTATGCGATGGTCGGACTGGTTGCGAGCGTGATCGGCGTGCTGTCGATCCGGATTCTCGAGAAGATGGACCCGGCGTCGGCCCTGCGGAACACGACGCTCATCGGCGCGCTGCTGTTCTGGGCAGGGGCCTGGTTCGTGACGATCGAGCTGAACGTGTTCGAGGGCTCGACCGACCGGTTCTGGACGCTGATCGACCCGGCGGCGGGCGCGTTCTGGGCCATGCTGTTCGGCTCGCTGGCCGGGATCGCGATCGGTCTGGCGACCGAGTACTACACGGCCTCGAAGCCGGTGCGCAGCATCGCCAGCGCCTCCGAGACCGGGGCGGCGACGAACATCATCACCGGCCTCGCTGTCGGCCTCGAGTCGGTGGCAGCGCCGCTGCTGTTCATCTGCGCCTCGATCTACCTGGCCTACGGCTTCGCCGGCCTCTACGGCATCGGGATCGCGGCCGTCGGCATGCTCGCCACGGTCGGGGTGACCATGTCCGTCGATGCCTACGGTCCGATCGCCGACAATGCGGGCGGGATCAGCGAGATGAGCGGCCTCGGCCCCGACGTGCGGAAGATCACCGACGGACTCGACGCCCTCGGCAATACGACGGCGGCGATCGGCAAGGGGTTCGCGATCGGCTCGGCCGCCCTGACGGCGTTGGCGCTGTTCTCCGCTTACGGCAACGCCGTCGGACTCACCGCCTCGGGCATCAACATCGTGAACCCGATAGTGGTGATCGGCCTGTTCATCGGGGGGATCACGCCATTCTTCATCGCGGCGCTCACCATGACGGCCGTCGGCCGGGCCGCCGCCGGGATGGTGGCCGAGGTGCGCCGGCAGTTCCGCGAGATCCCCGGGATCATGGAGGGCACGGCGAAGCCGGACTCCGCCCGCTGCGTGGACATCTCCACCCGGGCGGCCCTGCGCGAGATGGTGGTTCCGGGGGTGACGGCTATCACGGTGCCGGTTGTGGTCGGCTACTTCCTCGGCGTCGAGGCTCTCGGCGGCGTACTGGCGGGCGCGACGCTCAGCGGCGTGCTGCTCGCCCTGTTCATGGCGAACGCCGGCGGGGCATGGGACAACGCGAAGAAGTACATCGAGGGCGGGGCGCACGGCGGCAAGGGCTCCGACGCGCACAAGGCCGCCGTGGTCGGCGACACGGTCGGCGATCCGTTCAAGGACACTTCGGGCCCGTCGATGAACATCGTGATCAAGCTGGTGAGCATCGTTTCGCTCGTGCTGGCGCCGTGGTTGGTCGCTGTGCACGCCGACGGCGAGCAGGTGTCGTCGCTGACCCGGGCGCTCGAGTCGCTGCTGCCGTTCTTCGGCTGACCCTCGGCTGGTCATCGACCGACCGGTCGGGGCGGCGACGCCCCCGGCCGGGAGCTTGAGTTCGGACGGCCCGCCGGATACCTTGGGCGGCCGTTCGACGGACAGACACGACCCGGCATGGGCCGGGACGACCAATCACTCCTGCTCCGGGAGACGCGCTTCCGGGGCCGCCAGAGACCAAGGGAGAGACATGCGCGACTACGAAGCCGTTTACATCTTCCGATCTGCCATGGCCAACGACGACGTCGAGGCCAGGGTAGAGAAATTCCATCAGCGGATCCTCGCTGCTCCCGGCGCCGAGATCACGGCCGTCGAGTACTGGGGCAAGCGCGAGCTCGCCTATCCGATCGCCGACGAGCGCAACGGCACGTACGTCGTGGCCCAGTTCACCGCCCCGCCCTCCGCCCTCACCGAGTTCGAGCGGGTGCTCAAGCTGGACGAGGACCTGCTCCGCCACCTCGTCGTCCTGTCCGAAGGAGAGCTTCCGACGCCCCCGTCGATGCGTGGCGAGGAGGACGACGATGACGATGATGACGATGATGACGACGACAACGACGACGAGTCCGAGGACGAGGACTAGACCATGGCCTTCAGAAAAGTCTGCAGATTCTGTGAACGCAGTGTCCGGAAGATCGACTACAAGGACGAACGGACGCTCGAGCGGTTTCTGACCGATCGCGGCAAGATCTTGCCGCGGCGCGCCACGGGCACCTGCGCGCGCCACCAACGGCAACTCGGCACGGCGATCAAGCGGGCGCGCCACATCGCGCTCGTGCCGTACATCCAGGGCTACTACGACTGAGGTCGGGCCGGGACCGGCGGGAATGGGCACGAACGCCGAACCGGGTCGGATGACGTCGCTGCTCCGCCTTGGCATTCTCGCGGCGGCGCTGCTCGTGTCACCGATCAGTCCCTTCCTGCTGGTTCTGATCCCGCTCGGCTTCATGCTGGTCGCGCTGCGGCCTGACGACATGTCGGCGCTGCTGACCGGCGTCGCGCTGCTGGCGCTCGCGTTTCTATCGGGAGGACCGGCGCGCGGGACGGAGTGGTTCGCGCATCGCTCGTGGCCGGTGCTGCTCGGAAGCGGGTTCGTCGTGTCGACGCTGCTTCTGCGGCGCTCGACCCTTCTGGCCCGCTCGCTGGGCGCGGTCGGGACCGCCGCGCTGGCCGTGGTGATGGCGGGCCTGTTGCGCCCGTACGTCGTAACGGGACTCGACGGCTGGATGAGCGAGCAGATTCAGCTCGCCGCGGTGGTCCTGCTCCAGTGGTCGCACGCCGCGACGACCAGCCCCGAGGTTGCGGATTCGGTCGGGGCGGCAGTCCTGCGCTGGGCCGACATCCAACGCGAGGTGTACCCGGCCCTGCTCGCGCTGGCTTCGCTCCCCGCGCTGGCGATCGGATGGTATGTTCTGGGACGGCTGACGGGCCGACCCGAAATGCCGGCGCCCGCGCGGGAGTTCCGGTTCAGCGACCACCTGGTGTGGCTGTTCGCGGGAGGCCTCGCGCTGTTCGTGCTGGCGCCGGCGGGGCTGGCGGAACGACTGGGCGCCAACGCGGCCGTGTTCATGGCGGTTTTGTACGTTGTCCGCGGAGGCGCGGTGATCGGCTGGCTGCTGGCCGCCGCCGGGGCGACGGCGTGGGCGTACATGCTGCTCGCGTTCGCGGTGCTACTGCTTTACCCGGTGGTGCTCGGCACCGCGTTCGTGTTCGGAATCGGAGATACGTGGCTCGACGTGCGGACGCGGTTCCGTCGCGAGTCCGGATGAGTCGAACCATAGAACGCTGGAGAACGGACGGATGGCGCAGGTCATACTGTTGAAGGAAATGGAGAACCTGGGCGACGTCGGTGAGGTCGTCGACGTCAAGGCCGGTTACGCCCGCAACTACCTCGTGCCCCGCGGATTCGCGGTCCATGCCACGAAGGCGAATCTCGCGCGCATCGAACAGGAGCGCGAGCACCTCGTCGCCGCGGCCCAGCGCGAGATCGAGAAGGCCACGGCGCTGGCCGGCGACATCGAGGGGCAGTCGCTCAACTTCCCGGTGAAGGCCGGCGAGGACGGCCGGCTGTTCGGCTCCGTGTCCTCCTCCGACATCGCCGACGCGCTGGCGGAGAAGGGGGTCGAGATCGATCGGCGTCAAATCCAGCTCGATGAGCCGATCAAGCAGCTCGGAACCTACAAGGTGCCGGTCCGCCTCAGTGCCGAGGTGCAGCCGGAGATCACGGTCTGGGTGGTCGCCGAAGAGGAAGCGTAACGGCGGCCGGCATGTCACCGCGCGGTGGTCGTGGCGCCTGACGGCGAGTCGAGGCCACCGGGCATCGCATACCTCGATGGCCGGCGCTTCCGCCGGCTGCTGATGGCGGGCGTCCACAACGTCGAACGTCACCGCGCCGAGCTCGATCGCATCAACGTTTTTCCGGTGCCCGATGGAGACACCGGCACGAATCTCGCCCTCACCCTCCGCTCCGTCTCCGCCGCCGTGCGCGCGCTGGATAGCCGCTCCTTGGGCGAAGTCGTCCGGGCCGCTGCCGACGCCAGCGTCCTGGCTGCCCGGGGCAATTCCGGGATGCTGTTCTCCCACCTGCTGCTCGGATTCGCCGATGCCCTCGGAGACGGTGGGCGGGCGGCTGCCCCCGAAGTGGCGCGCGCATTCACGGCGGCCGCCGAGCGGCTGCGCGACGTGCTCGAGTATCCGCGCGAGGGAACCATACTTTCCGTGGCGCGGGACATGGCGGCCGGGGCGGGCGCCGGGCCGCCGCGCGACCTCGCCTCGTGGCTCCACGAGGTCCAGGTCACGGCGCGCGAATCGCTCGCCCGGACCCAGGCTCAGTTGCCGGCCCTGACCGACGCGGGCGTGGTCGATGCGGGCGCGAGGGGCCTGGTCGAGTTCTTCGAGGGCGTGGTCCACCTCGTGGACGGCCGGCTCAGTACGGAGGAGCTCGCCGAACCGGCCGACGGGACCGATGACGACACGCCCTCTCTGTACGCCGCTCGCGAATCGGGTGTGGGGGCGGGCGAAGGCCGCTACTGCACCCAGGTCGCGATCCGCGGCGATCTCCCGTCCACCGCCGAGCTGCGGAAGGCGCTGGCAGGTATGGGTACGTCGATGATTGTTGTGCGTTCGGGACGGATCGCGAAGGTTCACATCCACGCCGACGAGCCGGAGGCGGTGGTCGGAGTGCTCGAGCGTTTCGGAACGATCGAGTCGCGCCACGTCGAGGACACGATGTTGGCCGGGACGCCGAGCCACCACACAGCCGTGCTCACCGACTCCGCCGCCGACCTGCCGCGCGAGTGGGTCGAGCGCCACGGCGTCACGGTGGTGCCGATGCAGGTGATCGTCGGCGACACCGTGTACCGCGACGGCGTAGACCTTCAGTCCGACGAGCTTCTCGAGCTGATGCGCGACCCCGCGAGCCCACTTCCCAAGACTTCGCAGCCGCCACCGGCCGCGTTCCGCGCCGCGTTCCAGCGCGCGGTCGACCGTGGCGCCGAAGAGCTCCTCGGGGTGTTCGTGAGTGGCAAGGTGTCGGGAACCCTCGCCTCGGCATCGGTCGTCCTGCGCGAGTTCGAGGGGGTGCCTGCGACGGCGGTCGATTCTCGCTCGGGCTCGCTGGGTGTCGGCCTGCTGGTGATCCGGGCGATCGAGTTGCTCGAGCGCGGTCTGGACCTGGCCGCCGTGGCGGCCGAGCTCCGCCGGGTACGGAGCCAGTCGAACGTGTTCTTCACCGTCGACACGATGGACCATCTGGTGCGCTCGGGCCGGATCGGCCGGACGCGGGCCTGGCTCGGCGGAATGCTCGACCTCAAGCCGATCCTGTCGCTGACCGACGAGGGTCGGGTCGTGCCCGTCGATCGGGCACGCGGCCGGGAGGCGGTGGTCGAACGGGTCCTCGAGCTGGTCGACGAGCGGGTGCGGGATGCCGACGAACTCCGGTTCGGCGTGGCCCATTTCGGCGCTCCGGACGCAGCGAGGAAAATCGCGCGGCACCTCGGCGCCCGTTATCGTGCGAAGGAAGTCCTGGTAGGGCCGGCAGCGGCGGCTCTCGGCGTCCACACCGGCCCGGGGACCTGGGCGCTGGCCTACCAGATCGAAGACGGGGCCCCGACCTCCGACCGTCCGGGCACGGGAACCCATCAACCGAGTCGCGGGTCAAACTCCGTATGACCAAACGGAAGTCGAAGCCTCGCAAGCCCGCCGCGCCGCCGCCCGCGCCCTTGACCCTCGACACGCTGCCCGACGAAGTGGAAGTGATCGTCGAGGCCCTTCGTGAGCGCAACGCCCGCCTGCCGGTTCTGCTCGATCTGCGGGGCCTGTCCGACGCTGCCGACTTCTTCGTGATCGCATCCGGCGATTCCGACACGCACGCCCGTGCGATTGCGGAGGCCGTGATGGAGCGCGGCCGGGAGGCGGGGATCCGACCGGCGGGGATCGAGGGCCAGCGCGCGGGCTCGTGGATCCTGATCGACTACATCAGCGCCGTCGTGCACGTGTTCCTTCCGCGTGTCCGTGATTTCTACCGCCTCGAGGAACTGTGGGGCGACGCTCCGCTCATCCGGCTCGAGGAGGCGGCGCCGGGCGCGACGTGAGCGACCGCTCACCGCGCGCGTCGGCGCGCCGGTCGCTGGTGCTGTGCGTTCTGGCGACGGGGTTCGGGGCAGCTTCCGCTCCCCCCGTCGCCGGCCAGGCGGTGTTTGGGCGCAACAAGGTCCAGTACCAGCCGCGCGACTTCCAGATCATCGAAACGGCGCACTTCGACGTCTACTACTACGAAGAAGAGCGGACGGCGGCCTATGACGCCGCCCGGATGGCGGAGCGGATCTATGGTCGACTGAGCCGTCTGCTGGACCACGAATTCCAGCGGCGCAAGCCGATCATCCTCTACGCCTCGCAGACCGACTTCCAGGGCACCAACGTGCTGGGCGGGCACATCGGCGAGTCGACCGGCGGCGTCACCGAGTCGCTACGCGACCGCGTGCTGCTGCCGCTCACCGGCAGCTATGCCGAGTTCGAGCACGTCCTGGCCCACGAGCTCGTGCACGCGTTCCAGTTCGACATCCTGAAGCGAAGCGCCGTGCAGCGCTCGGCCTCGCCGTTCTCGTTCGTCCCGAGCCTGTGGTTCATGGAGGGAATGGCCGAGTACCTGTCGGTCGGCCGGATCGACGCGAAGACGACGGCCTGGATGCGGGACGCCACCCTGTCGGGCTACCTGCGGACGATCTCGGAGATGGACCGGTTCAACGACTTCCTCAGCTACCGATTCGGTCAGTCGCTGTGGAACTACATCGGGGCGCGCTGGGGCGACCAGGCGATCGGCGAGCTGCTGAAGGGCTCGGCGGCGGTGGGGCCCGAGCGCGCGTTCCGGCAGACGCTCGGCGTATCGCTGACAGAGCTGTCGCGCGACTGGCACGAGGCGGTGCGGGCGGCCCATCTGCCCGAGATTCGACGCGCGCGCTCCATCGACGGCGTGGGCCGGCGGGTGACGTCCCACACGTTTCCGACCGGCCGCGAGAAATCGCCCAGCTTCATCGCGCCGGCGCTGTCCCCCGACGGGCGCCGGCTGGCCTACCTGTCCGATCTCGGGCACGACCTGTACAGCTTCTACGATTTATGGGTGGCGGACGCGGAGACGGGTGAGCCGTTGCGACGACTGGTCGAGTCGGCGCGGGGCGGGGATTTCGAGAGCCTGCGCTACCTGAGCTCGTCGGCGGAGTTCGCTCCCGACGGGCGCCGGCTCGCTTTCGTGGCGAAACGTGGCGGCGTCGACGAGATCATCGTGATGGACGCCGGGGCGGGTCAGGTGGTCGAGACGCTGGAGCCCGGGCTCAACGGACTGCAGTCGCCGTCGTGGGCGCCCGACGGGCGCCGGATCGTGTTCACCGGCCTGCTTGGCGGCATTTCCGACCTCTACGTCTGGGAGCTGGCGACGGGCGACGTACGGCAACTGACTGACGATCGATACGCGCAGCTTCACCCGGCCTGGTCGCCCGATGGCCGGGCGATCGCCTACGCCACCGATGCCGGGCCGCAAACGGATCTCCACGACCTGGCGATCGGTCCGCTGCGCATCGAGCTCCTCGACCTCGCAACTGACGAACGCCGCCGACTGCCGGGACAGGAGGGATTCGCGATCAACCCCGCCTGGTCGCCCGACGGCCGGACGCTTGCCTACCTGTCGACCCGCACCGG
>Ga0268386_10001413_pt1 | contig 16469 bp, 16 predicted proteins | sample RVTome_15_FD_200260 | JGI IMG/M metagenome (GOLD analysis project Ga0268386, IMG submission 200260) | Soil microbial communities from uranium-contaminated site in the Upper Colorado River Basin, Wyoming, United States - RVT150D86... ...
AGACCGAGGCCCGGCTCGCCGAGGCCGAGGGCCCGCCGCCGGAGGGGGACGCCGCGCCGGCGCGCCGCGCCTCGCGGTCCTCACGCTCCCGCCGGGAGAGCTGAAGGCCGGCCGGGGTCGGGGCGCTTGGCGCCTGCCGAGCCCAGGCCTTTCTATACCGTGACCGGCTTGCTGCGGGGGCGGGCGGGAAAGGTCTTGGGCGGCGGCTTCGTCCCCGGGCCGGCCACCGGCCGCGGCTCGAGGGGCGGGACGATCGCGAGCTTCAGCACATCGTCCACGGTGTCCACGAGATGGAACTGCATGCTCCGCTTGAGGGAGGCCGGCACCTCGTCCAGCTCCTTCTTGTTGAGCCGCGGGCAGACCAGGGTCTCGATCCCGGCGCGGCGGGCGGCGAGGATCTTCTCCTTCAGGCCGCCGATCGGCAGCACGTTCCCCCGGAGGGTGATCTCCCCGGTCATCGCCACCGAGCAGCGCACCGGGCGGTTGGTGAAGACCGAGAGCATGGAGGTGGCCATGGTGATCCCCGCCGAGGGCCCGTCCTTGGGGATCGCCCCCTCGGGGACGTGCACGTGGAGGTCGTGGGTGGCGAAGAAGTCCTCGCGGATGCCGTAGACCCGGGCCCGGCTGCGGGCGAAGGAGAGCGCGGCCTGGGCCGACTCCTTCATCACCTCCCCGAGCTGGCCGGTGAGGGTCAGCCGGCCCTTGCCCTTCATCGCGGTGGTCTCCACGAACAGCACGTCCCCCCCGGTGGCCGTCCAGGCGAGCCCGGTCGCGATCCCGACCGCGTCCTTGGTCAGGCGCTCCTCGGGGAGGATCTTGGGGGCCCCCACGAACCGGGGGAGGCCGGCCGGGGTGGCCTTCACCGGGGTGGGGTCGCCCTCGGCGACCCGGCGGGCCACCTTGCGGGAGATCGCGGCGATCTCCCGCTCGAGGTTCCGGAGGCCCGCCTCCCGGGTGTAGCCGTTGATGAGGGCCTTGATCGCCCGGTCGGTGTAGACGAGGTTCTCGGGGGTGAGGCCGTGCTCCTCGAGCTGCTTGGGGACGATGTGGCGCTTCGCGATCTCCAGCTTCTCGTCCTCGGTGTAGCCGGGGAGGCGGATCACCTCCATGCGGTCCAGGAAGGCGGGCTGGATCGTGTCGGTGAGGTTGGCCGTGCAGATGAACATGACGTTCGAGAGGTCGAAGGGGACGCCCAGGTAGTGGTCCCGGAAGCTGTTGTTCTGCTCGGGGTCGAGCACCTCGAGGAGCGCCGAGCTGGGGTCGCCCCGGAAGTCGGCCCCGATCTTGTCCACCTCGTCCATCATGAAGACGGGGTTGTTCGCCCCCGCCTGGTGGATCCCCTGGACGATGCGGCCGGGCATGGAGCCCACGTAGGTGCGGCGGTGGCCGCGGATCTCCGCCTCGTCCTTCACCCCGCCCAGGGAGAGCCGCACGAACTTGCGGCCGAGGGCCCGGGCGATGGACCGGCCGAGGCTGGTCTTGCCCACCCCGGGGGGGCCCACGAAGCAGAGGAGGGGGCCCTTCATCTTCTCCTTCAGCTTGCGCACGGCCAGGTACTCGACGATGCGCTCCTTGACCTTCTCGAGGCCGTAGTGGTCCTCGTCGAGGATCTTCTGGGCCTCCTTGAGGTCCAGGTTGTCCTTGGTGGACTTCCCCCAGGGGAGGGTGACCATCCAGTCCAGCCAGTTCCGGAGGGTGGCGGTCTCCGCGGAGTCGGGGTGCATGCGCTCGAGCTTCTTGAGCTGGCGCTCCACCTCCTCCATCACCGGCTTGGGCATCTTCGCCTTGGTCGCCTTCTCCCTGAGCACGACGATCTCCTCGGCCAGCTCGTTCCCCTCCCCGAGCTCGCTCTGGATCGCCTTCATCTGCTGGCGCAGGAAGAACTCGCGCTGGGAGCGGTCCATCTCCCCCTTGGCCTGGGAGGAGATCTCCTGCTGCATGGTCAGGACCTCCAGCTCCTTGGCCATCAGCTCGTGGACCCGCCGCAGCCGGTCCACCGGGTCCACCGCCTCGAGGATCTCCTGGGCCCCCTCCACCTTGAGGTCCAGGTTCGACGCGGTGAGGTCGGCGAGGCGCCCCGGCTCCTCCATGTTGGTGGCGATGACGATGACCTCGGGGGAGATCGGCTTGCCGAGGTTGCTCGACTTCTCGAGGGCCGCCTTCACGCTCCGCATCAGCGCCTCGAGCTCGAGGGCCCCCTTGTCGGGGATCTCCGGCTCGGGCATCGCCTCGATCCGGGCCTGGAGGTGGGGGACCCCCTCCTCGAAGGACAGGATGCGCGCCCGGGAGATCCCCTGGACGAGGACGCGGATCCGCCCGTCGGGGAGCTTGAGCATCCGCATGATGAGGGCCACCGTCCCCACCGGGTTGATGTCGTCGGGCCCGGGGTCCTCCTCCTCCTGCTTCTTCTGGGCGGCGAGGAGGATCATCCGGTTCTCGGCGAGGGCCTGGTCCACCGCCTTGATCGAGCGGTCCCGGCTCACGTAGAGGGGGACGATCATGAACGGGAAGATCACGATGTCCCGGAGGGGGAGGACGGGGAGGGCGTCCGGGATCTTCGGGGTCTCCTCCTCCTTCTTGATCTCGTCGTTCATTGTTCCTGCTCCCACTCGATGGGCACGACGGTCTCCCTCCCCCGCCGCTCCTTCAGGCGGGGGAGGGTGATCGTGAGGAGGCCGCCCCGGAGGGAGGCCTGGGCCTGGGTCACGTCCACCGCCACGTCGAGGGGGATCGTGCGCTCGAAGCGCCCGTGGGGGCGCTCCATGCAGAGGAACGCCGTCCCCTGGCCGGGCCGCCGGGGCTTGCGCTCCCCGCTGATCACGACCTCCCGCTCGCGGTAGGCCACCTTCAGGGCGTCGGCGGGGAGGCCCGGCACCTCCACCATCACGATCACCCGCCCCCGGCTCTCGTACACGTCCACCCCCGGGCTCCACTCGCCCCCCGAGATGCGCTCGGAGCGGTCGAGGAGCGACAGGCGCTCGAAGAGCTGGTTGACCTCCTGCTGGAGCAGCGAGATCGCGGAGAGAGGCGGCCGCGGCGGCTTTCGCGAGACGGTCATGGAGGCCGGGCCCCAGTAGACTCCAGCGGCCGGGCGGTTTGCAAGCGGAGCGGTCCGTCGGTAGTGGGTCAGTTCAAACTGACCCACTACCGGTCCGTCCCGTTCGTCCTCGCGAGGAGGGGACGCGCGACTCAGTACCGCTTGAGCACGATCAGGGTCCGGTCGTCGGTGGCCTTCGCCCCCGCCGAGAACCGCTCGAGCTCGCGCAGGACCTCGTCCTGGAGCGCCTGGGCCCCCAGCGCGCGGTTGTTCACGGCGAGGGCGACGAGCCCCTCCTCGCCGAACTCGTCCCCCGCGGGGTTCCAGGTCTCGGTCACCCCGTCGGAGAACACGACCAGGGTGTCCCCGGGCCGCAGGTCGGCCGCCCCGTCCGCGTAGGGGACGGACTCGAACATGCCGAGGACCATGCCCCCCTCCCGGAGCGTCTCCACCGCGCCGTTCGCCCGGACGAGCAGCGGCGGGTTGTGGCCGGCGTTCACGTAGGCGAGCCGGCCGGAGGGCGGGTCGAGGGTGGCGACGAAGAAGGTCACGTACTTGTTCGAGGGGATGTTCTGGCAGACCGTGCGGTTGATCCGGCAGACCGCCTCGCCGAGCAGGGGATCCGTCCAGTGCCCGCGCACGGCCGCCCGGAGGACGGTCATGAGGAGGGCCGCCCCCGTCCCCTTCCCCGAGACGTCGCCGAGGGCGAGGAGGAGGCGGCCCCCCTCGAGGGCGAAGTCGAAGTAGTCGCCCCCCACGGTGCGGCAGGGGTGGTTGCAGCCCACGAGGCCGTAGCCGGGCACCTCGGGGGCGACCCGGGGGAGGAGGCCGCTCTGGATCTCCGCGGCCACCCGCATGTCCTCCTCGAGGACGCGCATCTGCAGGCTCTCCTCGAGGAGGCGGACGTTCTCGATCTTGGCCGCGGCCACGTTGGCGAGGGCGGTCAGGATCCGGAGGTCGTCCTCCCCGAAGGAGTGGGAGCGCTGCAGGGAGTCCAGGTAGACGAGGCCGATCACCTCGTCCTTCAGCCCGCCCCCCGGGTTGAACCAGAGGGGGGCGCACATCGCGGAGCGGATCCCCGAGGAGAGGATGCTCGCCTCCGCCTTGAACCGCTCGTCCTCGAGGACGTTGGGGAGGAGGAGGGCCACCCGGTCCTCCACGACCTTGCGGCCGATCGAGCGGGAGACCCGGGTGAGGGGCTCCCCCCGGGTGCTCTTCGAGGCCTTGATGAGCGGGGGGGGGCTCGCCCTCGAGGAGCAGGATCGCCCCCCGCTCGGCGGTGACCGCCTCGAAGAGCAGGTCGAGGATCTTGTCGAAGAGCTCGTCGAGGGGCCGGTGGACGATCAGCTCGCTCGCCGCCTTGCTGAGGGTGGCGAGCACCCGGTTCTGCCGCCGCAGCTCCGCGGGGTCGATCGCGGGCTTGGTGCTGATGTCGGACAGCTCCTTGACCGAGAAGACCCGGGTCCCCTCGGGCTCGAAGTCGTCCACCTCCCCGTCGTCGCCGTAGTAGGTGAGGGTGTGCTCGCCGAGGGTGATCACGTCCCCCTCGCGGAGCCGCCGCTCCTCCTTCACCGGCTGGCCGTTCAGGAGGGTCCCGTTCTTGCTCTGGAGGTCCACCACGTAGTAGCCGTCCGTGCGCTGGACGATCTCCGCGTGGTGCCGCGACAGCCACTGGTCGGGGAGGAAGATGTCGCTCTCCCGCGAGCGCCCGATGGTGACCCGGGGCTTCGCCACCGGGTAGCGCTCCCGGGCGCCGTCCGCGGTCTGGATCCCGATCTCGGGCATGCCTGGAAAACCGCGGGAATTCTACAACGCGCCGTGCGCGGCCAGGGTGCTAGACTCGGCGCCCGCTTCCCGGCCGACGATGTCCCAAACGCCTCCCACCCCCGCCGCGCCGCGCCCCCCCGCCTCCCGCGGGGGTTCCCCCGAGGGGTCCGGGGTGGGGGGGGCCACCCTGGGGGCGGTCTTCCTGATGGCCACCTCCGCGGTCGGCCCCGGCTTCCTCACCCAGACCGCGGTCTTCACCGGGGCCCTCGGGGCGGACTTCGCCTTCGCGATCCTCGTCTCGGTGCTCGTCGACCTCGCGGTCCAGGTGAACGTGTGGCGGGTGCTCGGGGTGGCCCGGATGCGGGGCCAGGAGCTGGCCTCCGCCCTCCTGCCCGGCCTGGGGGCCGTCCTCGCGCTCCTCGTGGCCGCGGGCGGCCTCGCCTTCAACGTGGGGAACCTGGCCGGCTGCGACCTCGGGCTCGAGGTGCTGGGCGTCCCCCGGCCGGTGGGCGCGGTCGCCTCGGCCGCCGCCGCCGTCCTGCTGCTCGCCCGTCCCGGGGCGGGACGGGCCCTCGACCGGTTCGCCAAGGCCATGGGAGCGGTGATGATCCTCCTCACCGCCGCGGTGATGGTGGCGAGCGGGCCCGACTACGGGGCCGCCCTGCGGGCCGCCGTCGCCCCGGGAGCGGTGGCCGCCCTGCCGATCGTCACGATCGTGGGCGGCACCGTGGGCGGCTACATCACCTTCTCCGGCGTGCACCGGCTCCTCGACGCCGGGATGGGCGGCCCCGCCGACGTGCCCCGCCTCGGCCGGGCGGCCGCCCTCGGCATCGTGGTCGCCGGCCTCATGCGGGTGCTCCTCTTCCTCGCCGTCCTCGGCGTCGTCTCCCGGGCGGGGGCGCTCGACCCGGCCAACCCCCCGGCGAGCGCCTTCCGCCTCGGGGCGGGCGAGTGGGGCTACCGGGTCTTCGGCCTCGTGCTCTGGTCCGCCTCGATCACCTCGGTGGTGGGCTGCTCCTACACCTCGCTCTCGTTCGTCCGGACCCTCTCCACCCGCATCGTCGCCCGGCCGGGGGCGGCCCTCGGCGCCTTCGTCGCCCTCTCGCTGGCCGTCCACGTCGCGGTGGGCCGGCCGGTGCGCCTGCTGATCGTGGCGGGGGCCCTGAACGGCCTCGTCCTCCCCGTCACCCTCGGGGTCGTCCTCCTCGCCGCCCGCCGCCGGAGCCTGCTCGGCGGCTACCGCCATCCCCCGCTGCTCGCGGCCGCGGGCTGGGTGGCGTGGGCGGTGGCGGTCGCCGCGGGGGTGCTGTCGGTGCGGGAGCTGGCGCGGCTCTGAGATCGCCTCATCGAACGCGCCTGGAGCCCGTCGAGGCTGTCGCCTGAGCCCCGAAAACACCTACCATGACGAGCCTCCCAGTTCAGGAAGCCCGAAAGGGAGCCTCCCTACGGCAGGCCGGATCATCGCTTCGCGTCTTCGCCTGCTCTCCTGAGGATGAGGCTCACGAGCTCGGGGTCTGCCCGGAAGCCCGTGCCGAGGAGCACGTCGAGATGAGGTCGCACTGCGGGAATGAGCCCACGCTGCTTCGAGAGCACGAGCAGGCCCAGCACTCCGGCTACTCGTAGGCCGAGCGACTCTGCGACACGGCGGCCGGCGCGCTCGTCGAGGATCAGGCGATCGGCTTGGATCTCCAGGGCGAGGCTGATGGCTTCGCTCTCGCCGGGTCCGAGGGAGGCGTGTTGGATTTCGCGTGCGATGGGCTGCCGCAGGGCCCGCTCGTGGAGCCAAGGGGGAAGCGCCAAGCGAGGAGAGAGCTCCCGGGCCACCGCGGGCGGAATGAGCACCTCCGTGAAGAGCGTGTGAAGAAGCCCGAGCTGATTGATGCGCTGAAGGGCGATGAGGGGGCTGGCGTCCGCGACGACTACGATCACAAGGACTCGAGGGAGGCCATTTCCGCCTCCCATTCATCCTCCGTGAGCGAGAAGTACGGGATACCGAGCCTGGAGGCGTGCTGGATGAAGTCGAGGCGCTCCATGCCGAGCAGCTCCGCCGCCTTGCCACTGGAGATCGTCCCGCGCCGGTAGAGCTCGAGTACGATCATCTCGCGTCCCGCTTCCTGCACCGGCTGGTTGGTCTTCTGCAGTATCGCGGCCAACGGCTCGTCGATTTCGATCCTCACGCCACCCATGACGCTGGCCCTCAGGGTCATTCTACTCCTTCTCCCTGGCCCGCTCGAGGACATTGGCGGAGGTTGGCGTGGGCGACTGCGGAGGATCTGCCGCCGAGGCTCGACGGCCCTACGGCCGGGGCGGGCGCCGGCGCTGGACCGCGAAGTAGCCCTTGCGGACGCGCACCTCGGCGTCGGAGCGGGCGGCGACCTTGAGGGTGATGGCGCGCCAGCTCCCGTCGGGGTCCCGCTTCGGGGTGTAGGAGAGCAGGTAGTGGTTCTTCAGCTCGTCGGAGATGGACTGGAAGACGCGGATGAGGTCGCCCACGTTGTCGGGGAAGAAGTGGGAGCCCCCGGTCTCCTCGGAGACCTTCCTGAGGAAGCCCCGGGCCCCGCCCCCGAAGCCCCGGCCCCGGAAGCCGATGCCGTAGACGGTCGCCTCCACCGCCCGGGCGAAGTCGATGACCTCCCGGTCCGAGGAGGAGCTGGTGGTGTCGTCGCCGTCGCTGAAGACGATGACCGCCTTGCGTCCCGGCTGGTCCCGGATCCGGCCCAGGCTGTAGCCGATCGCGTCGTAGAGGCTCGTCCCTCCCCAGGCCTGGAGGCCGTCCACGAAGCGCTCGAGCCGGTCGATGTCCTCGGTGAACTCCGCGCTCCCCTTGACGCTCTCGTTGAAGCTCACCACGAGGGCCTGGTCCACCTCTTCGAGCTTGTAGACGAAGTTGAGGACGGCCTGCTGGAGGAAGCGCAGGCTCGGGGTCATGCTGCCCGAGGTGTCGAGCACGAGCACCACCGTGAGGGGGATGCGCTCCCCGGCCTGGCTCGAGGCCTCCTGGAAGTAGGCGACCTCCTGGGGGACCCCGTCCTCGAGCAGCGTGACGTCCTTGGGGCCGAGGTCCCGGATGAAGCGGCCGCCCTTGTCGAACACCACCGCGGTGACCGAGACGACGTTGACGTCCACCTCGATCGTGAACGGCTTGGGGGCCTGGGGCGCCGGGGGCGTCTGGGCGGGAGCGGGCCCCGCGAGGAGGGCCCCGGCGAGGAGGGCGAGGAGAGGCCGGGACCCCCTCACGCGGCGAGGACCGGCTCGCGGTGGCGGAAGCGCCGCACGACGAGGACGAGGGCGAGAGCGAGGAGGCCGACGACCACGAGGGGGACGAGCACGGCGAGCGCGAAGAGGACGAGGGCGAGGCCGTCCTCGATCAGGCTGAGGACCGGGTTCGCGAGGCCGCCGGTGAGGGTCGAGGACGCCGCCCGCAGCGCCGACTTGGCGGCGTGGGGGACGAGGGCGGCGGGGGCCCCCACCGCGGTCCCGAGGGCGAGGGCGGTCAGGGGGTCCGAGACCACCCCGATCACGCTCGCCGCGAGGAGCGCCCCCGCGGCCGGCCGCAGCGGGGTCCCGAGGGCGTCGAGGGCGTGGTCGATCGCGGGGATCTTGTCGCCGAGCACCTCGACGACCGTGGCCAGCCCGAACAGGACGAGGGCCTTCGTGGAGCCGAGGAACTCGAACGAGGGCCCGAGGTCGAGCCAGCCCGCCCGGGCGAGCAGGCCGGCCAGGAAGAGCGGGAGGAAGGCCCGCAGGCCCGCGCAGGCGGCGAGCGCCACCCCCAGGGCCAGCGAGGGAAGGAAGTCCGTGACGGCCGGCCAGTCCATGATTCGAGACTAGGGTGCGGGGGGTGGGGTGTCAAGGACCCGGGCCGACAGCGTGAAGGTCTCCACCGCCTGCATCCGCTTCTTCACGAACTCCATGGCTCCCCGGTCCTGCCGGAGGCCCACCCTCAGCTTCTCCCCCGGCCGGAGGTCCACCGCGAGCGCGCCCTCCGCGAGGTCCACCCACCGCGGCTCGTCGAACGGCCCCTCGTTCGCCTGGTAGGCCAGCCGCAGCTCGCGGGAGCCCGCCTGCGCCGGGGGCAGCTCGATCGCCAGCCGGATCCCGCCCTCCTCCACCTCGGGGGGCTGGAGCATCACCCCCGGGGCGCTTTCCCGGGCCACCGACTCGGGAGCGAACACGAAAGTGTTGACGGTGGCCTTGGGCAGGTCCCCGGGGTCGAGGACGGGGTCGCGGTAGGCCCCGATCGAGCGTCCGTCGAGCTGGACGTGGAGGCGCAGCGAGGCGTCGGAGGGGGCCGCCTTCGGGTCCCAGGCCTGCCAGAAGCTGCTTCCGCTCACCTCCAGCTCCAGCCTGAGCGGGGGGACCGGGGTGGGGGCGGGAGTCGGGGGAGGGGTCACCACCTCCTCCGTCCCGTCGTCCTTCAGGATGCGCTCCACCTTGGCCCGGGGGATCACGAGCGTTCCGTAGGGGGTCTGCACCCGGACGCGGCGGGTGCCCCGCGAGGTCACCCGGCCGGTGATCCGGTCGCCGTTGGTCAGCACCACCTGGCCGGCGGCGAGGGGCGAGGCCAGGGCCAGGGCCAGGGCGAGGAGCCCCGGGAGGAGCGCGCCCCGCATCAGGACTTCTTGAAGAGCCGCTTGATCAGGCCGCCCTCCTCGGGCGCGGGCTCCGGGGGGGGCTCCCGCGCGAGGATCGCGCCGGCCTCCTCGTGGTCCGGCTTCAGCTCGATCACCTTGCGGAACATGGAGAGGGCCCGCGACCGCAGGCCGCGCTCCCGGTAGATCGTCCCGAGGATGAAGTGGGCGTCCACGCACTTCGGGTCTTCCTGGGCGGCCTCGAGCAGCTCCTTCTCGGCCTCCTTCGTCCACTTCGGGTTCTTGAGATAGCAGCGGGCGAGGGCGATGCGCCCCCGCTGCCGCATCCGGCCCTGGACCTGGGGGATCGCGGGCTGGAGGAGCTGGATCGCGTCCCAGTACTTCTCCTTCTCGAAGAGCCGCTCCGCCATCCGGACGGCCTGCTCGGCCCTCTGGGCCTCCTCCGCGGGATCGGCCGGCGGCGGCGGAGGCTCGGGCGCGGCCGCGGGCCCCCCGCCCCCGCCCAGCCGCAGCTCGTAGGCCGACCGGGTCTTCTGGCTGCGGAGCACCTCGTAGGCCTCGCCCAGCCGGATGAAGACGGCCTCCAGCTTGTCCCGCAGGTCGCCCAGGGACGCCCCGTGGTGCACGTCCGGGTGGAAGCGCCGGGCCAGCCGGAAATACGCCTCCTTGACCTGCACCTCGGTGGCGCTCCGCTCCACCGCGAGGACCTGGAAGTGGTCCTGGGCCTTCAGCCCCTCGTAGGCCTCCAGGATCTCCCGCCGCCGCTCGGCCCCCGCCTCGTCCAGGGGCGGGGTGGCGGCGGGCGCCGCGGCCGGGACGGGCGAGGGCTCGGGAGCGGGCTCCGGAGGCGGAGACGGAGGGGCCGCGCCGACGGGCGGAGCCGGGGGCGGTGGCGGAGGGGTCGCGGCCGGTGGCGGAGGGGGCGCGGCGGGAGGAGGAGGAGACGGCGCCGGGGGAGGTGGCGTGGGAGCGGGGGCAGGCGCGGCCGGCCGCGGCGGAGGAGCCGGGACGGCCTTCACCTTCCGCACCTCCTTCGTGAACTCGATGATCCCGGTGCAGAGGAGGCCGAAGAGGCTCTTCTGGGTCTCCTCGGGAGGGAGGCCCATGAGCTGGGCGACCTCCCGGGCCGAGAGCGTGCCGTCCACCCGGGACAGGACGAAGCCGTCGGTCGGGGTCAGGGTGATGTTCTGGAAGCGGAGCAGCGGGTCGGTGGAGAGGGCGAGCACCCGGTCGATGTCCCCGAGGGCGTAGCGGATGACGTCGGGGTCCTGCACGCCGCCCACCGCCTCGAGGATCACGTCGCCGGTGGAGAGCTTGAGGGTGATCTCGTCGGGGCTGACCGACGCCGCGGGCTCCTCCACGAACTCCCAGGTCCCGTCGCTCCACCCGAACACCCGGGTCAGGACCTCGTGGACGTGCCGGGCGATCGCGCTCTCCAGCCCGTCCTTGTCGAAGGCCGCGAGCTCGAGGAGGGCCTGCCCGAGCCGTTTCCGGTCCCGCACGACCAGCTCGGTGGCCCGGTCGAGGTTCTCCTTGGAGAGGAGCCCCGCCCGCACGAGCATCTCGCCCAGGCGGTCCTCGGTGACGCTGGTCGTCGCGTTCACGAGGTGGCCGCGATGGAAGCGGACGCCGTAGCGCAGCTCTCCCCGGGCGAAGTGCAGCACGCCGGTCTTGCGACCGACGTACAGCTCCCGCATGAGGCCGGGGAGGACCCCCTCCTCGAGAACCCCCTTCATCTCCGCGATGGGCGCTCCTTGTTGGAGTGTGGCGGAAGTATAGCGCAGCCCGGCACCGGGGGGAGCGAGCCCGGACGGCCGCGGAGGGACGGCTCGGCGGGGCGGCCCCGCCGGCGAGGACGGCCCGAAGGTCAGCGCTTTCTCTTCGGGAGCGTCCTCAGCTCGCGGGGGTTGAAGCGGTGGACGAGCGGGATGTCCCGCATCGTCAGCATCCCCGCGGGGGCGGCGAGCACCTTCGGGATCACGTTCACCGCGATCGCGGCGGTGGCGAGGTCTCCCGCCACCCCCCCGGTGATGGTGGCGTCGATCGGGGGGTCGCCGTCCACGAGGACGTGGTCGCGGGGCGACTCCGCCCCCACGTACATCTGGAGGTCGAGGCTGATCGCGAGCTCGCCGTCCCGGTAGCCCCGCGCCGACTGGTGGATCCCCGCGGCGGCCCCCGCGGGGATGCGCAGGTGCTCGGTGTCCAGGTCCCGGGGGGCCACCGCGGGCTCCAGCGTCTCCTCGACCTTCTGGAGCTTCCACCCCAGCCCGGCCGCGATCATGTGCACGGACTCCAGGAGGCCCACGTGGCCCACCGTTCCCTCGGTGAGGGCCCGGCGGAACTGGCTCAGGTTGAGGCCGGCCCCCACCTTGCGCTGGAGGGGCAGGCGGCGGGTCCCCGCGTCCACCACCCGGGTCACCGACACCCGGTTCACCCGGGCGCAGGGAGCGGTGAGCACCAGGGCGAGCACGTCCATCGCGTAGCCGGGGTTCACCCCGGTCCCGAGCACCGAGACCTTCTTGCGCCGAGCCAGCCGGTCGATCTCGGCGAAGGCGGCCGCGTGGCGGGGCGAGGGGAAGGCGAGCTCCTCGCACGTGGTCACCACGTGCATTCTCTTCTGGACGAACGCGGCGACCTGGGGCTTGGTCTCCTTCACCGACGAGGAGGTGCAGAGCACGGCCACGTCGGCCCGGGCTCGCCGGAGCAGCCGGGCCGGCTCGTCCACCTTGATCCGGAGCTTCCGGCCGATCCCGAGGACGACCCCGAGGTCCTTCCCGGCGGCGCTCGGGGAGACGTCGGCCGCCCCGACCACCTGGAGCCCCTCGGTCTCGAGGAGCAGGCGGGCGACCCCCTGCCCGATGGGACCCAGACCGCTCACGACCACCCGCACGCTGCGCGCCATCGCTGACCCTTCCTCGCCCGGGGCGGCCCGGGGCGTCTTCCTAGCGCTCCACCTCCAGGGCCGGCACCTCCTCCTCGGCCTCCACCGACATGATCACGGTGGACCCGATCGGCAGGAGGGTCGTGTAGTTCCTCCCCGAGGCCTCGAGCAGCACCTCGTAGAAGCCGTCCTGGGTGACCCGCACGAGCCGGCCCTTGGCGACCTTGGCCCCCAGCGTGTTGGCCAGGATCTCGCTGTAGATGCGGATCGGGGCCTCGCGCTCGATCATGGCTAGAGCTCCTTCATTGTCTTGCGGACGATCTCGAGGCCACGGTCCGCCTCGGCCGGGGTCAGGGTGAGGGGCGGGCGGAACCGGATGGAGCGCGTCCCGCAGGCGAGGAGGAGCAGCCCGTTCGCGAGCAGCCCCTCGTGGCCGCGCGCGCGCAGCTCGGGGGTGGGCAGGTCGAAGGCGATCATCAGGCCGCGGCCCCGGGCGTTCGCCAGCTTGCCCCCCGACTCCTCCTCCACCTCCCGCAGGCCGCGCAGGAGGTGCTCGCCGGTCGCCCGGGCGTTCTCCACCAGCCGGTCCTCGTCGATGACCTCGAGGAAGCGGGCGAACCGCACCATGTCGGTGAGGCCCCCGCCCCAGGTGGAGTTGATGCGCGACGAGACCTTGAAGACGTTCTCGGGCTCCTCGTCCACCTTGGGGCCCGCGAAGAACCCGCAGACCTGGGTCTTCTTCCCGAAGCACAGGGCGTCGGGCTGGAGGCCGAAGTGCTCGTGGGCCCACATCCGGCCGGTGAGCCCCACCCCGGTCTGGACCTCGTCCAGGATGAAGAACACGTCGTGCCGGCGAGCCGCCGCCTGGAGGGCCTGGAGGAACTCCGGCCGGAAGTGGTTGTCCCCCCCCTCGCCCTGGATGGGCTCGATGATGATCGCGGCCACGTCGTCCGGGTTGTCCGCGAAGGCCCGCTCCAGCTCGGCGAGGGCCTGCTCCTCTGCCGCGACCACGTCCCGCTCGACCTCGGGGGTCGTCGGGAAGCGGAGCTTGGGGTTGGAGATCCGCGGCCACTCGAACTTCGGGAAGTAGTCGGTCTTCACCGGGTCGGTGTTCGTGAGGGACAGGGTGTAGCCGGTGCGGCCGTGGAACGCCTCCCGGAAGTGGACGACCTGGGACCCCCGCTCGCCGGGGATCCCCCGGGCCCGGTTCCGCCGCACCTTCCAGTCGAAGGCGGTCTTGAGCGCGTTCTCGATCCCGAGGGCGCCCCCCTCGACGAAGAACGCGTGCTTCATGTACGAGGGCTTGGCGAGCCGGCCGAGTGTGTCCACGAACTGCGCGTACTCGACGCTGTAGAAGTCCGAGAGCGACGGCTTGAGCTGGGCCACCCGGTGGAGCACCGCGAGGAACTCCGGGTCCTTCATCTTCGGGTGGTTGTAGCCGATCGGGCTCGAGGCGAAGAACGTGCAGAAGTCCAGGTGCTCGCGGCCGGTGCGGGCGTCGTGCACCCAGGCCCCGTGGCTCTTCTCGAAGTCGAAGACGAGGTCGAAGCCATCGGCCAGGAGGTGCCGGGAGAGGGTCGCGTGGACGTCTTCCGGGGCGATGCGGGGCAGGGCCATCGTCGTCATGATCGCGGAGCTCCGTTGTCGTTGGTCGTTGCCGGGGGTAGACGGGAGTGGGGGGCTTCCCGCCTTACGTCATTCCCCGGTCGTACTGGGACAAAAGCTCTCTCTTGAGTGACTTGGCCATGGTGATCCGGCACGGCCCGACGTCGGCCGGCCCGCCCTTCCTGCTCAGAATCTTAACACATCGCGCCGGAGCGGTCCCGTCCGCGGGCCGCCCGGGGGCCGGGAGTATAATCCCGCTTCCTGCGATGGCGCCCCCGATCGACCCCGCCTTCCTGCGCCACTCCGACCTCTTCGAGAACCAGCCCGACGAGGTCGTCCTCGCCGTGCTCGTCCAGGGGCAGCTCCTGGACTTCGGCCCGGGGGACGTGGTGTTCCGCCAGGGCGACCAGGGCGACCGGCTCTTCATCGTCAAGAGCGGGGTCTTGGAGGTGCTCTCCACCCCCACCGACGCCACCGAGCCGGTGCCGGTGGCCTACCTCGGCACCGGGGAGGTGCTCGGCGAGCTGGCCCTCCTCACCGGCTCCCCCCGCAGCGCCACCGTGCGCTCCCCCGAGCACGCCGAGCTGTTCACCGTGGAGAAGCCGGTGTTCCTCGACCTCATGGACACCCTGCCCGCGTTCTCCCGGAACCTCTGCCTGGTGCTCGCCAAGAGGCTCGAGACCACCACCCTCAAGGTGCCCCGCGCCTCGGGGAAGCAGCTCCAGGGCAACCTGCGGTTCTTCGACCTCGCCACCGTGATCCAGACCCTCATCGGCTCCCACCAGACGGGGACCCTGGTGATGACCCAGGAGGGGGGCAAGCAGAAGGTCGCCGAGCTCTTCTTCTTCAAGGGGAACATCGCCCGGGCCAAGTACCGCCAGCTCGCGGGCGACGACGCGGTGTTCCAGCTCTTCCAGAGCCCGCTCGAGGGGGAGTTCTCCTTCACCGGCCGCACGGTGGCCGAGGAGGAGGTCCAGACCGACATCACGATGCCCGCGATCTCCGTGCTCATGGAGTCGGTGCGGCTCCAGGACGAGCTGCCGATCCTCCGGGAGCGCCTCCCCGACCCCGAGCGGGTCTTCCGCCAGAAGGCCGCCCAGCTCAGCTGGGAGGACGCGGACACGGCGGAGCTGGCCGCCTCGGTCTGGTCGCGCCTCAAGAAGGGGGTGTCGATCAACGACCTGCACCGCGACGTCCCGCGGTGCAGCTACGCGATCTACAAGACGATGGTCACGCTCCTCGACGCGGGCCAGGTGGAGTGAGCTAGACGCGCCCGGCCTCCCGGATCTTCTGCCTGAGCTGCGCCGCCTCGTCCCGGGCCTCCTCCAGCTCCGCCGAGAGGCGGGTCATCGCCTGTCGCTTGGCCAGGAAGAGGAAGTTGGCGGCCTCGAGGAGGATCCCGCTCACGACGGCGACGGCCACCGCGCTCCCGACGAGAGCGCCGTCCAGGGGGGCTTCGTTGGCCGCGAGCTGGTAGATCGCGTAGATCACCCCCAGCCCGATGCCGTTCGCCCCCAGGCCGAGGCTGCCCCGGGCCTGGGCCAGATCGGCCTCGAGGCGCTGGACGAGCTGGTGGTTCTGGGCGAGGGTTTCCTTCAGGGGCGTGACGTCGGCGAGGACGAGCCGCAGCTTCTCCCCGCGCACGACCTTGTGCTTGGTGCCGCAGGTCCCGCACTTGATGTGGTCGCCGTGGGCGTATTGCTCGGGGACCGCTACGTCCGAGCGGCAATGGGTGCAGCGGGCCTTCGGGGCGTCGGTCGGTGGCATGGAGCCCTCCGGCGAGAGGCCGCCAGCCTGGTTCCGCGTAAGCCTAGCAGAATCAGCGACCGGCCGAAAGGCCGATCAGACGAAGGGGAAGAGGAAGCGGCCCTCGGCGGGGGCGTCGCGCTCCGGCTCGGGCGGCCGGGGGGAGGCCGCGCGGGCAGGCCGGCGCGGACGGCCCCCTGCCTTGGCCGGTCGAGCCTCGTCGCGGGCGACCGGGCCGGGGAAGGCCGCGGACGGCGGAACCGGGATCGGGATCGTCGAGATCGAATACACGCTCAGCCTCGGGGCGCCTCGGGGGGCGCCAACGCCGCCCGACTTCGGGCCGGGGGACGCAACTTTTGATGCTCATCTGCGGGTACGGTTGCCTCGCACGCGATGTTCCCTTCGAGCGGACCGGGTTGTCGGCCCCCCCCACGCCCGCGGCGGTTCGTGCCAAACTGGCGCGGTTCTGGCCGGGCCGCGGCGCGGCCGAGGAGGTCACCGATGCCCTCGCGGAGGCTCATGGCGGCGCTCGTCGTCGGACTGGGGCCCTTCGGGGTCCTCCCCGCCGCGGCCGCCCTCACCGACGCCGACATCCGGACGCTCGTCCTCGTGTCGCTCCGGGACAAGAGGATCGAGGGGGTCGAGGTGAGCGTGCGGGACGGGGTGGTCTCGCTCGCGGGGACCGTCGGAAACGCCTGGGCCAAGGCTCGGGCCATCGAGCTCGCCCTCACGCCCGGGGACGTGCGGTCGGTCGTGGTGGACGACCTCCGGGTGGCCCGGGGGGAGAGCGACGAGAAGGTCGGGGCGGAGGTCGCGGAGAAGGTCCGCCACTACGTCCTCT
>Ga0268386_10001414_pt1 | contig 16468 bp, 11 predicted proteins | sample RVTome_15_FD_200260 | JGI IMG/M metagenome (GOLD analysis project Ga0268386, IMG submission 200260) | Soil microbial communities from uranium-contaminated site in the Upper Colorado River Basin, Wyoming, United States - RVT150D86... ...
AGGAGTCCGCCTCACCCGTACCGCCTTCCGCCCCATCGCAGCCCGCCTGAACCGCTCGCAGAACCTTCCCAAATGGAGTGTCGTCATCCCGCCGAATGACGGGTAGATTATTTTCCCGCTGCTGCCTGAGAGTTGAGAGTTGAGAGACGGACGCGTTGGTCGGCTGTCCGTCTTCCGCTGAGGGACCCCGACACTCTATCACTGACCACCCACCACTCACCACTCAGCTCAGAGCTTGTGAAAGAATCGTGGCGGATGCTGCCAGCATCCGCAAAACAGCGGACGCTGGCAGCATCCGCCACGATGATTTCCGAATGATTCACATCCTCTCACCACTCACCACTCACCACTCACCAACATCCTTTCCCACGCGACTTTGCAACTGCGCGGAACGTCGTCTTGACACGTGTTCCCGCTTGTAATAGAAACCCGCGCCGTTTCTAAGACGGGAAAGGCGGCGACGTCTTTCCCGCACCGGCTGGGACGCCGGCGTGCGCTTCGCTGGGGGAACGGCTGCGGTTGTCGCACGTATCCACGGATGGATTCGCCTCAATGATCATCAGTCGCACTCCCTATCGCATTTCCTTCTTCGGCGGCGGCACCGATTACCCGGCCTGGTACCGCGAGCACGGCGGGCAGGTGCTGGCGGCGACGATCGACAAATACTGCTACCTCACCTGCCGCTATCTGCCGCCGTTCTTCGAGCACCGCACGCGGGTCGTGTATTCGAAGATCGAATCGTGCCGCTCGAACGACGAAATCTCGCACCCTTCCGTCCGCGAGGTGCTGCGGTTTCTGGAAATCGAGCGGGGGCTGGAAATTCACCACGACGGCGACCTCCCGGCCCGCAGCGGCATGGGGTCGAGCTCGGCGTTCACCGTCGGGCTGCTGCACGCCCTGTACGCGCTGAAGGGGCAGATCTGCAACAAGCACCAGCTCGCCACCGAAGCCATTCACGTCGAACAGGACCTGCTGAAGGAAACCGTCGGCTCGCAGGACCAGGTGATGGCCGCTTACGGCGGGCTGCGGAACGTGCTGTTCCTGCCCACGGGGGAAATCTCCGTGCGGCCGCTGACGATTTCGAGGCAGCGATTGGAAGAGCTGAACTCGCACCTGATGCTGTTCTACACGGGGATCATCCGCACCGCCGAGCACGTCGCGAAGTCTTACGTCGACCAGATCCATGCCCGCCGCCGGCAACTGCGGATCATGAACGACCTCGTCGACGAGAGTATGGGCATCCTCAACGGCGGCGGAGACATCCACGGGTTCGGCCACCTGCTGCACGAGGCGTGGCAGACCAAACGCAGCCTCAGCGACCAGGTGTCGAACTCCGAGATCGACCAGCTCTACGAGACCGCGATTTCCGCCGGGGCGCTCGGCGGCAAGCTGACCGGGGCCGGCGGCGGCGGGTTCCTGCTGCTGTTCGTCCCGCCGGAACACCAGCCGGACGTCCGCGAGCGGCTCGACAAGCAGATTCACGTGCCGTTTCAGTTCGACCAATCCGGCAGCCAGATCGTGTTCTTCGAATCGGGGGTCGATTACCAGTCGGCCGAGGAAGACCGCAACATCCGCCAGATCGACCAGTTCCGCGAACTCAAGGTGCTGCGGGCCGCTTAAGGACGGTTTAGCCGCGACTCGGAGGCTTTGCGGAGAGGAGCGCTGGGGTCGAGTCCGGACAGAACTCAGTGCGAAAAACTAATCGGGGGGATTCCACAATGAAGCGAAAAGCCCGCGTTCTTGTCGCCGGCGAAGACACGTTGATCGGTGCGGCACTGGTCCGCCGCCTGTGTGCTGATCGTCGCGTCACAGTACTCGTGGAACCCGAGCTCACCAACGAATTCGAGGTCGACAAGTTCTTTGAACTGGATCGTCCCGATTACGTCTACTTCGCAGCCGGCAAATCGGGCGGAATCCGCGAGAACGAGCGGCACCCCGCGACGCTCATGCTGCACAACCTGCTCGTGCAGACGAACGTCATCCGGGCCGCCGCCGAGCACGGCGTGACGAAGCTGTTGTACCTGGCCAGCTCGTGCAGTTATCCGAAACACGCGCCGCAGCCGATGGAAGTCGACGCCCTGCTCACCGGCCCGTTGGAACCCACGAACGAAGCCTACGCCGTCGCGAAGATCGCCGGCATCAAGCTCTGTCAGGCTTACGCGCGGGAACACGGGGCGAAGTTCATTCAAGCCATTCCCGCGAATGCGTTTGGCATGGAAGACGACTTCTCCCCCGATGCCGGCCACGTCATTCCGGCATTGATCGCAAAAATGCACGCGGCGAAACTCGCGGGCGAGCCGTTCGTCGAAATCTGGGGGACCGGCACCCCGCGGCGCGAGTTCCTCTTCGCCGACGACCTGGCCGACGCCTGCCTGTTCGTCATGCGGGAGTACGACGACACGCACCAGCCGATCAACCTCGGCGGCGGCCCCGTGCTGAGCATCGCCGAAACCGCGGAGGCCATTCGCACGGCCGTCGGTTACACGGGCGAGCTGCGATTCAACCCCGACCAGCCGGACGGCATGCCGCTCAAAGGCCTCGACTCGCGGCCGCTGCGAGCCATGGGCTGGCAGCCGCGCACGCCGTTCACCGACGCACTCGCACAGACATACGACGCCTACGTTCGCAGCCGGACGGAGAGCAGCCGCCGCGTTCTCCAGCGCAGTGCGTGAGACACGGCTGAACGATAAGGGATAAGGGATAAGAGATAAGAGATAACGTTCACAGTCGACAGACAGGTTTCCATCAATCTTTCATCCATTATCCCTTATCCCTTATCCCTTATCCCTTATCCCTTATCCCTTATCCCTCATCCTTCATCCCTCATCTCGACCCATCCGCCACATCGACGAGTACCCCACATGCAGCCCCACAGCTTCTACCGGTCGCTGTACCGCATCCGCCGCACCGAGGAGGAAGTGGCGAAGGCGTACCCGACCGACAAAATCAAAAGCCCGGTGCACCTCTCGATCGGCCAGGAAGCGGTCTCGGTCGCCGTCTGCGAGGCGCTGCGGCCGGAAGACACCGTCTTCGGCACGTACCGCGGCCACGCCAGCTACCTCGCCAAAGGGGGCGGACTGAAGCAGATGGTCGCCGAGCTGTACGGCAAGAGCGGCGGGTGCACGAAGGGCAAAGGGGGTTCGATGCACCTCATCGACACGTCGGCCGGCGTGATGGGAACGTCGGCAGTCGTCGGCACGACCATCGCCAACGCCGTCGGTTACGCCTGCGCTTTGAAGCTGCGGCGGGAGAAGCGCGTCGTCGTCAGCTTCTTCGGCGACGGGGCCACGGAGGAAGGGGTGTTCGCCGAGAGCCTGAACTTTGCCGCCCTGAAGAGCCTGCCGATCGTGTTCGTCTGCGAGAACAACGGCTACGCGATTCACACGCACCAGACGAAACGGCAGGCCGTCCCGCGGATCGCCGCGCGGGCCGCCGCGTTCGGCGTCGTGACGCACGCCTTCGAAAACGACGACGTGTTCGAGATTCACGGCAACGTCCGCGAGGCGGTCGAGGCGGCGCGGTCGGGGACGGCCGGCCCGTTCTTCTTCGAATGCCCCACGTACCGCTGGCGGGAGCACGTCGGCCCCAACGAAGACTGGCACCTCGGCTTTCGCAAGCCCGAAGACGCCCAGCGATGGAAGGACCGCGACCAGGTCCGCGTCGTCGGCGCGATGCTTTCCGCGGAAGAACGCGAGCAGATCGAAGCCGAAGTGGAAACCGAAATCCGCGAGGCGTTCGAGTTCGCCGAAAACAGCCCGTTCCCCGAACTGAGCGAACTGGGCACGCACGTGTTCGCCGGCGGCCCCTCGAACATTCCCCTCAGGAAGGCCGCGTGACCCGGCTAAGCCGCAAGCGGCGATTACCACTCACCACTCACTCGAAGCATCCCGATATGACGGCAACACTCACTTCCCCCAACGGTTCCAAGACCGCCCGTAAGCCGCGCGAGGCCGCCGTCGCCGACGGACTGGACCGCACGCTGAGCTACGTCGACGCGATCTGCGAGGCCACCGACCAGGAGATGGGCCGCGATCCGTCCGTGATCGTATTCGGGCTGGACGTCGACGACCCGAAAGCGATTCAGGGCACGACGAAGGGGCTCGTCGAAAAGTACGGCCCCGAGCGGGTCTTCGGCACGCCGTTGTCGGAAGACGCGATGACCGGCGTGGCCATCGGCATGGCCCAGTCGGGGCTGCGGCCGATTCACGTGCACATCCGCATGGACTTCCTGATGCTGGCCATGAACCAGCTCGTGAACGTCGCCGCGAAAAGCTCCTACATGTACGGCGGGCAGGTCTCGGTGCCGCTGGTCGTGCGGTCGATGATCGGCAAGAGCTGGGGGCAGGGGGCGCAGCATTCGCAGGGTCTGTATTCGTTCTTCATGCACGTTCCCGGCCTGAAAGTCGTCGCCCCCACGACCCCGTATGACGCCAAGGGCTGCCTGCTGGCCGCGATCCGCGACGACAACCCGGTGATGTACGTCGAACACCGCATTCTGCACTTCCAGAAAGGGCCGGTGCCGGAAATGGATTACACCGTTCCGCCCGGCAAGGCCCGCATCACCGCCGCCGGCGACGACGTGACGCTGGTCGGCATCTCGCTGATGCACCTGGAATGCCTGCGTGCCCGCGAGTACCTCCGCGACCTGGGCATCGCGGCGGAAATCATCGACCCCATCTGGCTCGCGCCGCTCGATATCGACACGATCTGCAAGTCGGTCCGCAAGACCGGCCGGCTGTGCGTCGTCGACAACGGCTGGACGACCTGCGGCGCTTCCGCCGAAATCGTCGCCCAGGTCCTCGAACGCACGCAGGGGCAGGTCGACATCCGCGTGCAGCGGCTCGGGTTCGCGCCGGTCACCTGCCCGACGGCGCCGAACCTCGAAGAACAGTTCTACCCCAACGCCCGCACCATCGCCGCCGCCGCCCGCAACCTCATCGAAGGTCGCCAGACCGGCTGGCTGCCGAACGAACGCCCCGAACTGCGGCAGATCGAATTCAAGGGACCGTTTTAGCCCGTAGTGCGAAATTCATTTCGCACACGCTTCATAACGCCGATTCGTGCGAAATGAATTTCGCACTACATACACAACCACTCATCACTCACAACCATGCCCGCTCCGCCCCTCACCTGGCCCCTGATGGCCAACAACATCCTTCGCGAAGACCTCGACGCCTTGATCGAGTTTCTGAAGCAGGACGATCCAATCCTCACTCAGTCGGCCAACGTGCGCGCGTTCGAGCGGGAATGGTCGGACTGGCTCGGCGTCGAGTACTCGGTGTTCGTCAACTCCGGGGCGTCGGCGAACATGCTGACAATGGCGGCCCTCCGCGAGCACTACGGACGGGGCGATGTGCTGGTGCCGACGCTGACGTGGGTTTCGGACATCGCGTCGGTCGTGCAGGCCGGCTTGACGCCGGTGTTCGTCGACATCGACCCGCGGACGCTGGGGATGGACGTCGAAGAGACGCTGCGGAAGATCACCCCCCGCACGCGGGCCGTGTTCCTCACGCACGTGCTGGGTTACAACGCATTGAATCAGCGGCTCATCGACGAGCTGGTTGCCCGCAACATCCCGCTGATCGAAGACGTCTGCGAATCGCACGGGGCGACTTACAACGGTCGCAAGCTGGGAACGTTCGGCCTCATCTCCAATTTCTCGTTCTACTATGCCCACCACCTCAGCACGATCGAGGGGGGCATGCTGTGCACGAACGACCCGGGGTTGTACCAGACGTTCCGCATGATGCGCTCGCACGGCATGGTCCGCGAGGCGACGTCGGACGAAACGAAGCAGTCCTACTGGAACGCCTATCCCGACTTGAACCCGGAATTCATCTTCGCATTTCCGGCGTTCAACGTTCGCAGCACGGAACTCAACGCTGTCATCGGGCGGTCGCAACTCAAGCGGCTTGATGATAACAACGCCATCCGCTCGCGAAATCTCAAGCTGTTCCTCGACAATCTCGACAGCGACGCCTACTTCACCGATTTCGCCTTCGAAGGAAGCTGCAACTACGCCTTCACGCTCGTACTCAGGCACGCCGACCCGGCGCTGTGCGAAACGGTGATGGCGACGCTGCGAAACAACGGCATCGAATTCCGCCGGGGACTGTCCGGCGGCGGGAATCAAGTCCGGCAGCCGTGGGTGCGGAAGATCGTCGGAAACGACGCCTGGCAGTCGTTTCCCAAGGTCGACCACGTGCACAGCTACGGCTTCTACATTGGAAACTACCCCACCCTCGAACAGGACAAGATCCTGCAACTCTGCGACCTGCTGAACGCCGCCGCCAGGCAGCACCGGCTGCGCAAGAGTGCGTAGGCCAGGTAGGACGGCCCTCCGAGGCCGTCCCGGTTTCGTAGCAGAATTCGTAAGAATTCTGCAGTGCGAAAAACGGACGGCAGAATTCTCACGAATTCTGCTACCACCAATGAATTCTGCTACGACTAATGACGGACGGCTTCGGAGAGCCGTCCTACAGGAGCCTCACAATGCCCGCCGCCAAACCCGATATCGTCCTCATCAACCCCCGCAGCCGTGAGCAGGTCTACCAGGGCCTCGGAAACCGGCTGGCGGCCATCGAAAACCCCGTGTGGTCCGGGCTGATGGCCAGTTTCATCCGGCACAAGGGGATGTCCGTCGAAGTCATCGACGCGGAAGCCGACGAGCTGACCCGCGAGGAAGTCGCCGATCAAGTCGCCGACTTCGATCCGGTGTTGACGGTGATCGTCGTCTACGGCCATCAGCCGTCGGCGTCGACGCAGATCATGCCGGCGTCCAGCGCCCTGTGTTCGAGTCTCAAGGACCACGAACCGGGCCGGAAGATTCTGATGGTCGGCGGCCACGTCGCCGCCCTGCCGGCGGAGTCGCTGGCCGACGAAGAGGCCGACTACGTCGCGTCCGGCGAGGGGCTGTACACGATGGTCGAACTGGCGCAGGCACTGAAGTCGTCGAACCGGCCGGATCTCTCGAAAGTCCGCGGGCTGTGGTACTACGACGGCGGCAAGATCCAGTGCACGGCCAATCCGCCGCTGGTCAAGGACCTCGAACATGAAATGCCGGGCATCGCATGGGACTTGTTCGACGTCCAGAAGTACCGCGCCCACAACTGGCACTGCTTCGACACGCTCGAACGGCAACCGTATGCCGCGATCTACACGACGCTGGGCTGCCCGTACCACTGCAGCTTCTGCTGCATTCAGGCGCCGTTCAAGAGCGGCGAGAAGGAGCTGGGCATCAAAGAAACGGTCAACAGCTACCGCTTCTGGTCGCCGGAACTGGTCATCAAGGAACTTGACTATCTCGCCGGCCAGGGCGTGCGGAACATCAAGATCGCCGACGAGATGTTCGTGCTGAACCAGCGGCACGTGATGGGCATCTGCGACCTGATCATCGAACGCGGCTACGACTTCAACTTCTGGGCCTACGCCCGCATCGACACCGTCAAGGACGGCATGCTGCCGAAGATGAAGCAGGCGGGCTTCAACTGGTTCGCCTTCGGCATCGAAGCCGCCAACGAACGCGTGCAGGCCGACGCGAACAAGCGCTTCGAGAACGAGGAAATCTACCGCGTCGTGGAGGAAGTCAAGCGGCACGGCATTCACGTCATCGGCAATTACATCTTCGGCCTGCCGGAAGACGACCACGACAGCATGCAGGAAACGCTCGACATGGCGCTGGAGCTGAACTGCGAGTTCGGCAACTTCTACTCGGCGATGGCCTATCCCGGCTCGCCGTTGTATCTCACCGCGCTGGCCGAGGGCCTGGAACTGCCGACACACTGGTCCGGCTATTCGCAGCACAGCGCCGACTCGAAGCCGCTGCCGACGAAGTACCTTTCGTCGGCGGAGGTGCTGCGGTTCCGCGACGAGGCGTTCCAGAAATACTTCACGGCCCCCGGCTACCGGCAACTCGTGCTCGACAAGTTCGGGCAGGACACGCTCGATCACATCGACGACATGTGCTCACACAGTCTCAAGCGCGACTTGCTGGAAGCCGCCGCTTAAGTTATTCGACCCCCGCATGATCCCGCACGCTGAGATCTCCGTTCTGTTGCCGACGCGCGGCCGCCCCGCGCGCGCCGAGCGGATGCTGCGCAGCCTCGCGGAGACGGCGGCCGATCCCGGCGCGATCGAAATCATCCTGCTGGTCGACCGCGACGACGCGCCGTCGCATGCGATCGATACGGCTGGTCTGCGGACGACGCGGCTGATCCGCCGGCGGACGTCAATGGGGGTGATGACCGACGTCTGCTACCGGGCGAGCAGCGGTCGGCACATCATGCTCGCCAACGACGACATTGTCTTCCGCACCCCCGGCTGGGACGCGATCGTGCTCGACGCGCTGATCCGCCACGACGACGGCGTCGCCTTCGTGTGGGGCAACGACGACTTCACCGGCGGGCCGACGCATCCGTTTCTGCCGCGGGCGGCGTGCGAACTGATGGGGGGTGTCTGCCCGACGGGCTACGACCGGCTGTTCATCGACGTGCATCTCTACAACGTCTTCCGCAAGCTGAAGGCACTGGGGCACGACCGGATGTACTTCCTTCCGGAGGTCGTCATCGACCACGTTCACGCCGACGCCGGCAAGGAAACGATCGACGAGACCTACGTGAAGGGCCACGCGCGGAACGACGAGATTCTTTACATCCATTTCGAAGAGGAGCGGCAGCGGATTGCGGAGGACTTGAGCCGGCACATCAAACTGCATGCCTTACGCGCGGCGAGAGAGGAATCGGGCCAGGTGCCCGGACTGCGCAAGGCGGCGTAGTCATCGACGCCGCGATTTAGACAGAAAGATTGGTGACAGAAAAATGTCAAAGCAAACGCTCAGCGCAATTGACATCGGAATTCGAGTCGCCAAAAGTCGCAGCAAATCAATTGTCGAGCCGGCGCGGCGGTGAATTAACGCGTCGGCTTCACCGTTCACAATTCTTTGTCCTGTTTTTCTGTCACCAGTTTTTCTGTCTCATCTTTGAGCGGTGATTTGAGCTTCTTGACGGAAATCAGGGACGAACCCGTGCAAATCCTGCATCGACGTGAATTCCAGACGCCGCCGCGGGTGAGCTTCGTGCTGCTCGACTGGTCGTGCCGCGAGAGCCTGCACACGCTGGATTATCTCGCCGAGCAGGACGTCCCCCGCGATTGCTACGAGATTCTGTGGATCGAGTACTTCAGCCGCCGAGATCCGGAACTGCAACGGCGAATCGACGAAGGACGGCGTGACGGCGAACCCGACCTCGTCGACGCGTGGATCGCGATGGAGATGCCCGGCGACGTCTGCCATCACAAACATCTGATGTACAACGTGGGCCTCCTCGCCGCCCGCGGGGAGTTGGTCTGCTTCTGCGATTCCGACGCAATGCTGCGGCCCGGTTTCGTGCGGTCGATTCTGAACGCGTTCGAGCGCGACGGGGAGATCGTGCTGCATCACGACGAAGTCCGCAACCGGTCGCCGCGGTTCTATCCGTTTCGCTACCCGACGTTCGACGACGTGCTCGGCCCCGGTTGCAACAACTGGGTCAACGGCCGCACCGTCGGGCTGTGGGACGAAGACGACCCGCTGCACACGCGAAACTACGGCGCGTCGATGACCGCCCGCCGCGACGACCTGATCGCCGTCGGCGGGGCCGACATGCACGTCGATTATCTGGGACACGTCTGTGGGCCGTATGAGCTGACCTTCCGGCTGGTCAACGCGGGCCGGCGGGAAGTGTGGGACTGCGAGGAATTCCTGTATCACACCTGGCATCCGGGACAGGCCGGGTCCGTCGACTACTGCGGCCCGCACGACGGCCGGCACATGTCGACGACGGCGCTGGAAGCCATCGAAACCGGCCGCGTGCTGCCGCTGGTGGAAAACCCCGCGATCGAAGCCCTGCGGACCGGACAGCCGCCGGCGGACCTCGAATCGCAACTGCGGCTCGCGGTCAACCCGGAATGGCTTCACGACTGGTCGGCGACGGCAATCGCCGGATTGCCGCGAGTCGCGGCGCAACGACAAACGTCACGCATTCGCTCCGCATTCGACGGCCGGTTGTCCCGCGGGCAGCAACTGCGGCTGGCCCCGTTCGTCGTGAAGATGCTGCTGCGGCAGTATCGCATCAAGTACGACAAGCTGCGGCACGCCGCTCCGTCGCCGGCCAGGACACCCGGTGTTTTCCAAACACCGGGTGTCCTGGCCGACGCATACCGCAAGGTCCGCGGGGCGTGCGGTTTCCTGCCGGCGGCGCTGGTCTACAGCAAATGGCTGCTTCGAACCTGCTGGCTACATCTGGCCTGGGTGCGAACGCGGGGGTTCGACAAGATCATCCTCTGGGGAGACCCGCAGGCGGCGGCAATCGTGAACCGGCTGGCGGGGCAGGCGGGAATCACGACCGTCACCTGTCGGCGCGTGGAAGAAATGCGTCATTCCGACCTCCCCGTGCTCGTCGCCGCGTTCCACAACGGCTCCCGCCTGCGGGCGCAGCTTGCGCAACTGGGCGTCGGCGACGAGCGGATCGTGACGTTCTGTTGACTCGGATTCAAGGGAAAGACGAAGACGCAAAAACGCTGGTGAAATGCGACAACCTGATCGAGTGTGAGAGACCCCATGCTTTCAACGCCGGATCGAACGACAGCGACGCTCAAAGGTCCCGGGACGGCCCCGGTGCAAACGACCGAGGTCCCGTTGCGGGCGCGGCTCCCGGTGCGCTGGCAGCCGGAGCCGGAGCAGTCGCCCGAGCCGGCCGCGGACGACGAACCCGGCGAATGGGAGTTTTCGCAAGGAGACTACACGACAGCGGCCCAGCGGGCGACGACGCGGGAGCTGAAGGGGTGCGCGCTGATCATGCTCGGCGAGCTCGAACGGGGCATGGATTGCCTGGAAGACAACTGCTCGCCGCGGGCGTTGCTGCACCGGGGCCTCGCGAACTGGGGACTCGGCTGCCGCGCGGTTGCGGAAGAGCTGCTGACCGCGATTCCCGCCGACAGCCCTTATCGCCGGACGGCGCGAAACCTGCTGCGGTTCGTGGGGGGGAAAACGTTCCGGCTGCTGCTGCAGGGGCGGGACGATCCCGCCTGCCCGAACTACGACCTGGCGGGGGCGTTCAAACGAATCCCCGGCGTCGAGGTCAAGACCGTCGGCTTTTCGAAGAATTCCGACATCGTCATCGACTACACGACGACGTTCGAGCAGATGATGTCGCAGCTTCCCGCCGGCTGGCATCCCGACCTGTTTCTGAGCCATCTCGTGGAAGACAACCCGCCCCCCATCGGCATCGAGCGGGCCGGCTTCCCCACGCTGTTCCACACGCAGGATTTCGACCGGCATTTTCAGCACTGCTACCACCTGATGGGCCTGTTCGACGGGGCCGTCGTGCTGGGAAGCGTCGACCACAAGCACATGTCGGAGCTGACCGAGGGGACGGTGTTCGTGTTCCCGAAGCTGCTGGGCGTCGACGTCGCACGCTGCAAGGCGAACTCGACGGCGAAGCGCGACGTCGACGTGTTCGTCTCCGGCTCGCTGTTCAGCCTGACGAAGAGCAAATCGCGGCTGATCGCCGAAGTCGCCCAGCTCCCCGACCGCTACCACGTGGAAATGGTGAACGGCTACATCACCGAAGACGATTACTACAACCGGCTGGCGCGGGCGAAGACGACGTTCACCTTCGTGCATCGCTGGGGGCTGATTAACGGCCGCGCGGTCGAGGCGATCAGCCAGGGGACTGCCGCCCTCGTGCAGCAGGACGGCGAAATCTGCCTGCTGCTTTCCGACTACCACGGGGCCGTTCCCTACGATCCGCGCAACGCGATGGCCCGCCTGCGGCACGTCATCGACCACTGGGACGACGAATACGCGGCCCACGCCCGGCGGGGACGCAGCCAGGTCGCGCAGTGCTTCGACTTTCAGACCGGCATCACGCGGTACTGCCATTCGCTGATCTTCCACGTCGCGCGGGGCATTCCGGGGGGCGGCCGCAGCGTCGATCGCCGCAAGGCGCACGTGCGGTATCCCAACCGCTCCCCCTGGCGGACGCCGTCGCACTTCGACCACTCCGCGGAAACGATGCGCGCCCTGCAGCGGGGCTTCCGCCGGCAGTTCGACAACGCGCACCGTTATCTCGAACTCGACGCCAAGGCGGAATCGCATCTCTACGAGTATCTGACGTGCCCCGTGTTTTCCCCCGTCTCCCCCTTCCTCCGCCGCTGCCGGCCGCTGTTGCGACGCGTCTACGGCATCCTGCGGCTGATCGGCCTGCCGCTGGCGACGCTGCTGCCCAACGGGCGGCGGAAGTTGAACACCTTCGAGCGGCTCGTGAAGCAGATGCTGCGGCGGCTGCTGGTGCGGCACTACTCGCGGCTGTCGGACGGGCTGGAGCGGGCGCTGGAAATCTACCATCGGCTGGCGCAGGAGCACCCGCACAAGATCGCCCCCCGCTTCAACCTGGCGCGGCTGTACCACGAACAGGGAAACCACGCGCTGGCGCGGGAATGGTTCGAATGCGTGCTCGACGACGCCTCGCTGCGGTTCGAGCCGGACGACCTGCTGTTCTGGCGGGAATTCCACGACCCGCATTTCGACTACGAAGAAGCGGGCCAGTGCCTGATCGCCTACCGCAAGACCGGCGAGTCGGCGGAACTGTCGCAGATCGAGCAGTTCATCCGCGAAAGCTGCGGCGTATACCTGGCGACCGAGGACGTCGAGCGGAACCAGTACCGCTCGGCGCTGCGGCTGCTGTCGCTGAACTTCAAAGACCACAAGTCGCTGCGGCTGACGCTGCTGGAAGCCCGCGCCCACGCCGGGCTGCGAAACGCGACGGACGGCGTCCGGGCGCTGCGCCGCGCGATGGAGATCGACCCGGCCGCCCTGTACTACATCGAGGCGTCGCTGCTCAAACAGCTCAAGTCGGAGGGCGGCGACGTCGCGGACCTGATCGAACAAAAAGAACGCCTCGACCGCCGCATCCGACCGGCGTAGGAGGCGAGGAGTCGAAGGTCGAAGAGTCGAAGGTCGAAGGTCGAAGAGTCGGAAGGTCGGGGCACGGAAAGTCGGATGACGGGCTTAGTGCCTCCGGACTCAGTACGCAGTATCCAGCACCCAGTACTCAGTACTCAGTACCGATAAAGCGACGATCCGCTGCTCAACCGCTGTCCGACCTGTGACCCGTTGGCGTTCCGAACTTCGACTTTCGACCTTGCGACCTTTCGACCTTCGACTTTCGACTTTCGACCTCCGACCTTCCGACCCCTCCACCCCCGCACCGCCCCCGTGTTCCGCCTTCCGCGCATCCCCATCCTCCAGCGTTACGTGCTCCGCGATCTGCTGATCGTGTTCTTCTTTCTGTTGAGCGTCGTGACCGTGCTGCTGGTGTTCGTGGGGGTGTTTAAGGAGATGAGCGCCACCGGGCTGCGGCCGCTGCAGGCACTGCAGATTCTGCCGTTCATCGTGCCCAGCCTGCTGCCGTTTACGATTCCCGCCACGCTGCTGCTGACGGTGTGCGTGGTCTACGGGCGGATGGCGGCCGACCGCGAGGTAATCGCCGCCAAGGCCGCGGGCATCAACGTGATGACGCTGCTGCTGCCGTCGTTCGCCCTGGGGGGCGTGCTCAGCCTGTGCTCGCTGCTGCTGGCGGACCGGGTGATTCCCTGGGCGACGCACAACATCCAGGCGACGGTCTCGCACGCCATGGAAGACATCTTTCTCGACATGCTCCGCGCCAACGGGCAGGTCGTCGACAACAACCGCGGGTTCTCGATCACCGTGATGGGCGTGGAAGGCCGCCGGCTGATTCATCCCACCTTTCGCTACCAGCCCAAGGGGAGCAAGCCCGTCGTCGTGCTGGCCGACGAAGCCACGCTGCGGTTCGACCTCGAAAACCGCAAGGCCGTGCTCGACATGGTCAACGCGACGGTGCAGATGCCCGGCGAGCGGCGGATGCGGATGTCGCGCGAGTCGCAGGCTTTCCCGCTGCCGTTCGACACGAAGAAGCCGAAATCGCGGCATCTGAGCATCCGGGCGATCCGGCAGAAGCTGGACGCGCTGCACGCCGAACTCGAAGAAGCCCGCGCCGACCGCGATGCGCAGGCAGTCATGGCGCTGACGCTGGGGGACTTCGAGCAGCTCAAGCAGACCGACCTGCACATGTACGACGTGCTGCGGCAGGTGCACAAGAAAGAGCTGGCGTCGCTGCGGACCGAAATCCATAGCCGCTTCGCCCTCTCGACGAGCTGCTTCTTCTTCTGCCTGCTGGGCGCCCCGTTCGCGATGCTGCAAGGGCGGCGGCAGTTTCTGACGACGTTCTTCATGTGCTTCCTGCCGATCCTGCTCGTGTACTACCCGGTCGCCCTGTTGATTCTCAACCTGGCCAAGTCGGAAACCATCCCTCCCGTCACCATCTGGGCCGTCAACCTCGCCACCCTGATCGCCGCGGCGGTCGTGCTGCGGAAGGTGATGAGGCACTGAGCGAAGGGGTCGGAAGGTCGAAGGTCGAAGGTCGGAAGGTCGGAAGGTCGAAAGGTCGGAAGGTCGGAGGTCGGAGGTCGGAGGTCGGAAGGTCGGAGCCTCAAGAGCGGACATTCGTATCATTAGCCTTGCTGGCTGCATGCTGGGCACTGGGTACTCAGTACCGAGTACTCAGTACTCAGTACCAACGGAACAACCTCCCACGACTCGAAAGCTTTCCCACCTTCGACCTTCGACCCTTCGACTTTCGACCCTTCGACCTTCCGACTGCCCCGAGACAAGGACGTCTCCCCATGGACATGTTCGTCGTACGCGGCGGATTGCCGTTGAACGGGCGGGTGGCCGTCGGCGGGGCCAAGAACGCCGCGCTGCCGATCATGGCGGCGGCGATTCTGGCCGACGGGCCGACCCTGCTGCACGGCGTGCCGGCGCTGGTCGACGTGGCCACGATGGCGGCGCTGCTTCGCTCGCTGGGCGTCGATGTGTGCCGTCCGGACGGCTCGCCCCCGTCGTCGCTGCGGTTGCTTGTCCGCGATCAATCGCCTGCCGTCGCCCATTACGACCTCGTGCGGCGAATGCGGGCCGGCGTCTGCGTGCTGGGGCCGCTGCTCGCCAGGCGCGGCCGGGCCGTCGTTTCGCTTCCGGGCGGATGCAACATCGGCGACCGGCCGATCGACCTGCATCTGAAGGGCCTCCGCGCGATGGGGGCCGACGTCCGCATCGAACGGGGTTACGTCGTCGCCAAAGCGAAACGGCTCCGCGGCGCGCACATCGACCTCGGCGGGCCGTTCGGCAGCACCGTTACCGGCACCTGCAACGTGATGTCCGCCGCCACGCTCGCCGAGGGCGCGACCGTCATTGAATCCGCCGCCTGCGAGCCGGAAGTCGTCGACCTCGGCGGCTACCTGAACCGCATGGGGGCCCGCATCACCGGGCTGGGCACGCCGCGGATCGAAATCGAAGGCGTCGACCGGCTGCAAGGCACGGAGCACACCGTCATCCCCGACCGCATCGAAGCCGCCACCCTGATGATCGCCGCGGCCATCACCGGCGGAATGGTGACGATCGAGAACGCGCGGGCCGACCATCTCGCCGCGGTGATCGAGAAACTGCGCGAAGCTGGCGTCGGAATCCAGAGGTCAGACGTCGGAGATCGGAGGTCGGAGATCGGAGATCGGAGATCGGGAAACGTCGCAAACCGGTCCGACCTCCGACCTCCGTCCTCCGACTTCCGAGCTCCGACCTCCGACGTCCGACTCTCGACACTCCTCACCGTCACGGCCCCGTCGCGGCTGCGTGCCGTCGACGCCGTCGCCCGGCCGTATCCCGGCATTCCCACCGACGTGCAGGCGCAACTGATGGCGCTGCTGTGCGTGGCCGAGGGAACCAGCGTCGTCACCGACCGCGTCTTTCCCGACCGCTTCATGCACGCGGCGGAACTGGGCCGCATGGGGGCCGTCATCCGCCGCGACGGGCCGACGGCGATCGTCTCCGGCGTTCCGCGGCTGAGCGGCGCGAGCGTGATGGCCTCCGACCTGCGGGCAAGCGCCGCGCTGGTGCTGGCGGCGCTGGGCGCCGAGGGGACCACGGTCATCAAGCGCATCTACCACCTCGACCGCGGCTACGAACGGCTGGAGGACAAGCTGACCGCGCTGGGTGCCGACGTGCGGCGGGTGAAAGATGCGCCGGAAAACGTCCCGCTGCCGCCCGTCCCGCCCGTCGCCCCGCCGATCCCCGTCCCGCACTTCGCCGCCGCGGTCAACGCACGACTTTCCGGCGAGCCGGGAGCGTAAGCGACCGGAGGAATCCGCAGAATAACGAATCTTGAACACGGAATGATGAAGGTCGAAGTAAGAAAGGACCTGCTTCGATCACTCGTCCCTTCATCATTCATCATTCCGTGTTCAATATTCGATATTCATTCCTCCGGTCGCTGACGCTCCCGGCTCGCCGAAAGCGCGCCCGCGCCTTGTGAGGGTCTCCCGCGCGACCTACGATGCCGTGTGGAGTGCGGTGATTCTT